>Ga0335075_10003264_pt1 | contig 25750 bp, 21 predicted proteins | sample Lox_Sample_24_FD_206723 | JGI IMG/M metagenome (GOLD analysis project Ga0335075, IMG submission 206723) | Soil microbial communities from Loxahatchee National Wildlife Refuge, Florida, United States - Lox_Sample_2.4 | ecosystem: Environmental > Terrestrial > Soil > Wetlands | place: USA...
CGCGGCTACATCGACGCCGTCATCCGCCCCGCGGAAACCCGCACCCACATCACCCGCGCCCTGCACACCCTGCGCACCAAACGCGAAACCCTCCCACCCAAAAAACACGGCAACATCCCCCTGTGAGCATTGGGTGACAACCATGCCTTCGGTAACCATTCAGCACTCTTCCACTGGCAATCCAGTGTCAACTGGCACGCGCACGGTCCAACCTGCCCTAGAGTCGTAAGACGATGAGCGAATTCGCCGCCCCGATGCCCGTCCTCGCCAGATACGCGGTCATGGTTGATGTCGGGTATATCTACGCGGCCGCGGGCGAGTTGCTCTTCGGCACCAGCGCGCGCCGTGATTACCGGGTCGACGCGGTCGGCCTGATCCAGGCGATCACCAAGCACGCCGACGAGCTCTTCCGCGGCGAGTTGCTTCGCGTCTACTGGTACGACGCGGCCCGCGACCGGGTGCCCACCATTGACCAGCGCGTTGTCGCCCAGATGGCCTGGGTCAAGCTCCGGCTAGGCAATCTGAACGCCCGCGGCCAGCAAAAGGGCGTGGACGCCAACATCCGGGCCGACATGGAAGCCCTGGCCAGGCACCGCGCGATCACCGACGCGGTGCTGATCGCGGGCGATGAGGACATGGTCCCCGCCGTCGAGGCCGCGCAGGCCTTCGGCGTCCGGGTGCACCTGTGGGGCATCGAGCCACCGTACGGCACCAACCAGGCCGAGCGCCTGGTCTGGGAATCGGACACGGTGGACGTGCTCGACTCATCGTTCGTGCGCCCGTACTTCACCAGGAACCCGGCGGCCGAGGCGGCGGCAAGGACCGAGGCTCAGGGCGGCACCGTCCCCTCGCCGGCGCAACTCTTCGGCGAGCACCGTCCGCGCCCCGCCGCGGAGGTCGGCAGGAACTCGCACCTGTCAAGGACCGGCCCGCTGCCGCACGTGACGCAGAGCGGCGCGCTGCCGCGCCTCGGGCCCGACCGGCGGCACGTCGAAGAGGCGGGCGAGCACGTCGCCCACAAGTGGATACTCACCCGGGGCGCGGACAACATCCGCGACCTGCTGCCCGGCCCGATCCTGCCGCCCGTCATCGACAAGGAACTGCTGGTCGAGGCGGAAAAGGAACTCGGCCAGTCGCTGCGGCCGTACCAGGAGGCCAGGGAGTGGCTGCGCGACGCGTTCTGGGCCCGAGTGCATCGCGAATTCGGCATCGGCGTCGGAAAGTCGCGTGGCTGACGGCGCACCGTATCTCCGCATAGTGCACGGCAACGCGACCGCGGAGGAGATCGCCGCGATCACCGCCACCCTCATGGCCATCGCCGCCGCCAGGTCACGGTCGGCGGAAGCGGCGAAGCAAGAACCCGTTCAGACGAACTGGAATGACCGCGCCCGGCTACTACGTGCACCTATGCACCCGGGCCCGGACGCCTGGCGCCGTTCGGCCCTTCCCTAGAATCCACCGCCCTCCCGCCCCGCCGAGGCCCTTCCACCCCGAGGCCCTTCCACGCGGCGCCCTTTCCCCGCCGCCCTTCCGCGTGGCCATCCACGCCGCCCTTCCGTAATGTCGGGCGCTCCGCGCCCGACATTACGGAAATTTCAACATATTGGGGCTCCACAAAGCGCCATCGCCCGCGCCATCGCTTTGCCGGTGCGCCGCTTCTTTGTAGGTGATCCGCATCATTGTCGATGAGCCGCACTACCAAACCGGGGCAAGGCGGGCGGGAAAGTGGTTGGTTCATCGACAATGTGGACGGTAGTGGCACATGTTACCCATGCTTCCACCTGCTAAGACTCACATTCCGGGCATCTGGTCCGCTCGCGCCTGGACCGTGTCGGTTCGCTGTCGTCCTATTAGTCGTCCGGCTGGTTGCCGGCGTTATCCAGGATGAGGTTGACCACTGTGGTGACCGTGTCGACTAGTGGCGGCCAAGGGAACAGCGGACGGGAAATCCGCAAGTTCACCGTGCCGTGCAGGAACTGCCAGAGCAGGGCGGACGCCAGGAAAGCGGGCCCGTCCTGGTCGTGCGGGTTACCGCTGATGCCGAGGGCGGCGGCGATCGCCGCGGTGCGCTGCTCGAACGCCGCCCGTCCGGGAATCCGCGCCAAGTCGGCCACCGGGGGCAACGGGCTGGCGAACATCACCTGGTACAGGCCCGGGTTGGCCAACCCGAAATCGCAGTAGGCCAACGCCATCGCGCGGACCGCGTCCCGCGGCGTCCCGGCGGCGTCGCGAGCGGCCCGCTGGGCGGCGAGCATCTCGCCGAAGTGCTGGTCGGCGACCGCGAGCACCAGCGCGTCGGTGTCGGCGAAGTGCAGGTAGACGGAGGTGGCGGCCACCCCCGCGGCGCGGGCGACGCCCCGCAGCGTCAGCGGCGGTGCCGCCGGGTCCGCGAGCAGGCGACTCGCGGCTTCGATGATGTCCGCCCGCAGCCGGTCGCCTTGCCCGCGGGGGTTGCGTCGGCGCTGCTGCTCCTGAGTGGCCATGACCAAAGGCTACACCCGTTGCGCTACGTCCGCACATTTATGTCTCCAATCTATTGACAGCCGTAAGGCTACGTGCGTACGGTCAACTCGTAAGTGAACATTCGTAGCCTTACGCTCGCACAGCAAGAGATCGGAGCAGTCCAATGTCCGCCACCCTCACCCCCGTCCCGGTACCGGCCGCCACCGTCACCGCACCCGCAACCGCCTCGTCTCGCCGCCCGTGGTACACGCTCGCGGTGCTCTGCCTGTCGCTGCTCATCACGGTGGTGGACGCCACGATCGTCAATGTGGCGCTGCCGACGCTCGCCCGTGACCTGCGAACGGGCACCTCTGGCCTGCAGTGGATCACCGACTCCTACACGCTCACGTTCGCCGCGCTGCTGCTGCTGGCCGGGGCGATCGCCGACCGGTTCGGCCGACACCGCTCGCTGGCCATCGGCCTGACGGTCTTCGCCGTTGGCTCGCTGGCCGCCGCGCTCACCAGGACGACCGCGGAACTCATCACGGCCCGGGCCGTGATGGGGACAGGCGCGGCATTCATCATGCCCGCCACGCTGTCGATCCTGACCAGCGTGTTCACCGATCCAGGGGAGCGGGCGAAGGCGATCGGCATCTGGTCCGCGGTCAGCGGCCTCGGCGTGGCGATCGGCCCCGTTGTCGGCGGCGTACTGCTCGCCCACTTCGGCTGGGACGCCATCTTCCTGGTCAACCTGCCGCTGACCGTGATCGCGCTCGCCGCCGGGCACTGGCTCGTGCCGGCGTCGCGCTCCCCCATCGCGCGACGGCTCGACGTCGTCGGCGCCGTGGCCTCGGTCGCCGCATTCACCGTCTTGACCTGGGCACTCATCGCCGCTCCGGCGAGCGGCTGGCTGTCGGCAGCGACGGTTGGCCGGCTGGCGGGCGCCTTCGCCCTGCTCGCGGCGTTCACCGTGATCGAGGCCAGGAGCGACCACCCGATGCTGCCGCTGTCGCTGCTGCGGAACCCCCGGCTCGCGGGCGCGGCCATCACGCTGCTCACGCTGTTCTTCGCCCTGTCCGGCGCGGTGTTCCTGACCACGCAGATCTACCAGGTCGTCCTCGGCTACAGCCCGCTCGCCGCCGGGCTGCGGGCGCTGCCGCCGGCCGTGACGCTGGCCATCGCGGCCGCGGCGGGCGCGCACCTCACCAAGCGGGCCGGGGCCCGCGTGCCCGTGGCCGGCGGCCTGACGCTGGTCACGGTCGGCCTTGGCTTCTTCGCCACGGCGACGGCCGCCGCCTCCTATGCCCACTACGTCATCGCGATGGTGCTGGTGTCGGCCGGGATCGGCGTGGCGATGGCGGCGGCCACCACGCTCACCATGGAGCAACTTCCGCCCGCGCTGTCGGGTGTCGGGTCGGCCGTCAATGACGCGACAAGGAACATGGGCAGCGTCCTCGGCGTCGCGGTCGTCGGGTCGGTCACCGCCTCGGTCTTCGCCAGCCGGCTGGGCGGGCGCCGGGTCCCCGCCGCCTCGGTCGGCCAGGCCGTCGCCGCCGCGCGGCAGGCGGGCGGCCACGGCGCCGACCTGGTGCACGCCATCGCCGGAGCGTTCGTCACCGGGGCCGACTACGGCGTCCTCGCCGCGGCGGCCATCACCCTGGCCGGGGTGGCCATCGCCATCGTTGTCCTCCGCCCACGGGGTGGGAGCGCGCGGCGCTAGGCCTCGTGTCAGTTGCCCGCGGTGACCGGTTCGGTCACCGCGGGCAACTGGCGCATACCGGCGACTCCGCGGCCGGGGCGGTGCCGGTCCGCGGCCGGGGCGGTGCCGGTCCGCGGCCGGGGCGGTGCCGGTCCGCGGCCGGGCCTTGCCGGCGGATGGTCGATCATATATCTTCGCGGCGTGACTGAGCGGTGGCGCGACGTGGCGCATATCGGGCACGCGGAACTGCTGACGCCGACGCCGGAGGCGTCACTTGAGTTCTTCACCGCGCTGCTCGGGCTTACGGTGGTGGCCGAGCAGGACGGAGCTTGGTACCTGCGCGGATACGGGGACTACGAGCCATACTCACTCAAGCTGACCGCCGCGCCTTCGCCTGGACTCGGGCACATGGCGGTGCGCGCCTGGTCACCCGAGGCACTGGCGCGGCGGGTGGAGTGGCTGAAGTCGGCGGGCATTTCCGGCTGCTGGGTCGAGCCAGAAGCGGGCAAGGGGCCGGCTTATGAGTTCACCGACCCGGACAATCACCCGATTCGCATTTATTACGAAACTTCGAAGTATGTCCCGCCCGCCGACGGCCGGCCCGCGATGAAGTCCAACCACGGGCGCTACCGGGGAGCCGGCGCCAACGTACGGCGGCTTGAGCACGTCAACCTGATGGCACGGGACGTGCGAGCTTGCCGGGAATTCTGGGCCGAGGGCTTCGGCCTGCGGACCTTCGAGATCATCAGGCGGGACGACGACTCGGAGGACGGCGCCTGGCTGTCGTCGACCGTCCAGGGCCATGAGGTCATCTACGTGCGGGACTACCTGGAGGGCCGCGGGCGGCTGCATCACCTGGCCTTCTGGGTCGACTCCAGGGAGGACGTGCTGCGCGCCGCCGACCTGATGAACGACGCGGGCGTCCCGATCGAGGCGGGCCCGTCGCGGCACATCCCCATCCAGGGGTTCTACCTCTACACCAGGGAGCCGGGCGGCAACCGCATCGAAATCTGCTCCGGGGGCTACCTCGGCTTCGACCCCGACGACAATCCGGTCATCTGGACGGCGGACGAATACGCCGCGAAGCCGGGCTGGGGCGCGCGACTCCCCTCCACGTTCCGCACCTACGGCACTCCCCCGCTCGGTGCCCCCGGTGAATCGGCCACCTCCGACTGGCCCTCGCCAGGACGGGCAACGCGGTGAAGCTTCAGTGCGCCGGGCTACGCCGACGGCTCCGCCTGCCCGGGCGACCCGCCATGTCCGGCATTTCACCATATGCGGCCAGCAGATTAACAGGTAAATTCCGTTCGTGATGTCAATTTTGTCCAAGAGGTAAATAAAGTGCTCGTCAGACGAGCTTTATCTTCACGTTGAAAAAAGTCTTCACGTTAAACGGAATTTACCTCTTAACCGCAGGCGGGCAAAACGGGCGGAGCGCAGCACCCGTCACGCCCGGCCGCCTGAATAACCCCGCTTAGGTCGTGAGCTCTCCGCTCGGATCCGCTCTGACATGCACAGATTCCACCATTGAGTCACCTGGCGGCCGACGCACGGTAGCCACCGGGCACCGACACCGACACCGACACCGACACCGACACCGGCGGCAGCCCTGCCAGATCCACACGGCACTCAACTTGATCGGCTAGCGTACTTTGGGCGTGGTTGCGCTCACTGGTCGTTCATCAAGGCAGGGGCATGCAAGGCAGGGGCATGAAGAAGGTCGTAGGAGTACTCGTCGCGGTTGTCGTCGCGCTTGGCATCGCCGGGTTCGTGACTTTGCGAGCGGTTGACGCCAACGGGCAGCCGACCGCGGTGAAGGCCGCGGCCATTGTCAAGGTCAAGGTCAAGACGAGCACCAACACGTACTCCATGACGGTCGGGAACCTGCGCCGCAGCTATGAGGTCATCGCGCCAGTGAAGGCGCCGCCGAAGTCGGCCCCGGTCATCGTCATGCTCTCCGGTCTCGGGTCCACCGCGGCCGGGGAGGCCAGCAGGGACGATCTCATTCCCTACGCCACGTACAACGAGGCGGAGCTCGTCTACCCGGTGGCCTTCGGCGAGTCGTGGAACGCCGGCGGCTGCTGCGGCGCGGCCTACGCCAAGGGGGTGAACGACGTCGCCTTCCTCAAGGCCCTGGTGGCCAAGGTTGATCCCGGGCACGCGCGCAGCGTGTACGTCGTCGGGTACAGCAACGGCGCGCGCCTGGCCTACCGGGTCGCGTGCGACGACCCCTCGCTGTTCGACGGCTACGCGATGGTGAAGGGCGTCCCCACGGCCGGCTGCGCGATACGCAAGCCGGTGACGCTCATACAGATCGCCTCCGCCGACGACCCAGAAATTCCCTACAAACCGGGCGACAAGGGCATCGAGCCGCTACCGGTGACCACGCTTGTCTACGACTTGCAATCGGCAGAAAAGTGCACGGCCGACCGCACCGTGACGCACTCCGGGTCCATGAGCCAGACCACGTGGCCCACGTGCGGTAACGGCACCAGGCTGGCGTTCGCGGTGTGGCAGGTCGGCGTGCACTCATTCCCGCGCCCGCCCGCCAGCGTCCCCGCCGCCGCGCAGGTGATCTGGTCCTTCTTCACCCAGACGCCGCTCGCTCCGCTGCCGTAACCGCCGGGCAACCCAGCCCGTCGCGGCGGCCGACCCGTCCCGGTCGGCCAGCCCGCCCCGCGGGCCAGCCCGCCCCGTCGGCCAGCCCGTCCCGCCGGCTCAGGCGCGAACGGGAAGCGTCAGCCGCATGAGGGTGCCGCCGCCCGCGGCGGGCTCCGCGGCGATCATGCCGCCGTGGCCGAGCGCGATCTCCTGAACGACGGCAAGGCCGAGGCCGGAACCGGGGGCCGAGCGGGACGACAGGGCACGGTAGAAACGGTCGAAGACGAACGGCAGGTCCTCGTCCGCGATGCCAGGACCGCGGTCGCCGACGGTGAACTCGCCGCCAAGCAGCCGCACCTGGACGGGCCCCTCCGGCGGGCCGAACTTGGCCGCGTTGTCCAGCAGGTTCTTGAACGCCACGCGCAGCCGTTCCGCGTTGCCCTCGATCAGGCCTCCGGCGAGGTAGGCGTCGAACTCCGTCCGCGGCCAGTCGCGCCTGGCCGCCTCCAGGGCGTCGAAAGCGACGGCGTTGAGCCGGACCGGAGCCATCTGCGTGGCCGGCGGTTCGCCCCGGGCCAGGTCGGTGACGCTGGCGACCAGCCGGCTGAGCTCGGCGACCTGGTCGGTGACCCGGGCGAGCACTTCCTTGCGGTCCTCGGCGGGCAGGTCAGGGTTCTCCGTGAGCACGTCGACGTTGATCCGCAGGCTCGCGAGCGGGGTGCGCAGTTCGTGGCTGGCGTCGCTGACCAGGCGCCGCTGCGCGTCGAGCGACCGCTGGAGCGCGCCGAGCATGGCGTTGAACGTGGCGGCGAGCCGGCCGAGTTCGTCACCGCGGCCGACCTCGACCCGCCTGTCCGGGTCGCCGGTCAGCGAGACCTCCTCCGCCACCCGGGCCAGCCGGGCGACCGGCGAGAGCCCGGTCCGCGCCACGGCCCAGCCGAGCAGGGTGGCGACGGCCACGCCGATCGCGCTGAGCGTGGCCAGCGTCGCGCCGACCCGCGCGACCTCGAGGTCCGTGTTGGTGAGCGCCTCGGCGACCTGCAGGGCGAGGCCAGGTTCGAGCGGGGTGGTGAGCACCATGGCCCGGGTTCCGTCGATGTTGGTGGTGGCGTAGAACTCGGGCGCGGTGCCCGCCGCCACGTCGATGGCTTCCTCGCTCGGCGTGAGCAGCCCCTTGTCCTGCTGCTGGGTCCAGACGACGCCGGCCGAGGTGATCACCTGGGTGTAGGTGACGACGCCGAACCCGGAGGAGTGCAGGGGGACCCAGTCGTTCGGTATGTGGCCGTGGGGGTACTGATTGGCGAGATGCTTGACCGAGTCCGCGCGGGAGGCGATCTCCTGCTGTACCTGGCTCTGCAGGTCGGTCCTGATCGCTACGAACGCGACCGCGGTGATGGCGAGCGCGACCGCCGCCACCGCCCCGGCCGCGACGAGGGTGAACCTGGTCTTAAGCGTCAGGCGGAACTTCATCCACCCGCTCGCAGCACGTAGCCGATCCCGCGCACGTTGTGGACGAGACGGGGCAGGCCGTCGCTCTCAAGCTTGCGGCGCAGCAGCGCGACGAAGACCTGCAGCGCGTTGGAGGCAGGCGCCTCGCCGTAGCCGTACACCCGGTCGGTGATCACCTCGTAGCTCAGCACCTGCTCCGCGTTGCGGACCAGCAGCTCAAGCAGGGCGAACTCGATCTTGGTGAGGACGACGGGCACGCCGGCCCGCGTGGCCGAGTGGCTGGTGATGTCCAGCGTCAGGTCGGCGTACCCGAGCAGGTCATGGGCCGGCTTGGTGCGCCGCAGCAGGGCGTTGACCCGGGCGAGCAACTCGCGCAGCGCGAAGGGCTTGACCAGGTAGTCGTCGGCGCCCGCCTCGAGCCCGGCCACCCGGTCGTCGATCGCGTCCCGCGCGGTGAGCACGAGGACGGGGGTGGCGTCACCGCGTCCGCGCAGCGCCCGGCAGGTGTCGAGCCCGTCGAGCATCGGCATCAGGACGTCCAGGATGATCAGGTCGACCGGGGCCTGGGCGACCGCGCTCAGCGCGTCGGCGCCGTTGGCGGCCGTGGCCACCGCGTAACCGGCGTATCCCAGGGCACGGCGCAAGGAATCGCGCACGTCACGGTCGTCGTCGACGACCAGAAGCCTGGGCTGCATAGCTGTGAGTGAAGCAGGTGAGACTGAGAGAAAACTGAGAGTTGGCTGGAGGACGTTACATTTTTCAGGAACTTTTAACAATCGCTGGTCACCCTACCTGACATGTCCCTCCCTGTGCTCGATACCGCGCTGCCAGCGCTCTGGCTCGTTCGGCATGGCGAGTCGACCTGGAACATCGCGGGTCTCGCCCAGGGCCACAACGACGAGGCCGAACTGACGGAGCGCGGGCTTCGCCAGGCGGCCGAGGCCGCGGCACAGTTCGGTTACCGTCCGGTCAGGGCCATCTACGCCAGCGACCTGCGCCGCGCGCAGCAGACCGCCGCGGCCTTCGCCGCGGTGCTCGGCCTGCCCGTCTACGCGGACGCGCGGCTGCGGGAGCGGTCGCTGGGCGCCCTGGAGGGCACCGCGCACGCGACCATCGGCCCGTCGGCCACCGGACTGGCGGACGGACTGGTCATCGACCCCGACGTCCGGCCGGCGGCCGGGGAGTCGGTGCGTGACCTTTACCAGCGCGCCGCCGCTTTCTGCGATGACCTGGCCGCAAGCCTCGGGGGCGGCAGCGGCGACGTGCTGGTCATCGCGCACGGCGGCACGGTACGCGTCCTCGACGCCTACCTGCACGGAGTCCCCGTCGACCAGATGACCTGGCGGCCGGTGGACAACGCCACCATCGTCCGAATCCCCGAGTTCGGCACGCTCTCACGAGGAGGAAATCGATGAACCTGACCGCACTGAACCTGCCCGAGCGGGCGGTCAAGCCACGCACCAACGGCCTGACCATGGTGATCGACGGCGGTATTCCGCTCGGCCTCTTCACGGATCAGATCGAACTCGGCGCCGAGTACATCGACTACGTGAAGTTCGGCTGGGGCACCTCGATCGTCACCAACTGCCTGCGCCAGAAGATCGCCGTACTCGAAAGCCACGGCATCGGCTTCTACTTCGGCGGGACGCTGTTCGAGAAGTTCGTGCTCCAGGGGCGGTTCGATGACTTCCGCCGCTTCTGCCTGGAGTACGGCGCGAACCACGTCGAGGCGTCCAACGGCACGATCGAGATGTCCAACGCCGAGAAGGCCGGTTACATCCGTAAACTCGCCCCCGACTTCACGGTGGTGTCCGAGGTCGGCTTCAAGGACCCGGGCCGGTCGGAGATGCTGCCGCCGAGCGAGTGGGTGGCCGCCATCAGGGAGGACCTCGACGCGGGCGCGTCGATCGTCACCCTCGAGGCCAGGGAGAGCGGCTCTTCCGGCATCTGTCGTCCCGACGGCGAGCTCAGGTACGGCCTGATCGAGGACGTGCTGCACGCCGGCATCGGCATCGAGAGCCTGCTCTTCGAGGCGCCGAACACCGGGCTCCAGACGCACATGATCACCAGGATCGGGCCGGACGTGAACCTGGGCAACGTGCCCGCCGCCGGTGTCATCGGCCTGGAGACGCTCCGGCTGGGGCTGCGCGCCGACACCCTGACCGCTTTCGACAACCACACGCGTTAAGGCAAGCCGTGCGAACCACTTCCGACGTCTTCCACCTGGCCATCCCGACGCACGACCTGGATGCGGCGCAGGACTTCTACGTAACCAAGCTGGGCTGCAAGCTCGCCCGGCGGTACCACGACCGGATCACCCTGGACTTCTTCGGCGACCAGGTCGTGTGTCACCTCACCCCCGGTGAGCCCGCCGCTCCGGAGAGTCTCTACCCTAGGCACTTCGGGGTCACGTTCCGTGCGGCGGCGGACTTCGAGGCACTGCACGCCTGCGCCGTCACCAGGAAGATCCCGTTCTACCACGACGTGTCCCTCAGGTTCGAGGGCCTCGTGGAGGAGCACCGCACGTTCGTGCTGGTCGACCCGACCGGGAACCTGCTCGAGTTCAAGCACTACAACGACCCTCGGATGATGTACTAAATGGATGCCAACCACCTCGTAATACGCGCGTGGATCGACCAGGCGGCCGCCACCCACGGCGATGACGTCTACCTGGCCGACGCGCGCGGGCGCGCGCAGCTCACGTATTCTGGCCTGCTCGACGTCGTGCGCGAGACCGAGCGACGGCTGGACGACGCCGGCCTGCCCCGCGGCGCCAGGATCAACGTCAGGCTCGGCGACCCGCTCGATTACGCCACCGCCCTCGTCGCGCTCATCGCCGCCGGCCGGGTGGCGGTTCCCCTCGACCCGGGTGCGCCCGACACCGAGGTCGCCCGGGTGATCGGCGTCGCGCGGCCGTCTGGCATGGTCACCAGCCGTGCCGCCGCCACTAATGAAGATCCGGGTGGGGCCGGGGAAGAGGCCAAGCAACCGTTCGGGATCACCGCCTTCGATCTTTCGCCGTTGGCCACCCGCGCCGACGGTGGCGGGATCTTCCTGTGCACCAGCGGCACCACCGGCACGCCGAAGGGGATCCTGCTGCGGGAAGAGCAGCTCGCGTACGTGGCGTCGAGCGTGGTCGAGGCGCACCGGCTGGACCGGTCCGACCGCGGGTACTGCTCGCTGCCGCTGTTCCACGTCAACGCCGAGGTCGTCGGGCTGCTCGCTACCCTCAGGGCCGGGGCCTACCTGGCCGTCGACCGCAAGTTCAGCAGGCGCGGTTTCTGGGACATGATCAACGCGGACCGGATCACCTGGATCAACGCCGTGCCCGCGATCATCTCGATCCTGTCGATGGACCCGCCGGCCGATCCCCCCAAGGAGCTGCGCTTCGTCCGGTCGGCCTCCGCGCCGCTGCCGCTCGCGTCGCTTGAGCGGTTCCAGAAGGCGCTCGGCGTGCCCATCATCGAGACCTACGGCATGACCGAAGCGGCCAGCATGATCACGGCCAACCCGCTCGACGGGCCGCGCAAGCCCGGCTCGGCCGGAAAGCCGGCGGGCTCGGAGGTGCGCATCGCGTCGCCGGCCGGCGACCCGGCCAGCGCGGGCGACATCGGCCGGGTGCAGATCCGGGGCGCGGGCGTGATCACCGCGTACGCCTCGGGCGGGCGGCCCGGCGCGTTCGACGACGACGGGTGGCTGGACACCGGCGACCTCGGGTACCTGGACGCCGACGGTTACCTGTTCCTCGTCGGGCGGTCGGACGACGTGATCAACCGGGGCGGCGAGAAGATCTACCCCAGGGAGATCGAGGAGATCCTGCTCGCGCAGCCGGGTGTCCGCTCGGCCGCCGTGATCGGCGCGCTCGATGAGGTGCTCGGCGAGCGGCCGGTGGCCTACGTGGTACCGGACGGCGCGGCCGTCGCGGACGAGGTGGCGGCGCTGCTGCGCGCGGTTTGCGCGGAGCGGCTGCCCCGGCACAAGCAGCCAAGCGAGTTCTGGCTGGTTGACGAGATGCCGCTGGGACCGACGGGGAAGATCTCACGGCGCCTGCTGAAGGAATCGGTGGCGGCGCGCTCGTGAGTTCGACGCTTTCTGCCGCTGGGACAGCCGCGTCGGTGCCTGCCGACGCGGCTCCGCGGCGGTCTCGGCCGCACATCATCGCGTTCGACATGATCCGGCTGATCATCATGGTGTTCGTGGTGAGCGTGCACACCCTGTCGTTCGCCGGCGGGCGCGTCACCATGAGCATCGGCGCGGTCACCACCATCTTCCACACCAGCCGCGAGCTGTTCCTCCTGCTCACCGCGCTGGTGCTGACGTACAACTACGGGCACAGGCCGCTTAAGGTCGGCCGGTTCTGGCGACGGCGGTTCTGGCTCGTGCTGCCCGCCTACATCACCTGGTCGGCCATCTACTACGCGGCCGACGGCCGCGGGCGCGGTGCCTTCCCCTCGGCGCTCCTGCACGACCTCGAGAACGCCGGCGCCCGTTACCACCTGTACTTCCTGCTCGTCAGCATGCAGATCTACCTGCTGTTCCCGGTGATCCGCTGGGTGCTGAAGAAGACCGAGCGGTACCACGCCTGGCTGTTCGGCCTCGCCGTGGCCTACCAGCTGTGGCTGACCATCGGGCTGCACTACCGGGTCGGGCGGAACGGCAACGGGCTCATCGCCCAGTTCCTGAACGGCGCGGGCACGGGCAACTGGATCACCACGTACATCCTGTACGTCGTGGCCGGGGCGCTGGCGGGCTGGCACTTCGAGGAGCTGTGCGCGTTCACCCGGCGGCACCTGCGCAACTGGTGGCGCGTCGCGCTCGTGGCGGGCCTCGGCGTGGCCGCGGGGCTCGGCGTGTACCTGATCGAGATCGAGGTCTTCGGCGCCACGCCCAACAACGCGAGCGCCGTCTTCCAGCCGGTTGTGATCTTCGAGGCGCTCACCTTCGGCTGGGCGCTGCTCGGGGCCGGGCTGCTGTGGAGTGCCAGTGTTTCGGGCAGCAGTGGCGCGCGGGCCAAGAAGTTCGCGGCCGCCGGGTCGGCGAGTTCGTTCGGCATCTACCTCGCGCACCCGCTCGTGCTGCAGGTGCTCCTGCTGGTCGTGGGCTCGCACTACTTCGGCGCCAACGGCGGCCTCACCGGCTGGCTGCACCGCCTGCACCACTCCAGCCTCGAGGTGCTGATCCTGCTGTTCATCGCCGTCCCGTTCATCTACGCCTGCGCGTGGGTGATCGCCTCGGTGATGCGGCGGACCCCGTTCAGCCTCTTCCTGACCGGGCGCGAGTGGAAGCCCAAGCGCAAGTTCCGCCTTGGCCAGGCGACCGACCGGGCGCTCGACAAGATCGAAGACTTCATCGCCGCCAGGGCCGCGCGGATCTCCAGGCGCATGATCATTGTCGTGCTCGCCATCGCCGTCGTGGCGGCCAGCGGGGCGATCACCGGGTCGAAGATCGTCGCCGCGGCCGACCGGACGATCAACACCACGACGTCCAGCATGCAGGTGGGCAGCATGACCCGGAGCTACACGGTGCTCACGCCAGCGAAGACGACGCTGCCCTCGTCCGCGCCGATCATCATGGTGCTTTCCGGCCTCAACGCCGAGCAGAGCCAGGAGATCACCCGCGACCAGCTCACCTCGTACGTGCAGGCGGGTGATGCGGAGCTGGTCTACCCGCTGGCCTACCGTGAGTCATGGAACGCGATCGGTTGCTGTTCGTGGGCGTCCAAGGCCAACGTGAATGACGTCGGGTTCATCCAGGCCCTGGTGAAGCAGGTCGATCCGGGGAACGCCCGTCCCATTTACCTCATGGGCTACAGCAACGGCGGCCGGCTGGCCTACACGCTCGCCTGCGAGGACCCGCTGCTGTTCGACGGCATCGCCGCGGTGAAATCGGACCCGATGCCGTGGTGCAACGTCTCCGTCCCGCAGAAGTTCCTCCAGATCGCGTCGACCGACGACACGGACGTGCCCTGGTACACCGGGGAAAAGGGCGACTTCAGGGAGACGCCGGCCGCGCAGATAGTCAACGCCGAGCTGCGGTACGCCGACGAGTGCTCGACCAAGTCGACCAGCTCGCATCAGGGCAACATGACCCTGACCACCTGGTCCAACTGCCTCGACGGAGCCAGCGTCAGCTTCGCGGTGTACACCGCCGGCGTGCACAGCTACCCGCGCCCGCCGGTCAGCTTCCCGGCCGCGTCGCAGGTGATCTGGGCCTGGATCAACAACACCACCACGGTCACGCCGCAGCCAAAGGCGGCGTGACCAGGCGCGGCGGCCCGGGATGGGAGAGACCACCCCGGGGCCGCCCTACGGGGAGCGCCCTGTAGGGCGCCGTCCTACAGGGCGCGCAGCGCGTCGATGAGCCACTGCCCGTTCGGCGTGCCGAGGCCGGTCATGGTGTCGTACCCCGGCGCGGTCACCTGGCCGGTGTAGCCCCCCATCGACCAGCTCTGGTCGTCGAACGTGCTCAGCGTGAGCGCGCCGCACGCCTGCTGGTCGCAGACGACGCCGCGGTACCCGGCCGGCGCGCCGGCCGAACCGCCCGACCCGCCCGACGCGCCTGACAGTGGCAGCGCGTCGTGGAACGCGCCCGGGCTCGTCTTCGCCAGCCGGTAGAGCGCCGGGTTGAGGAAACCGAACGCGCCCGCGCCCTGCTCGGCGTCGGCCACGACCGCGGCTACCAGCGGAGCGGCCAGGCTCGTGCCGCCGACGGATTCTTCTGAGTACCCGGTCACGTTCCCCTGGGCGTCAAAGCTCAGCATCCCGGTGGCCATCCCGGTGAACGGGTCGCCGACGGCGCTGATGTCGGGAACCGTGCGGACCAGGCCGCCCCGGTCGCCCGGCGCGACGGCCATCGCGTCTGGCACGACCCCCTGCTGGTACGCGGGCTGCCGCCACAACAGGCTCGGGCCGCCGCCCGCCGCGCCCTGCTCGCCCTGGAAGACCCAGCTCCCGCCGTCTGCCGCCGCGACCCCGGTCGACCAGCCGGTCTCGAAAAGCCGGGCATTGTCGCGCCCGATGCCGAGCGTGGTCGCGCCCACCGCGGTCGCGTACGGATCGCTCGACGGGACCGCGACGCCCGACGAGTCGCCGGTCGAGAAGATCACGGTGACCCCCTCGGCGGCCGCCTTGACCAGGGAATCGTGCTCGATCGTGAGCATGTTGGCCGGGACCGTCTCATCGCCGCCCTCCCAGGAGTTCGACGCGATGCTGGCGAGCGGGTGACCGCCGGTTCCGTCGAGGATCTCCGTCTCGGCGTCGCACAGCGCCTGGAGGCCGAAGTCACCGTTGTCGCAGGAGTCGCCGCCGACCACGAGCTGACTGGCCATCGGTGCCAGGTCATAGGAGGACTCGACGTCGAGTTGCTCCTCCGTGTTGAACGGGTCGCCGCAGGTCGTCCCCTGGCCGAGCGACAACTCGGCGTAGCGCGTGGCCGACGGCGCCTGGATGTCGTTGACGCCGGCGTAGGTCTCAAGCGTACGGAACATGTCGGGGGCGAGGCCGAGCTCGACCAGGGCGAGCGTGACGCCCTTGCCATCGTTGGCCGCGTCGTACCCGTAGGCGGCGCGCAGTTGCTCCGGGGTATAGCCGCAGATGAGCGTCGGGAACCTGGTCGTGCCGTACTGCGCGGGCAGGCCGGTCGCGTAGTGCTGCAGGTACCAGTGCGAGCAGGCGAACGACGGCGATTTGCCCGTGGCCCCGTTCCGCGTGCGGCCCGCCGCCTCCGGCGCGCGGCCCGCCACCATGTCACCCGGCCGGGCGTACGTCATCGCCGGGGCGGCGTTGTCCAGGCCGGTCACCCCGCTGACGAGGGCGGCGAGCGACGCCGGCAGCGAGACCGGCCGGTCGTTGGCGCGCAGCCGGTAGCCGTCGGCGTTGGCGTCGGGGCTCGCCCGGTAGTAGCGAAGCTGCACGTTCAGCGCCCGGTCGATCGTCGACACGGGCGCGGTGGCCCGCACGTAGTCGCGGCCCGGGTCGGTGCCGAGGCCGGCGAAGCCCGCGGACGTCAGCCACGACTCAACCGCCGCCGCCGCCTCCGGCGTCGCGGCGAATCGCGCGGTGTATCCCGCGGGCGACAGGAAGTGCCTGAACAGCGGGTTGCCCGGGGTGGACACGGCGGTGGCGTAGCGCTCCGCCGCCGCGGCCAGCGGCGCCAGCCAGAACTGCAAGGTCAGCCTGGTCGCCGTCGGGACGGTCCCCGTCGCCCTGCTCGCGCTGGCGAACGGCGCGGCGCTGTCTGGCAGCGTGGCGGTGCCCGCGACGAGCCGGCCATCAGGGTTTACGTGGCCGACCGGGCCGCTTTCACCGACAGGGACGCCGGTCGCATCCGCCTGCCCGGCCGACCCGACGGCGGCCGCGGCGATCGTCGAGACGGCCAGCGCGGTGGCGGCGATCACCCTCCGGGCGGACACGGTGGGTTGTCTCGCCGGAAGGTAGTTCCGAGGTCGTTTCATGATCTCCCAGTCGTCACGCAAAGTCATCTTTGTATACGGAGAGTAATGGACGACGCTCGGGGAGTTTGTGCTACCAGCGCGTTAATCGCTGACAAGTTGCCGTCCGATCCGCCCTAGGATGGAAGTCATGCCGATAACCCGCGACGAGGTCGCTCACCTGGCCCGGCTGTCCAGGCTCGCGCTGAGCGACGAAGAGCTTGACCACCTTGCCCCGCAGCTCGACCAGATCATCTCGTCGGTCGCGCAGGTGCAGGAGGTCGCGGCGGACGGCATCCCGCCGACCACGCACGCGACCGGCCTGACCAACATCTACCGCGCCGACGACCCGGTCCCGTGCCTGACCCCGGAGGAGGCGCTGTCGGGCGCGCCCGCGGTCGAGCTACAGCGGTTCAAGGTCCCGCGGATCCTGGTCGAGGAGTGAGGCAGGACTGATGAACGAGCTGACCAAGAAGACGGCGGCCGAGCTGGCCGCCGCCATCGCCGCCGGGGAGGCCTCCGCCACCGAGGTCACGCGGGCGCACCTGGACCGCATCGGCGCCGTGGACGGGGCCGTCAAGGCGTTCCTGCACGTGGCCGCGGAAGACGCCCTGGCCCAGGCCCGCGAGGTGGACCGCAAGCGGGCGGCGGGCGAGCCGCTCGGGGCGCTCGCCGGCGTCCCGGTCGCGGTCAAGGACCTGTTCACCACCGTGGGGATGCCGACGACCTGCGGGTCGAAGATCCTTGAGGGCTGGGTGCCGCCGTACGACGCGACGATCACCAAGCGGCTGCGCGGCGCCGACGCGGTTCTCATCGGCAAGACCAACATGGACGAGTTCGCGATGGGCTCGTCCACGGAGAACTCCGGGTTCTGGACGTCGCACAACCCCTGGGACCTGACCAAGGTGCCCGGCGGCTCCTCGGGCGGCTCGGCCGCGGCCGTCGCCGCCTACGAGACGCCGCTCGCGCTCGGGACCGACACCGGGGGCTCGATCCGCCAGCCGGCCGCGGTGTGCGGGATCGTCGGGACCAAGCCGACCTACGGCGGCAACTCACGCTACGGGGTCGTCGCGTTCGCGTCGTCGCTGGACACTCCCGGACCGTTCGGCCGGACCGTGCTCGACGCCGCCCTGCTGCACGAGGTCATGTCCGGGCACGACCCGATGGACTCCACGTCGATCGACGCCCCGGTGCCGCCCGTGGTCGAGGCCGCGCGGCACGGCGACGTCGCCGGGCTGCGGATCGGCATCGTCAGCGAGTTCTCCGGCGACGGCTACCAGCCGGGCGTGATGAGCCGGTTCACCGAGGCGGTCGAGCTGCTTGAGTCGCTCGGCGCGAAGGTCACCGAGATCAGCTGCCCGCACTTCAAGTACGCGCTGCCCGCCTACTACCTCATCGCGCCGAGCGAGGTCTCCTCCAACCTGGCCAGGTTCGACGGGATGCGCTACGGCCTGCGGGTCGGCGGCGGTTCCGCCGAGGAGGTCATGGCGGCCTCAAGGGAAGCCGGGTTCGGCGCCGAGGTCAAGCGGCGGATCATGCTCGGTACCTACGCGCTGTCCAGCGGCTACTACGACGCCTACTACGGCAAGGCACAGCAGGTGCGGACGCTGATCATCAGGGACTTCGACAACGCGTTCAGCCAGGTCGACGTCCTGATCTCACCGCCAACGCCGACCACCGCCTTCGACATCGGCGAGCGCGCCGACGACCCGATGGCGATGTACCTGGCGGACCTGTGCACGATCCCGTCCAACCTGGCGGGCAACGCGGCGATCTCCGTGCCTATCGGGCTCGCGCCGGAGGACGGCCTGCCGGTCGGCCTCCAGGTGATGGCGCCGCCGCTGGCCGACGACCGGCTGTACCGGGTCGCGGCCGCCGTTGAGGCGGCGTTCGAAAACCGCTGGGGGCATCCGCTGCTGACCGAGGCGAAGGGCCTGTCATGACCGTCTCCTATGAGGAAGCGCTGCAGAAGTACGAGCCGGTCTTCGGGCTTGAGACGCACGTCGAACTCGGCACCAGGACGAAGATGTTCTGCGGCTGCATCACCACGTTCGGCGCGGAGCCGAACACGCACACCTGCCCGGTCTGCCTTGGCCTGCCCGGCTCGCTGCCGGTGATCAACGAGCGGGCCATCGAGTACACGATCAGGATCGGCCTGGCGCTGAACTGCTCGATCGCTTCTTGGTGCCGGTTCGCGCGGAAGAACTACTTCTACCCGGACATGCCGAAGAACTTCCAGATCTCGCAGTACGACGAGCCGCTGTGCACCGACGGGTACCTGGACGTGGCCATCGGCGGCAAGACCGTGCGGGTCGGCATCGAGCGAGTGCACATGGAGGAGGACACCGGCAAGTCGCTGCACGTGGGCGGGGCGACGGGCCGCATCCAGGGCGCCGAGTACTCGCTCGTCGACTACAACCGGGCGGGCATACCGCTGGTCGAGATCGTCACCAAGCCGGTGCCTGGCACCGGGTTCCTCGCGCCCGAGGTCGCCCGCGCGTACGTCACCGAACTGCGCGACGTGCTGCGCACGCTCGGCGTCTCGGACGTGCGGATGGAGGAGGGCTCGCTGCGCTGCGACGTGAACACCTCGATCACGCTCGCCGGATCCGGCGTCTGGGGGACCCGCACGGAGACCAAGAACGTGAACTCGCTCCGCTCGGTCGAGCGAGCGGTCCGCTCCGAGGTCGCGCGCCAGGCCGAGGTGCTCGATTCGGGTAACCGGGTGATCCAGGAGACGCGTCACTTCCACGAGGACAGCGGGGTGACCACCTCGGGCCGGTCAAAGGAAGAGGCGCAGGACTACCGGTACTTCCCCGAGCCCGACCTGGTCCCCGTCGCCCCAGCCTCCGACTGGGTCGAGGAAATCGGCAAGACGCTGCCCGAACTGCCGTCGGCGCGCCGGGCGCGGCTGATCGAGTCGTGGTCGCTGTCGGAGCTAGAGTTCGAGGCGCTGCGCAACGCCGGCGCCCTAGACGCCGTGGAGGCGACCGTTGCGGCCGGCGCCTCCCCGGCTGATGCCCGCAAGTGGTGGCTGGGCGAGCTGGCCAGGCGCGCGAACGACGCGGGCATCGAGGTGGCGGAGCTTGCGATCACCCCCGCCGACGTGGCCCGGCTGTCCGCCCTGGTGGCCGCGGGCACGCTGAACGACCGGCTGGCCCGCCAGGTCATCGAGGCCGTGCTCGACGGCGAGGGGACGCCGGACGAGGTGGTCGCCGCCCGCGGCCTCGCCGTCGTCAGCGACGACTCGGCCCTGACCGGGGCCATCGACGAGGCCATCGCCGCCAACCCGGACGTGGCGGCCAGGATCCGCGGCGGCAAGCCGCAGGCGGTCGGCGTCCTGGTCGGAGCGGTCATGAAGGCCACCCGCGGCCAGGCCGACGCCGCCAGGGTCAAGGACCTGATCCTGGAGCGCCTGGCCTAGCAAGCCACAGTCCAATTCGATTATCCCGAACGGTTAAGTGCTCTGCCTTCCCCGCACGCTAGTCGAGTTCCGCGGGGAAGGCGGAGATCGCGGCTGACGATGACGGCACCCGCGAGTAGCCTGCGCCGTCCACCGGCCGTTTTCGGGGCGGACGTGGCGGCTGTTGCCCTCCGCCCGTTTTGCCCGGCGACGATTAAGCTGTAAATTCCGTATAACGTGAAAACTTTTTTTATCGTGAAGGAAAAGCTCGCGTGGCAAGAGCTTTATTTACGCGTTGTACCAAATTTACATCGTGAACAAAATTTACCCGTTAATCCTCGGGCTGGATATGCCGAAATAACGGGATATAGCAGGGCTTTCGGGCGCAGTACCATCCACCAGGCTGCGTGACCCGCCCGGTTAGGCCTCGCGGAGCTGCGAACCTCACGCGGTCACCGCGTCGGGCCCGCCTTCGAGCAGCCGCTTGAAGGCGGGCTCGTCCAGTATCTGGATGCCGAGCTCGACGGCCTTGTCGTGCTTGGAGCCCGCGTTCTCGCCGGCGACCACGAAATGCGTCTTCTTCGACACCGAGGACGTGACCTTGCCCCCGGCGGCGCGGACGGCCTCGGCGGCCTCGTCCCTGCTGAAGGTGGGCAGGGTGCCCGTGATGACCACGGTGACGCCGGCGAGCAGCCGTGCGGCCGCGGCCGACGGGTCGAAGCCTGGAGTCTCGAGCTGGACCCCGGCGGCGCGCCACTTCGCCACGATCTCCTGGTGCCAGTCGACGGTGAACCACTCCACGACCGCGTTGGCGATCGTCGGGCCGACCCCGTCCACGATCGCCAGGGCGTCCGGTGAGGCGGTAGCGATCGCGTCGAGCGACCCGAACGCCTCGGCGAGGGCACGGGCGGCGGTCGGCCCCACGTGCCTGATGGAGAGCGCGACCAGGATGCGCCACAGCGGCCTGGTCTTGGCCTCGTCGAGGTTGGCGAGCAGCGCGTGCGCGACGAGCTTGAGCCCGCCGGCCTTGTTCACGAAGAACGGGCTGCCCGCCAGCTTCTCGTCCGTCAGGTCGAAGAGGTCGCCCTCGTTGGTCACCAGGTGGTCGGTGAGCAGCGCGACGACCGCCTCATAGCCCAGCGCCTCGATGTCGAGCGCGCTGCGCGAGGCGAGGTAGAACAGCCGCTCGCGGAGTTGCGCGGGGCAGGCCACGTTGTTGGGGCAGCGCCAGTCGACCTCGCCCTCATCGCGCCTGAGCGCGGTGCCGCACTCCGGGCACTGGCGCGGGAACTGGAACTCGCGCTCGTCACCGGTGCGCAGGTCCTCGACCGGGCCGACCACCTCGGGGATGACCTCGCCCGCCTTGCGCAGGATCACCGTGTCGCCGATCAGCACGCCCTTGCGCTTGACCTCGTCCTCGTTGTGCAGGGTCGCGCGGTCCACGGTCGAGCCGCTGACCTTGACCGGGGTCATCACCGCGAACGGGGTGACCCGCCCGGTCCGGCCCACGCCCACCTGGATGTCGAGCAGCTTGGTGTTGACCTCCTCGGGCGGGTACTTGTAGGCGATCGCCCACCGCGGCGCCCGGCTGGTGGCACCCATCGCGCGCTGCGTCTCGGTCGGGTCGATCTTGACGACGACGCCGTCGATCTCGTACGGCGTCTCGTGCCGGTGGCCCGGGTCCGCGTAGTAGTCGATGTACGCGCGCACCTCGTCCACGGCGGTGACGACCCTGTACTTGTCGCTGACCGGCAGGCCCCACCCGCGCAGCCGCTCGTACCAGCCGGACTGCGTGTCCGGCGCCCCTTCGAGGTGGCCTTCCTCGCTCGGCCCGGCGGCCGACCCGGCGATCTCACCGGAGCCCACCACGCGCCCGATGCCGTGCACGATCGCGCCAAGCGCCCGGGACGCGGTGATCCTGGGGTCCTTTTGCCGCAGCGAGCCCGCCGCGGCGTTCCGCGGGTTGGCGAAGGCGGGCTTCCCCGCCTCCTGCAGCGACTCATTCAGCCGGCCGAACGCCGCCTCGGACAGGAACACCTCGCCGCGCACCTCAAGCAGTTCGGGCACGTCCGCACCGGTGAGGCGGTCGGGAACCGTCTTGATCGTCTTGACGTTCAGCGTGACGTCCTCACCGGTCCGCCCGTCACCCCTGGTGGCGGCGCTGGTGAGGCGGCCGCGCTCGTAGACGAGGTCGATCGCGAGCCCGTCGATCTTCAGCTCGCACAGGTACGGGCCGGTACCGCCGAGCTTCGCGGCCCGGTCGGCCCAGGCGCCGAACTCCTCCTGGGAGAAGACGTTGTCCAGGCTCAGCAGCCGTTCCAGGTGGGTCACGGGGGTGAAGAGCGTCGAGATCGCGCCGCCGACCCTCTGCGTGGCCGAGTCGGGCGTGCGCAGCTCGGGGAACTGGTCCTCGATCTCGTTCAGCGCGCGAATGCCCTGGTCGTACTCGGCGTCGGAGATCGTCGGGGTGTCGAGCACGTGATAGCGGTACTGCGCGTCGATCAGCTTCTCGCTCAGCTCCGCGTGCGTGCGCCGCGCCTCGTCCAGCTCCATCAGCTCAGCTCCGTCATGTCAGCTCGTCCATCATTTCCGGCAGGATCTGGGCCGCCTCCCGGCACCAGCGCAGCGCGTCCCGCGCCTGCGCCGGCGACGCGCCCGGCAGCCCGCAGGCGGGCGTGATGACCACCTGCGGCGCGCACTGGGCGGCAGGCAGGTCCATCTTGCGCCATAGGTCCCTGACGATCCCCGCAGTGTCAGACGGCGTCGGCCGCTGCCTTTCATCGCGGCCGCCTCGCCGTGAGGCGTCCCGGCCCCCCGGGCCAGCGGTCGGCAGCGCGCCGATCAGCAGCCCCGCGCCGGCCTCCGCCGCCTCGGCGAAGCCGTCCAGGTCCCCCCGCCGCAGCTGGCTTGGGTCGAACGAGACGCCGTCAGCTCCAGCGCCCCTGATTATCCCGAACGGAAGCTCCTGACCGCAGCAATGCACCACTGTGTATTTCCGCGTGGCGTCGATGACCTCGTGGAGTCTGTCCCGCGCGATTTCCTCGTCGACCGCGCGGATCCGGGACAGGCCGCTCGGCGTCGGCACCGCGCCGTTGAGCACGGTCGGCAAGGCAGGCTCGTCGAACTGCACGATCAGGGTTGCCTTTGGCACCCGCTTCGCGACTTCCGCGACATGACCAGTGACCCCCTCGGCCAGCGACGACGTGAGGTCGGCGACCAGCCCGGGGTCGGCCAGCGCCGGGTTGAGCGAGCGCGGCTGCTCGATCGTGGCGGCCAGCGTCCACGGCCCGGCCAGCTGGATCTTGAGCGGCCCCGCGTACCCGTCGAGCACCTCTTCCATCGCGTCCAGGTCGGAGGACAGCAGCGACCTGGCCCGCTGCATGTCGCGGCCGGGCCGCTCGGCGATCCGCCAGCCGCGGGGCCCGGCGAGCTCGACCGGCAGGTCCACGAGCAGCGCGGCGGCCCGGCCGGTGAGGTCAGCTCCCGGGCCCCTGCTTGGCAGCTCGGCTAGGTACGGAAGGTCGGGCAGCTCGCCCGCGATGATCCGCGCCGCCTCCATCGGGTTATCGCCGGGCATCGACCCGACCCCGGTCGCGGTGCCAGGACCCCAAGGAAACGCTTGCTTTTCGGCCACGGTATCGAGCTTAGCGGCCCGGCCACCGAGGCGGCTTTCTCTGGTAGTCGGTGGACCGTGGCGGCTCTGGCCAGTCGCCGCCGTCCGCGTACCCGCGGCCATTGTGGCGGCGGCCGCCCGGGATGGCCGTGATAACGAGCACCCCAAGCGCGATCCCCACGACGAAGAAGATGACGATGACGCTGGCGACTAGCTCGAACCTCGTCACCGTGCGTGGTCCTTAAGCCGGACCGCCGGCAGTTGCCCGACGATGTCCATGATTCCGCCCCCATCCCCCGTGGCCCCTGTGGCCGGGTGGGCCACTGGTCCCCTATGCCCAAGCGGCCCGGTGGGCATAGGGGACCTTTTCTTCCAGGGCCCTAACCGCCCCGTCCACGGCTAGGGCCCTGTCCCGCCTGCCGGCCCCCGCGGACGGCAGGCAGTCTTATCGCGGCTTGCCTAGTCCCACCTGGAACTGCTGACGCCGACCAACGTCCGCGCGGCGCGCGCGCTCTGACTGGGCGGGTCGAACCGCAGCGACCATTTGGTGCGGTCCTCCCGTCTGATCGCGAAGCTGACCTTCAAGAAGGCACCCAGTACGACGCCTGCTACGACGGCCATGACGATCGCGACTGTGATGAATGTGGCCATTGTGGCCTCCGAGCACTTCCGTGCCGCGGTTGCCCGCGACTTTTTTTGCGGCCCCATCCCCTGTTCTGGCAAGTTTGGCCTGATCAGCTGAATGGTGGGCTCATCAGGGACTATTCTCCAGGTGGGGCTGTAACCAAGCAGCCCATCTAGAGGACCCTAACCGATCTCCCTATCCATTCATCTGGTTCCAGTCATACCTACCTTTGGGACCGTTATCTTGGTTGTACCACGGGCATGCGGGTACAAACCAGACACAGAACAGGAATTTTTGACGGCATCGGTGAGATAAGGTCATCCTGCCCGTCCATACCAGTCATTCCAACCTCTAGTATGGTGGGCACAGGGGATGAGAAGGGGTCCGATGGCTCAGAAACAGCCGCTATACCGGCACATCGCCGACGTCCTGCGCGACCAGATCAGGGGCGGCGAGCTCAAGGCCGGCGACAGGCTCCCCACCGAGAACGAGCTGATGGAAACGCACGAGGCCTCACGGAACACCGTCAGGGGCGCCATCAAGCTGCTGGTGGAGCAGAACCTGATTGAGACCCGGCCAGGCCAGGGAACCTTCGTCAAGGTCAAGATCGACCCCTTCGTCACGGTGCTCTCAACCGAGACCCCTGGCATTGACGGCGGCGGCACCGAGGGCGCGACGTATCTCTCCGTGGTGACCGAGCAGCACCGGGACCCGAGCACCACGATCCCGAAGATCGAGGTGCAGCCGTGCCCGCGGCACATCGCGCTGCGCCTGCGCGTCGAACCCGGTTCCCAGGTGATCAGCAGGCACCAGCGACGGTACATCGACAAGCTGCCCTGGTCACTTCAGACGTCTTTCTACCCGTTTGAGTGGTCGAAGAAGGCGACTCGGCTGCTGACCGCGGAGGATATCGAGGAGGGAACGGTCAAGTATCTGGCCGAGACCCTAGGGCTCGAACAAGTGGGCTACCGCGACTGGATAACGGTGCGCATGCCCGACAGCGCGGAGGTGGAGTTCTTCGGTATCGCCGACAATCAGGCGATGTCGGAAATCTCCCGGACGGGCTTCACCGAGGACGGCACCGCCACGCGCGTCACCGTCACGGTCTATCCTGCCGACCGGAACCAGCTGGTCGTCAACTCGGGCAAGGTACCCGAGTTGTACGAGGAAGACCCGAAGCCCCTGCAGGAACGCAAGTCCGCGCTGGATCACAAGCCCAAGTAGGCGGCGCGAAAGAAGCATAAGAAAACAGGCTCCCGCCACTCCGGACAGGCGGGTGCAGGTTCAGGGCTTACACCCCTGTTACCTGAGAGAATGCCGGTGCCCATGAGGAAACATCGCACAACTGGAGGAGGTGCCATGGCTAAGTTCCACGCGCGCCCTTCATTGCAGTACAGGTACGAACACTACGACCCCAAGTTCGCGGTGTAGTGCAAAGCAGCGTCGGGGGCGCCCCAGGGGGGGGCCGCCGCGGGGTTTGACAGATACAC
>Ga0335075_10003265_pt1 | contig 25740 bp, 24 predicted proteins | sample Lox_Sample_24_FD_206723 | JGI IMG/M metagenome (GOLD analysis project Ga0335075, IMG submission 206723) | Soil microbial communities from Loxahatchee National Wildlife Refuge, Florida, United States - Lox_Sample_2.4 | ecosystem: Environmental > Terrestrial > Soil > Wetlands | place: USA...
GCCGACGCGCAGGCGTTCTCCACATTGAAGACCGGTATCCGGCCAAATCCGAGCGGCCGCAGGGTGAACTGGCCGGCCAGCATCTCCTGGCCTGTCATGGACCCTGCCACCGCGTTGCCGTAGTAGCAGGCCTGCACCGCGTCCACGGTTGTGCCGGCGTCCTTGAGCGCCGCGGCGACCGCTTCGGCGGTGAGATCCTTCAGGCTGCGTTCTGGCTGCTTGGCGAACCGGGTCATCCCGGCGCCGGCCACGTATACGTCCCGCATCTCTTGTGCTCCGCCCGGTGCGCCGGGTTACCGGTGGCGGCAGGTCAGGTAGGTCCAGGCGCACGGGAACGATGCCTGGCCCGAGAACAGCTTGTCCAGGCTGTACCTGATCAGGAAGAGCCTGTCTTGCACGGCGGCCTCGGACGGCGGGCTGCCCTCCACCTTCTCCGAGCCGCCGACCCAGCTGAGGACGCCGTCGTTATAGGTGGTCAGCAACTGGTACCACTCATCGACGCTGGCGGTGATCGTCTCGTCGAAGACGTGCAGAACACTGAACCCTGCTTTCTCGAACGCGTCGACGTACAGGTCCAGCGGCCGGACCGGGACGAACACCTTGTCCCTGAGCTTGCGGTGCCGGGCCATGAGATCGCTGTCCTCCAGCGTCGCCCGGTATTCCTCGAAAGCCGCGTGACTGGCCACCGCGTCCGCGGCGATCTCGTTCACTTTCGCGACCGTGTTGTCAATGATCCAGTTTCCGGCCGGGGCCTGGGGGTTGTGCATATTTCCCGAGCAGACGAACGCCAGGCCGCCGGGTCGCAGCACGCGCGCCCACGACGTCAGCGTGTCGTCGAGATCGTAGTAGAGATGGATGGCATTCGTGGAGGTGAGAATGTCGGCGCCCGGGCTGAATACCTTCGGGACGGCAACCTCATCGAGTCGTTCCAGCCGCCTTTCGTCCCTGAGCCAGCGCAGCAGCCGGAAAGCAACGCGCTGGTCATCCCTGAAATTCTCCAGCGCGACACGCAGGAACTTGGGCGAGGCGTCCACATTGAGAAGGCCCACCGGGTAGTTGACCCTCTCCAGAAGCCGCTTGGCCAGGATTCCTGTGCCGCTCGAGTAATCGATGAGCAGCCTGCCGGGCTCGAGGGCGGCCAGCACCTGGGCTATCGTCGGCTCTAGGTTCTTGTACCAGCCGTGCTCGCCCACACTGTCGTAGTTCAGGCCGAACTGGTCCACCGGCTGGCGGGTCCAGTCCTCATCGGGGATCCGCGTGAACCCGTCCGGCCAGGCGAACTTGGGAGAATAGCTGACAGGAGGCCGGTCGCGGACTGATGTGAAGCTCATGAAAGTCTCCTGTTCGTCGCTCTTGCTTCTGTCTCGCTATTCTTATCCTTGACACCACCGCAAAACAGCCGATCCGTGGCACAAATTAGGCAGTGGCTCCGTTGTGGCCTGGCTACAAGGGAGCCACTAGGCTGGTATGGCTGGCACAGTAGTGAGGCAGCCTGAAAAGGCCCTACGGCGTGGGTGCGGAACGGCAACGCTCGTCCAGCGCTGGTACCGCGCAGCGCTCATCGGGACCGATCTGATCCCTATATCTAGGATGCACTGCCAGCAATCAGCGTTATATCCCCGCGACGCCACTAATTTCGGCGCCGTATTCTTGTGTCATTAACACAAAGACGCGGCCGATGAGGTGGCGGGGCGCCAGGCGCCGGACCCGATGGCGCAACTGCCCGGCGGCATACGTGCCGGATCAGGCCTGCGCCTGCCAGGGTGCCCTGTCCCGCCCCTGCCTGGCCAGGCGGGAGGTACAATTGAGGCAACTACCAGGGGAAAGCGGCAAACCGGTGGCGATGATCTCAGCGGAGGGTCCCGGCAGGGGACGGGCGGAAAGCGGCCGTGAGCGGGTGAGCCGGGCCGCCTACGAACTGTTCAGCCGGGATGGCGTTCGTGCCGTGGGGGTAGACGCGGTTATCGCCAGGGCCGGCACCGCGAAGATGACGCTCTACCGTAATTTCCCGTCCAAGGATGACCTGGTAATAGACTTCCTGCAGCGCCGTGAACGAGTGTGGACGCAGGAATGGCTGCAGGCGGAGAGCCGCCGCAGGGGAGCCACCCCGCGAGAGCAGCTGCTCGCGATCTTCGATATATTCTCCGAGTGGTTCGACCGGCCAGACTTCGAAGGCTGTCCTTTCCTCACCACGATGATTGAGGTCAGCGACAGGGAGCACCCCGTATACCACGCGGCGGTATCGCACCTGGCCAACATCAGGACCTATATCGAGGACCTTGCCCGAGAAGCCGGGCTCCGCGATCCTGGCTCATTCGCGCGGAAATGGCACATCCTGATGAAAGGGTCGATCATGGCCGCGCACGAAGGGGACACCGCCGCGGCCGCCCGGGCTCGCGAGATCGGGGAACTCCTCCTGGGCTCAGCCTGATCGGGCCCCTGGCCTCTCGAGTGCCGGCTTGCGGCCCGCGGGCGCTGCCGCCTGCAGCGAACGCATGGCGTCACCGCCCGCGGGGCCTGAGACGGAGTCAGCCGACGCCGAGCTTCTCGGCGGCGAGCCTGGTTCCCTCGACGCGGTTCCTGATCTTCTGGAAGGCCACGTCGCGGGCGAAGTCGGGCGAGCCGTGGCTGGGCTTCTCGTCGATGCTGAACGGGGAGAAGCCGCAGTCATCGGTCGCGCCGAGCTGCTCCTTGGCGATGAAGTTTGATGCCTGCTGCAGCGCGCTGCTGACCTCTTCGGGGCTCTCGACCCGCGGGTTGAGCGGATTGATCACGCCGATGTAGGCCATCTGGGTCACGCCGTTGGCGTCGTCGCGGATGCTCTTGCCGATGATGTCGTAGACGCGGTCCTTGTCCCGCTCGCTGGCGAGCTGGATGAGGAAGTAACCCGCGTTCATGCCGAACATGCTCGGCAGCAGGTCGTTGTAGTCGACGTCCGCGCTGTGCACGGAGTCACGGTCGCCGCCGGGGCAGGTGTGCACGCCGATCCGGGTGCGCTCCTGCGCCGAGAAGCGTGCGAACACGCGGTTGTTGAGGTCGATGAAGTGCGGCAGAAGGTTCCGGCCGGTCCACGGGTTGCGCGGGTCGTTCCTGGTCGCGAGCCTTCCTTCGGTGAAGTCGACCGAGACCCTGGCCGCCCCGGCCGCGAAGGCCTTCCGGATGTCCTTCTCGCACTCGTCCACCAGGTCGCTCTCAAATTCTTCGCGGCTGTATCCGGGCACCTCGCCGTCGAGCGGGTAGAGCAGCGCGAGCATCGACGGCGCGATCACCGCCTGCTTCATCGGCTTGTGCGCCAGCCCGATCGACTTGGCCAGCGTGTCGGCGGCGTAGGTCTTGTACCGGAACGGGCCGCTGGTCAGCCGGGGGAGCTGCCGGCGATGCCCGTCTGCGAAGATCGCGAAGTACTGGCCACCGTCGCCGGCCAGGTGATCGGCCAGTCCGGTGCCGGCCAGCGTGTCGGCGATGGCGTAAGTGGCGAAGCTGGACCAGCGCTGCTCACCATCGGAGATGATCGGCGCGCCGGTGGCCTCGCCGCGCTCGATCGAATCGCGCACGGCCGCGTCCTGCTGGGCCTCGAGATCGTCCCGGCTGATCTCGCCCGCGTCGTACTTCGCGTAGGCCTGCTGCAGCGCGCTTGGCCGGGGCAGCGAGCCGACAGGCTCGGTCGGGATTCCGGTGTCCGTGCGCGGGTCGTAGTCGGTCATGACATGCCACTCTCCTTTTAGGTCAGACGACGGACGTTCGCTTTCTGCGGTACATGCGCCATCCCGCCGGACGCAGCCTGAGCTGCTGGACGGCCGCTCAGGGCGTCCGGCCTGAACCAAGCGCCCGTGCCGTGCCCAGGCGTTCGCCGCGATGAAATTGGAGAGATAGACCGGCCTGTCTCAGGGTGCTACTCCGGGACAATAGACCTGTCACTGCCTGTGGTCAACGCATGTTTCCGGGATATTTCGCGGTTGCATCTGGTGGCCGTGCAAAGGCTGGCTTAGTCTGAGAGAGACCGGTCTGTCTCGGAGTGTGACAGTGGCCAGCCGGGTCGGCGCCCAGTTGATGCGCCCGCCAGTGCTGTAGACGAGATGAACCATGGGTGGTAGCTCATGAGCGGCAGCCTCCGGCCTGCTCCGCGGTGGATGCGGGATCCTGCCTTCCAGGGTCGCGTCCTGGTCTGCGACGGTGCGATGGGAACCATGCTGCACTCGGCCGGTGTCCCGCTGGACCGGCCCGTGTGCGAGCTCAACATGTCCCAGCCACAGCTGGTGCGTGACCTGCACGCGTCCTACCTGGCGGCCGGGGCGGACATCATCCAGACCAACACGTTCGACGCCAACCAGCTGCGGCTGGCCCGGGTGGGCCTCCAAGACCAGGTCATGGAGATCACCATCGCTGGCGGCAGGCTGGCCCGGGAGGCGGCCGGAGAATGCGGGCACCCAGCCTTGGTCGCGGGCAGCGTCGGCCCGGTGATGAATGCCGCCGCGCCGCGGATCTCCGACGAGGCTCGGGCATCCATGCTGGCCGGGCAGGTCGCGGCGCTGGCGGACTGGGTGGATTTCATCCTTCTGGAGACGTTCGGCGACGTCGAGTCCCTGGCCCAGGCCGTCCGAGTTGCCCTCGCCGGGTGCGACCTCCCGGTGTTCGCGCAGATGACCTTCGGCGAAGATGGCCGGACCCTGCGCGGGGAGGAGCCCGCGGCGGTGGCCGCCGCAATCGCCGCGCTGGACGTGGCGGCGGTAGGAGTGAACTGCACTGTCGGTCCCGCCGCACTGCGAGACGTCGTCAGGCAGCTAACCACTGGCTGTCAGCTGCCAGTCATCGTGCAGCCCAATGCGGGCATGCCCAGGCGCCTTGGCCGTCAGCTCCGTTACGCGCACAACACCGACTACTTTGCCGAGTGCGCGCGCAGGTTCGCCGCCGACGGCGCGACGGTCGTCGGAGGGTGCTGCGGGACCACTCCAGCGCATGTCAGGGCCGTTGCCAGGGCGGTCGCCGGGGTCCCGCCGAGCCGGCCACTAGGCGTCATCGCACCGCGGCCGGCGGCGGGCACACTGCCGCTGCAGCCGGACCGGGAAAGCCCAGTCACCTGGCCGCATCTCGGCTTGGTGGTTCTGGCCGGAATGCCCGTGCCCCGGGGCCAGGACGTGCCTCAGTTCGTGGCGCAGGCGCAGCAGCTCCGGGCGGCGGGGGCCAACCTGATCACGATCACCGACCGGGGAACACCGACGACCCGCATCAACCCGGTAGCTGCCGCCGTGGTGCTCCGCGAAAGGCTCGGCATCGAGGTGATGCTTCAGGTGGAGGCTGCAGGCCGCAGTCCGGCCGTGCTCGAGGCCGACCTGCTCGGCGCGTACGCGTTCGGCGTGCGGACGGTCGTCTGCCGCACGGGCAGCCCGCGGGTTGCCGGAGACTATCCCGAAGCCTATGGGCTGTGGGACGTGGACTCAGTCCGCCTCATCTCCGCACTGGCCGGGCTGAATGACGGCATCGACTGGCGCGGCCTTGCCACCCCCGAGCGGACCCGGTTCGTCATCGGCGCTGCACTCGACACCTCGGCCACGGACACCGGCCGGGAGCTGGAGCGGATCGAGGGCAAGCTCAGGGCAGGCGCGCATTTCCTGCTCACAGACATCATCTATGACCCGGACAGCTGCTTGCGCGTCCTGGCCGAGCTGCGCGGCCGGGGAATCGACTTGCCGGTGATCATAACGCTGGCGCCGTTCGACGACCCCGCAACGATCGCCCGGCATATCCATGAGTTCCCCGAGGTCTCGCCCCCGTCGCCGGCCCTGGCAGCGCTGCGCGGCGGCGAAGACCTCGCCCATCGCGTCAACTCCGCATTCGAGACCATGCATAAGCTCGATGACCTGGCCTCTGGCGTCCTGATCCACGCCCCGGCGCGGCCCGACGCCCGGATGACCAGGCTGATCGCGATGCTTGCCCAGCGGCAGGCCGCTCAGGAAGCGCCGTGAGCGGCGGCGCGCCGCGAGCGGGACCATACCCCGTTCCGCGCTCTTCCGGCCAACCCGGCCAGGACGCCTGCGAGCGAGATCATGACGTTGCCGGCAGCACGGACCACGTCCGCCATCGCGCACCAGGCGCAGTTGCGGGGCCGTCTCGTAATTCGCTGTACCGCCGCATAACAGTGGTGTGTGACCAGGTGGCCGATGCGGCCCTGAGGGGCGCGCGGGCTGCCGAGCTGGCCGCCGTGTTCTCCCAGACGATTCAGAAGCCCGTGCTCCTGCTGGATCCTGAGTTCGGGCTGGCCACGCGGGCGGGCCAGGTTGCGCCGTGGGATCCCGCTGAAGCTGGGATCGCGCAGCTGCTCAGGGCGCTGGCCGCCGAAAGACGGCCGCTGCGTGTCCCGGCCATCCCGGGGTCAGCACTCTCGCAAGGCTGCCTGGCGGTGCCGGTGACCGTTGGCGATACGGTGCTCGGTTACCTGCTGGTGCTGGACCGGGCTGGAGCCGCGGATCCTGACGATGCTGACCTCGTCGTCACCCGCTACGCCGCCACCCTGTTTGCCCTCACCCTCGCCCGGGAGCAGACAACGCTGGAACTGGGACTGCGCTACCAGGGCACCGTCATCAATTCGCTCGTCTGCGGGCATTTCCTCGACCGTAGCGATGCGCGCCGCAAGGCGCTGGAACTCGGGCTCGGCGACGGGCAGCCCTTCCGTGTCGCGGTGGCCCGCCTCTCGGCCCTGAGCCTGCCGCCCGCCAATGCTTCACCAGCAGGAGATGCAGCCGCGCGACTGGTCCTCAGCCAGATCGCCGCCTCTATGACCATTCCTTTCATCCGGCGCGGGCAGCAGCTGGTCACGATAGTGCCGGAGCCAGCGGCAACCATTTCCCCGGCCATCGCGGGCGATCCAGGAGCTGGAGCTCCGCTGACGGCCCTGAGCAGGCTGATAGCCGACACGAGATCCGCCAGCCAGGGGGTTACCTGCGGAGTGAGCGAGCTCGTCACCGCGCCCGAGCTGGCTCCCCATGGCCTCCGCCAGGCCGAGCAGGCGATCGATCTGGGGATCAGACTCGAGCGCGCCGGGCAGCTCATCCGCTACGAAGACCTGGGAATCTACCGGCTTCTGCTGCAGATCGGCGATATGAGCCAGCTCTCCCTGTTCGCGGCGGAGATTCTCGGCCCGTTGCTCGACTACGACGCCACTCACAAGGTAGACCTGATCACCACATTGTCGACATACCTCAGCCAGCACGAGAGCCTCAAGCAGACCGCACGCCTTCTGCGACTCCACGTCAATACCGTCGCCTACCGGATCCAGCGCGTCCAGCAGCTCACCGAGCTCGACCTGGCCGACCCGGAGGAGCGTTTGCTGGCACACGTTGCAATGAAGATCATCGAGGTGCGCGGGGCGGGCGACATGAGCGCGACACTTAACACGAGAGCATGAGGATCCCGCCCATCCCGCGCGCCGGATTGCCCATCCGCGGCACCACCCAACCATCGACGCAGGAGCAGCAGCCAAGACGCGCTGACCAAGCTGTTGCCGGAGCGGGCGCCTGCCAGGTGGGTCGTGGTCTGCCGCCGACTGCGGGCGAGCACGCTGCCGCGAGCAGGGCGGTGATCCGTGCTGGGACCCAGTTGGCGACGTCGTCCAGCCGTGCCGAGGCTCGGCCGAACCGTTCGTAGCGGGGCGAGTGATGGCCGGCCATGGCGTCGAGGGTGTTCACGGCGCGGTAGCCGGACATGCCTGACGGGCCTGCCAGCGCTCCCCAGATCAGCGGTGCGACGATCGCGTCACTGGTGTTCTCGGCGACGGACTCGACCACGGCCCTGGTGATCTGGGCGTGGTCCAGGTCTTGCGGGTCGCGGCCGCACAGGGACGGGAGCATGCCGCGGGCCCTGCGCGAGGTCTCCAGCGGCCAGGGCAGACGCGATCTGGCGTGCCGCCGCCTGCAGCGACCGGGACGCCGTGGTGGTCCAGGTCGTCGCCGCAGTGATCGCTGCTCGGCCGGCCGGGCTGCCACGGGTGAGCTGCGCAGCGACTAGCTGCGGGCCCGCGCCGAGCAGAAGACCGGCTGCCGCATAGCCGATGCCCGGTGCCGCACGGTCGGCGTAGAGGCGCCGCTCCAGGGTGGTCATGAGCTGGCCGAACAACGCGACCGGATGGCCGCGCTGCGGGTCGCCGAGGATCGCGTCGGCGATTGCGCCGCCGATCACGCCGGTGGCCAGCGGCCAGTCTCCTCCGGACCAGCCGGGCCGGCCGACGGCGCGAGCCCGGTGGGCGTTTTTTCGGGTCACAGGTGAGACCGTAGCGTCGGCAGGGCCCGTGCCGGACCGTGCTCGATCAGGCGCAGCAGCGCATCGGTGTCGAGGTTGGTCTCAATAGCGTCGGCGAGTGTGTCGAACTGGGCCTGCCGCGCCGCGGCGAAGCAGGTGCCCTCGGCGGGGCGAATCCGCGTCCGGCGATCCTGGCTGTCTCGGACAGGTACGCCCGGCGGAACTCGTCGTTCTCGAAGATCCCGTGCCAGAGGGTGCCCGCAACTGCGGCGGAACGGCAGCCCTCCAGCGCGGTCGTCTCGTCGCCCGGTCTGGCGGTGAACCACGGCTGGCCGTCGGCAACGTCGACGATGCCATGGTGGATCTCATAACCCGCCACCGGGACCGTCCCGGCAAAGCCGGACGGGCGCCGGAGTGTCTTGCCGGGAGCGAACCGCGTCTGCACCGGCAGCAGCCCGAGCCCCGCTACCGTGCCGGACCGGCTCTCGATCTCGTCGTGGATGACCGTGCCCAGCATCTGGTAGCCGCCGCAGATCCCCAGCACCCGTTGCCCGGCAGCAGCCCGCCGCGCCAGCGCGGCGTCCAGGCCCCGGTCCCGCAGCCAGGCCAGGTCGGCGACGGTCGCCTTGCTGCCCGGCACGATCACCAGATCCGCGTCGGCGAGCGCGGCCGGTGACGTCACGAACCGGACGTTCACGCCGGGTTCCAGCGCGAGCGCGTCCACGTCGGTGAAGTTGGAAATGCGCGGCAGCCGGATCACGCCGACTTGCAGGCTGTCCTGGTCCCCGGCGGCCGCCTCGGGCCCGTACGGTCCCTCGGTAGCGACCGCGTCTTCGGCGTCGATCCATGTCTGCGTGAGGAAGGGCACGACGCCGAGCACGGGCCGGCCCGTACGCGCGGTCAGCTCGTTCACGCCGGGTGCCAGCAGCGGCTGGTGGCCGCGGAACTTGTTGATCACGAACCCGCTGATCAGGGCCTGGTCGGCCGGCTCGAGCAGCGCCAGCGTGCCGAACAAGGCGGCGAACACGCCGCCGCGGTCGATGTCGCCGATGACGATGACTGGCAGGTCCCGGGCCCGGGCAAGGCCCATGTTGACCAGGTCGGCGCGCCGCAGGTTGATCTCGGCCGGGGAGCCTGCGCCCTCGCAGACGACGACGTCGAAGCGCGACCGCAGGTCGTCGTAGGCGGCCAGCACGGTCGTCATCAGCTGCCCGCGGCCCGCGCCGGCGCGCCAGTACCCGTCGGCGGTGGCTTCCCCGACGGCGCAGCCGAGCAGTACGATCTGGCTGGTCAGATCGCTGCCCGGCTTGAGCAGCGCCGGGTTCATCGCGGCCTCGGCTGGCACGCCGCATGCCGCCGCCTGCATGGCCTGAGCCCGGCCGATCTCGGTGCCGTCAGGAGCCACCACCGAGTTGTTGGACATGTTCTGCGCCTTAAACGGGGCCACCCGCACGCCGCGGCGCGTCAGCCAACGGCAGATGCCCGCGGTCAGCACCGACTTCCCGGCATCCGAGGCCGTGCCGGCCACCAGCAGCGAACCCCCAATCACAGTGCAGCTTTCCTTCCGCTAGGTGCCGGAGCTGTCGGCCGAGCCCGAGCTCGGCACGGGCGACCACCTGGCTCAACGTTGCCCGCCGCCAGTAGGCAAGGGCCACCGCCCGGACGGCGATGACGAGCCCGGCGATGCAGAAGCGCGGCGACGTTGATGTCGAAGTTTGCGATGAGGCTTCAGAACGCGCCATTCAGGTGCACCTCGGTGGTGAGGAGGTAGGGCAGGCGTGTATCGCTGCGTACGCTGTCGCGGCGAGCTGCACCACCTCCGTGGCGGTGGGGAGCCGCCTGGTTCTTGCGGAGTCGGCAGTCGGCCCGCAGGGTGGTCTCGCCGGTGTCGCGCGTCGCGTCTAGATCTTCACGAGGCGTCTCCCAGTGCCTGATTTCGCGGCGGACCGGTGGCCGCGGCCCGTCGCCAGCTGAGCGCGCAGTCGGCGCAGCGGCGCCCGCCGCGCAGTTGCATGTATCCGCAGCAGGTTGTGCGGGCATAGTGCGGCCCGTCGCGTGTGGTGAGCCACTGGCCGTACCGGCGAAGCTCGGCTGGCTGGGCCCAGGCCGCGGCTGTCAGCTCGTCCAGCCGGCTGTGCCCGGCTTGGGCGAGCATCATCAGCGATCCGGCAAGTGCCGAGGCGAGGTTGCCGAGCAGCAGATGTCGGCCGATGCGGACCTGTCGCCGGATCGCGTTTGCCAGCGGATCGATGTGCTCACCAGCCAGGAGCCGCCAGCGGGAGCCGGGGTCGGTGACGGTGAGCGGCGCAGCCAGCAGGTCGACCGGGCCGTCCGGCGTGGTCCGGTACCGGAGCCGGGCTGCCGACAGGTCTGGCACGGCGCCGGCCACGACGACTGACCCGGTGTAGATCGACGTGAGGCGTGCCGCCCACCCTTGGAACATGATGGATGCGCCGATCCACCGTTGTGTGGTACCGAGCCGGGCGGCTACGTCATCGATCCGGGCGCGAAGCCGGACCTCGCCCTCTTCGGTGTCGTCGAGCAAGTCGGCGACCGGCTCGAATCCGGCGTCGCCGTCGGTGCCGCCGTCCCGGAGGGCGAGGTAGGAGCCGAATTGGGCGAGCTGGGCGAGCGGGATCCGGGCGCTGGTCACTGGTGCCTCCTGTTGCCTGCCGAGAAGCCCGCAGCGGTACGGTCCGGCGGAGCGGGCGCAGTCCCGCGGTAACGGGCCCGGAGCGCGTCCCATGCCGCCAGCCGGTCCCGCTGCGGTTCGGACACTTGATGGGTGTCGCTGAGCCACCGATATGGCGGCAAGACCGTCATCTGCTGTGTGCAGCGTGGAGAAGGAGTGCCAAGCATACGCAGGCCTCAGCGCTGCAATGCGGTGAAGTGGTGGGCGGTCAGCGCGTGCACTTCCGAATCACTGTGTGCTTGCGGGTTGACGTGGATGGTGGCGTCGGTTAGCCGCGAGATCTCGTGCAGCAGCCGATGCCTTGTGATCTCCGTCAGCTCGTGTGCCTGGGCTACCGTGAGCGCTGGGCTGACGGTGATGTCGAGCTCGGCGTACAGTTCGTGCCGATCCAGCGCACCCGGATGCTGCCGCAGCCTGCCACGCCACTGACGGCGCCGGCGGTGTCCTCGATTCTGGAGACGAGGTCAGGGTCGACGGCGTCCATGAGGCGGCGGCAGATTCCGCGCGTCGCACCGCCGAGGGCTGCCAGGATCGCGCCGGTGATGAGGATCCCGGCCACCGCGTCGGCGGTGTGCCAGCCGGCTGCGACGCCCGCCGCTCCGGCCACCACGGCCAGGGAGGTGCAGAGGTTGTCTGGGCCGGCTGATCACCGGTGGCTGCCGTTACTGGAGGATGAGGATCTGGCCGGTGAGGCGGTCATCGAGCCGGGTCGGCTGATCCGTCCGGTTGACGCGCCGGCGGTCGCTGTGGCGTGCTTTTTCCGTGACGTCGTCGAGGAACTCTCCGGCCGTCCGGACGCGAGGTCAGTGTGCCGCCTGCATAGCGAGATGGGTCCGGCAGCGTTGTGGGAGATCGAGCACCGGGGGGTGCGGCTGGGCGTGTTCCATCCTGGGGTCGGGGCGCCGCTGGCTGGTGCCATGCTCGAGCAGGTCATTGCCCGCGGAGTTCGCGGGGTCATCGCCTGCGGTGGTGCAGGGGCGCTGGTACCGGAACTGGTGTTGGGGCATGCGGTGATCTTGACCGGGGCTGTGCGCGACGAGGGCACGTCCTTCCACTACCTGCCGGCCGGCCGGGTCGTTTCGGCTGACCCGGGTCCGGCTGAGAGCCTGGCCGACGCGCTCAGCGCCGGAGGCGTGGCGACGATGCGCGGCCTGAGCTGGTCGATGGATGCCATCTATCGCGAGACCCGGGCCCGGGTCTCGCGCCGGGTGGAGGAAGGGTGTCTGGTCGTCGAGATGGAAGCGTCGGCGCTGATGGCGATCGCACGCTACCGCTCTATCCCGTTCGGCGAGGTGGTGATGGCCGGAGACTCGCTGGCCGGCCGGGAGTGGCAGCACCGTGGCTGGATGACGGCCAAGTCGGCGCGCCGGCAGCTGTTCGCTTCCGCTGCGGACGCCGCCGTTGCACTGGCGAGGTGAGCGGGTTCCAGCGGCAGGAAAGTCCAGCTCCTGGAGGCACAGGCCAGCCGGCAGTACGTGCGGGTGTCCATCCCGCTGACCGATGATGAACGCGCAGCAATCGGCGACGGTCAGGCCGCCACCGCGAAACTGCTCGAACGCCTCACTGGCGTGCCGGCACCAGCAGGGCCGACGCCACGCCAGCTCAGCATCCCTCCCACCGCGACAAGGCTGCCGATCGCCTCCGTGTCAACCCAGGCGGGCAGCGGTCGGCTACAGCCCTGAGCCTGGCCGGCGGCGGCGGCGTGCCCGCAGCGTGCTCGCTGTCAGCGGGCCGGGTGGCTGGCGGCCGGTGGCATTGTGCTGTCAGCGCACGTAAGTGCCGCGCTGCGGGACCGCGGTGACGAGGCCTTCCTCGCGGAGGAGGGCGACGGCCCTGCGGGCGGTGGTCCGGGCCACCTCCCAGGTGTCGACCATCTCCGGCTCGGTCGGCAGCCGTCGCTGTGGCCGCTGCTCGCCAGGTGGGAAACTCCCGCCGACACGTGGCTCGACGCGTATGACATCGGCGCCCGGTCGGCCAGCTGGCGGACGCAGGTCGGTCCAGCCCGTGCAACAGTGAGGTCAATGACCCGAATGTCCTCCAGCGGAAGTTTCGTCGTCGTCACACCGCACCGCCCGTTACCCGCCCTGCTGACCCTCTCGATCTCTATCATCCCCCAAGGCAGGCACGTGGCCCGAGCGCGGTACCACGCTCAAATGCACCGCAAAGGTCGCAGCTGTGGTCATCACGCGCTGCTAGGGATGATTGCTGCCGCGCCCTCCAGCTCCGCGATCTTACGGCGCGCCCAGGCCCGGGGCAGCTGGGCAGCGCCTTCGGGTCGCACTGCCCTGCGATCAGGTGGTTCATGACGTCCCGGCCGGCCACACCGTGCAGGTCGGTGATCACGCTGGAGATCTTGATCGCGGCCGATTCGAGCAGCTTTCCGCCCGCTGCTTCTCCTGGCGGGCGTTGAACGCCGCGACGACGCGCTGGTTGCGGACGGCGAGCAGGCAGGCGATCCACAAGGTGAGCGGGGCCAGGCTGGTGCGGCGGCACCAGCCGCGGGCGATGAAGCTGGCGAGCATGGACGCCATCTACGAAAAGGACGTGATGCGGCCGGTATATCCCGCTGACCGGCTGGCCGTCTCCGCTGCTGACACCGCGCCGCACCGGCGCTCGTACCTGTTCCTCGCCCACGGCGCCCGCGGGTACCTGCCCGACGACATCCCCGGCGACGACAGGCCCGAACTGGTCGCCGCCCTCTACGACGCCGTCGGCAGATGGCTGCGAACGGAGGACTGACGCGCCGCGCCAGCCCGGAACGGGATGCCGGAGCCAGCCCGGCCGGTCATCACGCAACGTTAACGTCCCGCCTGATTGTTCAGGCAGGGCTATCGTTGTTCAGACAGCTCGTCGGTTGTTCAGAAGAACCTGTTTCCTGAAGCTGCAGAGGTCTCAAATCCGATGACATGTTGATCTTGTGACCAGGGCTTTCTCAGTTGTCTCAGCGCGAGGTCACGATGATCAGTCTCAAATCCGTTGGCATTTCCTCAGCGCAGTCTGCCCTGGGCCATGGTCCGCGCACGGCCTGGCTTTCGCGGAATATCTCGCGGGAACGTCGTCGAGTGATCGGGCCCGGGTTGCGGCGCAGTTCGTGTTCGACGGCCAGTCGGGATCCATGACGACAGCGAGCGTCAACCGAGTCCGCCGCCAGGCGACAAACGCCCGTTAGGTCGGGGGGCATTGACCAGTATTATGGTCTGGCCTATGATTGTGGTCATGAAGACGATGAGCTTGGCCGCCGCCAAGATGCGGTTCTCCGCCCTGGTGCACGAAGCGGTTACAACGCACGAACAGGTCACGGTGACACGCAACGGTGAGCCTGCAGTGGTCGTACTCTCGGTCGAGGATTTCGAGTCACTCCTGGAGACGCTTGCCATCTTGCAGGATCCCGCAGACCGCGCAGTGTTCGAGCGAGCCCGCCGGGAGGCTGACGAAGGCGACGTGACCGAGGAAGAGGAGATGGCGGCCCTAATGCGGGAGCGGCTGGCACGGCGAGCCATCCAGTGAGCCGCAAGGTGGTGCTCACTCGCACCGCCAGAAGACAGCTCTCGGAGGAGTTGCCCGAGCCGATCGCCGCCGCGGCATGGGAACTCATTCAGGGGGACCTGAAAGACAAGCCGCAAATCGTCGGCAAGCCGCTCATGGAGCCGTATACGGGCGACTGGACCGCGCGGCGCGGGACCTACCGGATCCGGTACAGGTTCGACGAGAAGACTTTGACGATCCTCGCGATCAAGCCTCGTTCAACCGCATATCAGGCATGAGCTCGGGGGGCCTGGCAGTCGTCGCGGGGGCCAGGCGCCTGGTCATGTGGCCAGCACCCAGCACCCGGGCGCCGTCGCTGCGGCCTAGACCGTGGCCCGGGAGGTTGCGCAGGTTCAGCGTGGCGGCCCAGCGGTTGAGCCGTGTGTTACCGGCATCGCTATCTGAGCATCCAACGGCTGGATTGTCTGTAAGCCGTTCGGCGCAGCTCGGCAAGGATCCAGGCGAGCTGATCACATACCGTGAGTGCTGACGTAGCGTAGGGGCACGGTACCCGCGCAATGTACTGCTGCGGCTGGCCGCCCGGTGTGTCTCGCACGTCAGATGGATCATCACGTTGGCCCGTGAACGGGTGTCGCGGGGGCGGAAGGGCGGTACGGTGCGTGTCGCCGTGGCTTCGCTGCGGCCTGGTGGGTGTGGCGCCTGGCCGCCGTTGGCTGGCTCAGTGTCTGGGCTGCACGCGCAGCCGCACCATCGGCATGGTGTCGGCCGGCCGGCCGCTGACGTGCTCGAAGACCGGCTGCATTTTCTTCCACTCAGCTGGGTGGTGCTCGGTGAAGTTGCGCAGGATCGCGGCGGATTCGGCCTCCGGCACCGGTTCGGCGAGGGCGGCCATGTTCCGCCTGAACCCGGTGGACACCCGGACGCGCGGGTTTGTCGTGATGTTGCGGTACCACTGTGCTTTCCCGGCGAAGCCGGCGATGATGACATACTCGCCCGGGGCCGGGCGGTCGATTACTTCGAGCACGACGCGCCGCCGCGCCCCGGTCTTGCGCCCGGTGTGCTCCAGCATCAGCAGCCGCTGGCCGAGCAGGAACCCGAGGCCGACCTGGTAGAGCCCGATCGGCATCCGCACCAGCCAGCGTGTCCGGAAGAAGCGGTCAGCGACCCGGGCGGTCAGGCTGGGGGCTGCCGTAGGGATCTGGGTCATTGTTAGCTCCGTTCGCTAGCGCGTTTACTTCAGGAACGCCGGCTAGCCGCCGCAGCGGCGCGGCAAGGGGTGCTGTTCATGTTGCGTCGAAGCGCCTGGTTGAGGTCGGCGAGGTCGGTGGTCGCCAGCCCGCCAGAGCGGTCGGTCGATGCCGCGCACATGAACGCCATGTCATTCATGCACCCCAGCACGCTGCGGTCGGCGGTCTTGGCAAGGCTGACGCTGGCCGGGTCCAGGTTGCCGAACGTTTCCGCGGGCAGCTGCTCGCGCCGCAGCTCCCGGCCGATCAGGCCAGTGACGAGGCGGCCGGGGTCGCGCAGGTCCGCGGCCCGCACGTCGGCCTCGAAGACGCTGAACAGCGTCGCGGCATGGGTCACGAGCAGGCATTTGCGACTGCCCAGCCACAGCAGGTTCGCATACCAGTCCTCACCGTCCGGCGGGCAGTCGGCGAGCTGCCGCGGCCTGACCACGGCCAGGAGCTTCTTCGTGCACCGCAAGATCACCAGCTAATCCTATGGCCGTGCCGCTGGCCACCAGGCTGCCTGCGGAGCGGGCACGCAGGTCACGTGATCAGGTCGCGGCAGCGAATCTCAGTGACCTCTCCGGACGGCGGAATGGCCCGGCGTGCTCGTGAGCGCTGCGGTCTCCACCAGGGCAGGATTGGCGGGAGATCGCACATTCCGTCCGGCGCTGGCGGCATAGGGGCGCTGCCGTCGTCGCCGTTCCAGCGGTGCCACTCCTGATCGGGGATGACCTGCGCGTCCTCCACCCCACAGAAATCCCACAAGTCTGGCTCCGGGAGGCTGAATCCCACAGCAAACCCACGCTCAAAACGGCATTCCCCGGCACACGGCGGCACGGCTGCTAACATGGCCTTGTTAGCCCTGACAAGCCTTTATGCAGGCAGCGGGGCTGACGTCGTCGACAGCCTCTGGACGTTCCCGGCGATGACAGGCCTTCTGTTAACCGGCAGGTTGCAGGTTCGAGTCCTGCCGCGGGAGCCCGTCGGCCGCCCGGCAACCGGCAGCGTCCGCGCTTTCGGTTAGCGCCGGCGATAGGTCAGCGAACTTCGGTGTAGTCGCTGCGGTCCAGCTGCAGGACGCCGGTGTATTCGCTGCTCTCCGGCTCTGCGACGTCGGTGTACTGGCTGTCGTCCAGCTGCACCACGCGGAAGCTGCGCGCCGAGACCAGCTTGCGCAGGTGCCGGACCCCGCTCATGCCTGCGACCGCGACGGCCACGGCGGCGGCGAGGACCGAGCCGCCGAACAGCGCGAGCCCGCCGATGACGTGTCCCAGCAGCATCAGGACCAAACCGGCAAGCAGGGCCACCGGAACGGCCGCCACCAGCAGCAGGGCGAGCAGCGTCACTGCGATCACGGCCTTGGCCGACCTGTCCGGCGTCCGCTCTGCGTACCAACCGGTCATCACGCTCACCTCTCAAGACCCCGACCTCTTCAAGAGTCCGGGCCTACCTCACTAACACGATATGCCGTGTCTTCAGGGCAACGCACGCCCGGGTCAAAATCATCCCGCGGCGCACCAGCGCGGTTTTGCCGGTTGCCTGGGCTCCGGGGGCCGCGACCACGGCCACGGTTCCATCGTGCTGCGCCGCGAGGGAGCGGCGGCGTGCGGGCTCTAATGGCGGATGACGGCGACCAGGATGAACAGCACCGCGACCACCAGGCCAACCGCCATGAGGCCACTGCGCAGACGGGTCTTCCGGTACCCGGAAATCCTGCCGTGGGTGGTCTTGATGTCGCTGTTCGAGACATACGTGCGGTTGGCATGCCAGCCCAGAATCAAGCCAGCAACCACAACGATCAGCGCTATCACGATCGTCGCCGCGCCCATCGACCGTGCCCCTTCCGGCCACCCGCCCTCGCTGATGATGCCCCAATGCGGACGGTCGTACCAGCAGAAACGCCGGTTCTTTGGGGGACTTCGGGGGGCCCGCCAGTGATCAAGGGTCCGGTGGCAGGATTGAGGCAGTCGTTTGACCCCACCGCAACCTCGAGGGAGAGACTGCATGAATGAGGCGCTGACCGCCGAGACCATCAGCATCACCGGGCACGACGGTGACGAGATCGAGGCCTATCTCGCCCGGCCGCTCGGCCAGGACTCATTCGGCGGCGTCGTGGTGATCCACCACATGCCCGGCTACGACAGTTCGACCAAGGAGATCACCAGAAAGTTCGCCGCGCATGGCTACGCAGCGCTGATGCCGAACCTGTACCACCGGGATGCGCCGGGTGCCAGCCCCGACGACGCGGCCGCCACCGCGCGAGCCAAGGGCGGGGTGCCGGATGAGCGCCTCGTCGGTGACGTCGCCGGCGCGGCAGACTACCTGCGCTCGCTGGACGGCGCGAACGGCAAGGCCGGGGTCATCGGGTACTGCTCGGGCGGCCGTCAGGCGTTCCTGGCCGCGTGCAGCCTGCCGCTCGACGCCGCGGTTGACTGCTACGGCGCATTCGTGGTGGGGACGCCGCCGGAGGGAATGCCGCTGAAGGTCGGCCCGATCGGGCACCTCGCTCCCAGCCTGTCCTGCCCGCTGCTCGGCCTCTTCGGCGCGGAAGACAAGTACCCGTCGCCGGAACAGGTCGACGAGCTGGACAAGATCCTGATCGAGGCCGGCAAGGAGCATGAGTTCCACAGCTACGAGGGCGCCGGCCACGCGTTCTTCTCGGTGGACCGGCCCTCCTACCGGGTGGAGGCGGCCAACGACGGCTGGCAGAAGATCTGGGACTTCTATGGCCGTTACCTGGCCGGCTGAGGAGGCTGCTGACATGTGCACATACCTGACCGAGAAGATCACCGTCGCGGGCAGCGGCAAGGGAGCAGCGGGCTGGTTCACGGTCACCGACGCCACCGTGTATCTCGATCACCCGCAGCACGCGCCGGCGGAGCACACGCTGAACATCGACTTCCTCAACCCGGCGAGCGGGCCGTCCGCCCGGGTGGCGGTAGAGCTGACCGCGGAATCGGCCAGGGAGCTCGCCCGGGCGATCGAGGCGACGCTCGCGTCGGCGCCACCCGGGCTGGTCTGACGCCAGGCCCGGGTGGCCGCACCGAGCAAGGCAGCCGCGAGCCCGGCGCGGCACCGCCGTTGGCGCCAGCGCCCAGGTGCCGAGCCCCGCGCCCGGCCCGGTGAGAAATGTCGGTACCGCGTGCCAGGATCGTTGCAGAACGGGTCGTGCGGAGGCGGTGGCAATGAGGTTCCGGGTCGGGCGCGAGGTTTTCGGGGAAGCGGTGGCGTGGGTTGCCCGCGCGCTGCCGTCGCGGCCGGTTGTGCCGGTGCTCTCGGGGCTGCTGCTGCGCGCAGAGGGCGGGGGGCTGACCCTGTCCTGCTTTGACTACGAGGTATCGGCGCTGCTGCGGGCCGAAGCGGAGGTCAAGGAGGACGGGTCAGCGCTGGTACCCGGCCGCCTGCTCGCCGAGATAACGCGCAGCCTGCCCGCATCGGACGTCGAGGTAGCCGCCGAGGCCGACATGGTCCGTCTGACCTGCGGCAGCGCCGAGTTCGAGCTGGTCTCGCTGCCGGTCGAGGACTACCCGGCGCTGCCCGACCCGCCGTCGCCCGCCGGGACGGTAGACGGCGGCATTCTCGCCTTGGCGGCGGCTCAGGTCGTCCCGGCGGCCAGCCGGGACGACACCCTGCCGATACTCACCGCGGTCTGCCTGGACATCCACGGCGACACGCTGACGCTGGCGGCCACCGACCGCTACCGGATGGCGGTCCGCGACGTGCGCTGGGCACCGGCGGCGCCCGGCCTCAGGGCGGCCGCGATGGTCCCGGCCAGGACGCTGGCCGACGCCGCGCGGTCCATGGCCGCCGGGGTCCCGGTGACCGTCGCGTTCGAGACCGGCCAGTCGGCCGCCGGCCCAGCGCCCGCGGCAGGCCCGGGGCGCGACCCCCGGCCAGCCGATGGCGTGATCAGTTTCGAGGCCGGGAACCGTAGGCTGACCGCCCGGCTGGTCAGCGGCGAGTTCATCAGGTACCAGTCCAGGTTCCCGGACGGGTTCGGCTCGTGCGCGATGCTGCCCGCGGGCCTGTTCACCGAGGCGGTCCGGAGGGTGTCGCTGGTCGCGGACCGGGCCAGCCCGGTGCGGCTGACCTTCGGCTCAGGCAACGTCGTGGTCGAGGCGCAGACCGACGGCAGGGCGAGGGCAGTGGAGACCGTGCCGGCCGACTTTGAAGGCGCTGAACGTGCCATCTCGTTCAACCCGCACTTCCTCCTGGACGGCCTGGCCGCAGCGGCGGCAGACCCGGCGCGTCAGGCGGCTGCACCGCGCGACGACGTGACGCCCGATACCGGGCCCGGGCAGGTCCGGCTGGAGTTCACCAGCCCAGCCAAGCCGGCCCTCATCACCTGGTCCGATGACGCCGGGCTCGGCCCCGAGGACACCACGCCGGCATTCCGCTACCTGGTCGTCCCGCTGCGGGCTCCGGTCCGGGCGTGAGCGGCCGCTCAGCGCCGCGGACACCGCGGACGGACACCGCGGACGCACACCGCGGACGCCGCGGACGGACACCGCGGACGGACACCGCGGACACGGCGGACGGACACCGCGGACGCCGCGGACGGACACCGCGGACGGACACCGCGGACACGGCGGACGGACACCGCGGACGCCGCGGACGGACACCGCGGACGCCGCGGACGGACACCGCGGACGCCGCGGCCCCGGCGGCTGCGTGCCGCCGCGGGGCCGTAGCGGGGCCGTAGCGGAGCGGCGGTCAGATGCCGGACCACGGGCTGCGCGGGTTACGGCGGGCCCGGCCGCGGCCGGGGCCTCCGTAGGGGCGGACCCTGACGCGGCCGATCCCGAACACGCGCCGGATGATCCCCCGGATCAGCCCGAAGAGCGCCAGGAAGATCGCCAGCTTGCCTGGCCAGGGGAACGCCGCCATGTGCAGGCCGACAACGACCAGCCAGGTGCCGAGCGCCGCAATGATCGCCGGGAACACACCAAGCCGCGGGCGGTGCCGCCCGGACCACTGATCCCTGGCCCGTTCCCGCCCTCCGCCGGGAACGCCCGCGACCGGCAGCGGCGCAGAGGGCGCGCTGGCATGCGGGAGGTCGTGGACAATCAGGTTCAGCTGGCGCTCCGTGGTGGCCTTGAACACCGCGTCGAGCCGCTCGTTGAACTCTTCGAGGGTGAGCCTGCCCTGGGCATAGTGCTCGCGCAGGCTTGCTGCTGCGGCTTCGCGCTCGGCGTCCCCGATGCGAAGATCCGGTCCGGTTGCCATGTGAACCTCCGCCTTCCGCCGGGGCGTCCTCTCCCTTGAGAAGACGATATATCTCGAAGAGATCGTGAGCAAGTCGCTCCGCCAGGCCCGCGCGCCGCGGCACCCGGCGGGCTAGGCGCCGGGGAACGCGCGGCCGGGAGGTCGGCCCAGCCTGGCGGTCAGGTGACCGGTGGCCCGGTGGCCCGGTGGCCGGCCCAGCCTGGCGGTCAGGTGACCAGTGGCCCGGTGGCCGGCCCAGCCTGGCGGTCAGGTGACCGGTGGCCCGGTGGCCGGCCGGGCAGGGCGGTTGTCCCAGCCTGGCGGTCAGGTGACCAGGTGGCCGGGCGCAGTCCGGTCAGTTCAGGAAGTAGCTGCTGCCACCGCTTTCCGGGTTGGTGACCTCCGCCTCAACCGACATCGTGCCGCCCTTGGCGAACACCAGCGTGAGCGTGATCTGGGTTCCGCCCTTCATCGGCCCGGCACCGACGATCACCAGATGGGAGCCGTCCGGGGAGAGCCGCAGCAGCGAGTCCGCCGGGATCCCGATGTCCGGCACGGTCTGCATCGCGGATTTGCCGTGACGGGACGGCTCGCGGAACGTCACCCGGCCGCCCACGCTGGTGCGGGCGGACACCAGGCGATCGGCGGGCCCGTTGTTCCTGATCACCAGGTAGGCCTGGGTGACGTCGCTGGAACCGGGTACCGCGACGTAGGCCGTGCCAAGCTCGATCGACGCTGCCGCGTCTGCCTGCTGCGCGCAGCCCGCGAGTGCCGAGCCGCCGGCCAGCAGCACAGCGGAGGCCGCGACGGCCCGGGCGGCCGCCCAGGCCCTCCGCGCCGGCGCTGGCCTGCCAGGCCTCCCCGGCGGGCGCTGTCGTTGCCGCATGATCCTTCCCTCATATCCGTTCCGGCCGCTGCCATGGTCTCATGCCGGGATTGGCGGGCGACGGCCGGCTTGCCGTGCCAGCCCTGCTCAGAAGGCTCGCGGAAGGCCGGCCACGGCCATGCTCACCCCGACTTTAGCCCGCTGGCCGGGTGGGCCCGGCCGCCCATGGCTGCGCAGGTCAGGCCCTGGGCTGGCGCAGGCCGGCCGCTGGGTTGCGCGGGCCGGCCCCTGGGTTGGCGAGGGTGGCCCGGTCGCTGGGGAGGAGCCTGCCGCTGGCCGGGGAGGGCCTGCCGCTGGCCGGGGAGGGCCTACCGCTGGCCGGGGAGGGCCTACCGCTGGCCGGGGAGGGCCTGCCGCTGGCCGGGGAGGGCCTGCCGCTGGCCGGGGAGGGCCTGCCGCTGGCCGGGGAGGGCCTGCCGCTGGCCGGGGAGGGCCTGCCGCTGGGGTGGCTGGGAGGATCAGCCGCGCTCCACGGCGGTGCCCAGGAGCCCCAGCGGGGGCGAGCCGAGGCTGAACATGGCCGAGTGGAACCGGCGCAGCGAGAAGCCCGCGCCCCACTCCTGCTTCGCCCGGTCCCGCAGCGCCATGATCTCCAGCTTCCCCCAGGTGTAGCGCCCGTAGGTGGGATCGAACGTCGCGCGGCGCGCCTCGGAGAGCGCGGCCGGCCCGGCCAGGTGGGTGTCCGTCTCGAACCTGCGGGCACCCTCTTCCACCGTCATCCCGGCGGTGTGCACGCCGATCGCGCAGGCCAGCCGGGTGACCCGGACCAGCGCCTCCAGCCAGACACCGATCGCGAACCTCGGGTCGTCGCCGCAGAACCCCTGCTCGGCGCACAGCTCCTCGGCGTAGTGGGCCCAGCCCTCGACGAACGCGGGGGAGTGCAGGGTCCGGCGGACCTGCGTGGGCGCCCGGCGGAGCGCCCGGCCGTGTGAGAAGTGCCCCGGCGCGACCTCGTGCACCGTGATGCCGGGCAGCGTGGTCGCGCTGAAGACCTCGAGCCATTCCTCCTGCTCCCGCTCGGGCCACGCCTCGTCGGGCGGGGTGATGTGGTACCAGGACGGCCCGTCCGGCTCGCCCGGCGCCGCCGGGGACATCATCGCCATTGCCCACCGCCGCGACTCGGGCGCGGGCCCGACCCGGCACTCCCCGTCCTGGTAGGGCACCAGGTCGTGATCGCTTGTGAACGCGATGGCCAGGTCGGTCCAGTGCCGCGCCGCGTCCATGACGCCGTCGGCATCCGGGTGGTCGCGGACGAGTTCGCGCGCCACGTCCAGCGGCGGCCTGCCAGGATCGATGCGCGCGCAGCTCTCGGCGAGCAGCGCGGTCAGCCGGTCCCGCTCAGCGTCGGCGCGCTCGCCGAGCTTGCCGAGGTCGACCCGCGTGGCCTCGGCGCTGCTCATGATCGCGGTGAGCGCCGCCGTGCCGAGCGCCGGGTCGGGGTCGCCGTCGCTGGCCGCCCGGTCGATGTGCGCCACCAGCCGGGCGTGCGCGGCAAGCGCCTCCTGCCGCACACGGTCGTCAGCGCCGGCCGGGATCCCGGCGGCCAGGCCGCGGACCGCGTCGGCGAGCGCGGCGGCGACCGGTGCGCTGAGCTGGTCCAGGGTCTCGACCGCGACGTCGATCGCGGCCGGCCACCCGGCAAGGTGCGCCGCGCGAGCCTCGTCGCGCTGCTGCTGCGGGGCGTACTCCCGGTCGTAGCAGGCAAGGTCGAGCGCTGCCATGTGCACGATGGGGTTGCGGCGGTGCATCTCCTGGTCGCCCAGCCAGACCCGGGCGGCGTTCTCGAACGTGGCCAGGTGCGCCTCGTCGTGCGGGTCGGCGAGCACCGGGCCGGCGGCTGCCGTTTCCGCCAGCCTGGCCAGCCCGGCCCGGACACCCCCGGCGGACAGGTCCTGGATTGTGCCGTCGTACTCGTGCCGCCCGCTGAACTCGCGTTCTTCCGCGATGTCGAGATCGCAGACGCTGCGCAGCCGGGGGTTAAGGTCATCCATGGCCCGCAACGCTACCGGCCCGCCCCGACAGCGCGAGGGGCCGGTAGCGACGGCCGGAGCCGCCGAGGTGCGCTGGCGGTTGCGTCAGGCGCAGAGAACAGGCGCTGGCGTCACGTTCAGGAAACTGCCCTGTGGCCGGCGGGGGCTGCTAAGGCCCGGTGGAGCCGGTCTGGACGGTCTCTACCGACAGCGTCGTCTTCGGCTTCGAGCAGGTCTGGGCGGTGAAGCTCACGTATACCGGCGCGGTCTGGTTGGGCGGGTAGACCTTCAGCCAGTGCGCGGTGACCAGACCGCAGTCGGACGCCGGGTAGTTCAGCGCGTCGACGACCTGCAGCACGGCGTGCACGGTCTCGCCGGGGGACAGCGTTATCAGCTGCGCTGGCGTGGTGGGATTCCTGGTCGCCGGGATGCCGATCTGGCTGCCGCCGGCCGCGGTGACGAATGACACGCCCGGGTAGCCGTACAGCGTGCACGGCGAGCCCGAGGTGTTGACGAACTGGATCGGGTAGTAGCTGCTTCCCGCGGCCGCGTTGCCGTGGACGGTCGGCACGAGGACGCGGAGTGCGGAGGTCGCGCAGGCTGGCGCGGCCCCGGCCGTCGGGGCCACCGTGGCACCCGCGGTCGGCGATGCCGTCGTGGTCGGGCTGGCGGCGGTGGCGGTGGTCGGGCTCGACTTCGCAGGGGGTGAGGCAACGGGGGTCGAGGAACCGCAGGCCGCAACTGCCAGCGCCGAGCAGGCCAGCGCGGCCATGCCGATCAATGTCCGGGTGAATCTCATCTCTGTGCCCCTCCCATGTGGCCACTGCGGTCACGTCTTCTATGACGTCGGCGCGGGCGCGCTGGTTGCAGTCGGGCCGCCCCGCCGCATAGGACGGTATTGACACGATTCCCGACTTGGCGGAGGCGCATGTGCCCGGCACGTTCACGACAAGGCCGCAGCTCGCTGGCACGTTCGGCATGGTTGCATCGACACACTGGCTCGGCTCGGCGGCCGGCCTGGCGGTGCTGGAGAAGGGCGGCAACGCGTTCGACGCCGCGGTCGCAACCGGGCTCGTGCTGCAGGTGGTCGAGCCGCACCTGAACGGGCCGGGCGGGGAGGTCCCGGTGATCGGGTTCTCCGCGGCGGCCGGCGACGTGTTCGTGCTTGACGGGCAGGGGCCGGCGCCCGCGGCCGCGACCCTGGACGCGTTCGCCGCGCTGGGGCTCGACCTAGTGCCCGGCACCGGGCTGCTCGCCGCGTGCGTTCCGGCGGCGTTCGGGACCTGGATGCTGCTGCTCGAGCGGTACGGCACGCTGCGGCTGCGGGACGTGATGGAGTACGCGATCGGCTACGCGCGGGACGGCTACCCGATGCTGGACGCCGCCAGCGCCGCGATCGGCGCGGTCGCCGCGACCTTCCGCGAGCACTGGCCGAGCTCCGCCGATGTCTATCTCTCCGGCGGGTCCGCCCCGGCCGGCGGCTCACGGTTCGCCAATCCCGACCTCGCGGCCGCCTACACCCGGATCCTGCAGGAGGCCGAGGCGGCGTCGGGTGACCGCCGCGCCCAGATCGAGGCCGCGCGCGCCGCGTTCTACGAAGGTTTCGTGGCCGAGGCGATTTCCGGCTTCCTGTCCCGGGCCGAGGTGATGGACGTCACCGGCCAGCCGCATCGCGGCCTGCTGAGCGGCGACGACCTGGCCCGGTGGCGTGCGTCGGCCGAGGCTCCAGTCACCTTCGACTACCACGGCCTGACCGTGTGCAAGACCGGGCCGTGGGGCCAGGGCCCGGTGTTCCTGCAGCAGCTTGCCCTGCTCGACGGCTTTGACCTGGAGGCGATGGGGCCGGGCTCGGCCGGCCTGGTGCACACGGTCACCGAATGCGCCAAGCTCGCCTTCGCCGACCGCGAGGCGTGGTACGGCGACCCGCGCGCGACCGAGGTGCCGCTGGCCGGGCTGCTCTCGCCCTCGTACGCCGCACAGCGGCGCACGCTCGTGGGCGCCGAGGCATCGGGATCGCTCATCCCGGGCGCGCCGGCGGGC
>Ga0335075_10003266_pt1 | contig 25734 bp, 25 predicted proteins | sample Lox_Sample_24_FD_206723 | JGI IMG/M metagenome (GOLD analysis project Ga0335075, IMG submission 206723) | Soil microbial communities from Loxahatchee National Wildlife Refuge, Florida, United States - Lox_Sample_2.4 | ecosystem: Environmental > Terrestrial > Soil > Wetlands | place: USA...
GAAACACTCCAACCGCTCCTGACCAGAGCACCCCATCACTTCCAAGAACGGCCGCGCCGGAACCTCATCCGCGCGGCCGTTCGCGGCTCCTACGACCGTGACTTATTCCGCGGGAAGTAGTTAGCGCGCCGGCCGCGCCGCGCCCAGCCGGGAGTCGCTCGCGGCTGCTTCGGCTTCCTCCGCCGCGCCGAAGCCCAGCGTCTTGCGAAGGGCCGGCTCCGAAGCGGTCAGCGCCGACGTCAAGGACCTCGTCTCCCTCGCCCTCAGCGCTTGCACCCTCGCTGCCAGCGCCTGCACGCGTGGCCCCTCGTAAGGGGTCGGCGGCGCCTTGCGCGCCAGTTCGACCCTGGCGGTGATCCCGCCGGCTGCCGACGCCGTCTTGCTTTGCTCCCGGAGCGCTTCCGTGGGCGCCGCAAGCGTCAGATAGCCGCTCTGTGCCCAGGCCCGCATGTCCGAGCACACGTCCAGCACGCCGCCGCTCGTGAGCTCGCGCAGTCCGGCCGCGTCCAGCCGGGCCTGGTGGGTGAGCGCGTGGCTGCTCCAGCGCACGGGCGCCAGAGACCGCGCCAGCGCCTCCGCCGCCTTCCGGTCCGGCCGCAGCCACGCCGCCAGCAGCGCCGTGGTCAGCTCGTCCGTCAGCCACCTGCTCTGTTCGAGCTCCCGCACCCGGGCCGCGCGTTCGCCCGGGGTCGGGGCCGGGCTCGGGATCAGCGGGTTGGTCGACGGCGCACCCGCGACGGCGCCCGGGCATTCGCCTGCGATCCGGCTCGCAAGCGCCCGCATCGCGGCGGCCGACTGCGCCAGCTTGCCGTCAACCTGCCGCTCGTACGCGGACGCAGCGCGCAGGTACGTGTACGTGGCGGCTTCGTCCTTGGCCCTCCCGGGGCCGTCCGACGCTTGGAGCGCGCCGGCAGGCGCCAGGACGAGGATGAGGACGACGCCAGCAACCGCCGCCGGCGCCACGCGTCCTGCGTGTCGGCGCCCGCCGTGCGTCAAACGCTCCATGCCGACACCCCCAAGCGCCGCCTGCAGGTGCCCGCCCCCGTCATCGCTTGAGCATATCCGCCGTGTTACCGGCGCCGAGACGGACGGGCCCGAATCGGCCCCTATGCTGGACGGCGGACACATGCTCAACGTGCTGCTGACAAACGACGACGGGATCGAGGCGGACGGCCTGCAGACGATGCGCCGCGCGCTGCTCGAGCTGGACGACGTGCGCCTGGCGGTGATCGCCCCCGACGGCAATCGCTCGGCGATGGCGCGCTCGATCACCACGCGCCGGCCGCTGTGGGTCGCGGAGGTGCCGTTCGCGGACGGCACGATGGGCTACGCGACCGACGGCACGCCCGTGGACTGCGTGCGCCTGGCGAGCCTGGGCATCGTCGCGGACTTCGCCGCCGACCTGGTCGTCTCGGGCATCAACCACGGCGCGAACCTCGGCGATGACATCACCTACTCCGGCACCGTCGCCGCGGCGCTCGAGGGCGTCGTGCTGGGGCTGCCGGCGATCGCCGTCTCCCAGCAGTCGCGCGCGGGCGCCCTGGACTACCGCTTCGACGGCGGCTTCGGCTTCGAGATCGCAGCGCGGTTCGTCGCGCGCCTGATCGAGCGGATCGAGGACGTGCCGCTGCCGGCGCGCACGCTGCTGAACGTCAACGTGCCCGCGGGCGAGCCGAGCGGGGTGGAGGTGACGAGCCTCGGCAAGCGCATCTACCGCGACGAGCTCAAGCTCGAGCGCGCCGAGGAGCACCGGCGCCGCTACTGGATCTACGGCTCGGACCCGGGCTTTCACGACGAGCCCGGGACCGACCTGGCGGCGCTCGCCGCCGGGCGCATCGCGGTCACGCCGATCCACTTCGACCTCACCGACCGCCCGAGCCTCGACGCGCTGCGGCGCTTCAACTTGCACGACATGCTGGTCCCGGTCGCACACGACGCCCGGCCGTGAGCGCGCCGGCCGGCGCCGGCCGGCGTCCTCGGTCGCTCGCGTGCCTCTCGCACGCCGCGCTCCCTGCGTCCTCGGCCGGCTTGACCTGCGCACTCACGGGAGGTGCGCGGGAGTGAACGGCGCGAGCGTCCCCGCGAAGGTCGCCAAGCGCGCGCGGGAGCTGCGCGAGCAGCTCGAGCATCACGCGTACCGCTACTACGTGCTCGACGACCCGGAGATCGGCGACGATGCGTACGACCGGCTGCTGGACGAGCTGCGCGCGATCGAGCGCGAGCACCCCGCGCTCGTCACGCCCGACTCGCCGACGCAGCGCGTCGGCGGGGAGCCGGTGGGGCGCCTGGAGAAGGTCGCGCACCTGGAGCCGATGCTCTCGCTGGGCAACGTGCGCTCCCAGGAGGAGCTGCGCGCGTGGGTCGAGCGGATGCGCAACCACCTCGCGCGCGAGGGCATCGCCGACCCCGAGTTCACGTTCGTGGTCGAGCCGAAGATCGACGGCCTGGCGATCAGCCTGGTGTACCGCGACGGCGTGCTCGAGCGCGGCGCCACGCGCGGCGACGGCGAGATCGGCGAGGACGTCACGCACAACCTGCGCACGATCGGCGCGATCCCGCTGCGCATCCGCGACGCGCCCGCGCTGGTGGAGGTGCGCGGCGAGGTGTACATGTCGCTGAAGGACTTCACGGCGCTGAACGAGCGCCGCGCGGAAGCGGGCGAGTCGACGTTCATGAACCCGCGCAACTCGGCCGCGGGCACGATCCGCCAGCTCGACCCCGCGGATGCGGCCAAGCGCCCGCTGTCGATCTGGTGCTACCAGGTGGGCGTCACCGACGGGCTGTCGTTCACCAGGCACTCGCAGGCGCTGCGGTGGCTGGGCGAGCACGACTTCCGCGTCAACCGCGACATCAAGCTGCTCGCAGACGAGGAGCAGGTGATCGAGCAGTGCGTGCAGTGGGAGCGGCGCAGGGGGGAGCTCGATTTTGAGATAGATGGAGTGGTTGTCAAGGTCGACGACCTCGAGCTGCAGCGGCGCCTCGGGTCGGTGGGGCGCGACCCGCGCTGGGCTGTGGCGTGGAAGTTCGCGCCGACGACCGCCGTGACGAAGCTCGAGAAAGTGATGTGGAACGTGGGCAAGTTCGGCGACCTGCGCCCGTACGCGGTGCTCGAGCCGGTTGAAGTGGGCGGGGTGACGATCAAGCTCGCGACGCTGCACAACGAGGAGGACATCCTGCGCAAGGACCTGCGCGCGGGCGAGGACGTGATCGTGCTGCGCGCCGGCGACGTGATCCCGCAGGTCGTCTCACCGGCGCCGCACGTCGCCGAGCACAGGCGCCGCCCGAAGCCGCCGCACCCGCCCGCGCGCTGCCCGTTCTGCGACACCGAGACGATCAAGCCCGACGGCGGCGTGTTCACCAAGTGCCCCAACCCCGCGTGCCCCGCGCGCGCGTGGCAGCTGCTCAAGCACTTCGTCTCGCGCGGCGCGATGGACATCGACGGCCTCGGCGAGAAGCAGGTGGCGCTGTTGCAGGAGCGCGGGCTGGTGCGCACGGCCGCAGACTTCTACCGCCTGAGCGAGGCGCAGCTGGTCGAGCTCGAGGGCTTCGGCGAGCTCTCGGCGCGCAACCTCCTGGCGGCGCTCGAGCACTCCAAGGAGCGCCCGTTCGCGCGCGTGCTGTTCGCGCTCGGGATCGAGGAGGTCGGCGAGGTCACCGGGCGCAACCTCGCGCAGCGCTTCCGCGACGTCGACGCGCTGCTCGCCGCATCGCCCGAGGAGATCGCGCAGACGCCCGGCATCGGCGAGAAGATGGCCGCGTCGATCCGCGCGCAGCTCGACGACCGGCGCATGCGCGCCCTGATCGAGGATCTGCGCGCGATCGGCCTGTGCTTCCACGAGGACGGGCCGCCGCCCGCAAGCGGTCCGCTCGCACAGCGCACGCTGGTGCTCACCGGCACGCTGCCGGAGCTCTCGCGCGAGGCGGCCACGCAGCGGATCCTCGCGGCCGGCGGGCGCGTCACGAGCTCCGTGTCGAAGAAGACCGACTTCGTGGTCGCCGGCGAGAGCCCCGGCTCAAAGCTCGAGAAGGCCGAGCGCCTGGGCGTGAGCGTGCTCGACGAAGCCGGGCTGCTCGAGCTGCTCTCGCAGTAGACGGCGCTCGCGGCGCGTACGCGCGAAGCCGCGACGGCGCTGCTCGCGCCGGTTGCGTGCGCTCGCGGCGCGTACGCGCGAAGCCGCGACGGCGCCGTTGCGTGCGCGCGCGGCCGCGCCCGCGAGCCGGCTCACACTTCGTTTGCTTCCTTGCCGACCTTCGGCGGTTCGGCGGGGCTTCTGAGGGTTTCGTTTTCTTCGGCTTCGCCTTCGCCGCCCGCTTCGTTTTCCTCGAAGAGTTCCTTGGCGCGTTCGAGCTCGTGGGCTTCGCCGGACGATTCGCCGCCGCCGCCGCCTTCGGCTTGGCGCGAGCCTTCGCCGCCTTCGGCTTCGCGCGAGCCTTCGCCGCCTTCTTCGGAGCCGCCTTCCGAGCCCGCGCCGGAGGCTTGTTCGCCGCCGGCCGGCGCCCCCGCGCCGGAGCCGCTGCTCGAGCTCGCGCCGCAGCCGGCGAGCGGGAGCGCGACGACGGCGGCGAGCAGGCCGGCGAGCGCGAGGCGCGGCACGTCAGTAGTCGGCGACGGTGATCGCCATGTTGTCCTGGATGGTGTGCGCGGTTTCGATGGCGATGCCGTCGGTGAAGATCGCGAACACGAGCGTGTGTCCGTCCTGCGCTTGACAGTAGCCGACGAGGTTGGAGACGCCGGTGAGCGTGCCGGTCTTGCCCTGGCAGTGGCCTTCGGCGCGTGTGTGGCGCATGCGCAGTTCGAGCGTGCCCGTGCGTCCGGCGACGGCCATGCTGTCGCGCAGCACGGCTCCGATCGGCGTCGATGCGAGCTCCACCAGCAGGTCCGCTACCTGGTACGGAGACGTTTTGTCTTCTTCAGAGAGACCGGAGCCGTCGACGACGTGCGGGTGGATGTCGAGCAGCTTGGCGATCGTCTTGGTCACGACGCCGGCGCCTGCGGCGGTCGTGCCCGCGCCGCCGTAGCGCGCGCCGAGGTCCTTGACGAGCATCTCGGCGAAGAAGTTGTCCGACGGCGGCAACATCAGGCCGAGCAGCTGCGCGAACGTCGGCGAGGGCGCCTGCGCGAGCTGCACGGCGCCGGCGGGGGTCGTGGCGGCGCCGCTCGGGCCGTGGACGCTCACGCCGGCGGCCCTCAGCCCGTCGAGCAGCTGGCGGGCGGCGAACGCGGCGGGCGCATGCGGGCCGCGTTCTGAGCCTTCTTCGCCGCGGTTGAACGCGAGCCCGCTGAGCGTCCCTTCGAGGAACGGGTCGGGCGCGTAGTCGCTCGAGGGCTCGCCGCGCAGCGAGTCGAAGTAGGACTCGTCGCCGAGCACCGAGCCGGTGACGCGCCGGATGTGCTCGCTGTGCACGAGCTGGGAGACGAGCGTGGAGACGCTCGCGCCGACGCCGCCGTAGTGGCTGTCGATGAACGGCGTGCTCCCGAACGTCGGGTCGCCGCCGCCGCGCAGGTACAGGCTGCCTTCCCACACGCCGCCCGGCGCCATGTGCCCGACGCCGTAAACGGTCGTGTCGAGGCGCGCGGCCGGCCCCATGAGCGCGAGCGCGGTGGTCGCCGTGTACAGCTTCTCGACGGATGCCGGCGGGCGCACGACGGCGGCGCGCTCTGAGAACAGCGGCTGTTTGGTGGTCAGGTCATACACGTATGCGCCGTCTGCCGGGCCCGCGAGCGCGAGCTGTCGGCTGAAGTCCGCCTGCAGCCCCGCGAGGTCTTCCTGGGCGCTCGCGGCGGCGGGCGCGAGCGCGCACGCGAGCAGCGCGGCGGCTGCCAGCGCGGCGGCTGCCAGCGCGGCGGCCGTGAGGGCGCTCAGTCGGGCGCGCAGTGCGGTGGCTGCCAGCGCGGCGGCCGTGAGGGCGCTCAGTCGGGCGCGCAGCGCGGTGGCCGGAGGGGTCGCGCATAGCAAGATCCGGACCGTCGCTCCAGGGATTCGCCGCACGAGCCGTAAAATGTCCCTGGGATGGGCAAGGTTGTCAAGCTGGAGGCGGCCGGGAAGGCCAAACAAGCACGGGAGCGTGGGATCGCCGCTCGGGGGGTCGGGCGACCGGCCTCGGTGGAGCGCCGCCGCAGGCCGCGACGCGACAAGACCGCGCTGGTGCTCGGCGGGGGCGGCTTCACGGGGGCGGTGTACGAGATCGGCGCGCTGCGCGCGCTGGACCTGCTGGCGGTGAACAGCAACGTCAACGGCTTCGACGTGTATGTGGGCACGTCCGCGGGCTCGTTCATCGCCGCGCTGTGCGCCAACGGCGTGACCCCCGAGGAGATGATGCGGGTGGTGACGAGCCAGGGCAAGCCGTCGTTCAAAGACATCGACATCGGCGACCTGCTCAGCCCGAACCTGATGGAATTCGTGCGCAAGGGCGCGCTGATGCCGCTGCGCGCGGCGGCGATCGCGCGCAAGCTGCTCTCCCAGCCGGGCGGCGTGTCGCTGATGGACGTCGTCATGGGCCTCGCCGACGGGCTGCCCTCGGGCATCTACACGGGCGCGGGGATCGAGCGCTACCTGCACGACGTGCTGAGCGAGCCGGGGCGCACGGACGACTTCGGCGAGCTCGCGTGCGAGCTGTACCTGACGGCGACCGATCTCGACAGCTGCGAGCGCGTGGTATTCGGCGTGGACGGCGCGAGCGACGTGCCGATCTCGACGGCCGTGCGCGCGTCGGGGGCGCTGCCGATGGTGTACGCGCCGGTGCGCGTGCACGACCGCGAGCTGATCGACGGCGGCATGGTCTCGACGACCAACCTCGATCTCGCGATCCAGGCGGGCGCGAAGCTGGTGGTCGTGATCAACCCGATCGTGCCTTTCATCAACGATTTCTCGCGCAAGGTCAGCACGCTGCGCGGACGGCGCGCGCGGCGCGTCTCCGACATGGGCTTCGCGGCCGTCGGCTACCAGGCGTTCAAGCTCCTCGCCCACCAGCGGCTGCACGAACTGGCCAAGGGCTGGGAGCAGCGCTACCCGGGCGTGGACATCGTGCTGATCGAGCCCGAGCCGCACGACGAGCTGATGTTCGAGACCTCGATGATGAGCTTCGCCTCGCGCGTTGAGATCGCGCGCCACGGCTTCGAGTCGGTCACCAAGCAGCTGGCCGGCGAGTACGAGGATTACGCGACGGTCGCCGAGCGCCACGGCATCGAGATCTCCGGAAAGCGCGTGCGCAAAGTCGTCGAGCACTTCGACGAGCGCCACGAGGCGGTCAGCGCTTGGCGCAAGATCCTCGAGGGGACGACCGGCGCGCTCCTGCGCCAAGCGGGCTCAGCCGGCTAGAGCCGGCTAGAGCGCTTTGTCGAGCGCGCCGAGCAGGCGGTCGGTGGCGGGCGCGGAATGGATCGCGATGCGCACGTGGCGGGGCTCGCCGAGCGCGTCGCCGGCGGCGATCAAGACGCCGGTACGCGACAGGCGCGCGGCGAGCTCGGCGCCCGCGAGCGTGGGGTGCGCGGCCCATACGAAGTTGGCCTGGCTGTCTGCCACCTGAAAGCCGCGCTCGCGCAGGCCGGCGATCACCCGCAGGCGCTCCTCACAGACCTCGCGCGTGCGCCGCTCGATCAGCTCTGAGCAGCTGTGCAGCGCCTCGAAGGCGCCCGCCTGGGAGATCTCGGAGACGTCGAGGTCGGGCGCGAGCTGGGCGAGCAGCTCGCCCGAGCCGGGGCCGCCGATCGCGTAGCCGATGCGCAGGCCCGCAAGACCCCACGCCTTGGAGAAGGTGCGGAAGACGAGCAGGCGCGGATGGCGCTCGAGCAGCTCCAGCGAGGAGCTCTGCGGCTGGGCGTCGACGAACTCGACGAGCGCCTCGTCGAGCAGCACGGCGACGCCAGCCGGCAGCCCGTCGAGCAGGCGCTGCAGCTCGGCTGCGGTGAGCAGCTCGCCGGTGGGGTCGTTGGGGCTCGCGATCACGACCGCGCGCACGTCCGGCTCGCCGCCGGCCGCCTCGAGCAGCTGGTCGACGCCGCCGTCGACGGGCACCGCGCGGCCGTGCGCGCGGCGGGCCATGATCGGGTAGAGGGGGTAGGAGGGCCAGCGCGTGAGCAGCTGCTGGCCGGGCTCGAGCAGCGCCCTGGTGGCCGTGCTCAGCAGCTCGGCGGCGCCGTTGCCGAGGATCAGGCGCTCGGGGTCCACACCGTGGCGCTCGGCCAGGCGCCCGCGCAGGTCCGAGCCGCCGCTCACCGGTGGATAGCGGTGCAGACCGCGGCGCGCGACGAACGTGATCGCGCTGACGATCCGCGGGTTCGGCAGCTGCGGCCACGTCGTCACGGACAGGTCGAGCGTCTCCACGCGCGTGAGCGCCTTGCGCCGGCGCTCGGCCGCCTCTTCACGCAGGCCCTGGTTGAACTCCTCCTCGGACATGCCTTCGAATTGGCGGTAGTAGTCGAGCAGGCCCACAGCTGGCCCCGTTCTAGCGTCGCGCGGGGCGCGGGCGATGCGAGCTCACGAGACCCCGCCGCGTTCGACGAGGCTAGTGCCGGGCCCTTGGATGACGAGGAACCAGAGCACGAAGGCGATCGCGCACACGACGGCGGTCGCGGCGAAGATGCGCCCGAGGGCGCCCGTGCGCTGGTCGTGCCCGGCGGCGCGGCGCACTAGGATCCAGGCGCTGTCGATGCGTTTCATGAGCGCGAGCGAGCCGAACAGCAGCGCGAACAGCGCGATGAACGACACGAGGATGCCGAGGCTGACGCTGCCGGTCAGGTAGTCGGCCTGCGAGCCGAGCCACAGGCACGCGAGCGGGATCGGCCCCCAGCAGAGCAGGCACAGCAGCGTGATCCCCGCGAGCATGAGGCTCGCGAGCGAGTCGTCGACGCGCTGGCGGATCTCGCTGCCGCGCTGCGGCAGCGAGCGATAGCGCACGGGCGCGGTACCGGGGCGCCGCCCGACGAACAGGCCGCCGTTATCGGATGGGTCGGTGCGCATCTACGCTCATGTTCGCAGGTGCCGGGCGGCGGGCACGTCAGGCCGCGCGCAAACGCATCGTCAGCCGGCGTACAGCGCGTCGAACAGGTGGGCGTAGCGGTCGTTGACGACGTTGCGCTTGACCTTCAGCGTGGGCGTCAGCTCGCCGGTCGCCTGCGAGAGGTCGTGGTCGAGGATCACGAACTTCTTGACCTGCTCGACCTGTGCGTATTTGGCGTTCGCGCGGTCGATCTCGTGCTGGATCAGCTCGCGCACGGCGGGCTCGCGCGCGAGCGAGGCGATGTCCTGCGGCAGGCCGTGCTCGCGCGCGTACGCCGGCATCTCCTCCTCGTCGAGCGTGACCAGCACGACCGGGTACGGGCGCTGGTCGCCGTACATGACCGCCTGGGAGATCCAGCGCGACTGCTTGAGGTCGTTCTCGATGTTCGCGGGCGTCAGGTTCTTGCCGCCGGCGGTAATGATGATGTCCTTCTTGCGTCCGGTGATCGACAGGTAGCCGTCCTCGTCGAGCGAGCCGAGGTCGCCGGTATGCAGCCAGCCGTTCTCGACCGCGCCGAAGCTCGTGGACGCCTGGTTGTGGTAGCCGTGGAAGATGTTCGGGCCTTTGACCAGGATCTCGCCGTCGGCCGCGATCTTGAGCTCGACCCCGGGCAGCGCACGCCCGACGGTGCCGAAGCGGTGGTTCTCGACGGTCGAGACGGTCGCGGCGGTTGCGGTCTCGGTCATCCCGTAGCCCTCGAGCACGGGCACGCCGCACGCCCAGAAGAATTCGAGGATCTCCTTGGCGATCGGCGCGGCGCCGCTGGTCGCGTGGCGCACGCGCCCGCCGAAGATCGCGCGCACGTTCTTGAACAGCTGCTCGTCGGCTTCCTCGAATGGCTGCTTGAGCTCCGCGGGCACGTCTTCGCCGCGGTTGAGCAGGTCGCGCACCTTCACCCCGAGCGCGATCGCCGCGTCCGCGCGCTCGCGCTCCTCGGGCGGCTGCGCGTCGATGGCGGCGCGCGCGAGCGTGTAGATCTTCTCGAACACGCGCGGCACCGACGGCAGGTAGGTCGGTTTGACCTCGAGCAGCTCGCCGACGATCTGCTTGGTGTCCCCGCCGAAGTACGCGAGCGTGCCGCCGAGGTCGAACACGGCGAGCTGGATGAGCAGCGCGAACGAGTGCGCGAGCGGCAGGTACAGGTAGACGACCTCATCGCTCGAGATCTCGCCGGCTTCGCTGACCATGTCGATGATCGCGCGGTAGTTGCCGTGCGTGAGCACGCAGCCCTTCGGCGGGCCGGTCGTGCCGGAGGTGTAGATGAACGTAAACGGGTCGTCCGGCTGTACGAGCGCGCGGCGCGCGTCGAGCTCCTCCGGCGAGCGCCGCCGGCCGCGATCGCGAAGCTCATCGAGCGTGATCGGCTGCAGCGCGGGCGCCGGCGCAGGGGAGTCGCCGGCCGCGGACGATCCGTTCGCGGCCGGCGCGCCGTTGGCGGCGTTCGCCCCGTTGGCGGCGATCGCGTCGGCGCTGCTCGCCGCGGGCGCGGCCGCGGCGGCCGACGCCTCCCCGGCGGCTGGCGGGTCGATGATGATGACGGTGCGCAGGTTGGGCAGGCGATCGCGGATCGCGTCGATCTTCGCGAGCTGCTCGTCGTTCTCGACGACGATCGCGCACGCATCGGAGTCCGAGATCACCCAATGGCACTCCTCGGGGGAGTTCGTCTGGTAGATCGGGACGACGACCAGGCCTGCGCTGGTGGCGGCCATGTCTACGTATGACCAATCGGGGCGGGTGTTCGCGAGGATGCACAGGCGCTCGCCCGGCTCGATCGCGAGCTCGATCAGCCCGAGCGCGATCTCCTGCACGATGTCCGCGAGCTGGGTGTAGCTGACGTCGTGCCACTGCCCGTCGCGCTTGTAGCGCACGGCGGCGTGATCGGCATGCTCGACGGCCGAGCGCGCGATCAGGTCTGCGATCGTCTGCGACCCAGTGGTCGACGGCGCGGCCGCGGCCTCCATCTCATCTCCCTCCTCGGGCTCACTGCAAGCGGGTTAAAGTGTGCGTAGGACCAGGATGTTAGAGGTTGGCGGGGAGGCGGTCCAGGGTCGCGATGCACGTCCGCGCTCGTGATCGGCCGTTTGGGGTATGCGCGGGGGCCGCGGGGCCGGGCGCCAAGACGATCGCTGCGAGCGGACGTCGCGTGGCGCGCGCGGGTCCGGGCGCCGAGACGATCGCCGCGAGCGCTCGAGCGGGCGCGTCCTCAGACGGGGTTGGGCACGTCGAGGAAGATGTGGCGCAGGTCGAAGCGCTCGGCGAGGTGCTCGCCGAGGCGCTTGACGCCGAAGGTCTCGGTCGCGTGGTGCCCGGCGGCGATCAGATGGACGCGAGCCTCGCGGGCGAGCGCCATCGAGCGCTCGGCGAGCTCGCCGGTGAGCAGCGCGTCGGCGCCGGCGGCGGCCGCGTCGGACGTATAGTCGGCGCCGCCGCCGGAGACGATCGCCAGGCGCCGAACGTGCGGTGGCCCGGCGTCGAACACGAGCGGCTCGCGAGCGGTGATCGTGCGCACGCGCGCGAACAGCTCCTGCGCGGGCAGGCCATCGGGGAAGCTAGCGACGAAGCCGATCGGCTGGCCGTGGTGCAACGCGAACGGCGCGAGCTCGCCGGCGCCGAGCGCGTGGGCGAGCAGCGCGTTGTTGCCGAGCAGCGGATGCGCGTCGAGCGGCAGGTGGTAGCCCACGAGCGCGATGCCCGCGTCGAACAGGATCTGCAGGCGGCGCTTGAGAATCGCGTCGATCGTCATCACGCCGGGGCGCCAGAAGAGCCCGTGGTGGACGAGCAGCAGCTCGGCGCGCTCATGGGCGGCGAGCTCGAACAACTGTGCGTGGGCTGACACGCCGGTCGCTACCGTGCTCACCAGCTCGGGTCCGGGCACCTGCAGGCCGTTTACGCAGTAGTCGTCGAAGCGTTGTGGGTCGAGCAGGCGGTCGGCCTCTGCGAGGATGTCCGAGAGGGGGGTGGGCATTCAGGCGAGCGTAGCTGGGGCGCGACGGGCGTGGGTGCGCGGTCGGGGCCGGCGAGTCGTGTCGGGGGGCGCGGCGCGGCGCGAGGCGGTCATGGGTTGACGCGGGATGCGCCGAGGGCTTGTGGGATACTGGGAGCGCGTCGGGGCGTGGCGCAGCCTGGTAGCGCGCACCGTTCGGGTCGGTGAGGTCCCCGGTTCGAATCCGGGCGCCCCGATATGACAGTTGTCCGCGAAGGGCCGTGTGAAGACGGGCGAAAATGCACCGCAAACAGGGGGATTGGCGTGGGAGCTTTCGCGCCTTTTCGGGGATGTTCGGTGGTCGCTGGATCGCAAACTCGGAGGCTGTTGAGCAGCAGGTCGAGCAGTTCGCCCTGCGGCTGGAAGTCGCGTATCCAGTCGAGGAGCTGCCGAGCCACGTCTGTCGCGCGGTTGCCGTCGCCGTCATAGCCCACCCAACGACACCAGCGCAGGCCGGCGGCCTCGGCTTTCGGCCTCAAGCGCTTCGAACGCCGCGACCGAGTACGCCGCGTAACCACGCCGCCGGTTGTCACGCTCTGGAGCGCTGATTCGTCTTAGGGGCTGAGGTTCGAGCGAAAGGCGGTTTCCAGCAATGACATCGGTACAGACAGAGCGGGTTGTGGTGCTTGGCGGCGGTTATGCCGGGACGATCGCGGCGCTGCGGGTGGCCGGCCGCGCCCACCGGCGCGCGAAGGTGACGCTGGTGGACCCGAAGGAGACGTTCGTGCAGCGGCTGCGCCTGCATCAGCTGGCGGCCGGACAGAACATCGCTGCTCCTTCCTATAAGCGCCTGCTCCGCGGCAAGGTCAGCTTTGTCCAGGACGCCGGGGAGGCGATCGACGCTGAGCGGGGTGTGGTCGAGCTCGCCAGCGGAGCCAAACCGCTGGCCTTTGACCGGCTGATCTACACGGTCGGCAGCGGCGTGGACCTCTCGACCGTGCCCGGCGCATCCGAGCACGCGCACAGCGTGACCGACATCACTGCGGCGACGAGACTTTGGCAGGCGCTGCGCGCGGCGTCTGACGGGGCAGCGGTCGCTGTGGTCGGCGCCGGCATGACCGGAGTGGAGACGGCAAGCGAGATCGCGACCAGCTACCCGGAGCTGTCGGTCAAGTTGATCGCCACCGGACAGGTCGGTGACTGGTTGAGCGAACGCGCCCAGCAGCACCTCCGTGTCGTGCTTGTGCGCCAAGGCGTGGAGCTGGTGGAGCGGGCACGCGTGCAAGCAATCGCGCCTGACAGGCTCGTTATGACCGATGGTGCGGATCTCCCGACCGGGCTGGTCATCTGGTGCGGTGGGTTCCGGGTCTCAGACCTCGCCCGTCGTAGCGGCCTGGACACCGATGGTCTCGGTCGCGTAATGGTCGACCGGAGGCTATGCGCCGTCCGCAATCCGCATATCGTTGCCGCCGGCGACTGCGCGGCAACGCCCCCGTTCGTCTCCGGGGCACCGCTGAGGATGTGCTGTCAGGCGGCGATGCCGGCGGCGGCCCACGCGGGCGATGTCGTGGTGGCTCAGATCAAGGGGCGTGATCCGAGAGAGTTTCATTTCGGCTATCTGCATCAGCCGATCAGCCTCGGTCGCCGCGACGGTCTGATCCAGTTCGTCGATCGCGCAGACCACCCCAAGAACTCGATCCTCACGGGTCGCCGTGCGGCGATCTACAAGGAGCTGATCACGCGCGCAACCATCCCGACGATCAACGGAGAGCGGCGGATGCCCGGCTCGACGAAATGGCCGTTCAAGGAGCCCAAGGCTCCCCTGCTCTTGGAAACGGGGGTCATGGCCGATGCCAAGCGCTGATCGGTATGAGGATCTGCGACCGCTGTTGTTCTCGATCGCATACGAGATGCTCGGGGTCGTGGGTGACGCTGAGGACATCGCCCAAGAGGCATTCCTGCGCCTTGAGCGTGCAGAGCAAGAGGGCACGAGAGTCGAGTCGGCGCGCGCTTTCCTCACCACTGTCACGACACGCCTTGCGATCGACGAGCTGCGCTCAGCCCGAGTCCGGCGTGAACGGTACTTGGGGCCGTGGCTCCCAGAGCCATTGATCACCGACCCCGCACCGTCGCCGGCACACGCGGCCGAGACCGCAGACTCGCTGTCGCTCTCATTCCTCGTCCTGCTCGAGACGCTCTCGCCGATCGAGCGCGCCGTGTTCCTGCTGCACGAGGTCTTCGACTACCGCTACCGCGAGATAGCCGGCATCGTTGACAAGAGCGAGGCGAACTGCCGCCAGATTCTCGGCCGCGCCCGCAAGCGGATCGACGAGGGCAAGCCACGGTTCGAGACCGACCGCGCCCAGCAGAAGGAACTGACCAAGACATTCCTCGACGCCTTCGAGCATGGTGATATCGACAGGCTCGTCACGTTGCTCGCGCCGGATGTCGTGTTCACCGGCGACGGCGGCAGCAAGGGCCAGGGCCTGCCCAAGCCCGTCTACGGGCGCGAGCGTGTCCTGCGACTGCTGGCGGCGTTCGCCACGCAGGGCGCCGCCATCGGCGGCCGCATCGTACAGACCACCATCAACAGCCGGCCCGGCACGCTGAATCTCGACCGCGACGGGAAGCTCATCAACGTCTTCTCCTTCGAGATCCTCGGCGGCCAAATCCAAGCGATCCGTTCGATCATCAACCCTGAAAAGCTCAAGCATCTCGGCTACCAGCTCTCCGACATCGGCCGCAAACGGGAGGCGGCTACATGATCAGACCGCCGGACGTCGCTGGCTACCGAACACGATAGTGAAGCCATATAACGCCATGCCGCGCTCCATCAAAACAACGGCCCAACTGGTGCAAGTACTTGTAGCCGTTCGCGGGCGGACGTCGCACGCATCGCGAGAGTCACGCTGGCCACAAGCGGACCTGGGGGTCGCCAGGACTCCGTGACGTTGAGGGAGAGCACGACGGATACGCGCTCGGTTATCGTGGCACCAACCCGTGTGACTCGTCGCTCACGGACGTGGTACGGCTAGCCGCGCCACGCAAGACTCTGGTTACCCGGCTGTTCAGCGCAGTGCTGGGGGTTCAGGCTGTGGTTCGTGTATTTACGAGCGCTTTCTTCGATCCCCCGGGGTCGCGTGCCGCGTTGTTGGGTGACGGATTCGGCTGGCTGGAGTCGAAGCGTTTTCTTCGGTCTTTCCGGGGAGGCGTGGATTTTATGGGTGAGCTTGCTCGTCCGGATTACCAGGGGAAGGAGTGAGCGTGCTCACAGTCACCGCAGGGCGGTCTGACGTCACCCCCGAGGAGGTCGCGGATGTGTTGCGTAACGGGCTTGGCTCGAGGTACAGGGTGCTACCGGGGATGCGGGTGAGTGTCAATCCCGTCGGTGAGCCCCAGCCGAGCCAGCCGGATCGGATTACCGTGGGCATCCGCTCTGGCCGGTTGTATCACGCACAGGTAACGATCGAGCGACGGGAACAGCAGACGCTGCTTCACGTCACCCCAGGTGGTGCGCTGCCAACGCAGCGATTCATCGACCGGGTGTCGGTCGTACGCAAGGTCGTCCATGTCCTGCGCACTGCCCCGGATCTGCGTTGAGCGGCTATGACGGAGGACAGGGGCGAGAGCGCGATGATCGAAGCAGGTGAGCGATCGGCGTCGGTAGCTGCTCGCGCTGTCGGCGTGAGCAGGATCTATGGCACGGGCGATGCCGCTGCCTGTGCTTTGGATGACGTCGATGTGGAGTTTGAGCGAGCCCTGCTGACGGCGGTGATGGGCCCGTCGGGGTCGGGTAAGTCGACGCTGATGCACTGCATGGCGGGCTTGGACGTGCCGACGTCAGGCCGCTGCTTCATCGCGGATCGGGGACTGCCGTCGTGGATGGACTCCACGACCCGGCTGCTTGCGGCAGGTCAGCAGCGCGGCGAGATCAGGTCCGACTATCTCGCGAGAGCCTTGGCTGCCGTGGTGTTGCAGGCGTGGGCCATGAGCGCCCACCGCGAGAAGGCGCTCGGGCGCCCTCCAGGCGAGTGGGCAGGCCCGTCACGATCGCTCGGCGAACTGGCCGTCGAAATCTGCCTGACGGGGATGCGTCCGTCGCCATGAACGCAGGCGACGACAGGGCGATGTGGGTGTGTTCATCTCGCTCACGGGCTTCACGCGCGATGCCGAAGAATTGGCGCGTCGAGCGAGTCGCCGCATAACGCTCATCGACGGCGACGCGTTCCTCGATCTATGGGTGGAGCACTACCCGCAGATCGACGAGGAGGGGCGCAAACTGCTACCGATCAAGCGAGTCTCCTTTCTCGACATCGAAGCTTAGGCCCACTCACGTGGAGAGCACAAACGTGCTGCAATGGTGATACGGTAGTAGGGTGTCCGCCGTCGAAGCTCCTCATGCGCTGATCCGGGAGGCGGTCTACCTACACGAGATCGCGAGACTGTCGGATGCGGATATCGCCCGTGCCACGGGTGTGGCGCGCAGCACCGCGCGGGCGTGGCTGGCCCACACCCGTTCGCCGACGGGCGAGCGGGCGGAGCGGCTGATCGAGCTCTCCGCGCTTGTGGAGCGGTTGGCGCGGGTTATGGAGCCGTCCTACATTGCTGTCTGGCTGCGCAAGCCGGTGCCTGCGCTACAGGAGCGCAAGCCGATCGACGTGATTGCAAGCGGCAACTACGTGCAGGTAGCCGAACTCGTTTCTGCGCTCGAAGAGGCCCCCTTCTCGTAGGTCTCGTGGCCTCTGCGGTCGAGCGCGTGTCGGTCGCCGGCGTGTGGTGGCGGCAGGCTCCTCATGGGTCCGATCCGCTGTGGCTGGCTTCTCCGCCCTCCAGCGGTCGCTGGCAGCGCGGCGAGGTGGTCGCGGCTATCTATCTCGCCGACGAGGAGAACACGGCCTGGGCGGAGTGGTATCGAGGCCTTGCAGAGATCGCTCTGCCGCCTACCCACGGAATGCCCCGCGACCTCTGGCGCTGGGCGATCGCCATGGGCGACATCGCTGACCTCTCCACTCCGGACAAGCTCGCCAGGCTCGACCTGCCGGTTCCTCGGCCGGGCCGGCGAACATGGGTGCCCTTCCAAGCCGCTGGCGAGCGTCTGCACAATGAGGGACATCGGGGAGTGCTTTACCCGAGTGCCGCTCGTCCCGACCACAAGGCGCTTTGTCTGTTTCGTGACGACCTTCTGATCTCCGGCGCCGATCCACTACGACCGCCCACAACCCATCGTGATCCGCCTGCGCCGCCTACCGGCATGCACACGTGAAGCAGCCGACATACGGCCGTTCAAGATGGCATACATCGGGTCGCAAGCGGGCGCAGGGCCGATCTGGCGACGGTACGCAGTTTGCAAGACGTTTGCAAGGCATCGAAAAGTCGCATTGCAAAGCCAATCCAATCCGAACCGCCCGCCCTGATTGGTCAGTGACCTCCGAGCACCAGCGAACACGGGCGAAAACCTGCGAACACGCTGACGCTCGCGGGGCGGGATTCGCCGCATCTCGCGGGCGCCCGGAGGACTTTGGGACGCAGCCAGCGCGCGAGGCGCCGGATCGTCGTGCGGCGCCTGTCAGTCCGGCCTGTGTCGTACTTGTCGATCGCCGTTCGATGGACGCCTGACAAGCGGCCTGGCTCCTCTTGCGAGAGGCCGGCGCTCTCGCGCAGCTCGCGCACGCGCCGGCCGAACGCGGCGACCGCTGCTGCCGTGTCTCGATAGTCGCCGGGCGCACCGGCGCCGATGCTCGGCGCGAGCGGGAGGTTGACAGTATCGATCGCTTGCCCTATAGTGCTAGGCACCTAGATAAATAGGAGGATGAGAAGTGATCGAGTTCCAGCTAGACGCCCGCTCCGGCGTCGCGCCATATCTGCAGCTCGTCCAGCAGGTGCGTCACGCGCTGCGGCTCGGGCTGCTGCAAGAGGGCGATCAGCTACCGACCGTGAAGGAGGTCGTCGGAGGCCTTGCGATCAACCCGAACACGGTGCTGAAGGCCTACAGGGAGCTCGAGCACGCAGGGCTCGTGGCGGCCCGTCCCGGCGTCGGCACCTTCGTGACGGCGACGCTGAGCGACGAGTCGCTCGCGGCGCACGCTCCGCTGCGCCGCGAGCTGCAGCGCTGGCTGCTGAAGGCGCGCAAGGCGGGGCTGGACGACGAGAGCATCGAGGCCCTGTTCAAGGACACCTTTCGGGCCGCCGCTCTCGAGGTCGTAGCGTGAGTACGGCGGCGCTGCAGACGCACGGCCTGGGCAAGCGCTACGGACGTCGCTGGGCGCTTCGGAACTGCACCCTGAGCATCCCCGTCGGCTCGGTCGTCGGTCTCGTCGGCCCGAACGGCGCCGGCAAGACGACGCTGCTGCACCTTGCGGTCGGGCTGCTTTCGCCAAGCGCGGGTTCGATCGAGGCGCTGGGCGAGCCCGTCGGCTCAGATCCGCGCCATCTGACGAACGTCGGGTTCGTCGCCCAGGACACGCCGCTGTACCCCACGCTGAGCGTCGCCGAGCATCTGCGCCTCGGTGAGAGCTTGAACCCGGGCTGGGACCGGGAGCTGGCCGGCGAGCGGATCGGGCGACTGGGCCTTGACCCAAGCCAGCGGGCCGGACAGCTCTCAGGCGGACAGAAGGCGCAGCTTGCGCTCACGCTCGCGATCTGCAAGCGCCCGGAGCTGCTCGTGCTCGACGAGCCGGTCGCAAGCCTCGACCCGCTCGCGCGGCGCGAGTTCCTCCAGGACCTGATGGAGGTCGCGACGGAGTACGAGGTGAGCGTCGTGCTCTCCTCGCACCTCGTCGGCGAGCTCGAGCGCGTCTGCGACCACCTCGTGCTGCTCGCCGCGGGCAACGTGGCGCTTTCGGGGCACGTGGAAGAGCTGCTCGCCTCACACCGGCGCCTGACCGGCGCCCGCCGCGACCCCGAGCGTCTGCCCGCCAGCCAGGAGGTGATCGAGGCTAGTCACACCGATCGCCAGAGCACGCTGCTGGTCCGCACGAGCGAGCCGATCCACGACCCCTCCTGGGCGGTGGAGGAGGTGGGCGTGGAGGATCTCGTGCTCGCCTACATGGGCAGGACGAGCGACCCGCAGCAGGCGCGGCCACAGCTCTCGGCGGTGCGGCGATGAGGTGGCTGGCGGCGAGACAGTTCCGGGTGCAGGCGGCGGTGGGCTTCGGCGCGCTGCTTGCGGTCGCCGTCCTGATGCTGGTGACCGGCCTGCACCTGCGAGACCTCTACGACGCGGACTGCAAAGCACACGTCTGCAGCGGGGGCGCCGAACGCTTCGTGACCAAATACCACGTGCTGCGAGCGCTCCTCGGCCTCGGCGTGCTCGCGACGCCGCTGCTGATCGGGTTGTTCTGGGGCGCGCCGCTGATAGCGCGCGAGCTGGAGAGCGGCACGTTCAGGCTCGCCTGGACCCAGAGCGTCGCTCGCACGAGCTGGCTGGCGGCGAAGCTGACGCTCGTGGGGCTGGCGAGCGTCCTGGTCGCCGGGCTCTACAGCCTGATGTTCACCTGGTGCGTCTCCCCGATCGAAAGCGTGGCGCAGGAACGCTTCAACCTCGGGGCCTTCGACGAGCACGGGATCGTCGCGATCGGATACGCGGCGTTCGCGTTCGCGCTCGGGGTGCTCGCAGGCGCGATCACGCGCCGCACGCTGGTGGCGATGGGGATCACGGTGCTCGTCTTCGTCGGGGTGAGGCTGGGCATGAGCCTCGGCGTGCGCGAACACCTGATGAGCCCCGTGAAGAAGGGCTACGCGCTCACCGCCACGCCCGAACTCGGGTTCCTCGCGAGCCCGTCCGGCGTGATCCCGGTTGCGGGCGCTCCGCGGCTTGCCAACGCCTGGACGCTGTCCTCAGAGATCGTGGACAAGGCGGGCGACGCCGTCCCGGAAGCGACGCTGCACGAATTCGTGAGCGCGCACTGCCCCCGCGTGGCGAGTCCTCCGTCGCCCGCAGGCGGCGCCGGGGCGCGCACAGCGAGCCCGCCGGCCCGGAACGAATTCGACAGCTGCGTCTCGCTGCTCTCTACGCAGTACCACGAGGTCGTCTATTACCAGCCGGCGAACCGATACTGGACCTTCCAGGCGCTGGAAATGGCGATCTTCCTGGTCCTGGGCGCGCTGCTCGCCGGCGGCGGCTTCTGGTGGGTGCGCCGGCGCCTGACCTGAGGCTGCTCCCGGCGGACAACAAGCCGGCGAGAACGTCGCTGTCGTGCGCGCGCGCATCCGTCCGCTTCCACCGAAAGACCGGCGATTGTCATCGAGTGGCACCGACGATGGAGGTCTTGATGACAGCTAGCGCGCCACGCGGTAGCGGAGGCAGACCACGCTGCCGAACGTGCGGGTCTGGATCAGCTCGAGATCCACCCGGCGCCCGCGCACGGGAAAGAACGGAATGCCACCGCCAACCAGCACCGGGCAGACCCTGACGCGGTACTCGTCGATCAGACCCGCCGCGGCAGCCTCGGCCGCGAGGGTCGCGCCGCCGATCGCGATGTCGCCCTCTCCCGGCTCGGCTCGCGACCGCGCGATCTCCTCCGCCAGGCCGCCACAGGCCAGGCGGGCATTGCCCTGCACCGCCGACAGCGTCGTGGAGAACACCACCTTCGGGAGCGCCTTCCAGATCGCGGCCCACTCGAGCCTAGAGTCCTCGAGCGACGGGTCCTGGCCGGCGGTCTCCCAGTAGAGCATCGTCTCGTACAGCCGTCGCCCCAGCAGGTGGACGCCGACCTCTCGTATCTCGTCGGTGACGAAGCCGAAGACCTCCTCGTCGGGCGCCGTCCAGCCGAAGTCGCCGTCCGCCCCGACGATGTAGCCGTCGAGCGAGACGCTCATCGAATAGGTCACGCTGCGCATCAAAAGCCCTCCTCGGTAACGGTTCGACAGTACGACCGCCGGACGCCGCAAGACTCATCGCGGCTCGCGAGCGCGATCCCCGTGCTCGCAAGCGGCGCGCGATCCTGCCGAGCAGCCGCACGAGCTCGACTCGGCGTAGCGCTCGCGCGCCTGCTCGCGCACGTCGCCCTGCCCTGCCGAGCAGCCGCACGAGCTCGACTCCTGCGTACAGCAGCCTGCCTTCTCGCTCGGCTCGCAGCAGCTCGCCTGCCGCTCGCTCGAACAGCACGCGCAGGCCGGCGCGGCGGGGATCAGTTCAGCCATCCGGACAGCTCTTCCAGGGCGGCGGGGATCACGTAGTAGTACGCCCACAAGCCGCGCCGCTCGGACGCGACGATCCCGGCGTCGCGCAGCTTCTTCAGGTGGTGGGAGAGGGTGGGCTGGGCGATGTCGAACAGCGGCACCAGCTCGCACACGCACACCTTCCCTGCGTGCTTGCGCAGCACGTCCACGAGCTGCAAGCGGATCGGGTCGCCCAGCGCCTTCGCCACGTCGGCCATGCCGATCGCCTGCGCGCGGTCAACGTCCGGGTAGACGACCGGATCGCAGCAGCGCTCGCCAGCCGGGCGCTTGGTCTTGGGGGCCAGCTCGAGGACGGGCAAATCGACACTCATCAATCTATATATATCTATTGAAGTGATGAATGTCAATGCAATAGGATCAGCGCCATGACTCCGGGCGAGCCCACCCGCCGCGTGCTGTTCGTCTGCAACCACAACGCCGGGCGCTCGCAGATGGCGCACGCGTTCTTCGAGCGCGACTGCCCGGACGGCGTGCGCGCCGAGTCGGCCGGCACCCAACCCGCTGGCGCGATCTGGCCGCCCGTGGTGCAAGTCATGCGCGAGATCGGGCTCGACCTGTCCGGGCGCACGCCCAAGCGGCTCACCGCCGAGATGCAGCGGCGCGCCGACTTGGCCGTCACGATGGGCTGCCGCGACGCGTGCCCGTACGTGCCGTGCATCGTGGAGGAATGGGACGTTCCCGACCCCGCCGGCAAGCCGCTGGAGGAGGTCCGAGCGATCCGCCAGCAAATCCGACAGCGCGTCCGCGAGCTGATCGCCACCCACATCGACGCGGGCGCCCGATCGTGAGCGCGAACCCGCCGCCGCTCGCGCGCCGACTGCTCGCCGAGCTGATCGGCTCGGCGTTCCTCGCCGCGCTCGTCATCGGCTCGGGCATCGCAGCGCAGACCCTCTCGCCCGGCGACGTCGGTCTCCAGTTGTTCGACCAGTTCGGCACCTGGGAAGAGGCGCTCAACGCTGTCGGTCTGACGTCTCCACGCCTCCCGCAAATAGCGGGTAAAACGTTGGTTTCGGCCACTAGCATTGTGCCGCCTTCCGGGCTAGAGTCCAGCAGACTTGTGTCCGAGCTGGTTGGGAGGCTGTGTGTCGCTGTCGACGCTGCGTTCTCTTCGTTTGTTTGGTCTTGTGGTTTGCGGCACAGCTGCCGTGCTCGCCGCTCGGGCTCGTCCGGCAGCTGCGGGAGGGGCACTAGGTTGCGCTTCGTCCGGCGTGCGGCGTCGATGGGGGCGTTCTGGTGCGGGTCCGCGGGCCGTGGTAGCTGTTGCCGCGGTGGTTGCGCTCGCTGGCTTCGTCCCGGCGCTGGGCGGCTTTGGCGCTGCTCGGTCGCACGGGCATGATGTGCCACGGCTTCGTGGTGCGTCATTGGCGGTTGCTCGACGGGAGGCTCTGGTCCGGTTGGCGGCGCGGCGCCGGTGGCTTGGAAGTGCTGCCGCGCGTTCGCAGCGGGCGGCTTCGAAGATGGCTTTCCACGGTTTGTCTGCGGTCGCGGCGGAGGCCGTGGCTATGCGGGACTTTGGCTCGGCGCTGGCCGCGGCGGATGCTAATCCGGCGACATCCGTTGGGACAACTGGTCGTCTGGTGCGTTATGTCGGTGACTATCGTGCGTTGATCCGTGTGGGTCGTAAGCTGGAGCTTGAGGATTCCTCGATACCGCTGCGTGTCGCGGATGGCGGGGTCAAGCGGCCGGTTGACTTGCGGTTGCGCGAAACCCCGACTGGTTTCGCTGCGGCTAATCCGTTGCACCGAGTCGTTGTGGCACGACGGCTCAGCGGTGGTGTGTCTGTTGGCCCGCACGCTATCCGGATCGTGCCACAAGGTACGGATGTGAGTGGGCGGCTCAGCGGCGGGAACAGCGTTTTCTTCGGGGATGTCGGGCCCGATGAGGACGTCGCCGTCACACCGACGGTCAGCGGAGCTGAGGTTTTTACGGTGCTGCGCTCTCGGTTGAGTCCCGAACTGCTTCGTTACCGCGTTGCGCTTCCGCATGGCGCAGTGTTGCGGAGCATGGTTGGCGGGGCGGCGATCTCGCTGGACGGACGCGAGTTGGCCTACATCCCATCGCCTAGCGTGATCGATGCACAGATGCAGGCGGTTCCCGCGCGTATGACGGTCAGCCGGGATGAAGTCCGCTTGAGAGTGTTTCATCGCGGCCGGGATGTCGCGTATCCGCTTCTCGTTGACCCTGCCTTGGTGGAACCATCGAAGTTTCAGGGTTGGACGTTTCACTCAGCATCCGGCATGCAGGGCCCCCGACCGGCCGCCTTGGAAGCTCCGTCGGGTGAATACCCGGATGGGAGTTCGGGTGAATGGGTGTGGACGAGGCCAGATCTAGACACCAGAATTGTGGACGTTAACTTTTACGATATCAGCTGGTCAGCCACAGGAGAAGCCGAATGGGAGCTGGGCCTAGGTAGCGGTGCCGGGGAAGAAACTCCATCGTGGTACTGGCTGCATGCGGCGTGGGAAGGGAGCGGACATCAAGCCGCCGTGGAACCGGGTGGAGTGGGAGACTACTCGATTTCGCCCTTGAAAGTGGAGATGTCTGCTGAACCCAGAGGCAAATGCGACTGTGCGAACGGGTCAGGATCGTTTTCAGTTGGTGCGATAGATGTCCTTCTTGAACTGCCGGGTCTAGGCGGTAAAAGAAGAATGGTCACCACTCTCGCAAACGAAGAAGGCGAAAGCACCGAAGAAACTCTTGGTGGAGAAAACGCGGGTGCGCCGGGACTGACAAACCAATGCTACAACGGCCATCCGATTAACTGCGCGACCGGCAATCAAGTCGAGACACAGACTGATCTAGCCATAGGCGGACGTGGACCCCACTTGGCGGTGACCCGCACGTACAACTCTGCTCTCGCGGTGGAGCAAACGGAACGCGACGAACACGGGAGCTTCGGATACGGCTGGTCGGGCCCGTATAGCGACTATCTTACAACCACCGAAAGCACGGCGACCGTCCATCAGGCTAATGGCAGCACCGTAGTCTTTACGTATCTTCCCGCGCGCGAAGAATGGATCGCCGCACCGTGGGTAGACGCGACGTTCTATAAATCTAGAGGAGGCAGCTCCGAATACACCCTACCGAACGAAACAAAACTCGAATTCAACGGACACGGGCAGCTCACCGGCGAAACCACCCGAAACCGGAACTCGCTGGAAATCAGTCGTAACTCCGAAGGACAGATCGACGCTGTCTATAGTGCAGGGCGCAAACTCACATTCGCCTATAACGCCGAAGGGGAGGTCGAAAGCGTCGAAGACCCCATGGGGCACACCGTGAAATACAGCTACGAAGACGGCAATCTAGTAAGCGTGACTGAGCCAGGCGAAAGCACGCCGCGGTGGCGGTTCAAATACAACTCGGAGCACGAGCTGACCGCGGAGACCGACGGCCGCGGCTATACCGTCACCACCGAATATAATAGTGATCATCAAGCTGTCTCTCAGACCGACGCGATGCACCGAACCCGCGAATGGAAATACGCATCGCCCGAAGATAACCAAGAAACCACCATCACGGAACCAAATGGCTCAAGAACCGTCGAGAAGTTCAATCCCGTCGGGCTTCCGACCAGCGTAACACGCGCGGCGGGAACGTCGCTCGCAGCAACCACGACCTATGAATACAACGGCGCCTATGAATTGATATCGAGCACAGATCCGAACCACGACACAACCACCTACACGGGCGACGATGATGGCGACCGAACAAGCGAAACAAACCCCGACGGTGATGAAACCAAATGGGAATACGACGCCGCCCACGACGTTGTCGGCGTCACAACGCCGGACGGGGAGAAGACGACGATCGAACGCGACAGCCACGGGAACGTGCTGAAGGTCTCCCGCGCGGCACCCGGCGGAGCGACACAGGTGACAAAATACAAATACGACAGTTACGGCGACGTGGAAATCATGACGGACCCGCGCGGCCACGAATGGAAATACGAATACGATGGCTACGGCGACCGGACAGGAGAAGTCGACCCCCAAGGCGACAAGCGCACGTGGGGATACAACGAAGATTCGCAGGAAACATCGACCGTCAGCCCGCGCGGCCATGAAAAAGGCGCAATTGAAGCGAACTTCACGACAGAAATCAAGCGCAATGAACAGGGTTGGCCGGAAAGAATCATCAACCCAGTGAAAGACGAAACGAAGTACACATATGACGCTGACGGAGATATTGAAACGATCACTGACCCCGAAGGCAGCAAGACGACCTACACCTACAACGCTGACGACGAACCAGAAAAGGTCGAAGAACCCAAATCGACAATTGAAACCGCATATAACTCCGAAGGACAAGTGACGGCGGAGACAGATGGTAACAAGCACACGACAAAATACGAACGGAACCTCCTCGGCGAGGTGACCGAAGAAATCAACCCGCTCGGGCAAAAAACGACTAAGGAATACGACGAGGTCGGAAACCTCACAAGCGTCACGGACGCAGAGCACCGCACAACCACCTACAAATACGACCCCGCAAACCGCCTCACCGAAATCACATACTCCGACGGGAAAACCCCAACCGTCAAATACGAATACAACGGCGACGGAGACCGCACGAAGATGATCGACGGGAGCGGCGAAAGCACGTACACGTACGATCAGCTCGACCGACTC
>Ga0335075_10003267_pt1 | contig 25734 bp, 22 predicted proteins | sample Lox_Sample_24_FD_206723 | JGI IMG/M metagenome (GOLD analysis project Ga0335075, IMG submission 206723) | Soil microbial communities from Loxahatchee National Wildlife Refuge, Florida, United States - Lox_Sample_2.4 | ecosystem: Environmental > Terrestrial > Soil > Wetlands | place: USA...
CATTCTGGTCAACAATGCGGGAATCAATATTCCGCAAGAGTTCCTCGAGGTCGACGTGGCGACCTTCGACAGAATATTTTCCGTCAACATAAAAGGGGCCTTTTTCGTCGCCCAAGCCGTTGCGCGACGCATGCGTGAAGTCCGGAAGCAAGGAGCGATCGTCAACGTCACATCGCAGGCCGGCCACGTGGGCCTCATTCGCCGGACGGTCTACTGCGCGAGCAAACATGCGTTGGAGGGCCTGACCAAGGCGATGGCGATCGAGCTGGCGCCGGACATCCGCGTGAACGCGGTGGCGCCGACCTTCATCGAAACTCCGATGACGAAACCGTTTTTGGAGGAACCTGCATTCAAGGCCTATGTTGATTCGAATCTGCTCGTCGACTCTGTTGGAACAACCCGGGATGTCGCCGCCGCCGTGCTCTATGTCGCATCGCCGGCGGCGAGATTGATGACGGGAAGCAGCCTGCTGATCGATGGCGGATGGACCGCGCATTGAAGTGGGGTCAAATGAGTGAGGAAGCGGAGCAAAGAGCGTCGGTGACCGATGGATGAGGTTCTCCACATAGGCGATCTCGCGAAGGCATTCGGCGCGACGCAGGCGCTGAAGAACATCTCGTTCGACATCGCACGCGGGGAGGCACGGGCTCTGCTCGGAGAGAATGGAGCGGGGAAATCAACCTGCGTGAAGATCCTGAACGGCCTCGTGCGGCCGGACTCGGGAACAATCCGGCTGAGCGGCCGGGAATATCGTCCATCCGGACTTTCCGACGCGCAGAAGGCGGGTGTCTCAACGGCTTTCCAGGAGCTGAGCCTGCTCCCCGATTTGAGCGTTGCCATCAACCTCGCGATGCCGGATCTTCCGACCAACGACTTCAACATCGTTCGCTTCGAAGAGGTCAGGCGTCGTGCCACAGCGACGCTCGCAGGCTACCATATCTTCGACATCGACCCCGCGTCGCTCATCAGTTCGCTGACGTTGTCCGATAAACAAAGACTGGAAATCATCCGAGCCCTCTCGAGAAATCCGACGCTTCTCATTCTCGACGAGCCGACTGCGGCATTGACCGATGTGGGTTGGCTGTATGAGCGAATCCGGGCGCTGAAGGCCGAAGGGAGGGCGATCCTTTTCATTACGCATAGATTGAGGGAGGCGCGGGATCTCTGCGAGAGTGCCACGGTCCTGCGCAATGGCGAAGTCGCGGGGACCGTGAATCTTGCGGACACCTCAGACAACGAGTTGTTCCGGCTCATGATCGGTCGGTCCATGGGAACAGCATTTGCCGAGCGCCCCGACAAAACAGGGCCTGCCGTCAAGGATGAGAAAGAAAAGATCGTCCTCTCGGTCGACGGATTGAGAAGCGGAGCCTTTGGACCGGCAACCTTTTCCATCCGACGCGGAGAGGTCGTTGGCGTGGCAGCCTTGGAAGGACAGGGTCAGAGGGTTCTTTTCAATGCCTTGGCCGGGATCGCGCGGATCACAGCAGGCGAAGTACGAATCAACGGAAAGTCGGTCAAGCTCGGATCGCCCGCGGTAGCAAAGAAGCACGGGATCAGCTTTGTCCCCGAGGAACGCAAGGAGGAAGGCCTTTTCTTCGGTCTGCTGACGCGCGCGAACGTTTCGATATCCAACATCGGTCGGGTCAGCCGCTTTGGTTTGATCGGCCGCAAGGTCGAAATCGATGGAATTTCACCGGTCTCGGAAGCGGTCGATCTTCCCTCGCGTTACCACGACCTTCCCGTGGACGCGCTTTCCGGTGGAAACCAGCAGAAGGCACTGATTGCGCGGGTTCTCTTTGCCGGTGCAAAATGTCTCCTGATGTTCGATCCCACCCGAGGCGTGGACGTTGGAACAAAACAAGCGATCTATTCCGTCATCCGCGAGGCGGCAAGCGAAGGTAAGAGCATCCTCCTCTATTCGACCGAACTCAGGGAACTAACGGCGCTCTGTGACCGCTGCGTCGTGATTTATGACAACCGCATTGTCGGCGAGTGCCCGGCGGAGTCCCTGAAGGAGGAGGAGCTGCTGGAAACAATGCACGATGCGCATGCCGGGGGCGCCAGGGAGGAGCTTCGAGGTGGTCGTGAGCAGCGCGTTAAGTCTCTATAGCCGGAGTCCCTCTTCGGTCAGCATCACTCTGTACATTGTGATGTTCGTCGTTTATGCACTCGCGCAGGGCCACTTCGTCACGACGCCTTATGGCCTGTCCGTACTGCTGAACAACAGCATCGCGCTCGCCGTCGGCGCGACCTCCCTGACCTTTGTCGTCCTGACGGGAGGATTCGACCTTTCGCTCGCCGGAACGGTGGCGCTGACGAACACGATCCTGTCCGTGGCCGGCTTCAAGGGTGTCGGTGGGGCGCTCGAAGCACTGGTCGTTGTCTGCCTCGTTGGTGCCATCGTCGGCACGGTCAACGGCCTTCTCGTTGCCTACTATAAACTGCAGTCGATCGCGGTCACCCTTGGCACCATGATCATGACGTCGGGCATTGCGCTCTTCATGCTCAATGCTCCGGGGGGGACTGTACCGGACTCGATTGCCTACGGCCTGACCGGCCTCCTCGGTCCGGTTCCAGTTGCGATCATCATCCTGGTCCCATTTACCGCCGCTGCGACCGTTTTGCTGAACTATACGCGTTTCGGAATAGGTGTCTTTGCGATCGGACAGGATCGGGCGGCCGCCCGAGCGTCGGGGGTGAACGTCGAGTGGACGGAGTTCCGCGCCTATCTGACCGCCGGAATTGTGGCCGGACTGAGCGGATATCTGGTGAGCGCCGAGACCGGCACCGGGGATCCGCGATTCGATGCGTCGTTCCTGCTGCTTGCTTTTGCGGCCGTCGCCATTGGTGGCACCTCGTTTCGCGGTGGCCGCGGCACGGTGATCGGCAGCGTTGTCGGTGCCGGGCTTCTCGAACTCATTCAGAAAACGCTTTTTGCGGTCGGAGTTTCGTCGTTTTTTACCGGCATGTTCGAAGGGGCGCTGATGATCCTGGCGGTGCTGGTCGGCTCGCTTGGTTCAATGATGGCCGCGCGCCGGAGCGCGGCGTCGTGAAAGTTACGCCTGCGTCTGGGATGAGATGGACTGAGCCATGACCAGAGTTCTAGCGCAAAGGGCGGTGCTCGGCGTTTTCGCCCTGACGGCGGTGCTTTTCGTCCTGTCCGGATTTATCGCGCCTGCGCTTTTGAGCGGGCCGAGCTTGCGGACGATCGGGGTTCTGAGCTCCTTCGTGATCATCGCCTCGTTTGGCCAAGGTATCGTCATCCTGTCGGGGGGCTTGGACCTTTCGATCGGCTCGATCATCACGCTCGGCGGCGTTCTGCTCGGAGCATGGGTGCCGCAATCGAACGTGGGCCTCTGGTGGGCGGTTCCCGCCATCCTCGTGATCGGATTCGCCTTTGGCGCGTTCAACGGGTTTGGCGTGACCGTCCTGCGGATCCCGGCATTCGTGATGACACTCGCGACCGGGATCATCGTTCAGAGCGCGGTCCTTGAATATACCAAAGGCGCGCCCCAAGCCACCGCAGCGCCGCAATTGATCGCGGACCTCATCGACTCCAAGTGGTGGGGCATTCCGATCATTATCTATTTCGTGTTTGTATTCATCGTCATCGCATCGTTGCTGGAAAATATGAGCAGCTTTGGACGATTGGTGCACGCGATCGGCGCGAACCCCAAGGCGGGTGTCGTTGCCGGCCTCCGCTCGAACTGCGTCACTATCGGATGCTACGCGATCAGCGGTTTTTGCGCCGCGCTCTGCGGCATCGTTCTGCTCGGCTTTGTCGGCGCCCCGATCCTCTCGATGGGAGATCCCTACACGATGGACAGCATCGCCGCCGTCGTCGTTGGAGGTTCATCGATTCTCGGAGGTATCGGCACATTTCCGGGAACGGTGGGCGGAGCGTTGTTCCTTGGTGTGCTCTCGAACGATATGACGGCGCTCGGCATGAAAGCGGCCTGGCGAACCCTGATCCAGGGTGCGATCATCGTGTTGGCGCTGATCGTCTTTCGGTCCCTCCAGTCCGAGCGGAGGCGGAGCCGCTCAGGCGGCGCTATGTCCGCAGTGAAGCAAATCCTTCTGAGCGCAAGAGAGCCTGCCGAGTGAACGGGGATCCGGAAATTGGGCAACCGGCTGATTCAATCGAGCCAAGCGAAAGCGAGAAAAGGGAGAGCGTGGTGGAGGACGACATCGGGCCTGTGGACCACCCCGCAGGAGTGATCGGGACCGGGCTGATGGGCTCGGGGATCGCGGCGTTGATCTGCGCGGCGGGAATGGAGGTGCGCGTTTTCGACATCGATAGAAGCAGGCTTGCGCAACTGCCTGCCCAGGTCGAGACCATTGTGCGTGACCTCGAGGAATATGGCTTGGCGGAAAGGGGCGGAGCCGATCGGGTGAGGCGGCGCCTCGTTCTCGCAGAAGACCTAGGAAGTTTTGGAGAATGTGACTTCGTGCTCGAAGCGGTGGTCGAAGACGCGGCAGTCAAGCGGGATCTCTACGCTGCGGTCGAGGAGGTTGTCCCACCGGAGACGATCATTGCCAGCAATACGTCGAACATCGTCCCTTCGAAGCTGGTTTCTGGTACGAAAAATCCCGAGCGCTTCGTTGTCGCCCATTTCTGGAACCCGCCCTATGCGGTTCCCCTTGTAGAGGTAGTGCCGGCGCCCGAGACCAGCGAGAGCACCATCGAGCGCACCGTTGCCTGGGTGAAGAGAATCGGCAATGAGCCGGTGGTGCTCAAAAAAGAAGTTACCGGGTTCATCGGCAACCGGCTTCAATATGCCCTGCTGCGTGAGGCCCTTTGGCTCGTGCAACGCGGTATCGCGAGCCCGGAGGAAATTGACCATGTGATGACACTCTCCCTGGGTCGCCGCTATGCTGTTGTCGGACCGTTCGGAACGGCGGATCTCGGAGGCCTCGACACGTTTCTGACGATCTCGCAACAACTGATGCCGGATCTCGCCTCAGACCTTGGCCCCTTGGAGGTGATGAAAAAAGCCGTCGCCGATGGTCACGTCGGTGTCCGGACGGGGAGGGGTCTTCTCGATTGGCCGGAGGAGCGCTCAGCAACAATCCTCGCGCGCAGAAAAGAGGAACTGCTGCGGCGGCGCTACGCGGAAACCAAAGGGCGGGCATAACCTTCCCGGTGTCGCGCCCTGGAATCGGACGAGTCCGCCGCCGCCCGCCCGCACCGGCAGGTGCCCGCCTACTCTCTCCGCCCGCCTACAGTCCCGATCTCAACCCGGTCGAGCAGGCCTTCGCCAAGCTGAAAGCGCTGCTGCCTGCGAAAGCCCTGCGTAGCGTCCAAGCGCTCTGTAACGCGATGGGGTTCATTTCTGTAACATCCGTTACTGGGCCGATGCCCTGGCTGGCGATGTCGGTCGCTTAACGGAGAGCCAAATCCCGCCACATTTTGCGCGTCCCGCCCTGCCCGGCCGGCCCGGCGCCGCGGATGACCCGTTCCCAACGTTTCTTTCACTTGTGCTTATGGTCCATGTCAGGCGAGTGAGCCTCGCCAATGCTATCTCAGGCCGACGTCATCATGGGTATCCTGCCGTTGCTCGCCAGCCTGTTCTTCCCGGCCTGCGCCACCTCTGGCGGCGCCGGCCTGCCGTTGCCCGGAGCGCTGGCACCGGTGACGATCGTGCGTCCGGCAACTCCCAATTCGGCGCTCGCCGCCCCGGCCGGATTTGCGCCCCCACCAGATATCATTACGCCCCTCTACCGCCTGGCCGCGCCCCGTCTGCTCGCCGCGATCGAGGCGGTGGCAGCGTCCCAGCCGCGCACCACCCTCCAGGTCGCCTATCCGGCCGAGTTGCAGGCGGACTATGTCGTGCGCAGCCGGGCGTTCAACTTTCCCGACCTCGTTCTGGTGGCGACAGAACCGCGCGGCACCGCCGAGGCGGCACTGATCCTCTATTCCCGAAGCGTGTATGGTTCTTCCGACTTCGGAGTGAATCGGACGCGCGTCAGCACGTGGTTGGCTCTACTCGATCGTCGTCTCGGCGTTTCTGAAAAAAGGTGAATTGCATGCACGGTCTCCTGCCGTTCCTCAAGGATTCCTGGCGCCTGGCCAAGCCCTACTTTCAATCGTCGGAGGAACGCTGGCCGGCGCGATTTCTGCTGCTCTCGATCATCATACTCAATCTGATGCTGGTCGGGATGAACGTGGTCCTGAACTTCTGGAACGGCGCGTTCTTCGATTCGCTGCAACACAAGGACTGGCACTCCTTCATCAACCTGCTCTTCCTTTACGATCGCACCCCCAATGGAATCATGCCCGGGTTCTGCTTGGTCGCCATGCTCTATATCCTGGTCGCGATCACCAGCAACTATCTCAATCAATGGCTGCAGATCCGCTGGCGGCGGTGGCTGACCGACCGCTATCTGAATGGCTGGCTCGCCGAGCGCGCCTATTATCGCCTCAGCCTCACGGCGGCAGCGGAGGAAGGCACCGACAACCCCGACCAGCGTATCGCCGACGATCTCAACACCTTCGCTGCGAGCACGTTATCACTCGGGCTCGATCTTCTTTCCAACGTCGTGACGCTTTTCAGTTTCCTGGGGATTCTCTGGAGCCTTTCCGGCCCGCTTCACGTCTTCGGCTTCAACATACCCGGCTACATGGTCTGGGTTGCGTTGGTCTATGCAGTCCTCGGAACCTGGGCGACGCACCTCGTCGGCCGGCCGCTCGTCTGGCTGAATTTCCGCCAGCAGCGGGTGGAAGCCGATTTCCGATTCTCGCTCGCCCGCATGCGTGAGAACGTTGAAGGAGTTGCGCTCTATGGCGGCGAGGCGGAGGAGCGGCAGGGCTTCCTGCACCGCTTCTTCTTCATCGTCGAGAACTGGTACCGGATCATGTACCGGACTCTTCTTCTGAATGCGCTGACCGTCGGCTATTCCCAGATCGCCGTGGTGTTCCCGATCGTGGTCGCTGCACCGCGCTATTTTGCAGGAGCGATCCAGCTCGGCGGACTGACCCGCACGGCAAGCGCCTTCGGCCAGGTGCAGGGCGCGATGTCCTGGTTCGTCCAGGCGTATGCCTCCCTGGCTTCGTGGCGCGCCACGGTCGAACGACTGATCTTTTTCCAGCACGCACTCGACGCAGCGCGCCTGGCCGCTGCCGACCCCGCCATTCGTGCCGCAGCCGGCCCGACCGATGCACTCCGGCTCAGCGATCTCACGCTCAGGCTGCCGAACGGCGAAACCCTGCTCGCCGATGTCGATCTCACCCTCACACCCCATCACTCGGTGGTGATCACAGGTCGCTCTGGCTCCGGCAAGTCCACTCTGTTCCGCGCCATTGCCGGCATCTGGCCGTTCGGTACCGGCCGCGTCGAGTGGCCCAAGGGGCGGGCGATGTTCCTGCCGCAGCGGCCTTATCTGCCGCTCGGCACGCTCCGCAAAGCCGTCACCTATCCGCAGGATCCGACCCAGTTCGAAGATGCCACCATCAGCGCGGCGCTCATCGACGCCGGCCTTCCGAATCTCGTGCCGCGGTTGAACGAAGAGGCGACCTGGTCGCAAATTCTCTCCGGCGGGGAGCAGCAGCGCCTCGCGCTGGCTCGTGCTCTGCTGCTTCGGCCCGACTGGCTCTTCCTCGACGAGGCGACCGCAAGCCTCGATCCGGAATCGGAATCTGCGCTCTATCGGACGCTGCAGGAAAGGCTGCCGCAAACCACGGTGGTATCCATCGCGCACAGCAACGCCATCGCGGCGCTGCACGACCGCCGCCTCCAACTCATCCGCAGCACCGGAGGCGGCCGGCTTGCCGAGCCGGCCGAGGCCGCCGCCTGAGCAGGCACGGTCATGGCCCGCCGACCGTAATGACGACGCGCCGGCTCTCTTGCGAGGTCAACTGATAGGGAACTTTGCCCGCCGCGTGCTGCTGGATGCGCGCTGTGCCAACGCCGTCCGCAGTCAACTGGTCGGTCACGACCTGGGCACGGGTTTCCGTCAGGTAGATATTTGCCTGCACGCTGCCGAGCGGATCCGCGAACCCCGTCACGCTGACCGAAGCTCCCGGCTGCTGCGATGCCGCCTGGGCCGCCGCGGCAATGGTCTTGAGGGCGGGCGCATCCAGCGCCGCGGACCATTCCTCGAAGAACACCACAAATGTCCGCCGGGCCGCCGCTTGAGGCTGCGCCGTGAACGAAACCGCCGCAAGTCCGAGCACGGCAACAAGCAACAGCAACCGGCGCATGGCCTGATCCCCCGACTGACGCATGGTCCCGGATTGGTGCCGCCTGCCGGCACCGCGGTCAACATCGCTCCCACAAGGCGATGGCGCGAATCCGCCCGAACGGATTCACGCGCTCTATGACCGCCGCGGCGACCCCTCTTCTCCGGTGCGTCACCCCTGGTGCTATCCTCGCCCGAGTGATCCTTTCTCAAGGAATCCGCCATGCCGCGCAGCATCACGGTTGCCGCCGCCCAGTTGGGCCCGATCCAGATGGCGGAGCCACGCTCGGTCGCCGTCGAACGGATGCTGCGCCTGCTCGAGCGCGCCCACCGCCATGGCGCCGAACTCCTGGTCTTCCCCGAACTCGCCCTGACCACCTTCTTCCCCCGGCACTATTACGGCTCGATCGAAGAGGCCGACCAATGGTTCGAGACCGCAATGCCGTCGAACGAGACCGAGCCGCTCTTTTCGGCGGCACGCCGGTTCGGCATCGGATTTCATCTCGGTTATGCCGAGCTTTCGCATGAGGCGGATGAAACCGGAACCATCCGCCTCCGGCGCTTCAACACCGCGATCCTGGTCGGGCCGGAGGGAGATCTGCTTCTCAAATACCGCAAGATTCACCTGCCGGGGCATGCCGACTTCGATCCCGCCCGCCAGGTGCAGCATCTCGAAAAGCGCTATTTCGAGGTCGGCAATCTTGGTTTCCCGGTGATCCGCGCGCCGATGGGCAGCCTCCCGGGCATCAATATGGGACTCATGATCTGCAACGATCGCCGCTGGCCGGAGGCTTGGCGCGTGCTCGGCCTCCAGAAGGTAGAGCTGGTCCTGCTCGGCTACAACACGCCGAGCCTCAATCTGGAGGGGCGCGGATTCCAGGCGCCCCATCTCCGGGTCTTTCACTCCCATCTCGCCGTGCAGGCCGGCTGCTATCAGAATTCCTGCTTCGCGGTGGCAACCGCCAAGGCCGGCACAGAGGACGGTGCCGAGCTGCTCGGCCACTCGATCATTGTCAATCCGCAGGGCGAGATCATCGCCATGGCCACAAGCTGGGACGACGAGGTGATCATCGCCGAATGCAATCTCGAGATGTGCACGCTCGGTCGCAGCACCGTGTTCGCCTTCGAGAAGCATCGCCGACCCGAGCACTACACGCGGATCACCGCCCAGACCGCGGCCGTCGATCCACCGGTTTTCGAGAGAAGAGCGGCCGAATAACCGCCCCGCCTCACCGCGCGTCGCGGAAGGTGACCACCAGCACGTCGCGGAAGGCGGGGCGTGATGGATCTTCGGGTTCGACCGCCGTCACCCCGTGCATCACCCGATGATCGTCGACGAGCGCGGCAGCCAAGGGTTCAGCCAAGGTGAAGCTGCCCAGTGTGCGCCCCTCGGAATCGTGGATCGAGGTGACGCCGCTCAGGATATTTTCCCGCCGGATCAGCAGCACCAGCACGTAATCCACCCCGTCGCGGTGCATGCCCTCCGGGGTCGGCCTGCCCGCCACGCCTGGTTTCGCCTCGATACGAAATTGATGCACCTCGATATGCCAGGCGCGGCCAGGAGCAAGCCGGTCGAACAGGCTCCGGCAGGTGGCGAGGATCGCCCGCATGCTCGGCCCCATTCCCACCGTTTCGGCAATCGGCGCAAACCAGCGCTCGATCCCGCCATTGAGCGAATTGTAGTCGCGACTTTGATAATGCGGCTGGTGCTGCATGCGCACGACCGGCCCGCCCAGGGCCGCCGCATAGACGCCGAATCGGCGCTTCCGGTATCTGCCGCCGTCCGCCATGTAGGTGTCCAGCCCAAGATCATCCCAACTGGCGGCAAAATCTGCCCAGTCGGCGAGCGGTCCCGCGGCCTCGAAGAGCGAGCGCATGCGCGCGGCGGCGACATAGGCGAAGCCGTCGCGGACAAGGGCATGGACGAGATCGGTCTCTCGGTCGGTGCGCGTCATGGTCATGGCACGGCTCTCCGGAGAGGAGCCTCCGGGCGCTTTTCCTCCTGCTCGGCAAGATAGGGCGGCGCCGGCTGGTCGAGAACCAGCTTCTGCGTCGGATAAGGCATCTCGATATTGAGCTCGTCAAACCGGCGCTTGATCCGCCGATTGAATTCGCGTCCGACCGCCCATCGCTGCGACGGGCCCGTCCGGATGCGGCAGGCGATGATCACCGAGGAAGCGCCGAACTGATCAAGCCCCCACACTTCGAGCTCGTCGCGCACCATCGGTGCCCATTCCGGGTCCTTGCGCATTTCGCGCGCCAGATCCTTCAGAACCTCGATGACCCGATCGACATCCTCTTTGTACCCGACACCGATATTGAACACCGCATAACCGAAATCCCGCGTCTGGTTGGTCACCGTGGTGACGGCGCTGAAGGGAACGAGATGCACGGAACCGTCGGCGGCCCTGAGGCGGATGGTGCGCACCGAGAGATTCTCGACCACGCCCCCGAGACCGCCGAGGCTCACCACGTCGCCCACCTGCATGGCATTCTCGAACAGCAGGAACAGCCCGTTGATGATGTCCTGCACCAGCTTCTGCGAGCCGAAACCGATCGCAATGCCGATGACGCCTGCGCTCGCAAGCAGGGGGGCGATGTTGAGCCCGACCTCGCTCAGCACCATCAGCCCGACCAGCACGGCGATCGCGATGATCAGGCTGGTCCGCAACATCGGCAGCAACGTCCGGAGGCGCGCCGAGCGCGCGGCCTGCCCGTCGCGCGAAAGCCGCGCGAGGTGCCGCTCAATGGCACCGTTCGCCAGCTCCCAGGCCAGAAGCGCCACCATCACGGTCAATCCGATCACCACGATCGCCTCGAGCACGCGCGATCCGAGCGAACCGGAAGCAAACCAGGAGAAGGCATCGATGCCCCAGAGCTCGAGCACGATGACGAAGGCGATGATGCCGACGGTGAAGGAGACGACGTTGCGCAAGCCATGCAGATAATGCCGGGCGCGTCGCTCGAAACCCGGAAGGCGTTCCGCCAGATCATCGGCGATCCTGATATGCCGTTCGATGGCGCGCCAGACTGTACGGTTGCAGAGCCAGGCGAGAGCAACCACGATCGCCGTCACCACGCCGAAGCGGATCAGAACGTGGAACCGGTTCTGGACGCCGATCGCCCAGACGAACCAGAGGGCGATCAGATAGAAGATCGCGACCCAGTGCCAGAGCGCCGCAATCAGGTTGCGCAAGCTTGCGACGGGCCCGCGCGCGCCCGTCGGCGCGTGGATCAGCTTCGCCAGGTTGCGGCGCTGCTGCAGCACGATCACGATCAGCATCAGGTGCACGACCAGCACGACCAGCTTGATCAGCGCGACATGCAGGCTCTCATACAGGCCGAACAGCAGCGCAAGCTCGGCAGCGATGTAGCCGAACACGCTCACGCTCACGATTCGCCGTGACCACAGCATGGCGTAGAGCGCGGCTGCATCCGTGACGGCCAGGATCCGAAGCTCCTTGCACTCCGCACCCATCAGCATGCGCATCAACGAAAGCAGGATACGCGCCACCACATAGGCGTTGGCAACCGCAAGAATCCCCAGCCGTACGCTGAGGCCGTCGCCGATTCCGCCGGCCAGCAGGCCGTTTGCAACGGCGGCAAATATAAGGATCGGAACCAGGTCGAGCAGGAATCCGACCGCGGCGAATCCGCAGCGCACGAGATGGGCGGTGGCCGCCTCACCGAATTTGGCGGCTTCCGATTCGCCGGCTTCGGCCCTCGCCTCGCCCTCGTCCACAGCGTCGGCCAGCGGCGGCGGGGTGCCGCCCTCTCGCCCGTGCTCGGCGCGCCGCGCCCGTGCGACAAGGCGGCTCCGCGGCACCCGCATGGCTCGGATCGCCAGCCATTCGGCGAGCAAGCTCGCGCCTATCACCAGGAGAAGCCGCCAGCCCACATTGAGGAGCTGTTCCTGGAGATAGGGGGAATTCCAGAGCGTGGCGAGCCAGACCGAGAGGAGCGGGAGCGAAAGCATCGCCCGAACGTCCGCGATCACCCCCCCGCTCGTCGCAGCGAGCACCTTCGAGAGAGAGACCAGAAGGTCCGCGCCGAGGCTGTTCGGCTCCAGCGGGATTGCCAGATTGGCAGCCGGCGTCGCGGCAGGCGCTCCCTTCGCGGGCTTGGCAGCGGCCGCTGGAGCCCCGGTGAGCGGCTTCGCAGTCGCTGCCGCAGTCGCTGCTGCCTGGGTGGCCGGCGATGCCTCGACGATCGCCCGGAGTGTCGCGATGAAGGCGTCCCGACTCTGCGGATTTTCCAGCACCGAGAGCGCCGCCGCCGCTTGTTCCCGGCTGATCGGAGGCTCTGGTCCAGGTGCCGCGCCAGCCAGCGCGCCGAGAAGGAGAACAAGCACCGGGATGCGCGCCCACACCAGCCGCCAGATTCCCCGAGCCGGGATCAACTCACGCATTTCCCTGCAAAATACACATCCACGACGGGCTGGATCCGACCTATGCTTTAGCTGTGCGCCTCATTCTCGTCATCCTCATCGGTCTTGCCCTGCTGGCCACGCTCGGGGTTCTGTTCGCTGGGGTGATCACCCTCGCTCAACCGAAACATGATCCCAGGCGGTCGAATATGCTGATGCGTTGGCGTATCGTGCTGCAGGGCACCGCGCTGTTGCTGCTGGCCCTCCTGTTCCTCGTGGCCCGTTAGCTTCGGCGGACCCTTTTCCTCAACCAATGCGGCCGGAACGCGGCATTGGTCAGCAAAGATAGCGCCGCGTCAGATGCGCCTCGAAGGCAGCGGGATCGAGCGGCCGCCCCGTCACCTGCTGCAACAGCTCATTGTAGTCGAAGAGGCTTCCCCTCGCGTGGACATTGGCTGCGAGCCAGTCAGTGAGGATCGAGAGATCGCCCGCGCCGAGGGCAGCCTCCAGGCCTGGCAGGGCCGCGCGTGCCGCCTCCATGAACTGCGCCGCCGCCATCGCGCCCAGGCTATAGCTTGGGAAGTAGCCGAAGCTGCCGTCGTACCAGTGGATGTCCTGAAGGCACCCCACGCCGTCATCGGGCGGAACTATTCCAAGCAGCGCCGCGATCCCTTCATTCCAAGCGGCCGGAAGATCCCCCGGCTGCAGATCACCGCCGATCAGCGCGCGCTCGAGGCGAAAGCGCAGGATCACGTGCGCCGGATAAGTCAGCTCATCGGCGTCGACCCGGATGAAGCCGCGTTTGACCCGCCGGCAGAGACGGCCAAGATTGTCGGGGGCAAAGGCCGGATCGGAAGCGAAAACCCGGGAAAGCCCGGCGCCGAGCCAAGCGAGAAAGGCATCGGTCCGGCAGGCCTGCATCTCGACAATCAGGGATTGGCTCTCATGCACCGCCATGCCCGCCGCGGCGCCCACCGGCTGGCGGGCCCACGCCGCCGGCAAGTTTCGCTCATAGAGCGCGTGGCCGGTTTCGTGCAGCACCGCGAACACAGCCCGCAGCACATCCTTCTCGTCGTAGCGGGTCGTGATGCGGATGTCAGTCGGGCTCCCGCCACAGAAAGGGTGGACAGACGAGTCGAGCCTGGCATGGGTGAACGAAAGTCCAGCCCGCTCAACGAGCCCGCGGCAAAACGTCTCCTGGGCGGGCACGGGAAATGGTCCGGCAGGGCCGAGCGGCCCGGCCAGACCCGCTGCGCGCGCTTCCGCCTCGGGCAGGGCGCGGGCGAGGAAGCGCTCATAGCGGCCAAAGACGGGTTCGACATCGGCCGCCTTGATGCCCTGCTGAAAGCCATCCATCAGGGCATCGTAGGGAGTGAGCCCGAGCGCCTCACCGAGCGCACGCGCCTGCTCCCGGGCGAGCCGAACCACCTCGGTGAAATGCGGCAGGACAGCGGCATAGTCCGCGCGTCCCCTTGCCTCGCGCCAGATTTTTTCGCAGGCCGAGTTCGCCCGTGCCCCGGCCTCGACGAGCGCCCCCGGCACTGCCGCCGCGCGCCGCGCCGCGTGCCGCATGAGCTGGACATTGGCCACCCGCCATGCATCCGACCCTGACCACGCGGCCTCGGTCTCCTGCAGATCCGCAGCCAGTTCGGGTGCCGTCAGCATCTCGTGCGCGAGTCCTGCCAACAGGGCGAGTTGATCCCCGCGCGCCGCCCCACCTCCTGGCGGCATCATCGCGGCCGAGTCCCACCATAGCAGCCCCTCCGCCTCGCCCAACACGGCAAGGCGGTGAAACCGTGCGGCCAGTCGGTCATACGCCTCGCTCATGGCAGGCTCCCTGGATCAATCCGGCTGCCGGCGGAATCGCTTCGCTGACCGCCAAAGCCATGACATTGATCGAGAAAATAAACGAAGAGTGGGATGATCAAAAATCATCCCGCTTTAGGTGCGCAGCCGTTGGCGGGACCAGATGCCGAATTCCAGCACCACCACGCCGGCGAGGCCGAACCACGTCAGCGCATATTGCAGATGATTGTTCGGCGGATGCGGCAGATGCTCGGCAGGCAGCGGATAGACCCCCGGCTTCCGCTCACCCAGCGCGATCAGCGTGAAGGGCGCGACATGGGGAAGCCCGAGCGCGGCGCCGATCCGCGCCGGGTCAAGGGTGTAGAAACGCCGCGCTGCCGGGTCGTCGGGCGCCGAGAAGAATCCCGGACGAACGGCAGGCATGACAAAGCCGTTGACAACCGTCGACCCCGTGGGAAGGCCAGCCGGACGCTGGTCTGAAAGCGGCACCCATCCGAGGTCGATCAGTATCGGTCGCTGCCCCGCGCGTTCCAGCGGCACGATGAGCTGGCCGCCCTGCACGGGCCCGGCCATCGTATCCTGCACTTCGTCGCCATCAATCGCCGCCAGATCGAGGCGAAGCCGTCCCTGCACGGCCACCTTGGTGAAGGGCCCCGGGTGGTCGGAGAGCGGAACGCCCGGGCGCGCCTCTGCCGCCGCAATCTCCGCCAGGATGCGGAGCTTCCATGTCAGCCGATGGAGCTGCCAGACTCCGAGCCCGACCAGTCCTGCCGCCAGCAGCCCGGCAAGAAACCCCGGCAGCACCAATTCCCGCCAGCGCCTGGCTGCTCCGCCGCCTCCCGCCATGGCCACCATTGTTCCATCGGCCGATCTGTCCCTTGCCATCAGGTTTCCGGCCAGCCGGCGGGCACCTGCCGTCCGCCGGTCTCAGCCGACCGTCACGGCGCTTGCGCCCCACAAATAAACGCAGGTGAACAGGAACAGCCACACCACGTCGACGAAATGCCAGTACCAGGCCGCCGCCTCGAATCCGAAGTGACGCTCCGGACTGAACTGTCCCCCCCGCGCCCGAAAGAAGCAGACAGCGAGGAAGCAGGTTCCGACGATAACGTGGAAGCCATGGAACCCCGTGGCGAGGAAGAACACCGAAGGATACACCCCGCCATGGAACGGGAAGGGCGAGTGCGTGTACTCGTAAATCTGGCCAAGCGTGAAGCAGATTCCCAGCAGAACCGTCAGCCCGAGCCCTGATATCAGCCCCTTCCGGTTATTCTCGAGCAGGGAATGGTGGGCCCATGTCACCGTGGTGCCTGACAGAAGCAGGATCATCGTCAACAAGAACGGCACGCTGAACGGATCGTCGGTATGGATGCCGGTCGGCGGCCATTGCGCGATCTTTGCGAACGAGACGTGGTCTGGAAACAGCGCGAAATTGAAGAATGCCCAGAAGAAGGCGACGAAGAACATCACCTCGCTGGTGATGAAGAAGAGCATCCCGTAACGCAGTCCCAGGCGCACGATCGGCGTGTGCATGGCGGGCACGTGGCTCTCTCGAAGCACGTCGCGCCACCACATGAACATCACGAACAGCACGCCCAGCACGCCGATGATGAGCAGTGTGAAGTTGTTGAAGTTGCCGACCATGATGATGCCGACCAGGGTCAGCGCGCCGAACAGGGCACCCACGATCGGCCAGGGGCTCGGGTCGACAAGATGATACGGCTGCTTCAGGCCCGAGTTCGTGTAGAGTGGACCTTCGTGCGTCTCGCTGGTCATGCGTGTTCCGTTCGCTCTCCGCCCCGCGTTTCGCCGCGCGGCCGCGGCATCATCGCCAAAACGCCCCGCGGTTCAAGAGCCGAGGCCGCGAGGGCCGGGAACAGCCCGGGGTCGCGAAACCTGCGATCGGCGTGCCGGGTGCCGCCGCCGCTCAGCAATGGCTGGGCAGGATGCTGAGATGGACCATCCGTCCTCGCATCGAGAACTCGGAGAAATCCATCGCAAGGTCATCCGCCACCCCATTGAGGAAGTAGCGCATGCCGATCTGGAAGTCCGGCAGCATGACCGAGGGCTCATGGCTGAAGAAGGCGACCCGCACGTAGGTGCTGGGCAATCCGGCCAGCGCGGCGAAGCGGCCCTCCCCCGCCTGCGGCTGAGCCGGGTCCCAGCCCTCGATCGCGACTGAGCTCCACGAGGCACCGGTTGTATCCGTGCCGTCGAAGAGCGGCGATGCCATGAACTTCTTGCCGGCGCGGGCGGCCAGGATGATCGCCTCGGTCTGCGCCATCGGGAACAGCGTTCCCGCCGGCAGCGCGACCGTGCTGTGGCTGGGCTCGCTGTAGACCACTTCGCCCGGCCCTCCGGTCCGATCCAGATGCGCCTCACCGGCCAGCCGGTCCGTGACCTCGCCATTGGTCAAGTCCAGTGTGTGAAACCGGAAGACCAAGCCGTTCTTCGCCTCCCAGGTCGCGTAATCCGAGAGTGTGTGGGTGACGGCGCCCTCGGAATTGACGAGTGTCATCTCGAGCCGCTGGCGGACCGCCCATCCGTCACAGGCGTCCAGCACCTCGAAGCCCATGCGGCCGCTGCCCGCGACAACGCTGGTATCGTGTGGAGCGGCGAGCGTGAGCGTATAGAGCGCCCGCTGGCCGACGAATGGGAGCGCCGCGTCCGGAACTGGTGCGGCGGGCGCGGCGGGCGCGGCCGAACCCGAAGCCACGCCCAGAACGAGAAGGATCAGGATCAGATTCGGCAGATGGCGCATGCGGCCCCTCTGGTGCTGTCACTAAGGATAGAGATGAATGGCGGCTTCTGTCAGCCCGTCTTCCGCTGGTCCGGGAGGGCGAGTCGGATCGAGAGTTCCCTCAGTCGCTCCGGTGCAACCTCGGCCGGCGCAGCCATCATCAGGTCCTGGCCCTGCTGATTGAGTGGAAAGAGGATCACCTCCCGGATGTTCGGCTCCTCCGCCAGCAACATGACGATCCGGTCGATCCCCGGTGCTGAACCGCCGTGCGGCGGCGCGCCGTAGCGGAAGGCATTCAGCATCCCCCCGAAGCGGCGCTCGACTTCGGCAGCCGGATAGCCGGCGATCGCGAAGGCACGCAACATGATGTCCGGCCGGTGGTTGCGGATCGCCCCCGAGGAAAGCTCCACCCCGTTGCAGACGATGTCGTACTGATAAGCCTTGATCGAGAGGGGATCCTGCGTCTCCAGCGCCTCGAGCCCGCCTTGCGGCATGCTGAACGGGTTGTGGCTGAAGTCGATCTCGCCGGTCTCCTCGTTCCGCTCGTACATAGGGAAATCGGTGATCCAGCAGAAGCGGAACGCATCGCGCTCACAAACCCCAAGCTCGCCCCCGAGCTTCGTTCGGACTGCGCCCGCGAACTTCTCCACATCCCCCTTCTTTCCGGCGGCGAAGAACACGGCATCGCCACTTGCCAGTCCCAAGGTGGTCCGGATTGCCTCTGCACGGTCCGGCTCCAGGTTGCGCGCGATCGGACCCTTCGCCCCCTCCACGCCGAAGACGATGTAGCCAAGCCCGCCGGCACCTTCCGATCGCGCCCATTCGTTCAGCTTGTCGAAGAAGCTCCTTGGTTGCCCTCCGGCTCCGGGAGCCGGGATGGCCCTGACCACACCGCCCTCGGCGGCGATCCGCGAAAAGAGCGCGAACCCGGAGGCGGCAAATTCTGCCGTCACGTCGCGGATCCGAAGCGGATTGCGCAGATCCGGTTTGTCCGTGCCGTATTCGGCAAGCGCACGCTCATAGGGGATGCGTGGAAACGGCGGCTCGGTGACGGCCCGCCCGCCCGCAAACTCCGCGAACACCCCGGCCATCACCGGCTCGATCGCGGCAAACACGTCCTCCTGGGTGACGAAGCTCATTTCGAAGTCGAGCTGGTAGAATTCGCCCGGGCTGCGGTCGGCGCGCGAGGCCTCGTCGCGGAAGCAGGGCGCGATCTGAAAGTAGCGATCGAATCCTGCGATCATGATGAGCTGTTTGAACTGCTGCGGCGCCTGCGGCAGCGCATAGAACTTGCCCGGGTGCAACCGCGAGGGAACGAGAAAGTCGCGCGCGCCTTCCGGCGAGGAAGCGGTCAGGATCGGGGTCGTGAACTCGACGAAGCCCGCCTCCTCCATGCGCCGTCTGATCGAGGCGATCACCGCGGTGCGCAGCACGATGTTGCGATGCATCTTCTCCCGGCGAAGATCGAGGAAGCGGTATTTGAGCCGCAGGTCCTCAGGGAACTCCGCCTCGCCGGCCACCTGGATCGGCAGCATCTCCGCCGCCGACTGCACGGCGAGCAGCGTCACCCGCAGCTCGATCTCGCCCGTTGGCAGCTTTGGATTGGCGGTCCCCGGGGCGCGCGCCACCACCGTCCCGGTGAGCGTGACGACGCTTTCGACGCGCAGGCGCTCGGCCTCCGCAAAGACCGCGCTTTCCCGGTCGAATACGCACTGGGTCAGGCCGAAATGGTCCCTGAGGTCGATGAAGAGCAGCCCGCCATGATCGCGCTTGGCATGCACCCAGCCGGAAAGGCGGGCAGTCACCCCGATATCGGCGGCGCGAAGCGCGCCGCAGTGATGGGTGCGATAAGGATGCATCCGTGGTTTCCGCTGCGGGCAAGGCCCGCAGAAGTGCCGCCAGATTGCCGCCTGTCAAGCCGCCGCCAGCTTTCCCATCCGCCAGGGCCCGTGTAGAAGCCCCGGGATGCATCGTCCCGCCGTCCGCCCGCCAGATCCATCGGCGCATTCGCAAAGCGGACCTTCTTCAACCCCTCCCGTCAGCCTCCTCGGCACCACGAGCGAGCTTGCTGCTCTCTGCGAGCGCCTCGCCTCTGAAAATTTCGTCGCCGTCGATACCGAGTTCATGCGCGAGCGCACCTACTGGCCGCGACTCTGCGTGGTCCAGCTCGCGACCACGAATGAAGCCGCGGTGATCGATGCGGTCGCCCCGGGAATCGACCTGGCGCCTCTGGGCCGCCTGCTGGCCGACACGGCCGTCACCAAAGTCTTCCACGCCGCCCGCCAGGACGTGGAGATCTGTCTCCTGCTGTTCAAAGCGGTGCCCACCCCGCTGTTCGACACCCAGATCGCGGCCATGGTCGCCGGCTATGGCGATCAGGTCGGCTACGACCAGCTCGTGGCCTCCCTGACCGGTGCCGCGATCGACAAGGCCCACCGCTTCAGCGATTGGTCGGCCCGTCCGCTCTCTCCTGCCCAGATCGCCTACGCAGCTTCGGACGTGACGCACCTTTGCACCGTCTATGAGAAACTCCGCGCCCGGCTCGAGCGCGAGGGGCGCCTGACCTGGGTTGCCGAGGAAATGGCCGCGCTTGCCGATCCTGCGACCTACCGCAACGATCCGGAATCGGCGTGGGAACGCCTGAAGCCCCGCACCGGCAACCGCCGGATGCTTGGCGTCCTTCGCGCCATCGCGGCCTGGCGGGAGCGCGAGGCGCAGCGCATCGACATTCCGCGCCAGCGTCTCCTCAAGGATGAAACGCTGCTCGAGATTGCCGCAACGGCACCCACCACCACCGAGGCCCTGGCGCGCGCCCGCGGCCTCCCGCGGGGCTTTGCCGAGGGCAAGTCCGGCGCGAGCCTGCTCGCCGCGATCGCCGCCGCCCGCGAGCTACCCGAATCCGGGCTGCCGGCGCCTCCCTCCGGGCACAGGTTCGGCCGCCCTGCCCCCGGGCTCGTGGCACTCCTCAAGGTGTTGCTCGCAGCACGGTGCGAGGCCCATCACGTGGCACCGCGGCTGATCGCCTCGGCCGATGAGATCGACCACCTCGCTGCCGAAGAGATGCCTGACATCCCGGCCCTGCACGGCTGGCGGCGCGAGGTTTTCGGTGCCGACGCATTGGCCCTCAAGGCCGGCCGGATCGCCCTCGGCATCGAGCGCGGCCGCATCAAGCTGCTGCCGATGCCGTCGCCGTAATTTGTCCGACGGCCCCGATCATCCGCTCCAGTCCACTCTGCTGCCGATCGCTGCCAATCCGCGCGCAGCTTCATCTTCGTCTTCCAGCCTGACCGTTCCGCCTGCCCGGACGATCGCCCGCGCATATTGGGCGGTCAGCGCGGGGTCGCCGAGCAGATGCACCGCGAGAGGTGCCAAAAGCTGGGCCCGCACCTCATGGCCGATCAGGAGGCCGGAAAGATAGGAGGAAGCCGAGCCCTCATCGAGGTGCCCGGCCAAGCCGAGCGCGCGTACCCCGAACAGGTGGTGCAGCCAGCCTCCGGGGTCGCCGGCACGGTCAAACCCACGATCGAACGCGGCCCAATCGGTTGGTCCCGGCCGCATCATGCGCCCAAGGATGCTGTGCTCTCTCAGCGCACCGAACACTTCTCCGCTCATATGCGTGGCAAATCCGGCAATAAGGCCGTCTTTGACCGTCACCCACTTGGTGTGCGTCCCAGGCAGGCAGACAAGCCCACCCTTCCCAAGTGAGCCGGCAAGCCCTGCAATCTTTGTTTCCTCCCCACGCATGACATCGGGCACGCCTTGCGGATCGTGCGCAGAGACGCCCGGCACGAGCTTCACGCGGGCATTCCTGAACGGCACCGGAACAATCGCGCCGGCCAACTCGGCAATGCCCACCGGACAGGGCACATAGCCAGCCTCCTGCCAGCCTTGCCGGCTTCCGATCATGCCGCAGAGGAGCACGCGCTCCTCGCCGCCAAGCAGCCAATCGCCGATCTCGGCCTGCAGCGTCTCGCCGAATGCCGGTCCCACAACTTGAAGGATGCCGCGTGGCGCGATGCGTCGCTCGAGGATCGTACCGTCGGGGGCCAATCGGTACGCCCGGAAATTGCTCGTCCCCCAATCAACGCCGATCATCTTTGTCCAAGCCTGCACGCGGCGGCCGTTCACGTCTCGGGCGCTGCCTGGGCCTCAGCGCTCCGCGAACAGATGCTCGGGAAATCGGATCTTAACGCGAATAAGTCCCGCTCACGCTTCCACTGCCGCCGTTGAACCCGCTCCAATTCGAGGAATAATCGTAGATGCCGCTGCCCGCGTTGTTGACCGTCGTCGTGTAGCTGGCGGTCTTCCCGTCGCGCAATGTGGTCGAGCCGGTGCGCGTCAGGTCATGGTTCGCCGGGTTGAACGTCTGATCCACGGTCTGTGTGTAGGCCTTTCCGTTCGGGCCGACATCCGTGTAGCTGTAGGCGTAATTCCCGCGGCTGGACCGGCTGAAATCGGTCGTGCTCGTCGAGGTCTTGCCGTTGAACCCCGTGTTCGTCATCGTGCGCGTGTAGCTGCCGTTGGCCGGGTTGAAAGTCTGTGTCACGTCGGTCGTGGCGGTGTGGCCGCCAGGCCCGGTCACGCTGCGGTCAGAGGTGTAGTCTCCGTATCCCGTGCGGTTGAACGTGCGGTCGTAGGTGACGCTGTGCCCGTTCGGCAGCGTCGCGGTGCGACTGTACGAGAAATTTTGCACGTGCGGATAGGGATTCCGAACCCCGAAGCCGTTACCCGAAGGCGCGTGGGGGAAGGGTGACAAGGCACCTCTCCACGAATTCGCAGGGCGCCAACCGCCCTGCCCGCCCCCGCGCCAACCACCCGCGGTTGCGTGCCATCCGCCGCCGCCCGGTCGGGGAGGGGCTCCGGGGCCGGCAGCCAGGGCCGCTGGGGAAGCGGAAAGAGACGCCGCACCGATAAGCGCACCTATCAGAAGCGCGCGGCGCACAGCAGCATTTCGCCTTGCCATCGGCTATCTCCGATAAATGCAACAGCACCGTTTTCTACCCTAAGCATGCAGGCCGTTCCATAAAATTGTCGTAACGTCGTGTAACCTCATCCCTGCCGGCCGAGGCCCCTCGTGCAATCAGGGATGAAGATTGTTCTCTTTTGAAAAAGAGAACCAGAAAACTTTTATCTCCTGAGGGCGGCGCGGGTAACAGGGAAAAGTCTTTTTGCTTCTTTTTCTTCAGAAAAAGAAGGCGCTTGCCGATCCCCTCCGGCCGCTGTCAAAGGCGGCGAACTGCGGGGGCAGGGCACTGGTGCGCTCTCAGAGACGGATCATCACCATGCCGACCACGATCGCGGTTGCCCCGATCCACCGGAGCGGCCGCACACGTTCCTTGAGTGCGAAGCTCGCAATACCGGCCGAAATCAGCACGCTCGTCTCCCGGAGCGCCGCCACCTCCGGAATCGGAGCCTTGGTCATCGCCCAGATCGCGATCCAGTAAGCGCCGACCGACAGCGCCCCTCCGAGCAAAGCCTGCACGAAGTACGTACGCATCGCTTCAACGAACACTCGTCCACGGATGCCGAGCACCACCAGCGGCAACGGGATCGCATCCAGCACGAAGAGCAGCGCGGCATAGCCGGTTGGATTGCCGGAAGCCCGCCCGCCCATGCCATCGACGAGCGTGTAGCCGGCGACGATGCCCGCCGTCAGCAAGGCGAAGCCGAGCGCCCCTCCCTCCATGCGAAGCGCCTTGCCGCGGCCGGCCGGAATCAGCAGGACACCGCCCGCCAGCAGGACGACTCCGGCGAGGGCATGGCCGGGGATCCGTTCTCCGATCAGAATGAGCGCGATCAGCATCGTGATCAGCGGCGCGCCGCCCCGCGCCACCGGATAGACCTCGCTCATCTCGCCGCGGCGATAGGCTTCCGCGAGCGCCAGATAATAACCGAGATGCAGCACGACCGAGGCCGCGATAAAGGAGAGCGCGGCCGGCCGCGGCAGACCGAACGTTGCCAGGAGCGGCAGGCCCATCAGCCCACCTGTCAGTGCCAGCAGGGTCATCGCGACGAGCGGCTCGGCCCGCGCCTTGACGAGCGCATTCCAGCTCGCGTGCATGATGGCCGCGGCCAGTACCAGGCTGAAGACCAGTGCCGTCATGCCGCTCCTTTCCCGTTGGGAAAGAGAGAGTGGCACTGTAACCTGGTTGTCACAATTGCGCGAAGAGCCCAGCCGACCCCACCCCGTCGGGATCGGCGCACGGGCGGGCGCCGGCCTGCGGCCCTGACCTTGCCGAATCTCCCGACCGGTGCTCTATCCCCTCGCGAAACGGGCACGCCGGGACAGGAGAGGGCCGATGAACGGACGGACGCTCAGGGAGCGCGAACGGATCCTGATCGATCTGGCGCGTCGGGCGTTGCCCGCCGGAAGCTTCGGGAATACCGGCCTCGAAGTCGTGATCGCGGACGGCAAGGGCGGCCGCGTTCGCGACGTGAGCGGCAACGAATATGTCGATTTCCTGCTTGGCTCGGGGCCGATGTTCCTCGGCCATGGTCACCCCGAAGTGCTGGCCGCCGTCGAAGCACAGTTGCCCCGCGGCACGACGTTCTTCGTCAACAGCGAACCTGGCATCCGCCTGGCCGCGGCAATCGTCGATGCGGTGCCCTGCGCCGAGCTGGTGCGCTTCGTCTCCAGCGGCAGCGAGGCCGACGCCTATGCCATGCGCCTCGCCCGTGCCTTTCGCCGGCGCGACAAGATCCTCAAATTCGAGGGGGGCTATCACGGCATGAGCGACTATTCGCTGATGAGCCTCGCCCCGAAGCGGCCCGGCAACTTCCCGCGCCCGGTCCCCGATTCCGCCGGCATCCCCGCGAGCGTGAGCGAAGAGGTCCTGATCGCTCCCTTCAATGATGCGGCACTCGCCGCGAGCCTGATCCATGAGCACCGCGACGAACTCGCCGGCGTCATCGTCGAGCCGCTGCAGCGCCTCCTCCCTCCGAAACCCGGCTTCCTCGAGGCACTGCGCAAGGTGACCGCAGAGCACGACATTCCGCTGATCTTCGACGAAGTCGTGACCGGCTTCCGCCTGGCCTATGGCGGGGCGCAGGAATATTACGGCGTCGTTCCGGACATCTGCACGCTCGGCAAGATCATCGGCGGCGGTTTTCCCCTCGCCGCGATTGCGGGTCGGAGAGACATCATGGCGCATTTCGACCGCGCCCTGGTCGGTGATGAGCGCTACCTCGTCCAGATCGGCACCCTCTCCGGCAATCCGGTGGCCGCCGCCGCAGGCCTGGCCTCGCTCGAGATCCTGAGGCGGCCGGGCACCTATGAACGTGTATTCGCCACCGGGCGCGAACTGATGGAGGGGCTGTCGCGCAGCGTCCGCGAGGTCGGCCTTGCCGCCCAGGTGGTGGGCGTCCCGCCCCTCTTCGATCTCGCCTTTCGCGCGGGCGAGGTTTCCGATTACCGTGGCTGGCTCGCTCAGGATTCCGAGGCGCAGAAGCGCTTCAACCGCCGCCTCTTCGAGTCCGGCGTGCTGAAGGGCGAGAGCAAGTTCTATGTCTCCCTCGCCCACGACGCCGCAGACGTGCGCCATACCATCGAGGCCTTCCCGCGAGCGCTCGAAGCAGCCCTGGAGGCCGCAGTTCCGGCCTGAGCGCGGTGCGCCGCCCTGCGCCGCCGCGACGCCTGAGCCCCTCCGTCCCGGCTCGGGATGGGACGGCCGAGCCGCTTGTGAGTTGCGTCATGCCGACCTACGGCCGGCCCGAGTTCGCGCTCCAGGCGGTGCAGTATTTCCTCCGCCAGGACTACCCGAATTGCGAGCTTCTCATCCTCGACGACAGCGCGGAGGATCTCTCCCCGATGCTGCCTCGTGATCCCCGGATTCGCCACCTGCACCTGCCGCGCCTCAGCATCGGCGCCAAGCGCAATCTCGGCTGTCGCCTCGCCGCGGGTGAGATCATCGCGCAGTGGGACGACGACGACTGGTACGGCCCGGGCCGCCTCACCGCGCAGGTCCGCCCGCTGCTCGAAGGTCGCGCCGAGATCACCGGTATCAAGGGACCGCTGGTATTCGACCTCGCTCGCTGGCAGGCCTGGGCCTGCACCCCGCGTTTGCACCGGCTGATGTACCGCCACGACGTGCATGGCGGCACGCTGGTCTTCTTCCGCTGGTGCTGGGAGGAACTCGCCTGCTATCCCAATCGCTCGCTCGCCGAAGACGCCCGCTTCCTCTCTCGCCTCATGCGCGCCGGTGCACGGCTCGAGCGGATCGAGGACGAGCGGCTCTTCGTTTATATCCGCCATCGCAGCAATACCTGGTCCTTCCGCTGCGGCCGGTTTCTCGATCCATGCGGCTGGCGGAGCATTGCTGCCGCGCCTCTGCCCGCCGAAGACCGACCCTTCTACCTTGCCCGCGCCGCGGCCTTGGAAGCGTCCGGCAAAGAACCCCTCTGGCTGACGCCGGCCTTCCTGCGCCAGACAGTCAACCGGATGATGACCGCCGAGCCCGATCGCGGCTGAGTTGCCGCTCCACGCATCGCGGGACTCGGGGTGCGCGAAGCAGCCCCTTCCTGCGGGTGCGGACTGCCGCTCTTGCCAGCCTCACATGCAGCGGCTTCACTCGCCCGAGAGGCAACGGATGTGTGCATGACCTCGGCTCGCCTCGCCGTTGATATCGGCGGCACCTTCACCGATCTC
>Ga0335075_10003268_pt1 | contig 25729 bp, 24 predicted proteins | sample Lox_Sample_24_FD_206723 | JGI IMG/M metagenome (GOLD analysis project Ga0335075, IMG submission 206723) | Soil microbial communities from Loxahatchee National Wildlife Refuge, Florida, United States - Lox_Sample_2.4 | ecosystem: Environmental > Terrestrial > Soil > Wetlands | place: USA...
GGGCGAACCGGCGCCGCCAGGTCCGCACCGTGGCCGGCGTGCAGCCCAGTTCGGCGGCGATGCGCGCGTTCGCCCAGCCCGTGCCGGCCAGCAGTGCGATCCTGGCCCGCCGCGCCAGCGCCTGCGGCGACGACGGCGCGCGCACGATCGCCTCCAGCCGCGCCTTGCGCCGCGACCCTAACGTAATGATGTCCCTGCTGGCGGCGCGCGCCATGACCCACCTCCGGGTGATCTGCGATGATCACCCGACAATGCCCCGGACACGACCAGGCTGGCGGCACTACCTGGCATCCGGCGACAATAACCGCATGCCCGTGCCGTCCCGGCGCCTCAAAGAGCTGATCGAAGGCACCGTCGACCACCACGCCTCCCAGCGCTGGCCCGCGCTGGAAGAGGTCACCATCCGCTGGCGCGGCTCCTACGGCTACCTGACCGGCTACCTCAGCGGCAACGACGACGACACCATCCAGCTGTGCCGCATCCAGTACCCCGGCGACCCCGGCGAATGGGCGTTCGCGATCTGGCAGGCCAGCAGCGACAGCTACGCCCCCTCCGTCCTGCTCGACGGCCACCCCGCCGGCCACCCCAACCTGGCCCTCGACACCGCCTGCACTCTCTACCTCGCCAACACCGGCGACCATCCGCAGTAACGCGACAAACCCCTCAAGGACTTCTGCGGAGCTGCACTAGACGCCCAGGCCGGGAGGCGGAGTTGTCACTCTGGCGCATCCAGCGGGGGGCGAATCTCTCCTCTCGGAGAAAATCGGAAGCTTAGCCCCGGGCTTCGCCTGTGATCGCTTGGGGCAGATCGCCGGTCAGCGGGGTGCGGGGTGGGAGTGGATGAAGTCGGCGATGATGGTGCCAAGTTGTTCGCCGGCGTCTTCTTGCAGGAAGTGCCCGGCGCCGGTGATCACCGGGTGGTCGATGCCGGCCGCGCCGGGCACGGCGTGCCGGAGGACCGGCGCCATTGCCCCGGTGATCGGATCGCGGTCGCTGAACGCCACCAGGAACGGCTTATCCCAGGCCGACAGCCGCTGCCAGGCAGCCCGGTTGGCGGCGCTGGCTGGGTCATCGGGGGTGGTCGGGACCAGGCCCGGCATCGCCCGCGGGCCGGCCATATACGACGGGTCGGGGAACGGCGCGTCGTAGGCGGCCAGCACGGCGCCGCTCAGCCTCGTCTGGCAGCCCGACTGCACCAGCCGGGACACGCTGAGCTGCGGGGCGGTGCGCACAACCTCGCGGAACCGCAGCCAGACCTCGGGCATCGGCTGGTCACCGGTGGGCAGCCCCGTGTTGGCCGCCACGATCCGGGCGAACCGCTCCGGGTGCTCGGCGGCCAGCCGCAGCCCGATCAGGCCGCCCCAGTCCTGCCCGACGAGGGTCACCCCGCGCAGGTCCAGCCGGTCGAACGCCAGCGCCCGGATCCACTCCACGTGCCGGGCGTAGCTGTGATCTGCGATGCTGGCCGGCTTGTCGGAACGGCCGAACCCGGCCAGGTCGACCGCGATCGCGCGCACTCCCGCCTCGGCCAGCACCGCCATCACCGTGCGGTAGAGAAAGGACCAGCTCGGCTCGCCGTGCAGCAGCAGCACCGGCTCGCCGTCCGGCGGCCCGGCTTCCACCCAGGCCAGCCGCACGCCGCCCGCGTCCGCATACCGCGGCGGGTAGGCAAAGCCGGGAAGGTCAGCAAACCGGTCTTCCGGAGTTCGCAGGCACCGCATCAGGCCATGCTGCCACGCCGCCAGTTAGTGCACACCCCGGCAGCCCCGCGAGCGTCCCAGCCGCGCGGTCGCCGAGCCGCTCGTTGCAGGGCACCGGGCCATGGTAAGGCGCGCAAGGTCATGCCCTCACGCAGGCTTGAACGGCTCGGGTCAGGCGCGTGACGCCGTCTGCGATCACCCGCTCGTTGAGGTTCGAGTATCCGAAGATGAGGCCGCCACGCGGTGCCGGGGACAGCCGGTAGGGCGTCACGCCGGCGACGGCAACTCCTTCGCGGGCCGCCGCCGCGATCACCGCTGCCTCATCGAGATCCTGGGGCAGCCACGCGACCAGATGCAGGCCAGCGGCGATCCCGGCCGGCTTCAGGTCGGGCAGGTGCTGGGCCAGCGCCTTCAAGAGCGCGTCGCGGCGGGAGCGATATATGGGGCGCATGCGCCGCAGATGGCGGTCGAACTGGCCTCCGGAGAGGAAGTCAGCAAAGGTCAGCTGGTCCAGGATGGGGGACCCGCGGTCGGCCAGCAGCTTTGCTTCGGCGACCGGCTCGACGAGCTCCCGCGGCAGGATGAGCCAGCCGAGCCGGAACCCCGGCGCCAGGGTCTTGCTCGCGGTCCCCGCGTAGGCGACCCGGCGCGGATCCAGGCCCTGCATGGCGCCGATGGGGGCTCGGTCGTAGCGGTATTCGGCGTCGTAGTCGTCCTCGAGGACCAGCGCCCCGGTCCGCTGTGCCCACGCGAGTACCTCGGCGCGTGCCTGGGGGGAGAGCACGCCCCCGGTCGGCCATTGGTGTGACGGGGTCAGGATGAGGAGGTCGGCGCCGAGCTCGGCCACGGCGTCCACGTGCACGCCGTCGTCGCCCACCGGCACGCCGACCACGCTGAGACCCAGCGCGTGCGTGATGGGACGGGCATCGTCGGATGCCGACGGATCCTCAACGGCCACCGTTCTCGCGCCGCGGGTGGCCAGCACCCCTATGAGCAGCGACACCGCCTGCGCGTAGCCGTTGGTGATGACGATCGTTTCAGGATCGGCGCTGGTCCCCCGCACACGGTTGAGGTAGGCGGCCAGCGCCGACCGGAGTTCCACCGCCCCGTGGCCGTCGAGGTATCCGAAACGCTCGTCGGCGGCCTCGGTGAGAACGCGGCGCACCGAGCGCAGCCAGGCGCCCCGCGGGAAGGCGGCGAGGTTGCAGCGGCCGTAGCCGAAGTCGACCACCGGGCGCGGCGAGCGCGACCGGGTCGGCCGCCCGGGCCTCGGTGCGGCGGGCGTCGGCGCGGCGGCCGGCGCGGACGCTACCCGCGTGTAGCCGCCGCTGCGGCTGGTCAGGTACCCCTCGGCCACGAGCTGCGCGTAGGCCTCGACGACAACGCCACGCGTGACACCCAGCTCAGCTGCCAGGGCGCGGGTCGGCGGGAGCGCAACGCCGGCCGGCAGGGCTCCCGCGCGGATCCGATGGCGGATCGACGTCTCGATCTGGCGGTGCAGCGCGCCGCCGCCGTCGCGGTCCAGGTCGATCGCCAGTTCCGAGACCGGCGACAAATTGGTCCTCAAACTCGACACAGAACCGGACCTTATCAAGGGAACCGATTCCTGGAGACCATCGTGCCATGACCACTACAGCGCAGTTCCCCACCACCACCGCTCACCGCTCGCACTTCGACGGCCAGGTCCTCACTCCCGGCACCCGCGGGTACGACTCCGCCCGGTCGGTCTGGAATGGGATGATCGACCACCGCCCGAAGCTGATCGTCCAGTGCGCCTCAGTCGCCGACGTCGTCACCGCGGTGCGCACCGCCCGCGAGCGCGACCTGGAGATCGGCGTCCGTTGCGGCGGCCACAACATCGCCGGCCTCGCTGTGCCGCACGGCGGGCTCATGATCGACCTCACCACGATGGGCCGCGTCACCGTCGATCCGGTCACGCGGCGCGCCCGGATCCAGGGCGGCGCGACGCTCGGCGCGCTGGACCGCGCCGCCCAGCCCTTCGGCCTTGCCACCACGGCCGGCAATGTCTCGCATACCGGCGTCGGCGGTTTGACGCTGGGCGGCGGTATGGGCTGGCTGGCGCGCCAGTATGGTCTCGCCTGCGACAACGTCGTGTCCTGCACCGTTGTCACTGCGGACGGCGACGTCGTGCGCGCGTCCGCCGATGAGCACCCCGACCTGTTCTGGGGTCTTCGCGGCGGCGGCGGCAACTTCGGAATCGTCGTCGAGTTCGAGTTCCGGCTGCATCCCGTCGGCACGCGGGCCCTAGTCGCGGAGCTCACCTTCCCGCTCGATCGCGCCGCCGCAGCGTTGCGTGGCTGGCGCGACCTGGCCGAGGAGGCGGCCCGCCCGGCCACGCTGACCGCCGAGGTCTCCGGCGGCACCGTCACCCTCGGATATGTGTGGGCAGGCGACCCGGAGGCCGGCCGCGCGATGCTGCCGGCGCTGCGCTCCATCGGCGTGCCGAGCGGCGAGGTCGTGCGCGAGTTTTCCTACCTGGAGCTGCAAACCCGCGACGACAGCATCGAGGGCCACGCGTACCGGCGCTACTGGAAGGGCCACTACCTCCCCGACCTGGCCGACGGCGCGATCGGGGCGCTTGTGGACCGCGACGTGGCGGACGCTAGCCTGCCGGGCCTCAGCCTCCAGGCTTACGGCGGCGCGATCGCCGACGTCGACGATGACGCGACGGCGTTCAGCCATCGCCGCACGCGCTTCGAGTACGTCGCCGCCGTGAAGTGGAGCGACCCCGACCAGGACAGCCTGCGGATGGCAGCCGCCCGGCGGGAGGCCGCCAAGCTCGACCCGTTCGCCGTGGGCGCCTACGTCAACGCGCTCAGCGACGAGGGCGCCTCGGGTGTGCGCCGCGCCTACTCCGATGCCAAGCGCGCGCGCCTGACCGCGGTCAAGGACGCCTACGACCCGGACAACGCCTTTCACCTCAACCACAACATCGCCCCCACCAGGCACTGAGCCCGCGCCGCCGGACCATGCCGTCGTTGGGGCGATGAGTCCGGCGCCGGGGTACGGTCTGAGCTTGCATGGAGACCAAGAACCTCGATATCTACGGTTCCGAGCCGATCCCGTGGACCCGCGCCCGCGAGGCCTTGGCCGCGAGCCGCGGCCCCGGTGCCGCGTTCTTCCTCGGCACCGTGGGCCCGGACGCGACGCCTCACGCCGCCGGGGTCGGCGCCGTCTGGGCGGGCGGAACACTGTGGTTCGTGACCGGCCCGCGGACTCGCAAGGCGCGCAACCTCGCCGCCAACCCTGCGTGCACGATCTCGTGCCGGCTGCCGGGGATCGACGTCGTGCTCGAAGGCCGGGCCGAACGGGCGGTTGACGTCGGCACGATCGAGCGGCTCGCCGCCGTATACCGCGAGGGTGGCTGGCCGGTGGAGGCCGAGGGCGACGCGTTCACTGCGCCCTACAGCGCCCCGAGCGCCGGGCCGCCGCCGTGGCATCTATACCGCGTCATGTTGCGCACCGCGTTCGGCGTGGCGACCGAGGAGCCGTACGGGGCTTCGCGCTGGCGGTTCGATAACTAGCCTGACGAGGGCGCGGCCGACGCTACCGCGCCTCATGGCCTGGTGGCGTGGCGTCCTGGCCGAGGGCCACCTGCTTCGCCCGCAGGTCAGGGTCGCGCAGGAAGCTTGTGCACAAGCCGGCCCAGCCCGCCCATGCAGGTCCAATCGTCCCACAACGTCGACACGAGCCAGGAGCGGTCGGCGGGAAACATCAAGCTGGGATTGTCTGCACGGCAGATCTAACAGATATGCCCACCCGAGCTGATCAGCGGAGTGCTGTGGACGGCCGTCCAGGCGGCTCCTGGCGCAGCGCGGTGGTGCCATAACCGGCTGCCGCTTACGGGACGCGCCGGCCGCTTGCCGGGCTGATGTGGTAGGTGATGCCGGTGAGCCGCTCGGATGCTTCCCACAGGCGGGTCTGGGCCTTGGCGTCGTGCGACCGGGCGCTGAGGCGACCACGACGGTCGGCGGTGCCTGCCTGACAACGCCTTGGCTTATATCTTGCTTTCCAGTATATTGACGGCATGGCTGCCAGGCCCATGACCGGACAAGCGTTCTTCGTGCTCACCGCTCTGGCCGATGGCCCGCGCCACGGGTACGGCATCGTGGGCGAGGTTGCCGAGCTGTCTCAGGGCCGGGTCCGGCTGAAGATCGGCAGCCTGTACGGGGTGCTCGACCGGCTCACCGCCGCGGGGCTGATCGAGCCCGACCGGGAGGAAGCGCACGACGGCCGGCTGCGCCGCTATTACCGGCTCACCAGGGACGGGCGGGGCGCGCTGGCCGAGGAGGCCGAACTTCGCGCCGCCACCGCCCGGGTGGTGCGGGCCAGGCTGGGCCTGGCTGGCCCGGCGGCGGCCAGGCCCAGCCTGGCCGGCCCGGCGGCGGCCGGAGCAGCCGGAGCAGCCGGAGCAGCCGGATGAGCAGCCACCTGGAGCGGCGCTACCGGCGGGCGCTGCGGCTGCTGCCCGGCTGGTACCGGCAGCGGTGGGAGCAGGACATGGTCGCCGCGTTCCTGGACAGCTGGCTGACCGGCGACCCGGCGGCAGACGAGTACATCACCTGGGCTGCCGGGCCCAGCTGGGCGGAGGTCGCCAGCGTGGCCGCGCTGGCCGTGCGGCTGCACCTGCGCGGCCCGGGCACTCCGCGCCGGTGCGCCTGGGGCCACGCCATCCGGCGTGCGGTACTCACGGTGCTGCTGGTGCACGCGGTGCTGGCCGTTAACGTGCTGGTGTTGCTGGTGTGGAGCGGCCCTCTGGCCGGCTGGCTGCACGTTCTGCCGGCGAGCCTGGTGGTCGTCTCCCCTGGCAGCGTCTGGCCCGCGGTGTATTACCTGGTGAACGTCGCCTGGATCCTCATTTTCGTGACGCTGGCTCTCGGGCACTACCGCACGGCCCGGGTCCTGGCGGTCCTGGCCATCGTGCCCGGCCTGGCCGCTCTGGTGCAAGGCCAGCTCACCGGCATCATGCCGGCGCCGTTCGGGCCGTGGCCCTTCTGGGTCCTGCTCGATCTTGCCCCGGTCCTGGCCATGACCGCGTTCCACCGGGACGCCCCGCCGGCCGCTACCCGGCCCTGGCTGCTGGCACTGCCCGCCGGCTACGTCCTGGTGTACGGGTCGCTGATGGCGCTCCAGGCGACCGGCAACTCCGCGTGGCTGCCGGACTTCCCCGGGCTGTGCTGCATCCTGGTCAGCCTTGCCTGCCTGGCGCACGCGGCCAGGGCCTGGTCCCGCCGCCAGGCTGCCGGCACGGGGCTGTGGTCGCTGACCCTGACCCTGCTGGCCGCCGTCGCCGGGGCGTACCGGGCCACCACGCTCACCGGCTACCTGCACGACCCGCACCTGATCGACGTGAGCCTGGCTGAACTGCTCATCGTGCTGACCGCCGCGGCGCTGGTCGCCCCCGACGCCGCCCGCGCCCAGGCAGCAACGCCCGCACCGCCGCCATATCCCGGCGCCATGGCTGCCTAGGGCGGACCCGGGACATGTCATGCCAGCGCCCGCCCCGCCCGCTGTCCGTCCTGGCCAGCGTGCTGGCCGCCGTCGGCATCGTGCTCGCCGTTGCCGGCTGCAGCAACGTCACCCCGCTAGGGCCGGACCCGGCGCCAGTGAACCTGCCGCCGGCGCGCGATCTGGGATCACCGATCATCATGCAGGTCATGCGCAGCCAGCCTCCCACTCCAGCGGGCCAGTGCCCGGCCGGCTTAGTCGCGCTCTTCGGGTCGGACCCCAACGCGCCGCGGGCCGCGACAACGCGGTCCAGGCCCGTGCACTCTCAGCTCATCCAAGGGAGCACGGCCACCCCCTCCCCCACGCCCGCGGCCACGCCGACCACGCCTCCCGTGCCGCCGGCGGGCGTAGCGTGCTATCTTCCGGCCGGAAGGCCGGTAACGATCACTTACGCTGCGGTCTCCTCGGTCACCACCGACCGGAACCAGCCGGGGCCCGCCTGGTACGTATTCGTGGTCGCCTTTCCCACCGCCAACGTGCCGGCGTTGACAGCGCTCATCCGGCAGGCCTATGACTCTGGCGATGCCCTCGGCATGAGCGTCGCCGGCAAGCTCTGGCAGGCCCCGCAACCACGACGCAAGTTCAACGCACTCCGGGCGGAACAGATCAACCTGCTCAGCCGGAGTCAAGCTCGCGAGCTTTACCGCATACTGGTCGCGTCCAACTGATCGCCGCTGCTTCGCACGCCGCCGAGGCCATAACCGGGGGCGGGGGAAATGGCACAGTGCAAGCGAGGCGAAGCCGATGCCGGCAAGCGCGAGCAGTGCGGGATACCTGCGAGTCACCGCATGTTGCCAAGCTGGTCACGCTGCATCACCGGGCTACCTCTTTAATAGCGCCAGAACGTAACGCCACGGCAACCCACGCGACCGTCGGTGAGTCCGGTCACGGGTAATGGCCTGGCCGCGCCGGCCGGGATTGACCCGCTGGTCCTGCCCGCGGACCTTCTGCCGCCTGAAGAACTCCGGCAATCAGGACGGGCTGTCGTGCGGCTGGCGTGCTTTCCGGGTGACGATCCTGCGTTTGCGCAAAGACTCGAGCCATTCCTGCCCGCTGAGCAGTCGCGTGGTCCTGCCCGACCTGACCTCGCCCGCCGCGGCAACTGCCATCGCGACGCTGGCAGCGGTCATGTCGTCAGGCGCCTCATACACGACGACCACGTCATACTCGCCAAATGGAAAGCCCGCCACCACGATCGTGGCTCCCATCTCCTCCAGGGCCGGCCGGATCACTTCCACCGGGTCTTGCGGCTCCTTAAGCTGATCCGCCATTGACTTGGCGGTATAGGAGGCCTGGTACATGTAGAGCGGCATCGGGTTCTCCCCTTGGGCGGGAGCAGGCGAACAGATCACCGGCCGGTCGCCGTGACTCGCGGCGGCTTCTGCCGACGGGGGGCACGGCAACAGGCTGAAGAGCGCTGCGGTCCACAGATCGTAGACCCGGCCCGGCAGGGCGCACCAGCGCCCGCCTCGCAGACCAGCCCTTTAGCGGACCACACAGACGGTGCCGTGGAGGTCTAGCCGGCGCTCTCCAGGTCGAACTCGTTTCCCTCGGGGTCGCAAAGACCGCGAGGCCGTCCCTATCCCGTCCGCACCGCGCGGGCCCCGGGCACTGCGAGACGCTCGGTGATCTGGATTTTGTTCGCGGTCAACCAGACGTCAGGCCCGGGGAGTGGATGAAGGCGAACGGACTGTGATGGAGGACAACATGGAAGACGTTCACACCGGTGAGACCCGCCAGGCCCGGCGCCTGCTGGCGACCGACGTGCCGGCCCCCGAGCCGACGCCTCCGCGCAGGCACCAACCCTGGGAGCCCGGATGGCGCCCTGCCCGGCCGCGAGGCATGAGTTGAGCAACTGTCCCGGCCGCGGACTCGGTCGCCGATCGCCCCGCTTTCGGCGGGTGCGAGTCGTAGTCGTCATCACCGCCACGGTCGGCCTGGCGCTGCTGGCGGCGGCATGCAGCACCGGTAAGGCGAGTACCGCCGCAGCGGCGGCCGCTAGCACGCCGGACTGCCTGACGAAGACACCGCCGACCTGCTACACGCCGCGGGTCTTGCGCACCGCCTACGGCATCCAGCCGCTGCTGGACCGCGGGATCGACGGACGCGGCGTCACGGTGGTGCTGCCCGAGCAGGCCGAAACGGGGCCCGCGCGGCCTTCCCGCCGGGCCGGCGGGGTCACCGACATCCGGCAGGACGTCGCGGACTTCGACCGCCGGTTCGGACTGCCCCCGGCACGGATCCAGGTCATCACGACCCTGGCTGGCTCGTCCGCCTCGCCGTGGCTGGCCGACGGGGAGGAGTTGCTGGACACCGAGATGGTGCACGCGGTCGCCCCGGACGCCACCATCCGCGAGCTTCTGGTCGCCACGGCGGACATGACCACTCCGGCGAAGGGTGCCGCCACGTTCGCCACGTATGTGCGGATCGCCGTCCGCCAGCACGCAGACGTGATCTCGCAACAGGCCGTCGGTCAGCAGTTCTGCGCGGGTGAGGATACCTTCACCCGCGCGGAGGTGGCGGCCATCAACTCCGCGCTGGAGTACGCCGCCGCCCGCCATGTCACCGTCGTCGCCGCGTCGGGAGACTACGGCGCCGCGGGCGACTACCGTACCGGCCACGGCTCGTGCCCGCCAGTCAAGCAGGTCAACCTGCCCGCTTCAGATCCGCTGGTGCTCGCGGCGGGCGGCACCAACCTGACCGCCAACCCCGTCACCGGCGCGTACACGAGCGAGACCGCATGGAACACCACGATCACAGCGAAGGGGGGCCCTCCGGTGAAGGCGTCGGGCGGCGGGTTCAGCCGCCTGTTCGCCAGGCCCGCCTACCAGGATGGCGTCCCCGGCATCGGCACCACGCGGGGCGTGCCGGACGTCGCCGGGGACGCTTCGCCCACCGGCATGGCGCTCGTGCGCAGCGCGCCGGGTGGCGGCTACAAGCTCTCGCCGGGCGGAGGCACAAGCGCGGCCGCACCGCTGTGGGCCGGGCTGATCGCCCTGGCCGACCAGGAGGCCGGCCGCCCGCTCGGCTTCGTCAACCCCGCCCTCTACCAGATCGCCCGCGGCCCGCTGTACCACAAGGCGTTCCACGACATCACCACCGGCAACAACGCGGTGGTGACCCTCACCTCGCCTCAGGTCACGATCACCGGTTACCAGGCGGGACCGGGCTGGGACCCGGTGACCGGCTGGGGTACCCCCGACGCTCAGGTCCTCGTCCCCCTGCTCGCCCGCTGAGCCAGCCCGAGCTGAGCTGGCCGGTGAGGTACGACGTCGCTGGCTTAGCTGTGGCTGTGCGCCGCAGCACGCCCGGGCCGGATGATCTGCGTGCGGCGTTCCCCCACGGCCGCACGAGTCTCAGCCATGCCCAATCGGCATAGTTATCTGAAGCCACGACAGGTCAGCGCCAGGGAGGCCTACCTGCGCGCCGTCACCTACTACCACGGCGTCTCGTAGGCCCGGGCCGCGAATGCGGGAGAGCGTTCGCGGCGGCGGTCATGTGCCGGGCGAGGGCGCCGAGTCCGGCTGATAGAGGCCGAGCAACATGCTGTGGGGCTGGCCGTCGGCATCCTCGGGCTGGCTGGCGAGATCCCTGAGGACGGCGGCGAGCCGCTCGGCGTGCCCGGGGGTCAGCCTGAGCGTCCGCAGCACCAGGAACCCGCGAGGATCGGCCGTTGCGTCACCGGCACGGGGACCGCTGCCGGTGAGCCGGTAGTACTGCTCGGTGCCGCCGCGCACCTGGCGCGTTCCCGCGGGCTCGACCAGGCCCGCTTCCACCAGGGTTCGCAGATGCGGTCCATGATGGGCACGCGGCGGCGGCGCCTCTAACCTGGCGCACGGCCAATGGCACAGGCGGGCCCCGAAGGGCGCGCCGCCGGGGCGAGCCACAAGGAGGGATATGGGCAGCCAGCTACGGCACGGCGCCGCTGATCTTTCTCAGTTCGGCACGGTCGGGCTGGAGAACTTGATCTTGGGTCTCCTGTGGCGGGCGTAGCTTTCCGGCCTCTCACTGCTAGGCCGGCGGCTGCCTGCATAACGCCACGAACCTTTAGAGTTCCCCAGTTCTGAACGTGCCGCCTCATGGCTGGCCTGTTTGGGTGTCGGCTGGCCGTGGGAGCGGCAGGGCGGCCGGGACGGCTGCCGCGAGCTGGATGCAGGCGGCGCACAGCAGGGCGGACCGGACGCCGATCGTGGCGACCGCTATGCCGGTGAGGGCAGCGCCGGCGGCGTAGGCGCCGGTCTTGAGGCTGGCCGCCGTCGTTGCCAGCTGCGCATAGCGCCCGGTTGGCACCTCGCGCTGCCGGATCGTGAAGGTGGCGGCCAGTACCGGCCCGGTGGCCGCGCCGAAAAGCCCGGCCAGCACGAGGCCGGGCGTGAGGGAAGTGATGACGGCGAGCGCCGCCAGCAGCGGAGCACCCGCGGCCGTCGCGGCTAGCATGACGGCACGTGGCCCCAGGGCACCGATGAGCCGACCGCTTACGGTGGTGCCGAGGAGCGCGCCGGCGCTGGCAGCGGTCAGCAGCCATCCGCTGGCCGAGGTGCGGCTGCCGATCGCGACCGCGAGCAGTGGCAGCGCGACCGGCAGCATCCCCTCGGGAAGCTGGGCCAAGGTCGTGGCCGCGGTCGTGGCGGCGAGGAGCGGCTTGCGCGTCAGCAGGCGCATCCCGCCCGCGACCGCCTGGGTTACCGTCTCGGCGGATCGAGTCCCTGGCGCCGGCGGCATCGGCGCGAGGAGCACCAGGACGATCCCGGCCCCAGAACTGCCCGCAACGACGGCCAGGCCACCGGCCGGCCCCGCCACGCTGGCGGCCAGTGCCACCATCGCCGGCCCGGCCAGGCCGGCCAGGTCGTAGGTGGCCGAATCGGCGACGTTCGCCCTGATCAGACGGTCACGCGGGACGAGCAGGGGAATCAGGCTGGTGAAGCCCCCGGTGATGACCGGGCTGGTCAGCCCGGCCGCCAGCCCGAGCATGATCAGCACGATCCCGGGACTGTGCCCGGCGAGAGCGCCGACCGCTATCAGGCAGACGGTAAGGGTCGCCTGGTTGACGAGGAACAGCACCCTCTTGGCGCTCAGCCGGTCCAGCCAGGCGCCGATGACCGGCCCGGTGATCAGGGCCGGGAACGAGAACGCGCCGACGACCACCCCCGCCAGGGGCGGGCTGTGCGTGCGCGCGAGGATCACCAGCGTGACGGCCAGGGCCGCGCCCTGATCGGCCAGCCGCGCGGCGAGCGCCGCCGCCAGCACCCTCCCGGTCCCGCGAACCCAGTAGGTTGTTACGGGTTTCATGCTGAAAAACGTAACATGTATGCCATGGGTGCTGAGACGACGTTCGGGCCGGCCCGATGGGCCCGCCTCGCGGTCGCGCTGGTGAACACCGCCCCGGGCGAGCGGCACGGCGACACCTTGTCAGGCCCCGGCGACCTGCGCGCGATGCTCCTCGCGCACCAGGAGCCCGAGCCAGTGACGATCGACGATCGTGACCTGGCCGACGCACGCGAGGCGCGGGCCGAACTGGCGGCCGTCTTCGCCGCCGAAGACCCGGCCGAGCTGGCTGCCAGGCTCAACAACCTGCTTGCCCGGACGGCCCGTCCCCGGCTGGCCGCGCACGACGGGGTCCCGCTTCACCTCCACCTGGACCCGCCCGGATCGTCGTGGGGGCAGTGGCTTGCCGCCTCCGGCGCGATGGCTCTCGCGCTGCTCATAGCCGAGCACGGCACCGCGATCCTCGGCCACTGCGCCGCACCCGGCTGCCATCACGCCGTCATCCGGCTGGGCCGTGGCCCCACCCGCCGTTACTGCGATTCCCGCTGCGCGGCCCGGTGGCGGGTAGCGGCCCACCGGGCAAGAAGGGCCCGCTCGACGTGATCGCGGCGAGCCCTGAACCGTGGCGCGGTCGTTGATACCGCACGCCCCGGCCGCCCCCCGGGCGTCCAGGCGGCCACCGCTGACACCCACCCGGCCACCGCTGACACCCACCCGGCTACCGCTGACACCCATCCGGCTACCGCTGACACCCACCCGGCTACCGCCCCTTCCACGAGTGGCTTGAGGACGCGCGGTCAGGTCAAGCGGTGGGGTCATAGGCGAGGTTGGGTCGCAGCCAGCGTTCGACTTCGTTCACCGTGGTGTGCTTGCGCGCCGCGTAGTCCTCGGCCTGGTCGCGGCCGATGCGGCCGACCGCGAAATAGCGCGACAGCCGATGTGCGAAGATCAGGCCGCTGACGCTTGCGGCCGGGGTCATGGCGTATGACCCGGTGAGCCCGATACCCACGCGCGTCGCGTTGAGCAGGTCCATGAGCTTCTGCTTCTCCGAGTGGTCGGGGGAGGCTGGGTAGCCGAATGCAGGACGAACGCCGCGGAACCGCTCTGCGTGCAGATCCTCCACGCTCGGTGCCGCGTCTGGCTCGAACCAGGCGCGGCGGGCCTGCAGGTGCACGTGCTCCGCGCAGGCTTCGGTGAGGCGGTCGGCGAGCGCCTTGGCCATGATCGCCTGGTAGTCGTCGCCAGCGCCCTCGTAGCGGCGGGCCAGCGACTCCGCGCCGTGGATGGTCACGGCGAAGGCCCCGAGGTGGTCCCCGGCCGGGGCGACGTAGTCGGCCAGGCACCGGTTCGGCCGAGTATCGTCGCGCGCCGCCTGCTGGCGCAGCATGGGGAAGCGGGGCCCGCTCTCGATCACGATGTCGTCGCCGTCCGCGTGCGCAGGCCAGAAGCCGTAGACCCCTCGGGCCTGCAGCAGGCCGCCCGCGATGATCTGGCCGAGCAAGGCGAGCGCATCGTCGTAGAGTTCCCTGGCGGCGTCTCGTTCAAGGATCTTCGGGAATTTGCCTTTCAGCTCCCAGGCCGAGAAGTAGAACTGCCAGTCGATCAGCTCGCGCAGCTCGCGCAGGTCCGGCTCGACGACGCGAGCACCGGTGAACGCGGGCACCGGGAGGTCGTCGAAGCCGACCTGCTCCCGGTTAGCCCGCGCCTGCCACAGCGGCACCAACGGCCGGCGCTGCCGGCCGGCGTGCTCGCGGCGCAGCCGCTCCTGTTCCTCGCGGTTGCGCACGTCCAGGTCGCCGGCCCGGCGCGGGTCGAGCAGGTCGGACACCACACCGACGACGCGGGAGGCGTCGAGCACGTGCACGGTCGGCCGCTCGTAGGCCGGCGCGATCCGCACCGCCGTGTGCTGGCGGGAGGTCGTGGCGCCGCCGATCAGCAGCGGCAGGTCCAGGCCGCGCCGCTGCATCTCGGCCGCCACGTTGACCATCTCGTCCAGCGAGGGGGTGATCAGGCCGGACAGCCCGACCACCTGGGCGCTCTCGGCGACCGCGGTGTCCAGGATCTTGCCCGCAGGCACCATCACGCCCAGGTCGATGACCTCGTAGTTGTTGCAGGCGAGCACCACGCCGACGATGTTCTTGCCGATGTCGTGCACGTCGCCCTTGACGGTGGCGAGCACGATCTTGCCCTGGGCCGGCCGGGCGCCCGCGCGGCTCTCGCGCGACGCCTGCTCCCTGTCGGCCTGCATGAACGGCTCGAGGTAGGCGACCGAGCGCTTCATGGCCCGGGCGCTTTTGACCACCTGCGGCAAGAACATCCGGCCCGACCCGAACAGGTCGCCAACGATCTTCATGCCGTCCATCAGCGGCCCCTCGATCACGTCGATCGGGCGGTCGGCGAGCTGCCGGGCCTCCTCGGTGTCGTGCTCGATGAAGTCCACGATGCCGTGCACCAGGGCATGGGCGAGCCTCTTCTCGACCGGCGCCTCGCGCCAGCTGAGGTCGACCTCCCGCTTGGTGCCCGGGCCACGCACGGTCTCGGCGAAGGCGATCAGCCGGTCCGTGGCATCCGGGCGCCGGTCGAAGATGACGTCCTCGACCCGCTCCAGCAGGTCGCCGGGGATGTCCTGGTACACGGCGAGCTGACCGGCGTTGACGATGCCCATATCCAGCCCGGCGCGGATGGCGTGGTACAGGAAGGCCGAGTGCATGGCCTCGCGCACCGCGTCGTTGCCGCGGAAGGAGAACGACAGATTCGAGATGCCGCCGGACAGGTGCGCGCCTGGGCACCGCTGCCTGATCAGCGGCAGCGCGTCGATGAACGCCTTGCCGTAGCCGTTGTGCTCTTCCATCCCGGTCGCCACGGCCAGGACGTTGGGATCGAACACCAGGTCCTCTGGCGGGAAGCCGGCCTGCTGGGTGAGCAGATCGTAGGCGCGGCCGCAGATCTCCACCTTGCGCTCAACCGTGTCGGCCTGGCCCTGCTCGTCGAAGGCCATCACCACCACGCCGGCCCCGTACCCGCGGATGCGGCGCGCCTGCTCCAGGAACGCCTGCTCTCCTTCCTTGAGGCTGATCGAATTGACGATGCCCTTGCCTTGCACACATTTCAGGCCGGCGTCCAGAACGCTCCACCGCGAGCTGTCGATCATGACCGGGATCCGGGCCGCCTCGGGCTCGGTAGCCAGCAGGTTCAGGAACTCCGTCATCGCCTGCTCGCCATCAAGCAGGTCGGCGTCCATGTTCACGTCCAGCAGGTTCGCGCCCCCGCGGACCTGCTCCAGCGCCACCGCCGCGGCCGCCTGACAGTCGCCGGCCTCGATGAGGCGCCGGAACCTGGCCGAGCCGGCCACATTGGTGCGCTCGCCGATCATCACGAACCCGGTGTCCGGCCCGATCTCCAACAGCTCCAGGCCGCTGAACCGCGACCGTGCCCGGCGGGCCGGGGGCTGCCGGGGCGGCAGGCCGGCCACGGCGCGGACGATTTGCTCGATGTGCGCGGGCCCGGTCCCGCAGCAGCCGCCGACGGCGTTGACGAGGCCCGCCTCGGCGAACCCGCGCAGCAGGCGGGCGGTGTCGGCCGGCTGCTCGTCGTACCCGCCGAAGGCGTTCGGCAGGCCGGCGTTCGGATGGCAGCTGGTGTAGGTGTGCGCCAGCCGCGACAGCACCTCGAGGTGGGGGCGTATCTCCGCCGCGCCGAGCGAGCAATTCACCCCGGCCAGCAGGGGCTCCGCGTGCTCGATGGCCGCCCAGAATGCCTCCACCGTCTGCCCGGACAGCGTGCGGCCACTCTGGTCGACAATCGCGACTGATATCCACAGCGGCAGCCAGGGTGCCGCCGAGCGGGCCGCGGAGATCGCGGCCTTGGCGTTGAGCGTGTCGAAGATCGTCTCGATGAGCAGCAGGTCGACGCCTCCTGCGGCCAGCGCCGCAATCTGCTCGGCGTACGCATGCCTGACCTGGTCAAACGACACGGTGCGGAACGCAGGGTCATCCACCCGCGGTGACAGCGACAGCGTGACATTCAGCGGCCCGACCGAGCCGGCCACCAAGCGCCCGCCTGCCTCATCGGCCGCCCGCCGCGCCAGACGCGCCCCCTGCAGGTTCAGTTCGGCGACCACCGGCTGCAGGCCGTAATCGGCCTGGCCGATCGAGGTCGCGGTGAACGTGTTCGTGGTCACGACATCGGCGCCGGCCGCCAGGTACCGCCGGTGCAGGTCCAGGATGACGTCCGGGCGCGTGAGGTTCAGCACATCTGGGTCGCCCGCGAGGTCCTGCGGGTGGTCACGGAACCGGTCACCGCGGTAGTCCTCCGGCACCAGTCCCGCGCCCTGCAGAGCCGTGCCCCAGGCACCGTCCAGGACCAGGATCCGCTCGTCAAGCAGGCTTCTTATCAGCTCGGTACCCGCCACCACCGCTCCTTCGCCGCGTCACCCAGAGACGCGCGCGGATGGGGCGCGTGACTCTTTAGGCGTTTTTGTCCTGGTCGCCAAGCTGCCATCAAATTCTGTCCAGGTGGGACGCGAGCCTACCCGGTCAAAAGGTCCCGTCGGCAAGCGAATTAGCGTCGGCAAGCGAATTAGCTGCCTCCGCCGGGAGGCGGTAACGTGCGCACATCTCCCGGGCGCAGCAGGGCCACGTAACCGCGAGCGCAACCGCCTGCGCAGCGGGACCCGCAATGGGAGTCAGGGGCCAACGCCGATTTCCGCGGATCGGCATCGGATCGGCATCATCGCCCTGCCCCGCTCCCGGGATCATGATGAGCGCTGGCAGGCGCAACTGGTCGTTCCCACCGAGTAGCGGCGTTCCCCGGTATGCGGGACGGGGTAAATGGCGTCGACGGGGCGTGGGCGTGGGTGGCAGACTGGCCGGCGCAGGACGAGAGGCGCTGCAACGGGTCTTCCCGCCACGCTCGTCCTGATCCGCAGCGGTAAGGGCGCCTCCGGTCAAGGAGGTGCTCGTGAGTGGTGCCGGTGTGCCCGCTGCTGGTGGTGGGTCAGGTTCTGGGGCGTTCCCGAAGATCGAGTTGCATGTGCATCTGGAGGGCACGGTGCGGGCCGGGACGCTGTTGCAGATCGCCCGGCGTAACGGTGTGGCGCTGCCGGCGGATTCGGTGGAGGGGCTGGCCGGGCTGTATGCGTACCGGGACTTCGCGCACTTCATCGAGGTGTGGCTGCTGACGACCGGGGCGCTGCGCACCGAGCGGGATTTCCGCCAGGTCGTGGTCGACTACGCGGCCGAGGCGGCCGGGCACGGCGCGGTCTACATTGAGGGGATCTTCACCCCGGCTGAGCCGGCCGGGCGCGGGTGCGGCTGGGATGAGGTGTTCACCGGCTATTGCGACGGTGCGCGGCAGGCGGCCGAGCAGCACGGCGTTCAGGTCCGGCTGACGCCGGACATCCCGCGCGGGTACCCGCTGGAGGCGGCGGAGCTGACCGCCCGGCGTGCGGTGGCCTACCGGGACCGCGGCGTGGTCGGCATCGGCCTGGGCGGGCCGGAGGCGGACTACCCGCCCGAACCGTTCGCGCGGGCGTTTGCGATCGCGAAAGACGGCGGCCTCGGATCGGTGCCGCACGCGGGCGAGGCGGCGGGCCCGGCGTCGGTCCGCGGCGCGCTGGACAGCTTGCACGCGGACCGGATCCGGCACGGCATCCGCGCGGCCGAAGACCCCGGCCTGCTGCGCGAGCTGGCCGCCCGCGGCGTGGTGCTGGACGTGTGCCCGATCTCGAACCTGCGCACCGGCGTGGTCGGCTCGCTTGCTGAGCACCCGCTGCCCGCGCTGGCAGCGGCCGGTATCGCCTGCTCGGTCTCCACCGACGACCCGGCGATGTTCGCAACCGACCTGGCCACCGACTACACCGCCGCCATGGAACTGGGAGTAACCCCCCGCGACTGCTACCTCGCCGGGCAACGCGGCGCCCTGTGCGACCCGCAAACCAAAAGCCAGCTGCAGCAGACCGGCGGCGCCTTCGACTGGGCCGGGATCGGCGCATGACGGCCCGGGCCCGCCTTTCAGCAGTACATAAGAGGCAATCGGGGGCTGCTGATCGTCGCCCCTTGCATTGGACCGCTATCGCTCCCGGCCTTTGCCTCGATCACTTAGCAGTGCCGGCCTGCGGGTCGCAGCCAGGCCGACGGCAGAAGGCTTCGCCGTCTGGCGGCCCTTACGAGCATGATTTGCCACTCGATCTGTCACTCAACTTGCTCTTGGGAATGCCGTCGCTACCTCTTTTTCGACGACCAAGCCGCTCAGGCCCAAAAGATCTTACTCGAGCGCCCAACAAGGCCGTCGAATCCACCAGGCAGGTCAGTCGCTGTAGTGATAACGAGCCTTGAGGATCTTCACTTCCTTGTCATTGGCCCGGTAGACAAGCCGGTGCTCGTCGTCAATACGGCGCGACCAGTAGCCGGACAGATCACCTTTCAGTGGTTCCGGCTTTCCTATCCCCACGAATGGATCGCGCTGGATCTCAGCGATTAAGCGCGTTATCCTTATCGCCATTCTACGGTCTGCGCCCAGCCAGAGCAGGAAGTCTTCCCAGCCATCGGGGTCGAAGTGGATACTTCTCACTACTCGCCCGCCTGAGCCTGTAGCTCCTCCATGGTCTTGACGATGGCCGACCGGCCTGACCTGTCCCGGGCGACGGCTTCCATGAGGCGCCGCGCGTTGGCGGGAGACCGCAGCAGGTAAATAGTCTCCTGCCATGAGTCGAAATCCTCGGCGGACATGAGGACGGCGTCGCCGCCCTTGGAACTTATCCTCACCGGCACGTGGTCGTCGTTGACCTGCTGGATGAGAGGGAACAGGCGCGAGCGGGCTTCACTAGCGCTCATAGCCATGGCCCCCACCTCCTTCTTTCTCGTACAGATATATTGTACCGTACAGGTACGGGTTTCTCGTACGAAAGTCTAGCAACCGAGGTCTTGGAGCAAGAGATCGAGCGTGAGTTCTTCCTCCACGCGGACGTTGCGGTGCCTCATGGCGGAGGCGAGGTCCAGGTCCCATGGCGCGGCGACGGGCTCGCCGGCCATACCATCACGGCGTGGGAGTCTGGGCGGCGATATCGCGCGGGGAGGCCTCGCTTGCCGGGGCGGCGCTTCTGGCCGTTGGCGTGGTGGTTTGCGCTGGCTGCACGTCGGGCGGGGCAGGCTCGTCAGCGACGACGCCGGCCGGCATAGGCGCCAGCGGCGCCGCGGTGCCGGCGCTGCCCGCCCGGGCGCTGGCGTCGCCTGCGTGCTCGACAGCCACGGCTGGGTCGGCGGAACTCGGCTCGGTGCGCACGGCGATGCTCGGCACGGGGGAAAGCCCGTTCGGGGTCGCGGTGACGCCCGATGGGCGTTACGGGTTCGCGGCGGTCCCCGGCGACTCGGTGATCGACGTCCTGCAGATGGCAAAGACCGCCTCCGGCCGGCCGGTCCTGGTCAGGTCGATCCCGGTAGCGGGCCAGCCGCTGGGGGAGACGATCACGCCAGACGGCAGGTACCTGCTCGCGGCGGACGGCAACGGCGCGGTGGTCATCAGCGTGGCCCGGGCCGAATCCGGCGCAGCCAGCCCGGTGCTCGGCACGCTTGCCGCGCTAGGCGGCAGCGGGAACGGCCAAGGCGCGCTGTCCGCCAGCGCGATCGAGGTGGCGACCTCAAGGGACGGGCGGTACGCGTTCGTGACGCTCGAATACGACCAGCGGGCGGCGGTGTTCAACCTCGCCGGCGCGCTGAGCCACGGGTTCGGCAGCGCGGATTATGTCGGCAGCATCCCGCTCGGGCAAGCGGCGGTCGGCCTGGCCGTCTCCCCCGACGGCCGCTGGCTGTACGCGACGAGCGAGGTCGCAGCCCCTGCTCAGCATGCGGTGGGCATCAGGAGGTCGCCTGCCCGCAGCGGGCCGGCTCTCTCCGCCCGGCAGGCCGCCCGCGCTGGGATAGTGCCCAACGAGCCGCCGGGCACGCTGACGCTGATCGACCTGCGGCGGGCGGAGACCGACCCCGCGCACTCGGTCGTGGCCACCGTCGATGCCGGCTGCCAGCCGGTCCGCGTGATTACGGCAGCGAACGGGACGCAGGTCTGGGTGACCGCCCGGGCCAGCGACGACGTGCTCTGCTTCGCGGCGGCGCGGCTGGTCACCGACCCGTCGCACGCGCTAGTCGCGGTGGTGCGGGTCGGCGAGGCACCGGTCGGGCTGACCGCAATACGCGGCAGCACGCTGATCATGGTCGCCGACTCGAACCGATTTAACGAGCCAGGCGCGCACGCCGACCTGACCGTCATCAACGTCGCCGACGCGCTGGACGGCCGTCCCGCGCTTGTCGGCCATATCCCCGCTGGCCTGTTCCCCAGGGACATGACGACGGCTCCCAACGGCACGGTACTGGTCTCTAACTTCAACTCCGGCCAGGTGGAGGCGGTCGACACAGCGACCATCCCCTGATCACGGTCCCAGACGGCAGCCCGGGCGGCCCGATGCGGCTGCTGCGGACAGCGGCTCCAGATGCAGCTCGGGGAAACCGCGGTCAAAACCGGGAGGCGCGGCCTGCCCCCGGGCGCCCACCAGCAGCACGACCCGCTCGGCGTCCAGGCGGCTGCTGACGAAAGCAAGCGTTCGTGCTCGTTCAGGGCTGATGAGACGGTTTTCAACTGCATTCGGGGTTGCGCCGTGCTCAGGGGTGCTGCACCTTGGGGGTGGCGTCGAAAAGCGCGGCCGCCGCGGACCGGGCGGTGGTGGCCGCGGAGGGGTCGTGGTCCATCCGCGCAGACAGGCCCGCGCCGTCATACAGGAGGTGGAGCTGGCGGGCGAGGGCGTCGGGGTCGGCTACGCCCGCCTCTCTGGCGAGGGTGGTGAACAGAGTCCGCACCCAGTCCCGGTACGCCTCGGCGGCGCGCTCCACGGCGCCGCCGGCGGGGGCCTCGGCACTGGCCATCACGAACGCGCACCCGTTGAACGCGGGATCGGTGAACTGCTCGCCCTGCGCGTCGAAGACACCGAGCAGCCGTTCGCGAGGGGTGCGGAATCGTGTCAGGGCCCGGCCGATCCGCTCAGTGGTGCGGGCATGGCGGGACTCGAGATAGGCTCGGACGAGCTCCTCCTTGCTGCCGAAGTTACTGTAGAGCGATGCCTTGGCGACTCCCGCGCGGCTGATGATGCGGTCAATGCCGACGGTCTGCACGCCCTCACGGTAGAAGAGCTCGTCGGCAGCCGCCAGGAGCCGTTCGCGCGCGGGCGGCCCGGCGGCCTCCCCCTTGCGCATGGCTGGATCCTTTCAGACTGGTCTGTCTAGGCTACCGTTTCTGCGCGAACCTGAACGCGGTCGGTGTAGAAGGCCACATGTCCCGCGATGGCGTCCACCGCCGGGTACGGAGCCTCGTACGTCCAGACGGCATCCGCCAGTTCCTTCCCGCCGGGCAGCACGACGTCGTAATAGGAAGCGTCGCCCTTGTAGGGGCAGTAGCTGTGCGACGCGCTGGGGCGCAGGATGCCGGGGACGACGTCGCCCAGGGGAACGTAGTGCACGGGCGGGTACCCGGCTTCGCTCAGGGTCAGCCCGGCGCTGGTGTCGGCGATAACGGTGTCTCCCGCACGGGCGACGACCCGGATGGCGCCCGCGTCGATGCTGATCGGGTGGTTTGCGTCGGGGACTTTGATCTCCTTGGTCACTGCTCTTCCTTTCTGCTGGCTGCTGAACTTCCTGCGGCCGTCAGCGGCGGATGAGGTCGAACTCGTTGCCTTCTGGGTCGGCGAAGGTCACCCAGCGGTTGCCGTTCTCCTCGATGTCGCGGATCCGGGTGGCGCCCAGACCGGTCAGTCGGCTGATTTCGGCGTCCCAGTCGGTGGCGGCCAGGTCAAGGTGCAGCCGGTTTTTGACGGTCTTGCCTTCGGGGACCTGGTGGAAGACCAGGCGCGGCACCGACACGTCGGCCGGCCCGATGGTCACCACTGCGTGCCGCTCGTCGGCGCCGGCGGCCACCTGCAGGCCCAGGGCGTCGGCCCAGAAGCCCGCGAGGGACGCCGCGTCCGCCGCGTCGATACTCAGGCCGATGATCGTGTTGCTCATGGGATCGGTTTCCTCAGTGGTCTCGGGCCGCGGTCGCGGCGGGAATGCGGAAGGTGTTCAGGCGGCGGTCTTGCCGCCATTCACGGCGACGATCTGGCCGGTCAGGAAGCGGGCGTCGTCGGATGCGAGGAACTTGATGACATCCGCGATGTCATCGACGCGGCCGAGGCGGCCGGCCGGGACCGTGGCCGCCATGGCGGCGGCGGCCTCCTCACCCCCGGCGAAGCGGTCCAGGCCGCCGGTGGCTACCGGGCCCGGCGCCACGGCGTTGACGCGTATGCCCTGGGCGGCCACCTCGAGCGCCGCGGACCGAGTGAAGCCATTCACCGCATGCTTGCTGGCGCTGTAGAGCGCAGCGCCCGGGCCGCCCCGCTCACCGAAGGTCGAGGAGAGGTTGACGATGCTGCCGAAACCCTGCCCCGTCATCACGCGCAGCTCATGCTTGAGGGAAAAGAAGACACCGCGGACGTTGATGTCGAAGACGGCGTTGTACGCCTCGAGGGTCTGGGTGACCAGCTGCCCGCGGCTGCCGGTGAAGCCGGCGTTGTTGACCGCGACGTCCAGTTTGCCGAAGGTTTTGACGGTGCCATCGACCAGGGCACGGACGTCGTCCTCGATGCTCACGTCCGCCCGGATGTATTCGGCGTCCGCGCCCAGATCCCGGAGCTCAGCCGCGAACGCCTTGCCTTGCTCGTCGCGCCGTCCGGAGACGACGACGGCCGCGCCCTCGCGGGCGAATACCGTGGCCGTCGCCCGCCCGATGCCGGCCAGGGCTCCGGTGACCATTACCACCCGCTCGCTCATGTGACGCCCTCTCCAATCGGATGCCGAAGCGGCCCGCACACCGCTCGTGAGCCACACGGTCAGCCCGCCGGCGAAGGCCTACCGCTTCATAAGGTAGACAGGTCTGTTCGATACGTCAAACGGTGAAGCTGCAGGATGCTCGCTGCCAAAGGCCGACGCCGCCGTCTCCCCTCAACAGCTCACCGCCCGCTGAGATAAGATCCGGTAAATCGCCTGCTGAACATCATCCTTCCAACGAAGGCGCGTCCGGAAACCGGGGAACACGCTGGACTCCCTGGGCCGGATCGCCGACGGCAGACGTGCCCAGGCGAGCCTGCGTTGGCACAGACCGACCTGTCTGAACATATATCTGTCATTCTTGCCTAGACAGGTCGGTCGGCAGGCTACAGCAAGCGGCCGTTTAGTGTGACGCGCACAAATCGGCCTTGATGCACCCGATCACGCCCAGCTCACCGGCCCTGTGCTCACCTGAGGGCAGCAGGCTGGACACCGGAATGGCTGATATTGCGGTGGCCAGTGGACGGGTTATCCGCAGCTTCGGCAGAGCCGGAGCGCCCAGTGGTCTCGATCTCGGGGGAGCGCACACTCCCGCCGATTTGCACGGTTGGTGGTTGCTCGGCGATCAGCCGCCAAGGTGCGCTGATCAGGTCCCTCTGCGTTCGGGACAGAATCTGCCGTTCTCCATGCACCGTCAACGGCTGGGTCCTGAGCGCAAGATCGCGGCCGCGGGCAGTCACAGCTCTTCAGCAGCCGCCGAGACTCAGAGCGCGGTGAGACCTGAACGCTGGAGCCATCGGTCGATGCCGTCGGGTTGTTGGGCTGCCCTATGGTCGCACAGTGCCTCACAAAGACTCCGGAATCAGGCGGCTCGGCCTGGTGCGGTGGCGACGTGCGTCTCGCCGCAGGATCGGCCCGTGCCTGGAGGGGGTAAATTCGGAGGAGATGCATGGTCCGCCCGGGCTGAGACGGGCGAGAGGAGGCGCCCGCCGATGCGTTGGCTCAAGGTACTCGCGCTCGCCGTCGCTGCCGTGATCGTCTTCTTCGTGATCTCCGCGCTGACGCACATTCTGTACCTGATTGGCGTCGGCCTACTGATCGCCGCCGCGCTCTTCGCCGCGGTCAAGGGACGGGAGCAGTACAAGCTCGCCCGCGAGCGCCACGAGGAGCGCCGTCAGCAGCGCCTGCAGCAGCGTGAGGAGCGCCGCGCCCGTCCTTCCATCGAGGCGCCCCGGCAGCAGCCCACCGGGCTCCCGTCCGCCGCCACCTCCCCCGGCTTCGACGTGGACGAGGAGCTGGCCCGCCTCAAGCGCGAGCTGCCTGGCTCATAGCAGTACGGCGCCGCGATCGCATCCCCGCCACCCGGACTCCAGTCGACCGAGACTACGAGGCCCTCCGGATCGAGATGAACGCCCTCTTCCGCCACCCTCGGAATACAGGCCATGGCTGCATAGCCAGCATTTTGTCGATCATGAACCCTTAAACGACTAGTGCTGACAGTGATTCGCTACCGTAGCTCAGGTTTCGACATCTTGAAGCAGCAGCCAGAAGTCATAACCCTCGCGACGGCAGAGAATCTGCAGGCGGATGGGCTTTCCTTCTTGCTCCGCGCACCATTTCTCTGGCGTTGTGGACCCCATCCGCCGGCCGGGGCCGTGTTCGCCGCGGGTGCTCAGCCGCCTGGGCGAGGTAGGGCTCATCCCGGCGATCTGTACCGGGCAGGAGGGGCGGCGGCCCGCCCGCTGGCACATCGGACTCGGCGAAAAGCTGCGACATTGGCGGGCCGGCCCCGGCTGGTGTCTGATCAAGCCTCGGCGCGGTGATAGTGGTTCAAGTTTTTTCGGCTTCGCGCCGCGGGGGTGTCCTCTCCGGGCGGGCCCGTCCGTCCTTCCCCGGGTGGCGCTCGCCACCACGCGGAGAGAGACGAGGAGACCGATGACCAGCAAGACCACCTCGGCAGGGTCCGATGCCGACCGGCAGGCCGTTGTCGACGTGCTCGCGCGCTTGTACCGGGCGTGGGAAGCCGGCGACGCCGAGGCGCTCGTGGCCGACTACACCGAGGACGCCAGCGTGATCCAGCCCGGCGTCTACGAGAAGGACCGTGAGGAGATCCGCGCCAACATGGCCGCGGCGTTCGCGGGCCCGCTCAGCGGGTCGCGGGTGGCCGCCCGCCCGGTGAACGTCCGCTTTCTTACCGGCGACACGGCCATCGTGGTCAGCGACGACGGGATCATCTTCCCTGGGCAGGACGCTGTCGCGAGCGAGCGCCTGGTGCGCGCGACCTGGGTGCTGGTCAGGCGCGACGGCGGCTGGCGCATCGCCTCCTACCACAACAGCCCCGCCAGCTAAGGCGCCGTCTTCCGGGTACGGGGCGCCTCCCTTCCGGGGAGC
>Ga0335075_10003269_pt1 | contig 25728 bp, 23 predicted proteins | sample Lox_Sample_24_FD_206723 | JGI IMG/M metagenome (GOLD analysis project Ga0335075, IMG submission 206723) | Soil microbial communities from Loxahatchee National Wildlife Refuge, Florida, United States - Lox_Sample_2.4 | ecosystem: Environmental > Terrestrial > Soil > Wetlands | place: USA...
CGAGATTAATCTGACGAGCGCAACAGACGCGGGTTTGGTTCTTAGTTCCGATCTGCTCAAAGTAGCCGTCTCCGTGCGCAAAGGCCCTCACAGCGGAGTTTGAGACACGATGAACTCTCAACGGGCTTCGATCACAAGCAAACTGACCAGAATGAACATGCTTGTGTCCGCGACGGCACTGCTGTTGGCGTGCGCCGGGTTTGTCGTTTATGACTTGGCGACCTATCGCCAGGCTCTCCTGCGCAACCTCTCCATTCAGTCTCAGGTGACCGGTTCAAACAGCGTTTCAGCACTTCTCTTTGATGACCCGGATTCAGCCAGGCGGACTCTCTCAGCGCTCGAATTTGCCCCCAACATTTTGGCTGCGTGCGTCTACACGTCCGGCGGAAAGCAATTCGCAGCTTACAGGCGGGACGGAAGCATTGACATTCCCGCTAGGCCTCGAATCCAGGAATCCGAAGAAGAGCAGCACTCGTCCGCGCATGGAAAGATAACCCTGGTTCACACCATCGTTTTTCATGGCAAGCTGATCGGCTTTACTTACATTCAGTCGGACATCCAGCCGCTCATCGCACGACTGGAGAACTATGTTGCGATCTCCGGCCTCATGCTCGCCTTATGTTTGTCGGTGGCTCTTTTCCTGTCGCGCCTCGCACGACGCTCCATCGCTGAACCGATTCAGAAACTGGCCCAAGTTGCCGGGCGAATCTCGCAAGACAAAGAATATTCCATTCGAGCTTCTCGAGATCAGGAAGAAGGAGAGTTGGCGGAGCTCGTGGACGCATTCAACGACATGCTCAGTCAAATTGAGGCGCGCGACCGCAGTTTGCAAGCCTCGCACGAAGAATTGGAATTACGCGTCTCACAGCGTACTGCCGAACTGACAGCCGCTAACAAGGAACTCGAGTCTTTCAGTTATTCGGTATCACATGATCTGCGCGCACCACTGCGCAGCATCGACGGATTTTCGCTCGCGCTGCTCGAGGATTACGCCGACAAGTTGGACGATGAGGGGAAGAGTCACCTTACGCGAATCCGTGCAGCCACCGCACGCATGGCAGTGTTGATAGACGACTTGTTGAACCTGGCCCGCGTGGCTCGCGCCGAGCTGAACCGCCAGCCGGTCAACCTATCCGCCATGGCTTCGTCCGTCGTGGACGAGCTTCGCAAGACAGGCCCCGACCGCAGAGTCGATTTTGTCGTACAGGACTGCCTGGAAACCGCGGGAGATGGCCGCTTACTGCGCGTCGTCCTTGAAAATCTTCTGGGCAATGCATGGAAATATACGTCCAAGCGCCCGTCCGCCCGCATTGAATTCGCGAAGAGGCAGCTGAACGGTGAAGCGGCCTACTTCGTAACCGATGATGGAGCTGGGTTCGATCCCGCTTACGCCGGGCGCCTGTTCGGCGCATTCCAACGTCTGCACGGAGTCAACGAGTTCCCTGGGACCGGCGTCGGGCTTGCGACGGTCCAACGTATTATTCACCGGCACGGGGGCCGCATTTGGGCGGAAGGCGCGGTGGGCAAAGGCGCTACGTTTTACTTCACTCTCTGACCGGAAAAACTGCGGAGGCACGATGGAAACCTCGGTCATTTTGCTGGTTGAAGACAATCCGGATGACGAGGCGCTCACGTTGCGCGCCCTCAACAAGAACAATATCAAAAACGCTCTCGTTATAGCGCGCGACGGCACGGAAGCGCTCGATTACCTGTTCGGCCGAGGCAAGTACGAGGGGCGCGACACACGAACCATGCCTCAAGTTGTTCTCCTCGATCTGAAACTGCCGAAACTTGACGGCTTCGACGTGTTGCGAGCCATGCGTGCCGACGACCGAACCAAGCTACTCCCCGTAGTTATTCTCACTTCATCGAATGAGGATCAGGATCGCATCAATGGATACGGTTTAGGGGCGAATAGCTATATCCGAAAACCCGTGGAATTTGGCGCTTTCATCGAGGCTGTGAAGCAATTGGGTCTCTATTGGCTGATCTTGAATCAGACCGCCCCTGTCTCTGCCAAGTGAATGACGTCCGCCCTGTGCCCCGGAACACGGAAGGATCCCGGCGGCTACATTCCCTCGCGCGTCAGCATGCGCCAATCATGGGAAGCCCGGCTTTCTCCGGTGTTCAGGTTGAGACAATTGCTTTTTCAGTGCGAGGAATCGAACCGATTGCCGGCGTTCTCTGTGGAAGTGGTTTCAGAAGCTAAAGTGAATTGCTAGTTTTCAGGGCGACCCGCCACCACGAGCGACTTCACCATTGCGTACGCATCGACGCCCCTTGGGTAATATCCCCGCTTCACTCCGCTCGAGCGGTATCCATTCTTCCGCCAGAACGCGATGCCGGCCGGATTGTCCGTGGCCGTTTCCAGTTCCACGTTACTCACGCCCGCTCTCGCCAACCGCTTTTCGATCTCAGTCAGCAGCGCGGTCCCTATTCCGTGCCTGCGCCACTCCTTCAGGACATCCATTGTAATGATGTGCCCCTCCGGGCCCCGGTGGATGCTGACGCAGAATCCGATGACCCGTAGCTCATCTTTGCTTTCGCGCGGCTCATCAGCCGACGGCTCGTCTTCGGAGATTTCGGCGACAATACAGTCGGAGCGCCGAAACGACAGATATCTCCGCAGTTCCTCGCTCGAATAGGCGATCTCAGGCGAATAGCATGACTGGTCGATCCGGTGCAGCGTATCGAAGTCGTCGGCCCGATAGTTGCGCAACGCGATCTTCACGGGAGAGCTCGTTCGGGTATTTCGCTGGTCGCTGCTACAGTTCGAGGATAACCGGAAGGATCAGCGGACGCTTCGAGGTTTGCTTGTTGAGGTACCGCTTCAGGTCCACGCGAATCTTTTCCTTGATGACGCTCCAGTCGGTCTTTTCTTCTGTCGTCGATTGATCCACCGTCCTGAGCACCACTTCGCGAGCGCGAGTCAGAATTTCGTTTCCGTCTTCGCTGGGCAGGAACCCACGCGTGACAATCTGCGGCTGCGTTTCCATCCGGCCGCTGTGCTTATCGATCGCGATGATCGGGACCACCACGCCGTCTTCTGCCAGGTGCCGGCGGTCGCGGATCACTACATCCTCGATTTCCTCCAACGAGCCCGAATCGACCATCACGCGGCCCGCCGCCACTGGCTCTCGTTTGAATGCACGGCCGTCGGATGTAAATTCGATCGGCTGGCCGCTTTCAACCAGGAAGATCTGCTCCGTTACAGCGCCCATCTGTTCGGCCAAGGCCGCATGCCGGAAAAGCTGCCGGTATTCGCCGTGCAGGGGCACGAAGTATTTCGGTTTCACGAGCTGCAGCAGGATCTTCATCTCTTCCTGGCTTGCGTGCCCTGAAACGTGAATCGGCGCTGCGCGCCCGCCTTCGTAGTAAACCAGCACGCTGCGCCGGAACAGGTGATCGACCATCCGGAAAATATTCTTTTCATTTCCCGGGATAATGCGCGCCGAAAGGATCACGGTATCGTTCTGTCCAATGCTCAGCAGTCGGTGATTATCGACGGCAATCCGCGAGAGCGACGACATTGGCTCTGCCTGCGTCCCGCTCGCCAGTACCACCAGATGGTGAGGATCGAACGAACGCAAATCCTGCGGGCGCACGATCATGCCGTCTGGAATGCGCAGTTTGCCCAGCGCGTGCGCGATCTCGACGTTCGTCACCATACTGCGTCCGACGATCCCGACTTTCTTGCCGACGATTCCCGCCAGGTCGATCACTTGCTGAATGCGATGAATCGAGCTCGCGAAGCACGACACGACAACTTTCTGCGGCGCCGCGCGCATTAGCTCTTCCAGGCGCACAACCACTGCACGCTCGGAAGGTGTATATCCCGGCCGCTCCACGTTCGTGCTGTCGCTGAAAAGCGCCAGCACTCCCTCCTGGCCGTAGCGCGCGAACGCATGCAGGTCGAACGGTTTGCCGTCCACCGGAGTCGGATCGATTTTGAAATCGCCCGTGTGGATGATCACCCCGACCGGCGTACGGATCGCCAGCGCCACCGAGTCGATCGTGCTATGTGTCACGTGCAGAAATTCGATCTGGAATGGCTCGATGCGGATCGTTTGGCCCGGCGCAACTTCGTTCAGTCTCGCTTCTTCCAGCAACCCGCGTTCTTCCAGCCGTCGCCGCACCAGCGCCAGCGTAAATTGCGTGCCGTAAATCGGCACATTCAGGTCCGGCAGAACGTACGACACGGCGCCGATGTGGTCCTCGTGCCCGTGCGTAAGCACGATGGCGCGCACCATGTGCTTGTTCTGCTTCAGGTAGGAAATATCAGGAATGACGACGTCGACGCCCAGCAGTTCCTGCTCCGGAAACATCATGCCGCAGTCGATCACGATGATGTCGTCGCCCGAGCGCAGGGCTAGCATGTTCATGCCGAACTCGCCCAGTCCGCCGAGCGGAATTGCCCATAGCGAGGATCGGCTCACGTTGTGGTCCAGTTCGGTTGGTTAGTGTGGGAAATTTCCGGTCGTCTCACGATACCGTTCAGAATCCGTCTGGCGAGGGCTTCGTTTCAGGGCATGACCTGCCTACCGCAGGCAGGCTTTAGTCGTGCCTTAAGCCGCCCCTTCACCACATCGATGCGGCTCTGGCCGCTGGGGACGATCGCGCCCTTTTCGCATCGAGTGTGAGCCAACTTCAACGTCGCGCTCACTCCTCGCGGTCATAGTATCATAGCCGCGCACAGAGGCGCTCGCGCGAGACTTTCGCTGCGACTCGACGGAAGCTGACGCGAACGCGAGTAGCGCCGGCGCCTGCCTGCCGCAGGCAGGTCTCGCCGGCGTTTGTCATGCATGAAACGCTTCACGCCGCCAATGCCAATCGTGCCAAGCCCCAAGCGACTGAAAAGCGCAGATTACGTGTTCCTAATGGCTGCCTGTGGTGCTGGAATGTGGCAGGCATGGTGCATCTCGTATCCTAGGGACGATATTTTTTCAATCTTTCTTGTAATGTCCTTCGGCGTGCCGTTTGCCGTGGCCTCGTACGGTTATTTGTCCGCGTTTAGCGGAACCGGAGCGCGCGACACGCGGCCACCATGGAAGCCAATTCTCGTCCTTTGGGCAGGAATGCCGCCGTCCGTGGTGCTCGCCTCGCTGAGCATGCTCGCCACATCCCAGGTCTCGCGCGCAGTTGGCTTCAGAATCGACAACAACATTCCCTTTGCGTATTTCGTCATTGCGATGGGAGAAAGTGTTGCCTGTTTAGCGTGGGCTAAGTGTCTTCAAATTTTCTGTCGCCAAATCGGTCTCGGCGAACTGCATGGTCGCCTCAAAGCTGTGTTCGTGTCCCTGTTTGTGAGCGTGCTCTTGGCCGAAGGGCTTTTGAAACTTTCACCGAGTTATCCATCGCAACGGATCTCTCTCGGCTGCATATCGGTTCTGGCCACAATTACATCCGCGACTATTTTGGTCATTTCGGCCAAACGAGGATCTCTGGCAGAGGAACCGTCCAGCGGCACCTAAAGAAAAGAGCGCTACCGTTCACTGCCACCCGCAAAAAGCCGAGCAATCGCTACCAGCACCACCGCTCCCACCGTCGCAGCCGCCAAGCTCCACCAGAATCCGTATCCCCCGACGCCGATCTTCGTGAAAATCCAGCCGCCAATCACCGCCCCAATCAGCCCGAGGATCACGTCGACGATGCAGCCGAATCCTCGTCCGCGCGTCAGGTGCCCTGCAATCCATCCCGCAAGCAATCCAATAATGATCCACGCTATGAACCCGTTATGCGACACCTCGACATAGATCGATCTCGTCTGCTGTAATGAACTCAACATCGCGCTCTCAATCATCAATTTTCTCCGACGGCCATTCTTATTTTCGTAATGATTCCGCGAACTGTCATCCCGAACTCAGTCCCGCCGCCCCTGCGGGAATGTCGCGCTTCTAGCGCGCTAGAAACAGGTGAGGGATCTGCTTTTTCTGTCGGTCGTTCACTTCAGACCTTTTCATCCCTGGCAAAACACGTACCCCAGGCATTTGTAAACCAGCTTCGCCGCCAAAAAGTCTGACGCGTGATCTCCAGGTTGTGGCAGCAGCTCAACCACATCCATACCAACAATCTTCTTGTGTTGCGCTACTGCGCGAACAAGCGACGCCACTTGATACCAGTCGAGCCCCCCGGGCTCCGGCGTTTCTGTCGCCGGCATAATCGACGGATCGAAGCCGCCAACATCAACCGTGAGGTACACCTGCGAGCTTAAATCGCCGAGAACTTTCGCAATCCAGGTCTTCGCCGGTGTGCGCACGATGTCCTTCGCCCAATAGATCTTTGTGTCCAGCTTCGGGGCCGCTTGCGCTTCTTCCGCCGAGAGCGACCGTATTCCAACTTGCACCGCTGGACAAACTTCCAACGATCGCCGCATCGCGCACGCATGACTCGCAGGGTTCCCCTGATATTCATCGCGCAGATCCGCGTGCGCATCGATCTGCAGCACGCACATATCTTTGTACTGTTTCCCCGCAGCTGAAACCAGCGGCGGTGTCAGCGAATGCTCGCCGCCAAGTACAACGGGAAACTTTCCATCCTCGAGCAGTGCGAGTTCCGCTGAGAAAAGCTCTGCGAGCACTTCGTCGAGCGTGCCGTCCATGGTGTCGATCGGCGGCAACGTATGGATCCCGATCTCTTTATATGGCTCGAGCTCAAGCTCTTCATCGTAGAGCTCCATGTTCTGGCTGGCCTTGATGATTGCTGAGGGGCCGTTTCGCGTGCCGTGCTCGTACGTCGTCGTCCGTTCCAGCGGCACGGGAAAAATCACCGCGCGCGATGCGGCATACGACGAATTCTCTTCTGAAAGGCCGCCGAAATTGTCGGGCGGCAACGGCGTGTATCGGCTCATGTTCAGTCGATGCTCCGCGAAATTTCTAAATTCTTCTTCGCCTTACGCGCTGTTTGTACTATGAATATGGCGCGCAAACGTGCGTTTTCTTCGCTCACAACGGCAAAGAGCGCAGATACATTACCCGCGAGGGGGATGAATGGCAAAGAAAAAGGGCGCGACGGGACGCGTTCTCCATGACCCGATCGAAGACCGGCTGACGCCCATCTATCCGATTGATCTTTCCCGGGTTCGCACGGTTGATGACTTGGTGCGCGCGATGGGACAAACCGCATTTACCGCACGCCAGATTGGCGATGCCGCGGACGTCCTGGAAGCCATGGCGCGCGACAAGGACTGCTTTGTCGTGATGACGCTTTCCGGCGCGATGACGGTCGCGAAAATGGGCCTGATTTTCTGCGATCTCGTCGACTCCGGAATCGTGAAAGCGATTGTTTCAACCGGCGCGCTGATGGCGCATGGCCTTGTCGAAGCAACCGGCCGCTCCCATTTTCGCTACGACGAAAAAATGTGCGACCGCGAATTGTTCGAGGCGGGCTATAACCGCGTTTATGATTCGATCGAGCCGGAGCTCAACCTCGATGCCGTCGAAGAAGTAATGCAGCAGTTGCTCGACGAGTGGGACGCGAAAGAGCCCGTGAGCAGTTGGAGGATCCATCGCCGCATCGGCGAGCACCTCGCGCGAACCGCAAAAGGTCGCGGAATCCTGAAATCTTGCTACGAACGCAACGTCCCCGTTTACGTTCCCGCGTTTACCGACTCGGAACTCGGAATTGATTTTGCCCTTCACCAGCGGACGCGTAAGAAGGAGAACCGCCCTCTTCTGAACTTCGATTCCTACGACGATTTCGAGCACTACGCGAAAACCATGCTCGCCACCAAGCGTATGGGCATCCTCACCATCGGCGGCGGCGTCCCGCGCAATTGGGCTCAGCAGTTCGGCGTCTATGCGGAGCTTCTCGCGCGCCGCGGATACGAAAATCTTCCGCTGAAACGCTACAACTACGGTTTGCGCATTTGCCCCGAGCCGGTCAACTGGGGCGGACTTTCCGGCAGCACCTACACCGAAGCCGTTTCCTGGGGCAAGTTCGTTCCCCCGGAAGAGGGCGGCCGCTTCGCCGAAGTCCTGGACGACGCGACCGTCGCGCTCCCGCTCATGGCGGCAGCCGTCTTGCACCGCGTCGGCTACTTCGACCACGCCAAGCCAGGCGCCAAGCCAGGAAAGCTCGCTGCCGCCAAGTAGCGCCCTGTAGCGCCGGCGTCCCGCCGGCGTTTTGCATTCCAGAATTTTCCAAACGCGTGTCTGTTTGTTGTTAGACAGCTATATTCAGGGACTCGGCGATCTTGTCGTGAATGAAGTTCAGGTCGTCGGGCGAAATCACATACGGCGGCAATACGTAAACCACATTGCCCAATGGCCGCAGCAGAATTCCCGCATCCAAGAAAAATTCGTACAGCTTCGGCTTCACATGCGACATGTAACCTGCGTCTTCGGCCTTCAATTCAACCGCCGCCACCGTCCCGATACTCCGCACTTCGCCAACCGCCGGATGACTTTTGATTTGCGCGAGCCGCTCCGCGTGAATGCGCGCGATTCCCGCAATGCCTTCGGATACGGGCTCCGTTTCGAATACTTCCAGACTCGCCACGGCCGCGGCGCACGCAATCGGATTTCCGGTATACGAGTGCCCGTGAAAGAACGTCCGCCCCGCGTCGGTGCTGACGAACGCATCGTGAATCGCGCTGGTGCACGCGGTCGCGCCCATCGGCAACGCGCCGCCCGTAATTCCTTTTGAGAGGCACATCATGTCGGGCTCGACTCCCGCGAGTTCGCACGCAAACATTTTTCCGCATCGCCCGAAGCCTGTGAGCACTTCGTCCGCGATCAGCAGCACGTCGTGTTCGCTGCAAAGCCGGCGGACGCGTTGTAGAAACTCGACCGGATGCACGATCATTCCGCCGGCGCCTTGCAGCAGTGGCTCGATGATCACTGCCGCGATCGTTTTGCTTTCGCGTTCCAGCAAGTCGCGAAGCTGTTCGACGCAGTCAATCTCGCACGTAGCGCGCATTTTCCCGACGGGGCATCGATAGCAGTACGCGGCATGTACTCGGTGCACTGGGAAACGCATCGAGTGGAAGTGATCCGTGAAATCCGAATCGTCGCCGACGGACATCGCCCCAACCGTATCCCCGTGGTACGCGCGTTCCAGCGCGACAATCCCTTTCTTCTCGGCGCGCCCGACGTTTTGCCAGTACTGCACCGCCATTTTCAGCGCGACCTCAACCGCCGTCGACCCATCATCGGAGAAAAAAAGATGAGTCAGCGATGGCGGCAAGAATTTCCGAAGCCGCCGCGATAATTCTTCCGCGGGCTCGTGCGAAAATCCCGCCAGCAGGACGTGGTCCAGCTTCCGCGCCTGCTCGGCAATCGCGCGCATGATGCGCGGATGGCAGTGCCCGTGAATATTCGTCCACCACGACGAAATCCCGTCGATCAGCCGCCGCCCGTCCTCTGCAAACAGGTAAACGCCTTCAGCCCGCGCAATTCGAATCGGCGCCGGTTCCAGCGCCTCTTGCGTGAACGGGTGCCAAATCTGCAGTGGCGCGCTCATACGGCAAACACTCGCTTGTCAAAATACCTTCGAAACGTCGCAATCAGCGTCGCGCGATTCAGTTTGTGCAGCGGCGGAATAATTCCAACCACTTGCACGTCCCCATAACGCTCGATCGCCTTGCGATTTTCTATGTTCGGCTTGCCAACCATCACAACTCCATCGAGCCGAATCCGGGCCGACCGCAAGGCCGCAATCGAAAGTAACGTGTGATTAATCGTCCCGAGCGAGCTACGCGCCACCAGCATCGCCGGCAAACGCAGCTGTCGCATCAAGTCGCTCATCAACTCCTTTTCGTTCACAGGAACCAGCACGCCGCCGGCACCTTCCGCGATCAGATTGTCGCGCTCAGATAGCTTTGGCATCTTGATACGGCGCAGATCGATGCGTTTTCCCGCGAGTAGCGCGGCCAGATGAGGCGAAACCGGCGGAGCGAAGCAATATGCTTCGGGAATCGTCCGCTCGCAAGGCAAACTCGCAATCCGCATGACGGTGGCGCGGTCCGTCCCTTCACGCGATCCCGTCTGAATCGGTTTCCAGTAGACCGCGTCGAGCGCAGCGCACAACAGCGCCGACGTAACGGTTTTCCCGATCCCCGTATCCGTTCCGGTTACGAAAAATCGCTTACACATCATCTGGCAAGTGTCTTTTAGGGGTCGGAGCCCGCCTGTCGGCAGACACGGCTTCAGCTCCGACAAATAGCCGCACAAAATACTCGGGCTTTAGCCTCTGAAGAAAGCCTGTTACAGGCGCACGTTTTATAGAGCCGTTTCAGGCATGCACCGCAGCAGGCCGGCTTGGCAGTGAATCGAACGCCGCGCGAATCGCCTTGCCCAATCGCAGCACGTCGTCTCGCGTGATCTTCGCCGTCAGCGACACTCGCACCCGTGCGGTGCCTTCTGGCACCGTCGGCGGACGTATTGCGCGCACCGCGAAGCCGTTTTCTTGCAGGACGCTCGCAACGTGTAGTGACGCCTCATTCGTTCCGCACATCACTGGGATAATTTGTGTCTCGCTCGCACCAACCGCAAATCCCGAGCTGTGAAGTTCTCTGCGAAGCAGCTCGGCTAGCGTGCGAAGCTCAGCGCGCTCCCCGTCCGCGCCAATCGCGAGTTCCAGTGCCGCACCGATTTGCCCGGCAAAATAAGGCGGCATCGCCGTGCTGAAGATAAATGTGCGGGCACGGTTCACCAGATATTCTTTGACCAACTTGCTGCAGCAAACGAACGCGCCCGCGCTCGCCAGCGACTTCCCGCACGTATGCACCACCGCGAAAATCTCTCGCGCCGCGCCGGCCGCCGCGGCAAGTCCGCTCCCTTGCGGCCCAAGCACGCCCGTCGCGTGCGCCTCATCCAAAATCAGCTCTGCCCCATAATCGTGTGCCAGCCGGAGCAGGGAATCGATCGGCGCGATATCGCCCTCCATGCTGAACACGCTCTCCGTTACGATCATCTTCGCGCCCGTGCTGCGCGAATGCTCGCGAAGCGCCTTCTCCAAGAATGCAACGTCGCCATGCGGATAAATCACCTTGGAGGCGCGCGAAAGCCGGATCCCATCGATCAGGCTTGCATGGTTGAGCGCGTCGGAAAAAATCATATCGCCCGCTCCAACGACGGAACTCAGCAATCCGACGTTCGCGGCATACCCCGAACCAAAATAGAGCGCCGATTCGGTCCCCGCGAACTGCGCAAACATCGTCTCGAGCTCTTCCCATTCACGCGCGTTGCCTGAAAGCAATCGCGATCCCGTTGAACCGACCGCTTCCGTTCGCGCGACTGCTGACGCAACCGCCTCCTTCAATCGCGGATTCGTTGCAAGCCCGAGATAATCATTCGAGCAAAGATTGACTCCACCTGGATGTTCCAGCGTGCGCAACTGCTCGCGTTTGCGCAGCGACTCGAGTTCGCCTCCGATTCGCCTTTCTAGGGCGCCATCGCGGCTCTCACGCATGCTCCATCGCCCTCAATCCCAGATTCTTCAGCAACGCCGCATCTTCATCCTCGGTCGGATTCGGCGTCGTCAACAGCTTTTCGCCCGTGAAGATCGAATTGGCTCCCGCCAGAAAACACAACGCAACCGCTTCGTCCGACATCGACCGCCGCCCGGCCGCCAGCCTCACGCGCGACTTCGGCATCAGGATTCGCGCCGTCGCGATCGTTCGCACCATCACCAAAGGATCGAGTTCCTCCGTGCCCTCAAGCGGAGTTCCCGGCGCTCGCACCAGCATGTTGATCGGCACACTTTCCGGATGCGGATCGAGGTTCGCGAGCTGCTGCAGCAGCCCGATGCGGTCCTCCTCCGATTCGCCCATGCCGACAATTCCGCCGCAACACACGGTAATTCCGGCGTTGCGCACGTGTGCGATGGTTCGCAGCCGCTCGTCGTAAACGCGCGTGGTGATGATCTCGCCATAAAATTCCGGCGACGTGTCCAAATTATGGTTGTACGCAGTCAGCCCCGCTTCTTTCAGCCGGATTGCTTGCCGTTCGGTCAGCATTCCCAGCGTGCAGCAAACTTCCATGTCCAGTCCGGCCACAGACCGCACCATTTCCAGCACGCGCTCGAATTCCGCGCCTTCCGGCGCCTGTCGCCACGCCGCGCCCATACAGAACCGCGTCGCGCCCTCAGCTTTTGCTTTCGTGGCGCTTGCCAGCACTTCGTCCTGATCAAGCAAGCCCTGTCGCGTGACGCCCGTCTCGTAATGCGCGCTCTGCGGGCAGTACGCGCAATCCTCCGGACACCCGCCCGTCTTGATCGAAAGCAGCCGGCATAGCTGCACTTCGTCAGGTGCGTGAAACTGCCGATGAACCGTCTGCGCTCGGAAAATCAGGTCGGTAAACGGAAGCCGGAAAATTCCGCCGATCTCCTCGCGCGTCCAATCGTGGCGAATCTCCATCGAATGTCCTTCTCCGGACTGCACAATACCTCCGATTGCATAGCGTAACAAAAGATACCAGACTCGCACGTCCACGGGCGACGCCTGATGTCCTCTCTCCGCGACGCGCACCAACGAGTCGTGCGCCGCAAGGCAGAACCCCCTTACGCCGAAAAGTCCTGATGACGACGGCCTCTGCGAAGCCATCCGCGCCTGACCCTTCGGCCAGCTTATCTAGTACGACCGTACCACTCGCTTTACCTTGAAGGGCCATGACGCCGCACCATATAATGAGGTAGAGTTGCTTCGGCGACCCAGGGTCGAAGGGTCTTCACAAAACGACTATGATGAAACGACTCGTCCTAATTTTGTCTTTTTTGGTTGCATGCATCGCTTTTTGTCTTGCCGCGCAGCCGGCGTCGGCTTCTGCTACCAGGGCGGCGAAGCACGCCGCCAGGAAATCTGCGTCCCGCAAAGCCTCGTTGGTCACCGTCGCGGCTCGCAAGCGTCGTCGCCATCATTACTACAGCAGGCGCTATCACTATCGCGGCCCAATGCGGCCTTCGACGGGGCGCGTTACGGAAATTCAGACGGCCCTTGCCCGCAGCGGCTATTACAAAGGCGACCCGAACGGCAAATGGGATGCTGGGACCGTCCAGGCGATGCGCAATTTCCAGGAAGATCACGGCCTCGACGGCACGGGCAAGATTGACGCGCTGAGCCTCCAAAAGCTGGGCCTTGGCTCGGAAATCGCTGGCGTCGACGCGCCGCATCCTCCCGCGCCAAAGGCTTTGCTGCCCGTTGGTCAGTCCGCTCCAGCCGCCGTTCCTGGAACAGGCGTAAAGCCGCAAACGCCGCAAGCTCCGCAGGCGCCCAAGGTCCCCGACAGCGCGCCCACTACTTCGCCGACGCCAAGCACACCCAGCGCCGCGCCCGGAACTTCAAGCGCCACGCCGCAAAGCTCGAGCGATTCCTCCTCTCCAAGAACTAGCTCGCCCGTCCAGTAACGCGCTTCAGCGTCTTTTCGCGTGCCGCACTCTTGCCGCTTGTGCAAGGGCTCGGAAGTCGCTGCCCCCCTCAGCGCAATCCACCCAGGGAATTCCTTTTGGAATATTCAACTTACGGACTGTTTAATCGTTAGTACTCTTAAGCGAGAGTCTTATGGCCACCATAGTTCTTGCTTCATATACTCTCCAATATGCCGAAAATTGAGTACACGCTTTCTTTTGAGAACTACTTGGAGATGATGAACGGTTCTCGAAAGAAAGTAGAAGTCTCGAGAATCGCGACAGGCTCGGCTATCGGCGGACTTTGCTGTTTCGCTGCTGGGTGTTCTTTCCTTAAGATGAACATAGGATCATTCTTTCCAGGCGGCTTGCTCTTGATGATCGGGCTTTTGCTGGCTCTTCTCGCAATGTTCATTTGTCTCTTCGCGAGAGCGAAGCCGCTACCGTTGGATCCGACTGCGCTTCGGAGAGAATACGACCTTTTCCATGCCGATCGTCGCACTATCGAATTCGACGAGGCCGGATGGCGCTTGTCCTGGTACGAAGGTGATGAAGTACGGCCATGGTCCTGCCTGCGACACGTACACGACGGCGACACAATTCTGGTCCTGGCGACCGCCACAACCGGATATTGGTTGCCAAAACAGGCCCTCAAGTGCGTTGGCCAGCTGGACCAGCTGAAGACTCTGGCCGAATCCTGTCTGACCAATCGAAAGAAACTCTTTGAGGTCCCGATGCGACCCTCGGCGCTACTCTATTCCGGTGCGGCAATATTTCATAATTGGCACCGCTACCTTCTCACGAGGCTCCTTAGCTACGCAGCACTGACGCTTATTGCATATTGGATCGTTTATGCAGCTCCTGCCCAAAAAGTAGGAAATCTTTGGGGTCTCGCTGTGGTACCGCTGTGCTTGATCTTTGGCGAAGGGCTCATCTATGTTCGGACATATTTCAAAACTGATTGGTCTAAAGCGGCGCAGAACGCCGAGATCACGTCAGATTGCCTCGGATATAACACGAAAACGGACCGCTGGATCGCCGAATACCGGAGGATAAAGGCTGTGCGAGAGATCCCCGGTGCTTTTCTGCTCTATTTTGATCGCAATTCGTATCACCTACTTCCGAAGCGAAGCTTTTCGCCAACGCAGATCGCGCAATTCAGAGAAATCGTCGGTGGCGACCAAGGAATGGGCGAATAGTCCTGCCGGCCCAGATGGTCGAGCAATCTGCAACTGAGCGCCCTTTGTCTCCAATACCTCTGCTTCATTGACGCTCTCGCTCGCCGCTTGTTACTCTGATCTCTCACATCGGAGGACAACTGTGGCAACTTCCTACGCTCTCAAGACCTACAAGAACTTCATCAACGGTGAATGGGTCGAATCGCGAAGCAACGAATCCATCGAGAACCGCAATCCCGCGAATCGCGACGAGCTGATCGGAATTTTTCCCGCTTCCTCCAAAGACGACGTTGCTCTTGCCGTCGAAGCCGCTCGTGATGCCTATAAAGACTGGCGCCTCACTCCTGCTCCCAAGCGCGCCGAAATCATGTATCGGGCGGCGCAAATTCTTGTCGAGCGCAAGGAAGATTTCTCGCGCGACATGACCCGTGAGATGGGCAAAGTCCTCGACGAAACGCGCGGCGACGTTCAGGAAGCCATCGACATGACCTACCTGATGGCCGGCGAGGGACGCCGCCAGTTCGGCCACACAACGCCTTCCGAGCTGCCGAACAAGTTCGCGATGTCCGTTCGTTCACCCATCGGCGTCACCGGCCTGATCACTCCGTGGAATTTTCCGATGGCGATTCCGTCCTGGAAGATCATGCCCGCAATCGTCTGCGGCAATACCGTCGTGATCAAACCCGCCGAAGATACTCCGCTCTCAACACACAATCTCGCGCAAGTTCTCGAAGAGGCCGGCCTTCCGCGTGGTGTCGTCAATGTCGTCTTCGGTGATGGACCTGCCGCCGGCAAAGCCCTTCTCGACTCGAGTGACGTTAAGCTCGTCAGTTTCACCGGCTCGACCGAAGTCGGCCGCATCGTAAGCCAGTCCTGCGCGCCAACCTTTAAGAAGTGCCATCTCGAAATGGGCGGCAAAAACATCATCGTCGTCATGGACGACGCGAACCTCGATCTCGCGATTGATGGCGCAATCTGGGGCGGCTTCGGCACCACCGGACAGCGTTGCACCGCGGCCAGCCGCGTCGCCGTGCAGAAGAAAGTCTATCCGCAGTTCGTCAGCAAATTCGTCGACCGCGTGAAATCCCTCCGCGTCGGCGACGGTCTCGACGCCCGCACGAATATGGGCCCTGTGATCAACGAGCAGCAGCTCAACACCGTAATGAAGTACGTCGAGATCGGCAAGAACGAAGGAGCGAAGCTCGCTACCGGCGGCCATCGCCTGGAAAGCGGCGACTACGCCAAGGGTTGGTTCCACGAGCCGACCGTCTTCACCGACTGCGATCCGCAGATGCGCATCTGCCAGGAAGAAATCTTCGGCCCGGTCGTTTCCGTGATTCCATTCGAGACCTTCGACGACGGTCTCGCCATCGCCAACGGCGTCCGGTACGGCCTCTCGGCCGCGATCTATACGCGCAACGTCAACAACGCGTTCCGCGCGCAACGCGATCTCGAAACGGGCATCGTTTACATCAACGCGCCGACCATCGGAGCGGAAACGCATCTCCCGTTCGGCGGCATCAAGAACACAGGCAACGGCCATCGCGAATCCGGCGACGCCGCGCTCGATTTCTACACGGAATGGAAGACGGTCTACATCGATTATTCCGACCGCCTCCAGCGCGCCCAAATCGACAACAACTGAAGCGTGCCGACATGGGGGAGATAAGTAGCGCCGGCGCCTGCCCGCCGTCCTCTTGGAGGGTCTCGCCGGCGGTTTCAGCTTCCTTGAGAAATGACGCTTTGGGAAGTCTGGCGCCACAGGCGTGTCATCCTGCGTGGCCTGACGTAGGAAGGGAACGGAGTCGCGGTTCTCGTGCATGTGGCGGCCGCGAGACGGGACTGGAGCCCGCCCGCCGGGGAAGAGACGATTTGACATCCCGCATCGACAGAATCCCTGCTTCACTTCATTTCGCATTTGCGCTTTGCGCGCTCTTGATCGCCCTAGCCTGCTGCCCCGCATTCGCATCTCCAGTCTCCGGCACATTCAAAGTCGGCGTCGCCGCTCGCGCCTTCATTCCCAGCCCGCCTTACAACTGGCGCGGCGCTCACACTCACGCCCTGCTCACGACGATCTGGTATCCCGCCGCTCCTTCGTCAGTCGAAAAGCCGCAGCCCGTCGGTCCTCCGAATGAGCCGCTTTTCATAGGCGGCAACGCGGCGCCGCATGCCAAATTCGCCGCGTCTCCGTCACGCTTCCCGCTGGTATTGTTGTCTCACGGCACGGGTGGCTCAGCCCTTCAGCTTGCCTGGCTCGGTACTTATCTCGCGTCGCGAGGTTACATCGCCGCCGCCGTCAACCATCCCGGCAACAACGCCCTCGAGCCGTACACGATCCAGGGGTTCACGCTCTGGTGGCTGCGCGCACACGACCTCACCACCGTCCTTAATCATCTGCTCGACGACCGCACCTTTGGCCCGCGCATCGACCGCGCCCGCATCGGCGCCGCCGGATTTTCTCTCGGCGGCTACACCATGATCGAGATCGCGGGCGGCGTCAGCAATCCCCAGGCCGTCATCGACTACTGCAATTCGCCTCGCAGCCATGGTACCTGCAACATTCACGAATTTCCCGATCTGTTGACCAAAGCCGAAGATTTGCAGAAGACAGATCCCGAATTTGCCGCTGCCTTCGCCGAAGGTGACAAGTCCTACCGCGACCCGCGCATCCGCGCCGTGTTCGCCATTGCTCCCGCCCTCGGCCCGGCTTTCTCGCCGCAATCCTTAGCCAAGATTTCGATTCCCGTGGAAATGGTCGCAGGCGCGGCCGATCCCGTCGCGCCGCCGCCCGACAACGCCGACTACTTCGCGCGTCACATTCGCGACGCGAAGCTCGTGATTCTGCCCGGCGGCGTTGCCCACTACACGTTTCTCGACGCCTGCGCACCCGCCGCCTACAAAACTCTCGCCACCTATTGCGACGACGCTCCCGGCGTCAACCGCGTCCGCATCCACAACCGGGTCGCCGCCATGGCCGCCCAATTCTTCGCCGCCCACTTGCGCTAGCAAGCTGCACTCGCCGCCCGCTAGCAAATCGCCCGACCAAAGCAGTGCCTCCCGCGGCAGTTTGCGGAGTATTTCGCTTTTGCATTTCTCCTCTGATTCCTCTGCTTCCTTTGCCTCCTTTCCCTCCTTTTGCTGCTGCCTTCTGCCCTCTAACTTTTGCCTTTCCTTCCTGTCCTTCCGGTCAGTTTCCGAACTAAGCAAACTCCTCTCACTTCGTGATTGCCGCCCTTCTTTTGCGCGTTACAGTGAATGCCATCCGGGTTGCTGCCTGCGAAGCAGGCAAACAATTCGCTTCACCCTCTCGGCCGGGTTTTAGGGTTTGCTTGAAACCCTGGGCCAAAAGGTCTCAGGGCTGACCCGCAAGCCCTGGCCCCAAGAATGAATGGAGGAACCATGTGGAATAAGCAGTCCGATGCACCGTCAACACCGTCTTCGTCGTCATCGCAGCAGCCTGCGTGGCAACCTGCGCAGTCCGCGCCAGTTTCGTCCAGCCCGCGCCCAACTGCGCCGGCAACGCGCACCGTTTCTTCCTTGGGATCCAGCATTGAAATCAAAGGCAAGGTTTCGGGCGACGAAGATCTTCAGATCGACGGCAAAGTGGAAGGTTCGGTCGTTCTCAACGGCCAGCGCCTCACCGTCGGCCGCACCGGCCAGTTGGCCTCCGAAGTCTGGGCGCGCGAACTCGTCGTCTACGGCAAGCTCACCGGCAACATTCACGCCAGCGACCGCGTCGAGATCAAGAAGGACGGCTCGGTTACCGGCGACATCACCACCGCGCGCATCAGCGTCGAAGACGGCGCCTACTTCAAGGGTCGCATCGAAATCGAGCGCAGCAGCAGCCACCACTCGTCCGAATCGGCCAACGCGTCAACGTCCGAACTCGTCGGCGCCAGCAGCAATTGACGACGCGACTAGCGTCGTCGTAAGCGAAGCCCGCCGCGGCGGGCGGAGCGAAGCCTGCCTGCCACAGGCAGGGATCTCTCTTTCGCTCGCATAGTTTTCTCCGTCCTGCGCGGGTACCCACTCTCGCTGCCTGGGAGTGGGAGCCCGCGTTTATTTTCGTCGCGGTCGGACTGCTCTCCGCATTTCTCGCCGCCTGTCCGCCCGCAGCACGTCCTTCCGACAATCTTCTCGCTATTTGGCTACGCCGGTGTTTAGGGGGTCGGAGCCTGCCTGTCGGCAGACATGGCTTCAGCTCCGACATTAGCAGCATGCCTCTTTCTGTCGGGCTTTAGCCCCTGAGGCTTCTTCTCTTCGTCTTCGTCACCGCGCGCTGATCCGAATCGTTCGCCCGGTTTTCGCCGACTCGCGCGCCGCATCCAGAATTTGCATCACGATCACATTCGTCGCGAGCGACGTCGGCCCCTCCGGCTTCCTGTGATCCAGCACCACCGCCCGCAAATATGCCAGTTCGTCGTCATCAGGGGAGGGAATTGCCGCCGACGTTTCCTCCTGCTCCACTCGTTCTCCCGCGCGCCTCACCAGCACGTGATCGCGCGCCACCGTCTTCACACATCCCGTCTTCCCGTACACCTGAATGTCCTTCACATCGAACGGCCAGTTCCACGACGCCTGAATAATCGCCTGCGCCTTCGGATACGTCACCACAATGGTCGCCTCATCATCGACGCGCGGATAAATCTCCGGCTTGATCTGCTGCGTCACCGCCGTCACCGTCAACGGCTGCTCGTTGCCCGTCAGCCACTCCACCAGGTCTGCGCCATAGCAGCCAAAATCGAACAGCGCGCCCGCGCCATCCAGCTTCGGATCCACCAGCCACGCGAGAAACTCCGGTCCAACGCCAATCTCTTTTGGCCCGCGGTGCCCGTCCCTCGCGACGAATTTCCGCAGCGGCCCGATCGCGCCCTGATGCAGCAGTTCGTACGCCTCGCGATTGCTGCGGTACCACGTCGTCTCGTAGTTGACCATCACTTCGATATGCCCGGCCTGCGCCGCCCTCTGGATCGCTTGCGCGTCCGCATAACTCACCGCCAGCGGCTTCTCCATCATCACGTCGACATGGTGCCGCGCGCACGTCTCCACCACCATCTTGTGATCGAACGTGTCCGTGTATGTCAGCACCGCCTGTGGACGCGTTTTCGTCAGCATCTCGTCCAGATTCGTGTACAGCAGGTTCGCATCGATGCCGTACTGTTTCACCACGCGCAGCGCGAACGCGTGGTCCGGCTCCTCGATCCCGACCAGTCGAATCAGCGGGCTGTGCAGATATTGTTGAAAGAATCCGAACACGTGCCCGTGAGCCAGCCCTGCAATCGCCACTCGCATCGGCGCAGTCGAGGCCGTTCCGGTTTCAGCAACAGCCGTTCCGGTCCCGAAGCACGGTCCTGCACACACAGCGATTACCAGCGAAACGGTCAGAAGCATCTTCTTACAACGCGCCATCGCAGTTTCCTCTCCGCATGTCTGAGAACACGGCATGCCGTGCCCCTACTTTTCGTGCGCTCCGTCTTTTCTCTGTGTCTCGGTGTCTCTGTGGCAAGGCTCTTCGTTCTTAATACCTTGTCTCTCGCCACTCGCCGCCGCCTTAGTGCAACGCCGCCAGCCGCTGCTCGATCCATGCCGGTAACTGTGGCTCGTTCGGAGGCATTTTCCCCTCCGTAATCGCCCACTGATCGAGCCAGCCCGTTCCTCCGCCCGCGTAATTATTCGGCAAGTTGTACGCCGAATCCTCCAGCGCCTCGTCCAGCGTAATGAAACTGTAGTTTCGCTTGCGCATCACGGCAGTGAGATCGGCGAAGTGGTCCGCTTCGAGCTGCGAATCGTGCAGCAGGATCACCTGCATGGGCTCGTACCCAATGATTTGCTTCGAAAACCTCTCCGCGTAATCGAGCGATTCGTTCGCATAATCGAGAAACGCGTCCACCACGCGATTCTCTTCCGCCGTATCGCCTTTCCGTTTCGCGTCGTAGTAGACCGGCGCAAACTCCCAGTCCCCAACGTCGATCGTCACCGGCGCCACCGTGTATCCCCGCGACGACAAAAACGCGTCTGCCTCGCGCCGCGTCAGCAAATCCGGCCCCGTATCGAGAAACGGATGACGGAAGTAGCGCAGCGTCATGTGATGTTGCGCCAGCAGCAACTTCAGCACCGGCTCGCCCTCGACGACGTTTTCCTCCCACGCCTGCAAGCCTACTTTGTTCAACGACACGTGGCTGTACGTGTGATTGCCCAACTCGAACCCGTCGTCCAGCCACATCTGCAGCGCCTTGATCCGCTCGTCCACTTGGCCCCATTGGTACAGCTTCACTTCGTTGACGAAGCCGATCGCCGGAATCTTTTCCCGCCGCAGCGTCCCAAGCAGTCGCTCGTTCTGCGCGTCGATTTGCGTCCCGTTCAGCGCACCTGATTCGAACGCCGGCAAATCATCAAACGTCACCGCCACCTTCCTCGGCACCATCGGCGGGTGGAATTCCGTGGGGAGCTTCGCAGCTCCGACCGAGACCGGGGTCCCGCTCACCCCGCCAATAACCCGGTCAGCGACGCCGATCCGAAGGGCAACATTCAGCGTATGCGCTGTTGTGTCACGGACATCGACGTGTTCCTTTGCCGCCTCGAAACCCGGGCGCCCCACGATCAGATCGTACCTGCCCAGCGGCACACCAAATGAAACCGTTCCATCCCCATTGGTTCTCAGGCTTATGCCGACCGGCTCAATCTCCACGTCCGCATTCGAAACCGTCGCTCCACTTTGGTCCCTCACAACCAGCGTGACTTTCGCCTGCTGCCCTTGATCCCGCTCTTCCGCCGTGGCGTTTTGTGCCTGCTGACCCGCCGCCTGCATCGGCGTCGCCTGCGATTGCTGATTCGCCTCCTGTGCCGCCGTCTTTAGGTTTTCATGCAGCGCCGCGCCTGCCCGCCGTGGCGGGGTCTTCAGCGCGGCAGCCGTGGTTCGTGTTTGTAGCGCCGGCGTCTCGCCGGCGTTTTGTCTGGCGCTGGTCTGACTCGTCGCTCCCTGACCCCGCTGCCCAACCTGCTGCATCGGCGTCGCCTGCGATTGCGCGAGAAGCTGCGGCGTTGCGAAAACGCAACAAATCGCAGGTATTGCCAGCCCGAGTATCCGTGCGCGTCTCATCAGAACGCCCTCCACAAAACCGCGAGCATTCTACACGCGATGGGAATCGATGGCGTGCGGTTGAGGATTTTGCCGCGTAGGGGCACGGCACGCCGTGCCCGTCGCTCGTGTAGCGGCAGCTGTGGGCGCGGGTTTGCAGCGCGGGCGTCTCGCCCGGCGTCTTGCGCGGTCGCTTGCGCGCGTAACCGGCTGGGGCGCGACGTACGCCTCTACGGCGTCCAGTACAGTTCTATGACGTGACCGCTGTCGTCGGTATAGATGACATGCTGACTGCCTTGCGCCTCAAACGCGTACCCTCTTGGCTCCGCATCAACGCTCGGTGGACCACCGACGGCGTTCGTCAGGTCGTTATCGTGCCAGCCTGCGCTGTCCCACCACAATTCGTGGATGTGATTGTCGGCGCCTAAATAATTCACGTGCTGCGTTGCAGCGTACATATATCCCGACGGTGCCGTTTGCGAATCCGGCGCGCCCGTCGCGACGGTCAAATCGTTGTGGTGCCAACCGCCGACGTCCCACCACAACTCATGAATGTGGTTGTCGACGGCCACATAGTTCACGTGCTGTGTGCCCTGTGACGGGAATACATACCCGGGTGTGTTTCGATTCACTTGCGCAAGCGGAGCGCCTGTCGCGGCTGTCAGGTCGTTCCAATGCCAACCGCTGCTATCCCGCCACAGCTCGCTCACGTGCGAGTTCGCGTCTACGTAATTCACGTGTTGCGTGGCTTGCGCTTCGAATACGTACCCGGTCGGGTTGCCCGTCGCCGCCGGAGCGCCTGCAGCCGCCAGCCCCAGATTGTTGAAGTGCCAGCCGTTCTTGTCCCACCAGTATTCGTAGATCGGCCCGCCAATGCCTATGAACAGCACGTGCTGCGTGCCTCTTTCGGGGAACGCATAACCAAACGCCGCGCCCGTTACCGTCTCGGCAGCGGAGCCACTCGCTTGTGCCAAGTCGACATAATGCCAGCCGCCACCGTCCGAAGAAAATTCTGCGACGGACCCGGGACCCGTCCCGAGCGAGACCACGTGCATCGTGCAACGGAAAACGTATCCGTTTCCTGCGTTGGCTGCCACAGGGGCATGCGTAATCTTCGTCAGATCGTTGTGGTGCCATCCGTCGCGATCCCTCCACAATTCGTGCATGTGGAGTTTGCCGCCAACCTCACCAACATAGACCACATGCTGAGTGCCGCGCGCCTCGAACACAAAACCGCTCGACGGGCCTTCGCCCGTCGGTGCGCCCGTGGCCAAGGTAAGGTCGCGTAGGTGCCAGCTCATAATCCCCTCCACGAAACCGCGAGCATTCTACACGCGAAGGCCATTACGCTGGTGCATGTCTGTCTGGAGCGCCGTAGGCGCGATTGTATTTAGCCCGGCACGCAGCTTGCCTGCCGCAGGCGGGCGGAGCGGAGTGCCGGGAAGACCAAATCCAACGCACAAAATATTCTTGAGAGTCCCGTAGGGACGATTGACGTGCTATCGTCTCGCCCATGCCAGACCCGGATGTCGCTCTTCGCAAACAAAATTCGCTCACCGTCGAATACGCTTTGACAAGGCGGGAGATATTTCTCTCTTTTCTCGTCAGCCTGGCCCAGTCAGCGCGGTTCCGGCGAACATTCTTGCTTTATGCCGTAGCAGCAGCCTTGGCCGCACTCGTGATCCGCGCCGCCATCCTGCATTCTTTCACCCCTATGGACACGCTGATCGCCGTCGCCTGGGGACTAGGATGGGTCGTTTTTCTTTCAATCTGGGTCACGATTCGTGGCAAGACTGCGAAACGCACGCTCACTGTGTCCGCCCACGGCATCTCGACCGAGATCGGTCGAATCAAGGCGCAGATCCCGTGGGCCAAAATAAAATCAGTTGCGGACACTTCCAAATTCGTCCTGATCGCTCGGACCAACGGCAACGCCTTCTTCGTACCGAATCGAGCGTTTTCATCTCCCGACTTGCGCAACGAGTTCTTCGCCAAAGTCACCGATTGGAGCCGTCAGGCTACATAGAACGCAGTGCCAGGGGACCTCAGTGCCGGCATGCTTCGGCGCCGGTCTCGTGTCAGGGTTGTGACTTGAGTCAGATTCAGCGGCCTTGCGACCGCCTTGAATTCCGCCATTCGTCCTCGTAGCGACCACGCTCAGTTGCTTGCGAATTGCTGCTCCGGAGCGTACAAATCTCTCTGATGGACCCTTCCGGACAGATTGCGAATGGGACCGACCTGATCTGCCCCTATTCAGATCCGCCGCTTGACGAATTTACAGACGATCACATCTTTCCTAACTTCCTCGGAGGACGCAGATCGGTCCGCATCTGCCGCGACTGCAACAGCCGCTTTGGGCACTCGTTCGAGGCAAAGGCCGCGATTCAGCTAAAGCGCTTACAGGTTTTCGTCTCACACTTTGGGCTCGACCTGACGCGTACCGCCGGAATATGGCCGTCAGCTTTGGAAGTAGATGGCATCACCTACAACCTCAAAAGCGGCCCAGACGGTGTCCAGTATGAACTGGCTCGACCCGTAATTCGTCGCGACGAACGGGGGAAAATCACCGGTGTTCAAGCCCGGTCTCGGCCCGAGGCAGAGCAATCGGCCGCGGACCTGATTCGGAAAGGCAAGGCTGAGGAGGTGAATATTACAGAGTCGCAAGGAAAGACCTTTCACGACATCAAGCTGACAGTCGATTTGAGCTACAACCCCGACCTGTACAGGTTGGCGGCAAAGCTCGTCGGCAACATGGCGATCTCAATCGGGCTGGAAACATTTGTAAGAGACAGCGGACTCGGCAGTTATCTGCATGGCAGCCGCGAATGGAAGGTGTCAACCGGATTCTGCGACACCTCATCTCTACGGCGCCTTCGCCCCGGCTTAAGCCATACCATATACCTCGAGCTTGGCACGCCGAGTCGCGCCGTCGTGATCTTTTTCGGAGGGATGCAGATCTTTCTGCCACTTCCTCCAGCATCGAAGGACGCGTTCTTGGGCTTCCTTGACCCCCTCAGTGGCGAAGAGTCCTTTGCGAGGGTCAACGCACTAAATATCAACCAGCCGCCAGAGGTTGTAACAGAGTCACAAGCGAGGTTTTGGCTAGCAGAAATCAATCGGTACTTCAGCGAGGAGGCTAACGCTAGGGGGGCGAAACACCCGCCGAACCTCTCGGTAAGCGGCATAGACCTCGGTAAACCTGGCGCAAGCTACGTTTTCGTCCCGGTTTGGAGATCCAAGGCCAAGCTTTGGTTCACAATCTAGGGCGGGTGGCACGCTTGCGTAGCCGCCGATATCGCAACCACAGTACCTGACCCGCGGCTCCGCTTCACCTGCGGGTGCCGCTCCTGTCGAATGTCATAGAGTCAAATGCCTCTAGAGGCATCTGTCCCGGCCATCCGTATAACTACGTAAACCCCTTTTCCGTAGTTTTGCGATCTAGTCAACGCTCTCCTTCCGTGCTAGCGTCGCTCGATTTTCAATGTGAGAGGTGTTGTGAACGCAAAAGACATAGTTGGTTACAGACCGCATCAGGTCAGAAGATTCTTGCGCAAGGGACGACGGGCTTGGACTCCCGGCGAAGGCCCAAAACGAAACGAAAACGAATCCTCATTGTTCCCCGGTGGCCAAATTCGCCACCTGACCAGCTTTCCAGACGTTCACCGACTGATCGGACCCACGCCGGTCCTTCCGCCGGATGTCGCGCCTTTCGCACGCGAAACAGAAGTCCCAAGCCCGAACGAACCGCAACACGTAATCGAACTCGATCCACCCGAAGTGACCCCGCCCGCTTGTACTGAGCGCAGCGAATGTGGACGGGCTACCCCAGGCGTGCCGATCGAATCAGACCCGCCGCAAACTCCTGTCGCGCTTCCAGCGCGCGAAGTACAACTAAACGAATCCTCGCTGTTCCGGGGCAGCCACGCCCGTCAGCCAACGAATCGGTCTAATCGCCCAATCCAATTATTAGAATCCATCGTAAGTTATTCAAAACAAACTCAACTCAGCGATCCTAATCGCCCAAAATTCAGAAATTCGACAGCTCATCTATCCAGCCGGTACTTCGGTCTTGCGCGCGATGGGGCGGAGCGAAAAAACTGCATCGGGGAAACATGAAGAAACAAATTGGTC
>Ga0335075_10003270_pt1 | contig 25728 bp, 20 predicted proteins | sample Lox_Sample_24_FD_206723 | JGI IMG/M metagenome (GOLD analysis project Ga0335075, IMG submission 206723) | Soil microbial communities from Loxahatchee National Wildlife Refuge, Florida, United States - Lox_Sample_2.4 | ecosystem: Environmental > Terrestrial > Soil > Wetlands | place: USA...
CCCCAGCGAGTAGGCCAGGCCGGCGACGACGAACCCCAGACCCTTGAAGTGCGAGGGCACGACGAACGCGACGAACACGCCGAACCCGACGAGGTGCAGCAACGCCACGCTCGTGAACATCAAGCCAGCCCTGCGCCGCTCCGCGGGCGTGAGCGCCCTCGCTACCTGCGCCACATACGCGAGTGCTGCAAGCCGCGTGGCGCGCACCGTGCTCGGCGGCCCCTCGCGCGCGCCACTCTTCAGCGAGTCCATCGACAGGCTCCTTTCTCGGTGTGGATTCAAACAGGAACCGCCGGGCCGGTAGGCAGCGCCACGCTCACGCCGACAGCGCGAACAGCGGCCAGCGTCCCGGCACGCCCTTGAGCTCGTGCGAGCCGCGGTCGGCGAACGAGAACGGGCCGCCGACGACCGTCCCGAACACGGTGCCCGAAACCAGCACCTCGCCGGCGCTCGCCAGTGCGCACACGCGCGCGGCGATGTGCACGGCCATGCCCGCGACGTCGTGCTCGCCGACCAGCTCGCACTCGCCCGTGTGCATGCCGACGCGCACCTCCATCCCCAGCTCGCGCGCCACGCGCGTGATCGCCAGGGCGCAGCGCAGCGCCCGCGTGGGCGGCCCGTCGAACGTCGCGAGGAAGCCGTCGCCGACCGTCTTCACCTCGTGCCCGCCAAAGCGCGCCAGCTCGGCGCGCACGCGCGCGTCGTGGTCGGCGAGCAGATCGCGCCAGCGCCCGTCGCCGCGTCTGGCCGCGTGCCCGGTGGCGTCGACGATGTCCGTGAACGTCACCGTCAACAGCCTGCGGGTCGGTCCGGCGCCGGCGCGCTGGCCGGTGAGGAACTCCTCGATCTCCTCGAGGATCGCCTCGGTGTCGCCGAGGAAGGGGAAGGAGTCGATGCCCTCGAGCTCCACGTAGCGCGCGCCGGGGATGTGCTCGGCGATGTAGCGCGAGTGGCGCACGTCCCAGCCCCGTTCGCCGGGGCGGTGCATCACGAGCGTCGGCACGCGTATGCGCGCGAGCGCCTCGCGCACGTCGAGGTCGTTCGCCGCGGCGAGCACCGTCCGTGCCTCGCTGGGGCTCGCCGCCAGGCGCTCCACGCGTGCCAGCCACTCCGCCAGCGAGGGGTCGTCGGCCATCGACGGCGCGAGCATGCGCCCGCCTTCGTTGTCCAGCTCGCCCCAGCTGGCGACGTTGCGCTCGACCAGCGCTTCGCGCTCGGGGACGGTCAGCGCCCAGTCGTAGTCGGGCGCCCAGGCGGTGCGCGCGACCGACGCGTACATGATCAGCGCGCCCACGCGCTCGGGGTGCTCGGCCGCGAGCAGCGTGCCGACGAGACCGCCGAGCAGGTAGGTGAACAGCGCGGCGCGTTCGCTGCCGGCCGCGTCGAGCACGGCGATCGCGTCGCGCACTTCCTGCGCGAGCGAGTGCGAGCCGACCAGTCGCTCGGACAGCCCCGTGCCCCGGCGATCGAACAGGATCACGCGACCGAAGCTCGCCAGGCGCTCGAGGAAGCGCCGCAGCGCCGCCAGCTCCCACATCTGCTCGACCTGGGAGATCCAGCCCGGCAGGAACAGCAGGTCGAGCGGCCCGTCGCCGACGATCTGGTAGGCGATGCTCGCGTCGTCGCTGCGCGTGTAGCGGGTGCTCGGCGCCATCAGCCGTCTTCGATCAGCGCGCGAAACGGCGCCGCCGGCTCGACGCTCGCGCCGGCGGCGTGCACGCGGTCGGACAGCCACAGATCCGAGGTGACGACGCGCACGGAGCCCGGTTGCGCCTCGGCGTGCAGCAGGCGCACGATCTCGTCGTCGGCGGAGTCGCGCCGCGGTCGCGGCGCGTAGGCGACGACGATCACCGTGGAGCGGATCGGCGGCGAGGGGGGCTGCTCGAAGACGACCGTGACCTCCGCCCCGCTGCTCGCCGCCCAGCGCTCGAGCATGCCCACCAGCTTGACCATCGCCGCGTGACGATCCTTCCACCACGCGTCCGGTCGCGTGCCGATCACGTTCATCCCGTCCACAAGCCAACGCACGCCGTCAAGCCTATTCTGCGTGCCATGCGGCTCGAAGGCATCCAAACGGGCGACATCGTGGAGGTCGACCGCCGCGGGCGGCGCTTCCACGCGGTGGTCACCGGCGCCGCGCCTGGGGGCCTGGCGATCCAGCCGACCGACCGGCGCGTGAACTACTACTCGTGCCGCAGCCGCGAGGTGATCGCCCACTGGGCCAAGCGCGGGCGCCCGCGCCAGAGCGAAGAGCCGCTGTTGCCCTCGCCGCGCCAGCTGCAGCTCGACCTCGCCGCCCAGGAGGGTCCCGCCGCGCAGTGACGCGTGGCGGCACGCACGCCTGCGCAGCCCGTGCGATGAGAAACCCGGGGGGAGCCGTGGACGCGCGGGCAGATAGGGTCCCCGTCACCGTGAGCGGCCGTGTGCTGATTCTCTCCTGGGAGTACCCGCCGGTGATCGAGGGCGGCCTGGCACGCCACGTGCGCAAGCTGGCGCAGGCGCTGGCGCGCCAGGGCAAGGCGGTGGACGTGCTCACGCGGGGGGTCGGCGCCGACGGCGAGGGCGCGTGCGCGCCGCTCGTGGACGGCGCGTGCACCGGCGTGCGCGTGCATCGTGTGCGCGAGCCGAGCTGGCCGCGCGAGCTCGATCGCTTCGTGGCGTGGGTGCAGCAGATGAACAGCGACATGCTCGCCGCCGGCGAAGCGCTCGCGCAGGAGCACAGCTACGAGCTCGTGCACGGACACGACTGGCTGGTCGCGCACGCCGCCGCGGGCCTGGCGGACAGGCTGGAGGTCCCGTACGTGACGACCATCCACGCCACCGAGCACGGCCGCCACCAGGGGTGGGTGCAGAACCCGCCGCAGTCGCACATCCACGCGGTCGAGCGCTGGATGGCCAGGCGCGCGGACGCGGTGATCGTGTGCTCGTACTACATGCGCGGGCACGTGGCCGACATCTTCGACATCGACGAGCGCCGCGTGGCGGTGATCCCCAACGGCGTGGACCCCAGCGAACTGCAGCCGACGGGGGACCTGGGCGCGCTCAGAGCCGAGTTCGCCGCGCCGCACGAGAAGCTGGTCCTGCTCGTCGGGCGGCTGGTGTACGAGAAGGGCTTCCAGCTCGCGCTCGACGCGCTGCCGGAGGTGATCGAGCGTGTGGGCAACGTGCGCTTCCTGGTCGCCGGCAGCGGCACCCACGAGGCCGAGCTGAAGGCGCAGGCGCAGCGGCTCGGGCTGTGCGAGCACGGGACGTTCCTCGGCTGGATCGGCGACGACGTGCTGCACCGCCTGTACGGCATCGCGGACCTGTGCGTGGTGCCCTCGATCTACGAGCCGTTCGGGCTGGTGGCGCTCGAGGCGATGGCCTCCGGCTGCCCGTGCATCGTGGCCGACACCGGCGGGCTGCGCGAGGTGGTCCCGGTGGGCGAGCGCGTGGGGCTGCGGTTCAACGGCGGCGATCCCGAGCACCTGGGCGTGATGATCGAACGTCTGCTCGTCGATGAGGAGCTGTGCGATCGCCTGGTCACCGAAGCGTCCGAGTATGTGCTTCGCTTCGACTGGGAAGACGTCGCGCAGCGTACGCGTGGCATTTACGATGCGTTGCACAAGCTGACGCCGAGGGAGGAGGCGCGAAGGGGATGACGCAGATGGTGCAGGGTCTGATGCAGGATGACTTCCCGCTGACCCTCAACCACCTCCGCCGGCGGCTGGCGAGCTACAACCACGGCGCGGAGGTGGTGACGCTGGGCGGCGACGGTGCGACCGTCACGCGCGCGAGTCACGCCGAGGTCTCCGCGCGCATCGACCGCCTGGCGCACGCGCTGCACGGGCTGGGGGTGCGTCAGGGCGAGCGCGTGGCGACGTTCGCGTGGAACAACCAGCGCCACTTCGAGCTGTACTTCGCCGTCCCATGCATGGGCGCGGTGCTGCACACGCTGAACATCCGCCTGTTCGATGAGCAGCTCACCTACATCGTCAACCACGCCGAGGACCGGATCATCTTCGTCGACGACTCGCTGGTGGCGCAGCTGGCCAAGCTGGCGCCCACGTTCAAGACGGTCGAGCGCTACGTGGTGATGGGCGAGGACGCCGACGCGCACGTCGGCGAGCTGCCGGGCGCGATCACCTACGAGCAGCTGCTCGCGCAGGCGCCGGGTGGGGAGCAGCCGTTCGCCTACCCCGAGCTCGACGAGCGCCAGGCCGCCTCGCTGTGCTACACGAGCGGCACCACCGGCAACCCCAAGGGCGTGCTCTACTCGCACCGCTCGATCAGCCTGCACTCGACGGTCACGCTCGCCAAGGACGGCACCGGGCTCTCGCGCGCCGACCGCATCCTGGCGGTGGTGCCGATGTTCCACGTCAACGCCTGGGGGTTGCCCTACGGCGCCGCCCTCGCCGGCGCCGACCTGATCCTGCCCGATCGCCATCTGCAGCCCGAGCCGCTGGCCGGCCTGATCGCCGGCGAGCGCCCCACGCTGATGGGCTGCGTGCCGACGATCTTCCAGGGCCTGCTCGCCCACGCCGAGCAGCATCCGGAGCTCGACCTGTCCTCGCTGTCCAACGCGGCCTGCGGCGGCTCGGCGGTGCCGCGCCAGCTGATGAAGGACTTCGAGGAGCGCCACGACGTGCGCATCTTCCAGGCGTGGGGCATGACCGAGACGAGCCCCGTCGCCACCTACTCGCGCCCGCGCGAGCGCACCCCCGACGGGGGCGCACGCGAGCACGACGACGCCTACTGGGACGAGCGCGCGATGCAGGGGCGCCCGCTGCCGTGGGTCGAGCTGCGCCTCGCCGGCGATGACGGCGCAGAGGTCCCGTGGGATGGCACCGCCACGGGCGAGATCGAAGTGCGCGGGCCGTGGGTGGCCGCGCGCTACTTCGCCGACAGCTCCGAAGACGAGAAGTTCGCCACCGGCTGGCTGCGCACCGGGGACATCGCCTCGGTGAACGCGCGCGGCAACGTGCAGATCACCGACCGCTCCAAGGACGTGATCAAGTCCGGCGGCGAGTGGATCTCCTCGGTGGAGCTCGAGAACGAGCTGATGTCCCATCCGGACGTGCTCGAGGCGGCCGTGATCGCCAAGCCCGACGAGCGCTGGGCCGAGCGGCCGTTGTGCTGTGTGGTGCTGCGCGAGCAGTCCGCGGTGGACGCGCCCGCGCTCGTCGAGCACCTGCGCGAGAAGGTCGCCAAGTGGTGGCTGCCCGACGAGTTCGCGTTCGTGGCGGAGATCCCCAAGACGAGCGTGGGCAAGTTCGACAAGAAGGTGCTGCGCGCACGGCTGGCAGACGGCACGCTCGAGGGTCGCGTGCTCGTCTCCTGACGGGCACCGCTCGAGGCGTCGCGCGGTCGCTGCGCGCACGACGCGGGCCCGTGAGCGCCCCGACGGGGGCTTGCGACCGCGATAGCTGATAGACCTTCCACGCTGAGCAGGCAGGCGAGCGCCGCTCAACGGCGAAAGATGATGACCTGCACACCAGATCACGACAACCGGCCCCGGACAGCGGGCCGCAGCGACCAAACGGAGGTTGGCATGACTCGGAGCGATGTCATGGCCTCGAGTAGGCCAAGCACAGTCGGCGGGGAGAAAATCAGCAGGCGATCTTCCGGCATCCGGCGCGGTGTGGTGGTGCTCGCGGCGATGGCGGCCGTGGTCTGCCTGCCGAGCGTCGCGCTCGGCGCCTCGGAACCCACGTCCGGCTACAAGGAAACCCCGACGGTCAGCAAAACCACGCCCACCACGGGTGTCTCGCCGGCCAAAGAAGAAGCGCCCGCCAAAGAACCGGCGCCCACGCCGACGACCAGCGAAAAAGCGACCACGCTGCCGTTCACCGGCTTTGACCTGCGCTGGGATCTCGGCCTCGGTGTGCTGCTGATCGTCGCCGGCGTGTCGATCGTCGTGGTGCAGCGCCGCCAGCGCCGCGACAGCCGGCGCTGAGGCGCACAGCCCGCTCTTAGAGCTCACTCACTCACGCCCGCTCGCCGCCGTGTGGCGGGGGCGGCCGTGAGCGCGCGCCTGGGCGATGGGCGCGCGCCGGCGGCCAAACGTCAACGCCGATGCGATTTGTACGGAGATTGCGACATACCGCTGTGCATTACGTACAAGCCCCCGACATGCTTCCGCCGACTCGTTGGCGATGCTATAGGCCGTGTCGAGGCCGGGGAGGGAAGTGGACCGGACAACTGATGCGGTGTTCATGACCGGGGCGACTGGCTTCGTCGGCATGGAGCTGCTCACCCGCTATTTGGAGCGCACCGATCGCCGCGTGTACGCGCTGGTGCGTGGCCGCGACGACGGCGAGGCCGGCGAGCGCATGCGGCGCACGCTGATCGACCTGTTCGGTCCCGGCCACCGCTACTCCGAGCGCGTGGTGGCCGTGCGTGGCGACGTGACGCACCCAGGGTTGGGCGTCAGCGGCGGGCTGGACTGGCTTGCCGGCCAGGTGAGCGAGGTCGTGCACAGCGCGGCTTCGGTGTCCTTCGAGCTCGAGCCGCAGGAGGCGCGCGCGATCAACGTGGACGGCACCAGGCGGGTACTCGAGTTCGCCGAGCGCTGCCATGCTCGCGGGGCGCTGCGGCGCGTGTCCTATATCTCCACCGCGTACGTCGCCGGCGACCACGCCGGCTGCTTCAGCGAGGACGACCTCGACGTCGGCCAGCGGCTGCGCAACACCTACGAGCAGTCGAAGTTTGAGGCCGAGTGCTTGCTCGCGCGCGCACGTGGGCAGCTGCCGGTGACGATCTTTCGCCCGAGCATCATCGTGGGGGAGAGCGACAGCGGCTGGACGGCCTCGTTCAACGTGCTCTACTGGCCGCTGCGCGCCTTCGCGCGCGGCGCCTACGCCGCGCTGCCGGCGCGCGGCGATGCGCCCGTTGACGTCGTGCCGGTCGACTACGTCGCCGACGCCATCTTCGCGTTGAGCCAGCGTCCCGAGGCGGTGGGCGCGACGTTCCACCTCACGGCGAGCGCCAACGCGAGCAGCGTCGGCGAGCTCGTGCAGCTTGCGACGACGTTCTTCAAACGCCCGCTCCCGCGGCTGATCGAGCCCTCGCTGTACGTGCGCGTCGTGCACCCGCTGCTCGTGCGCGCGGCCGAGGACGAGCGCAGCCGCCGCGCGCTCAAGCGCACGGAGATCTTCTTCCCCTACTTCGCCATGCGCGCGCATTTCGACGACCGTAGGACGCGTGTGGCGCTACGCGGCAGCGGCATCGGCACGGCGCCGCTGGCCAGCTACTTCGATCGCCTGATCCACTTCGCGCTGGCGGCCGAATGGGGGCGCAGACACGTCCCGCGCGCGCGCGTCACGCGCGCGAGCCCGCCGTCGTTCACGCGCGTGCCCAGCGAACGCCACGAGCACCCGTCCGCCGCGGAGGCGGCGCGGGCGGTGCTGGCGCGATGACGAGCCCGCGGCTGTCGGCGCTGGACGCGTCGTTCCTGGCCGTGGAGACGCCGACCGCGCACATGCACGTCGGCTGGGTGGCGCTGTTTGCGGCGCGCGCCGACGGGCGCCTGCCGAGCTTCGACGAGCTGCGCGACCACATCCAGCTGCGTCTCAGCCGCGCGCCGCGCTACCGCCAGAAGCTCGCGTCGGTGCCGCTCAGCCTGCACGCCCCCGAGTGGATCGACGACCCGGCCTTCTCCATCGATCGTCACATCTACTGGGCGCCGGGGTCGCTGGAGGGCCTGATCGACGAGGTGATGTCGATCCCGTTGCGTCGTGACCGTCCGCTGTGGGAGATGTGGATCTGCGAGAACCCCGCCCAGCGGCGCTTTGCGATCGTCGGCAAGACCCACCACTGCATGGTCGACGGGCTCGCCGCGCTCGAGCTCGCGTACATGCTGCTCGACCCCACGCCCGAGACCGCCGCCTGCGAGGCGGGGAACTGGCGTGCGGAGCCCGAGCCCGCCAGCGAGCGGGTGCTCGCGCGCGGGCTGCGCGACCTCGTCTCCCAGCAGCTCGACCTGCTGCAGTGGCCGCTGCGGGTGGCCAGCGCACCCGGCCCCGCTGCGCGTCAGACGGTCGCCGGCGTCGCGCGCGCCAGCCGTGCGCTCAACCAGCTGCTGCGCGCCGCGCCCGCGAGCGTGCTCAACGGCGAGCTCTCGCCGCTGCGCCGCCTGGCGTGGGCACAGCGCCCGCTGGAGGACCTGCGCACGATCAAGCGCGCGTACGGGACGACGATCAACGACGTGATCCTCGCGGCGGTGGCAGGCGGAATCCGCAGCTACCTGTTGCGCCGCGGCGAGCAGCCGGGGGCGCTGAAGGTGATGGTGCCCGTGAACGTGCGCGGCGAGGGCGACGGCCTGGGCAACCACATCTCGTTCGTGTTCGCTGAGCTGCCGTGCGACGACCCCGACCCGCTCGGCCGCCTGTATCAGGTGCATGCGAGCATGAGCCGCTGCAAGCGCGAGGGCGAGCCCGAGGGCTCGGACCTGGTGTTGAAGGCCGCCTCGCGCACGCCGGTGACCGTGCAGCAGGCGCTCTCACGCCTGTTCGCCAGCCCACGCGCATTCAACCTCGTGGTGTCCAACATCCCCGGACCCACCACGCCGATGTACATGCTCGGCTGCGAGCTGCAGGCTGTCTACCCGATGGTTCCGCTGGCCGACCACCACGCGGTGTCCGTGGGCATGCTCACCGTCAACGACCAGGCGTGCTTCGGCATCTACGCCGATCGCCAGGCGCTGCCCGACGTGAACCTGCTCGCCCAGGACATCGACGACGCGGTCACCGAGCTCTTGTCGGGCACCTATCGCGTGATGGAGTCGCACGGGTCGCTGCTCACGCGCGCGCGCGCCGCGCTCGCCGAGGACGCCGCTCCCGCCGAGCAGTCGCCCGCCGGCTCACCGAGCGCGGATGCGCGCGCGCGTGAGCTGTTCGAGCGGCGACGCTATGAGATCGAACTGCAGCGGCTGGCGAGCGACGCGGGCTTCGGCGACGCGTTTGGCGTCGACGCCGCACCGCGCATCCGCCGTGCGGCTCCCCAGGACGGCGAGCGCCAGAGCGGCGACCCGTTCGGCTCCACCTGAGCGCAACACGGCACGGTCGTGCTGCGGCCGCGGCGAGTGCGCCCGCAGCGGCCGCCCGCGGCGGCCGCCCGCGCCACAGCGCTACAGCGCCGGCTCCTGCTCGGGGCCCCACACCTCGCGGTTGTCAAGGCGCTCGAGCGACCGGCGCGCGCGCAACTCGAGCAGCCGCTGCAGGCCGCATGCGGCAAACAGCGCCTGGATCTGTGCGCGCTCCGCGGCGGCGCTGTCGGCGAGCACGGCCTGCAGACGCTGCAGCAGGTACAGCCGGTAGGGCAGCACGCTGGTGGTCATCTCCCGCCCACGCCAGGCGAAGGTCACGTTGCCGATCGCGCGCCGCGAGGGCTTGCCGGCGACGACCGTGCCCTCGCCGATGCTGGCGTCGTTGGCGAGGTACGCGTCGGTGAAAGCGACCTGCGCCACCAGTTCCGGGAGTTGCTCGTCGGCGATGTACTGCAGCAGCGCGCGGAGTGTCGCGGGAATCTCGTCGCCGGGGAAGAACGCCTGCGGGTAGTCGAGGTATTCGCTGGCGTCGTAGACGGGCGCGTTCATGCGCTCAACCCAGCGGTAGACAGGCCAGGCGGTGCGCTTCATGATCAGCGACGGGTAGGGGTCGCGCCCCAGGTGCGCCCACAGCGGCCCGATGAAGCCAAAGTCGCCGTTGCTCGGCAGGCCGCCCAGCAGGTAGGGGGCGCAGCGCAGGTGAGCTGACAGGAGCTCGAGGAACTCCGCGTAGGAGCGCTCGATCTCCGCGGTCAGCGCGGGTGTCACGCCGAGCGCGATCGTCGCCTTGCGCATCAGGGCGCTCGCGTATGCGAACGCCGCGCCGCGCGCCTGCTCGTCGCCGCCCACCGCAAGCGCGCCCGCGAAATCGTGCTGCAGGAACGGGAGGTTGGTTTCGTCGAAGTTCCAGCGGTAGTGCATCGCCGGGCGCAACAGCCCCTCGCCACCGAACAGCTCGAGCACGTGGGCGACCGCGCGCTGCACGGGCCCCGGCGGATAGATCGAATGCGCTGGCGGCTCGCTGCGCTCGAGGAAGTCGATGATGTCGACCGTGTCCTGGATCAGCCGTCCGTCAGGCGTCTCGAGCACCGGCACGATCATCCGGCCGAGCGCGGGCAGAACGTGCTGCTGGTAGCGCGGGTGCCCGTTGGCGCGCTCCACGTAGTCGATGCGTCGCTTGCGCAGGTATGCACGCGCCTTGGCCGAGTACAGCGATGCGGGCATGGCGTAGAGGACGTAGCTGCGCGTTTGCACCCGCCAGGAGGATACGGTGGCACCGCATGCGATCGCGTCACGATCCGCGTCACCGCGGCCTGTGATCGCTTGTCTGCTTACGCGTGCCCGAAGCGCACGTCGGGAAGGATGCGCCGCGCCCAGCGCGGCAGGTACCAGGCGCGCGCGCCCATCACCCGCAGCAGCACCGGCAGCAGCAGCAGGCGGACGAGCGCGGCGTCCAGCAGCACGGCGACGCCGAGGATGATCCCCATCTCCTTCGGCGGCAGCGGCCCGGAGAGCGCGAACGTGAAGAACACCGCGACCATCACGCCGGCGGCGGCGAAGATCACGCGCCCGGAGTGCGCCAGGGCGCCCACCATTGCGTCCTTGGCGTCGTGGTTGTGGTCCCAGTGCTCCTTGGCGGAGGACAGCAGGAACATGGTGTAGTCCATCGAGATCGCGAAGATCATCGCGAAGAAGAACACCGGCCCCCAGGCGTCGAGGAACCCCTGCGGCTGGAAGCCCAGGAGCGAGTGCAGGTCGCCGTCCTGGAAGATCCACTTGGACACCCCGAACGCGGCGCCCGTGGCCAGCAGGTTGGTCAGCACGCCGGCGGCGGCGAGCAGCGGGGCCTGCAGGGCGAACAGCAGCAGCAGGAAGCCGAGCACCAGCACCACGCCGATCACCAGCGGGGTCTTGGCGGCGAGCAGGCTCTGCAGGTCGTGGTTTTCGGCTGCCGCGCCGCCGAGCACCGCGTCTGCTGGAAGCGCACGCCGGAGCCGTTCGATGGTCGCGCCAACCGCAGGGTTCGATGGATCTTGGCGGGGAATCGCGGTGACCAGCGCACGCCCTGCGGCGCCTGGCTGGGTGGGCATGACCTCGGCGATGGCGGGGTCGCCCGCCGCCATGCGGGCGATGCTCGTGGCCTGTGCTGCGGGCGCGACGATCTGCAGGGGGCCGGTTGCGCCTGGGCCCATCGCAGCCTGGACCTGGTCATAGCCGATGCGCGATGAGTCGCTGCTCGGCACGACCTTGATCGAGGGCATCGAGGTCTTCAGCTGGGTGACGGGGTAGGCGAGCGCCAGCAGCGCCACCAGCGCGGCGATGCCGTAGCGGCCTGGGTGGCGCCACAGCCGTTCGCCCCACGCGGCGAAGCGCGGGGAGCGGTGCAGGGCGGGCGGGTTCGACTTGACCCACGGCAGCGAGAGGTTGTCCACCTTCGGGCCGAGCTTGGCCAGCACCGCCGGCAGCAGCGTGAGCGTGGCGGCGAGCACGAAGATGACGGCAAGCATGATCCCCAGGCTCATGCTGCGAAACGCCGGGCTGGGGACGAGCATCACGGCGGTCAGCGAGATCAGCACGGTCACGCCGCTGAACAGGACAGCCTTGCCCGCCGTGTCCATCGTCACGGCGGTCGCCGCGAGCGGGTCGAGCTTCGATCCGAAGAAGGCGCCGCGGAAGCGCATCACGATGAACAGCGCGTAGTCGATGCCGAGCGCGAGCGCGAACATCAGCGCGAAGTTCATCGCCCAGATCGAGACCGGCGTGATCAGCGTGCCGAGGTAGAGCATGCCGGCGGCGGCGAGCAGGCCGACCATCGTCAGCATCAGCGGCAGCCCGGCCGCGACGAGCGAGCCGAAGGCGAGCAGCATGATGCCGAGCGTCACCGGCCAGGAGATGAGCTCCGATTTGAGCATCGCCGAACGGTTGGCGGCGTTGAAGTCCGACCACATCCCGGCCGCGCCGGTGAGGTTGACGCCAACGGCACCCGCCGAGAGCCCGTGCAGCGTGCCCTTCAGCTCGTTTGCGGCCGCGACCATTTCGTTTGGACCGCGCGCTGCGCCGGCCTGCACGATCGCGGTGTGCCCGTCGCGCGAGATCGAGATGCCGGGCGCCGGCGCGAGCACCGTGCGGACGGCGCTGTTTGCGCGCAACGTCGCTTCCACGCGAGACACGACCGATCGGAAGGGCGGCGAGCCGACTGTTTCGGTCGGGGAGTAGACCACGGTCATCAACCCGTAGCTGCCGAGACCCTTGAAGTCGCGTTCGATGAGCTTGCGGGCCTGCGCCGAGTGCGAGCCGCTCGCTTCCCACCCGGCGCCCGACAGCGCGCGCTCGACGCGCGGCGCGAAAAAGCCGAGGACGAGCGCGAGCAGGATCCACCCGGCGAGCACCCTGCGGACATGCGTCGCGGTGTAGCGCCCGAGGCGGCCGACCGGCCCGACGTGCGTCGCGTGCTCGACGGGGGGCTTGGCGCGCTTGACGGCGGGGGCCGCAATGGTGGTGCTCATGAGCTTGCCTGCTGACCCTGCGCGCATGCCATGCCGCGGAGCATAGCACAACTATACAGCTGTATACAGTTACAGTTGTCGAGCGCCGGGATCGGTGGCGCGCGTGTTTCGCCGCGACGCCGACCGGAGAAGCGGCTCAGCCTGTGCCCTCGACGAGCGCCGTCAGCTCGGCGAGCTGCAGCTGCAGCCCGCCGCAGACCTGCTCGCACAGCTCATACACGCCCCTGTCGGCGATGCTGTAGATCGAGCTGTTGCCCTGCTTGCGTCGCGCGAGGATGCCCGCTTGCAGCAGCACTCCCAGGTGCTTGGAGGCGTTCTGCTGGCTCGTGCCCAGACGCTCTGTGACCTCACCGACGGTCAACTCCTCGTCGCGCAGCAGGTCGAGGATGCGAATCCTGGTCGGGTCGCCGATCACGCGCAGACGCGCCGCGATCAACTCGGCGAGGTCGACGGGTATGGGGCTGGGAAGGCTCATCGGCATCCGTGTGGCGCTCGACGGATGAGCCCCATCTACACCAACATATCACTGTTCAGGCGTATGGTTGAGGACGACCCCAGGGCGGGCGGCGCAGGTTTCCCCTCAGCGGGCCGGGTGCGTGGCGGGTCGGCTCATGGCGCTCCCGCCGATCCGCGCCGGCGCAGGGTCGAGTCCACGGTGGCGGCCACCACCAGCACGATCGCCGTGGCGATGTCCTGGCCGGCGGCGTTGATGCCCATCAGGCCGAGGCCGTTGAACACGGCGGCGATTAGCACGCCGCCGAGCAGCGCGTGCAGCGGCTTGCCGCGCCCGCCGAACAGGCTCGCGCCGCCGATCACGGCGGCCGCGACCGCGTACAGCACGAGCGAGCCGCCGTCGATGTCGGTGGAGATCGAGCCCAGGCGCGACTCGTACACGAGGCCCGCCATCCCGGCGGTCAGGGCGCACAGCATGAAGCCCAGCGTGCGCACGCGCGCCACGTTGACGCCGGCGCGGCGTGCCGCTTCGGGGTTGGCGCCGATGGCGTAGATGTAGCGGCCCAGGCGTGTGCGTCCGAGCAGGACCGTCCAAGCGAGCAGCACGATGGCGACGAACGGGACCACCCAAGGGACTCCGCGCAGCGTGATCAGCACGCCGCGGTTGAGGTTGCACACGTAGACGAGCGCGACGCCCGCGATCGCGGTGATCGCGATCGTCAGCAACGTGATCGACAGCGGCGGCGCGCTCAGTCCCTTGGCGCGCCGGCGTGCCGCGCGCGTCAGGGTCAACGCGGCGAACAGGCCGAGGGCGGCGGCGAGCACGGCCCAGCCGACCGCCGGGCTCATGTTGGCGTTGACCAGTTCGTACACCGGGCTGGCGGGGTTGATCGACAGCACACCGCCGACGGCCGCCTTGTCGATCGTGGCGAGCTCGAGCATCACACCCTCCCACAGCAGCAGCCCGCCGAGCGTGACGACGAAGGACGGCAGGCGCAGCCTGGTGATCAACGTCCCCTGCAGGGTGCCGATCGTGGCGGCCACGGCGAACCCGCAGAGGATTGCCAGCCACCACGGGAAGTTGACCGGTGTGGTCATCAGCTCGGCGATCGTGAAGGCTGCGACGCCCGCAACGTATCCGATCGACAGGTCGATCTCCGAGAGCACCAGCGCGAACACCTCGGCTGCGCCGAACAGGACGAAGATCGCGGCCTGGACGAGCAGGTTGACGATGTTGGGCGCCGTGAGGAACTCCGAGCGCTCGATCTGGAAGAACGCGCCGACGACGATCAGGCCGACGACGATCGGCAGCGCACCGCTGTCGCCCGTGCGGATTCGCTGGCGCCAGGCGCGTAGATACTCGCTGAGCGAGCTGGCCAGCACCTCCGGCGCTGCCGCCACGGCGGCGAGCTCGGCCTCCTCGCTGGCCGGTGGCTGCGCGGTCGTCGCTTCGTCCGCCGGGGGCGTGGACTCGGCCACGCTCGTTGCGGGTGATCCTGGCTCACTCACCGTGTGCCTCCTGCACGGCCGTCGGGGGCTGCGTGCGCCCGGCAGTGGCGCGCGCCGAGCTCCCCAGCGTCATGTATTCGACGACCGTCTGTGGATCGAACTCCGCTAGCGGTCCACTGGCCACCAGTCGCCCGAGGCGCAGGATCGCGATCCTGTCGGCGACGCTGAACACGTCGTTGATGTTGTGCGAGATGACGATCACCGCGACCCCGCGGCCGGCGAGGCGCCTGATCAGCTCGAGCACGGTCCTGGTCTGCGAGACGCCGAGCGCGGCGGTGGGCTCGTCCATGATCACGAGCTTGGAGTTGGTCATCAGCGCCTTGGCGACCGCCACGGACTGGCGCTGGCCGCCGGAGAGCGAGAGCACGGGCTGGCGAATCGAGAGCACGGAGGTCACCGACAGCTCCTGCAGCGTGCGTCTGGCGTCCTGCTCCATCACCACCTCGTCGAGCAGCCCATGACGCAGGATCTCGCGGCCGAGGAACATGTTCTGGACGATGTCCAGGTTGTCGCACAGCGCTAGGTCCTGGTAGATGGTCGTGATCCCGAGATCCTCCGCCTGCCTGGGGCTGCGCAGCCGCACGGGCCTTCCTTCCCAGCGAATCTCGCCCGCGTCGGGCTGCCACAGCCCGGCGACCGTCTTGATCAGGACCGACTTGCCGGCGCCGTTGTCCCCGGCCAGCGCCGTGACGGCGCCCACGGGGACGTCGAGGTCCACATCTGTCAGCGCCTGGACCGGGCCGAAGGTCTTGGTGACGCCGCGCAGCGCGACCAGCGGCGCCGGTGCCTCGGGCGACGGCGCGGCGGCGGCGGCCTCGCCCGTGTCAGCTGTGTGTTGGTCGGTGCTCATGGCTTCGCCGGCCCGGCGCCGGGTCCCTCCGATTCGTCGGCGGGACCCGGCTGCGAGGGCTACGGGTGGTTGATCAGATTCCCGCTGCCTTGCACTGCTTGGCATAGCCGCGGCACAGTTCCGCGGTGGGCACGAAGTTGTCTTTGACGATCGTGCTCTTCATGTTGCTGGTGGTCACCCACTCGGGTGTCATCAGCACCGATGCCACTGCCTTCTTCTCCACCGTGTCGGTGGTGCTGCCGTTCACCAGCGAGGAGGGAGGCGTCTTGTCCGCGCGCAGGTACAGCGCCAACGAGACGGCTGCCTGGGCCTCGAGGTAGATCGGCTTGTAGACGGTCCCGCACTGGTAGCCGGAGAGCACGTTCTGCAGTCCCGTCAGCGTCGCGTCCTGTCCGGTGGTGGGGAACGTGTGCGGCTTCACACCATGGCTTTTCAGGTAGCTGATGATCGGCGCGCCGGTCTCGTCGTTGGGGATCAGCGCCGCGTTGATGTTCGGGTGCGCCGTGATGGCTCCCTCGAACTCCGTCAGCGCGACTTCCGGTTCCCACGTGCCGGCGGTGTTCTGGACATCCACGTACTTGTGCGACTTGAAGTACGCCGCCAGCACGTGGTTGTAGTAACCTTCATAGAACAGCGTCGCGTTGTTGTCGGTGACAGCGCCGTGCATGACGACGAGCTGGGGCTTCTTGACGTGCCATTCGGAGATGCAGCTCACCATGCCTTTGCCCAGCAGTTCGCCCACCCGTACGTTGTTGAAGCTCACGTAATACTTACGACTGCCGCCGAGCGTCAGCCGGTCGTAGTCGATCACGTACACGCCGTGCGCTTTGGCGTAGTTCTCGATCTGGGCGCCGACGCCGGAGTCGAGCGGGTCCATCAACAGCACGGTCGCGCCGTTGGTGATGTCGCTCTCCGCGTCGGTTAGCTCGGTGGTGTCGCTGCCGAGCGCGTTCTGGATGATGATGTCGCCACCCGGCACTTTCGCCGCTTCCAGCGACTTTTTGATGTCCGGCTGGTCGAACTCGACGTAGCGGGTCGAGCTGACGGTGTCCGGCAGGATCGCCGCCACCTTGCCCTTCCCTTCTTTGGCCAGCGCCGCCAGTTTGCCCATCGCCGAGAAGTTGTTGGTGAATTCGCTCACCGAGATTCTCGGGGTCGAGCTCGCGGCCAGCGAGGAGGTGGCGAATCCGATTACGAGTGCGCCGACCACTGCGGCAAGCGCAGCATATGTCCAACGAAACATTTTGTCTCCTTTGTCTTCGCCCCTCGCCGCAGTTTCAGACGCAGGCGATAATCGGAGCGCTATCCCTTGCATTGACTTCGGCGAAATCCTGCCACTGCCGTGGGGCCGCATCATGAGCGCATAACCGACGGACTTACCGTGGAAACTACGGACTTGACCGGCCTGGCCGCGCGCGTGCTCATCCCGTGCTGACGCGCGTGAGATGCTCACGGATCGCCCGGTTGACGTGCTCGGGGTGCTCCTCGGCCAGCCAGTGGGCGGCGCCGTCCACCTCGATGAAGGTCAGATCGGGCACGTGGCGCTCCAGCCCCGCGTGCGATGCCGGGCGGATCCAGCGGTCGGCGGTCGGGTACGTCACGAGCGTGGGCACGGTGACGGTCTGCGACGAGATGTGCCTGACGATGTTGCCGTGGGCGAGCGTGCCGTCGGGCGGGCGGCCCCTGGCCCTCGGCGTGAAACCAGCGCAGCGCCGAGCTGCTCCACCAGCTGGCGGATGTCCTCCACGAGCCGTGCACGTGAGGTGGGCGTGCACGTCGTCGCGCTTGGACGGCAGGTTGTGGCCACGCAGGTTCGGCACGAGCGCGAGATGATCGCGCGAGAACTCCGCGAGCGGGTGGCGATACTGACACCAGCACTGCGGGAACCCGCGCAGGAACACGATCAGCGGTCCCTCGCCCGCGTGCGCGTAGTGGAGCTCCACGCCGTTCACCTTGCGGTTCGTGCGCCAGCTGGTCAGATCCCGCCGTGTGCTGTGGATAGGGCAGCGCGTATCTCCTCATATTAATTATTAATATTTATATAGAAGGTGACGGCGCAGTGAGGATGGCACGGTCGAGGCAGGGAAGCTCGCGGCTTTCGGCCTGCTTCAGTCTCTGTCATTGTCGGATTTCTGCTGGACATGTGCGCCGAGGTATGTCAGGGTGTGGGCAAGCCAAACAGGAGGCTCACCGGTATGACCGCACACGCTGAGAAGGCCGCCCGCTTCCTCGAGCTCCACCGCGGGGACCGCCCGCTGCTGCTGGCCAACGCCTGGGACGTCGGCTCGGCGAAGCTGCTTGTCTCACTCGGCTATCAGGCGCTCGCCACCACCAGCAGCGGCTACGCCGCAAGCCTTGGGCGTCGCGACTACGGGGTCACGCGCGAGGAGTCGCTCGCCCACGCCGCCGCGCTCGTGGCCGGCGCCGATGTGCCCGTGTCGGCGGACCTCGAGAACTGCTTCGCCGCGGACGCCGCCGGCGGCGCGGACACCGTGCGCCGTGCGCTCGACGCCGGTCTCGCCGGCTGCTCGATCGAGGACTGGGACCCACGCGGGCGTCGGCTTTACGACGTCGGTGAGGCGGCTGAGCGACACGTCGACTTTTTCGGCGGCCAGCGATGAGTTTCCGAAGTAGGCTGAGTCCCTGTGCATGTGACCCTGACCGCGAGACGAGCAGATCGTTCGGTGCGCGAAGCTGCGGCCTCTCTGTTGCTGTCCCTCGCCGGTGCCGTCGAGCAGCCGGAGGACTTCCTGACCGACGTGGGGAACGCCACCGAGGCGAACCTGAGAGGCGTCTCACGATGACCATCGTCATCACCGCGTTTGAGCGATCGCCCGATGGCGGCAAGGGCCTAGCGCGCGACATGCGCGTTCGCTGGGCGCTCGAAGAGGTGGACCAGCCCTACGACGTTCGCCTTGTCTCGTTCCGCGCGAAGCAAGAACCCGCGCATCTGCGCCTTCATCCCTTCGGCCTGATCCCGACCTATGAGGAAGGCGATCTCGTCCTGTTCGAGACAGGCGCGATCGTCTTGCACATCGCCGAGCACCATGCGGGACTGTTCCCGGACGATGCCAATGCGCGGGCGCGGGCGATCACCTGGATGTTCGCCGCGCTCAACACCGTGGAGCCGGCGATCCTCGAACTCGTGACCGCCAGGTTCGCGGAGGGTGAGCAGTCATGGGCCAAAGAGCGCCTGCCTCTGGTCAAGGACCGCATTCGCGATCGACTGGTGCAGCTTGCTGCCCGCTTGGGCGATGCCGACTGGCTCGACGGGGACTTCAGCGCGGGTGACCTCATGATGGTGTCGGTGCTGCTCAGGCTTGGACCTTCGGGCCTGCTGGACGAGGTTCCGACACTGGCCGCCTATGTCGCCCGCGGCGAAGCGCGGCCTGCATACGAACGGGCTTTCGCCGCCCAATGGGCGATCAACGCCAGTCATTCGCAAGCTGGGTGACGAACTTCTGCATTGCGGCCACGGCACGCGGCAGCTCGCCGTCCATGATCATTCACGTGGCGAGCTCACTCCACTCCCGCGGAGACCCTCTGGCCGACGACGGAGCGAAGGGCAAGCTGGCAGTTCGGGTTCGGTTAGCGGCATTCGCCCCTCCGAAAATGCGGATGAGAGGACTCGAACCTCCACCTGGTTACCCAGACACGGACCTGAACCGTGCGCGTCTACCAATTCCGCCACATCCGCGTGGCACGCCGAAGATATCGCAGATCCAGGCCGCTGCGCGGAGACCGGGGGTCGACAGACGGCGCCGCGAGGTTCCCGCGCGCAGACCCCCGGCGGCGAAAAGTTCCGCGTGCTTTGCTAGCCTCGGGGGTCGCAGCCTCTTGCCGCTATCGTCCAGGGGACTAGGACGCCGCCCTCTCATGGCGGAAACCCGGGTTCGAATCCCGGTAGCGGTACTTCGCGGGCCCACCTGCACTCCGTGCCCACGCCGCGACCTACTCGGGCTTGCGGAAGACGATCCTGGCGGTGTCGCTGTGCTCGGACTCGGGCGCCGGTCGTATTTCCACGTGCCACTCTTTGACGCCTGCTTCTGCCAGCAGCCTGCCTGCCCGGTTGAGCGAGTAGGAGCACTGCAGCAGGTGCAGATATCCGCGCAGCGGACCGAGCGACGATCGTTTCCAGCCGCGAACCAGCTTCAGAGGGCTGGCGGACGTCGCGAGAGACTTCTTCATCGAGCCGAACAGTCCGCGCACAGGATGGTCCGGTCGGAGGACGAGGTCGATGAGTCCGACGCCGCCCGGACGCAAACCCTCAACGAGCATCGCAAACAGCCGCTCGCCCTCGTCGACGGGGATGTGCTGGAAGACCAACACCGAGAGCACGAGGTCATAGCGGCCACTCAACTCGGCAAGTCGGGCGACCGGCAGCCACTCGACGTTGCTCGCTTTCTTATCGCTCGCGTTGCGTTCTGCTTCTTTCAGCACAACCGCGGATGCGTCAACCCCGTACACGTACTCGCAGCGCTCCGCCAACGGCAGCGCCAAGCGTCCCCATCCGCACCCGAAATCAAGTGCACGGCGTGACTCCGGCGACGCGCCGGTGAGCGCTTCGATCCTTTTCGTCAGCAAAGCGATGTGCTTGTAACCCGTGGCGACGGCTTCCTCGTGCGAGATGCGCCCCGTCTGATAGCTCGGAAGCCAGCCGCTCTTGCGCCGTCGGCGCAGGTAAACTTGATCGTAGACCATCGTTGTTCCCTGGAGGCCATTCTACATGGATCAAGCGGCTCGGCAAGTTTGTCTGGTGCGCTGGCGTTCTTCCCCGCTGCTATCAGCGAACGGCTAGGACTTTCCCTCGAGCCTAACCGCCAGGCCGCGACTGGCGATCATGGAGCTTTGATTGTCGAAGGCAAACGCGTACTGTGTGAGTGTTTTGGAGTGGAAGCTCAACGCGATCGACCTGCCCTCGCGCGGTCGTTCCCGCACTTTGCTCGGCTTGGCGCTCTGTCTCTTCTAGGCACAGGAATTGCACACGAAATGCCCGTTCATTTTCACGCTGTAGGCGATCGCGCTTGCCGTGGGCGCTTCGTTTGACTGCACGGCCGCTTTGACCGCTTCCACGCTCTCCGTGCTTCACCTGTCTTGGCTACTTCCAAGTCGCGGACCGACGTCTCGGCGGAGCCTGAAGCGTTAGCTGCCACCACCCAAAACTTGTATGTCAGATTCGCTTTGAGTGCAGTCACGCTCGTGCTCACGGCGTGGCTTTATCGCCGCGAAGCTGCTTCTCGTGCGCGTAGCCACAGAACCCATCCCTCCTTCGAGACCGTGTCTTGGGCCTGTACGCAGACTCCTCGTGTCGAGCCTAGCTGCCCGAGGCTCGCGTGTCCAGCGAGCGAGCGCCGTCGCGCCGCGTCGGAGGCGAATGTGCGCTCACGCACTGACGAGCGCTCCCGCCGTGCCGATCTGTCGCGTCTCGGCTACCGCCTCCCCGGCGCGCGGGTCTCCGTGTGCAACGCTCACCCGCACCGCCGGCGGCATCGCCGGCACCCCGAACGCCCGCAGCAGACCCTCGTGCACGTCACGCTCGGCGACGAACACGATTCGCTCTCTGCCTGGGTACTGCCACTCGAACGGGTACTCGCCTGCGTACGCGCGGCACGCACACAGCACCGCGTCGGCGCCGCGCGCGCACTCGCGCGCACGGGCGCCGTCCCGGCACACGAACACAACCAGCGCCAGCGCCTCAGCACGCCGCCCGTAGCGACGGGCGTAGGCCGACCAGCCCGCGAGGAAGTGGTCGTAGCGCTCGAGCTTGCTCACCGCGGAGCTCGTGGCGAGTCGGTCGTCCAGCTCGACCATCACGTCGACCCCCAGCTGGTCGGGTGCGTCTGGCGGGAGCTCGATTGTCGCGTCCGGGCGCACCGTGTCGAAGCGCTCGAGCGGTGTTCGCCGTCCGGAGGCGTCGCTGCGCAGGAAGTCGTGCGGTGTGCGCCCGCCGGGCAGCCGCAGATCGCCGAGCGTGAGCGCCGCTGCGTGCTCGCCGGCTGTGTCCCTCGACGGGGACAGCACCGATTGCACGGGCCCGCGAAACCGCGTGCGCCGATCTCCCAGCGCTGCGCTCAGCGCGAGCGCCCAGCCCGTCACGTGGACGTCGTGGCGAGCCTGGCGCAAGGCCGCGGCATGCGTCTGCGCAGCGTCGACTCCGCCGCCGGACGCCCCGCGGGCCCCGTCCCGCAGGCTGTCCGCCGCGACTGGGTGAGCGTGCTCGGCGAGTGCGCGCATGCCGGCGGGCGCGATCGTGTAGCACATGGGAATCCCGCCGCCGTCGCGGCGATGAAACTGAAAGCGGCGCACCAGGCACGCGTCCGACAGGCGCTTGAGGCGTCGCTGGGTGGTGCTTGCCGCCCGCCCAGGGTTGAAATGGCGATGTAGCTGGCTGCTGAGCACGTGCCGCGCGGCGGCGATCAACGCGAGCATCTGCAGGTCCAGGCGATCGAGCTCGACCGCGCGGGGAGCTGCGGCCTCCTTCGCCCAGCGCACGCTGTGCGCGCCGTCGAGCTCGACCAGCTCGCGGTAACTCTCCGCGGTCAGCGCCGGGAGCAGCGTCTGCGCCGGCTGCTCGCTCGCCGGCCGAGACGCCGGCCGAGACGCCGGCGTCGCTGCCGGTGGTGACTCGTGCGCCGTCTGGCGGCCCTCGCCCGCGCTCCCGTTGCGGGCGCCGTGCGGCGGATGCGGGTGGTGGTCCCAGTGCGGTTGGCGCATGTCGCTGCGGTGTCGTCCGCCGCGTGCGCGCTGGCGCGCCGCGTGCAGCGCCAGGCGCTCGCGATCCACCTGCAGGGGGATCGTCTCGGCGACGAACGGAGGCTGGCGCCCCTCCGGCGTCACCCAGCTGGCGATCGCGTGGTGTCTGGGCAGGTGCAGGCGCACGTCCGGCCGGCCGAGGCTCGACAGCCGCTCCATTTCCGGGCGCACGGTGTCCGAGAATTCGGCCATCGTCAAACGCACCGCCTCGCGCGCGTCGCGGGCGGAGGCGGTGGCGAAGTACACGCGGTGGGCGAACAGCGCGTCCAGCTGCTCGCGCAGCTCGCGCTCGGTCCACTGGGCGTCCGTCTGCCAGCAGGCGACCGTCTCCAGGCCGGCCGAGCGCTTGAGCGCCATCGTCTCCGCGAACGTGCGGTTGATCACCAGCGGCGCCTCGTCCACCTTCAGCGCGACGGCCACCCGCCGCTCGGCCGCCACCAGGTCCTGCTGGCGTGCGAGCGCCGCGTCGAGCATGCCGACGAGCAGCTGCATCAGCACCGACGTGTTGCCGGCGCCCATCGCGCCGAGCGCGCCCTTCACGATAAGCACCTCCGCGCCCGCGATCACCCGGTCGAAGTCCACGCGCAGGGAGTCGTTGAGCAGCACGCGCTTGATCGACGGGGAGTTGAGCAGCCGCGCGAGCTTGTTCACGGGAGCGTCCAGCTTCGCCGTCGTCGTGCTGCGCGCGTCTGCCAACTGGGCTGAGAGCTCCGCCGTGAAGAACTCGGAAATCTCCTTCAGCTCCGGCAGCTCGCGCACGCGGCTACCCACGCGACTGCGATACGCATAGCCCTCCTCACCCACCGACAGTAGTCGCGCCGCATCCCACAGCGTCGAGCTGCGGTCGTAGGCGAGCACCGCGATGATCGCGTTGCGCAGGTAGCGATCCGACGAAGCCCTGATGTCGGCGTCGGTGAACAGCCCCTTCAGCGCGGCGACCACATAGTCGGCGATCACATCCGCCGGCGCGTCCACCGCCAGCGGGTTGAAGCCGCACGTCGGATGGGCGAGATCGAGCAGCGTGCACGTACGCTCGAGCGGCACCGCGCTGAGCGCGGCCTCCGCGGCATCTCCCTTGGGGTCCAGCACGATCACCGCGCAGCGCTCGCGGCGCAAATCCTCGGCGACGGTGGCCACCAGGAAGCTCGACTTGCCCTGCTCGACCGTTCCCGGCACAGCCGTGTTCTGCCTGCGCATCCGCTCGTGGATCGACACCGGCCCGTGCGCGTCGCGCAGGGTGCCGAGACCGTGTGCGGGCCGCAGTACCGCCGGCGAGGCCGGCGCCAGCGGCAGGCCCGAACGCGCGAAGGGGATCGTCAGATAGTCCACCGACGGCAGCTGCCAGATCGCCGCGAGCTCGCCGGGCGCGAACACGCCCTTGTGAAACGACGGCACGGGGTTGCCCTCGCCGCGCTGCACGCGACGGGCATACAGGCCGCACACGCCATGTCGCAGCGTCGTCCCGCGCTCCACCAGACGGTTCTCCGCGCCCTCCGCGCGCAGCTCCGAGGCGATCTGCTCGCACACGGCTCGCCGGCTGGCGATCACCCGCAGGTCCATGAAGAACAGCGGCTCGTGCTGCACTTCCAGCCCGCCGCGCAGCTCCGCGTCCTCCACCAGGGAGCGATCCCGGACGAACAGGTGCTCTCTGCGCGCACGCGAGAGATGCGCCTCACGGCGCTTGAACAGATGCTTGGCGTAGGACTCGAACAGCGCGGGCGCGGGGGTCAGCGCGAGCTGCACGAACGCCGGCTCGGCACACGCGCCCATCACGTTCAGCAGCCCGTTGAGCGGCTGCTCGGCGCGACGGATGAAGTCCTCCGGCGCCTTCACGCGCTCGATGAACGCCGCGCGCTTCTTCAGGCGCAGCACCACCGGCGGCACGCCCAGCTCGTGCGCGCACGCCGCCAGGCGGCAGTTCGGGTACGCGCCTTGCAGCGCCGCTTCCAGTACCCGCTCATAGCCGTGCGGGCAGGTGAGTCCCAGCCACGCGCAACCGGCTCCCTCCACCGCATAGTGGATCTCCAGCGACAGCGACGGCTGGCCCCATAGCAACCGTCGCCACCAGCGCCGCAGCACGCGCTTGTGCAGCGTGGCGAACATCGCCGCGAGCTCCTGCACGCTCGCGTGATCGTTGCGGTACGCGTCGATGCGTAGACGCACATAGCGACGTCGCCTACGCGCGATGGCGCGCGCAAGCGCAACCGCCAGCACCGGCGTGGCGCCCAGCGCGGCGATCGCCCTCGCGCGCGCGTCCGTCAGCGCTCCCCGCGCGCCGCCCACTGCCGAGATCAAGTGGGCGAGGCTGGCGAGCAGCGCCGTCAGGCTCAGGTGCAGCTCGCCGCTGCTCGCCGCGGTTCGCAGGAGCCTGCCGGGCCCCCCGTCGAGGAACCACGCGAGCAGCAACGCGCCTGCGACGAACGCAAGCCCTCCCAACAGCCGCCACAGCAGGAAGCGAAGCACTGCCGTCCACTTCGACGGCAGGCGCTGGGCGGGACGGCGCTCAGCGCGGTCTGGTTGCCCGCTCCACCTGTGTTCCGCGCGCGGTCAGATGCCACGCGTTGGCGGCGCCTTTCTCCTGCCCCTCGCCGCGGTTCTCCACCAGCTTCAAGCGCGCCAGGCGGTTGAGCAGCTTGGAGATCTGACCCTGGTCGATGATGCCCGAGCCTTCGGCAATCTCGCGGTTGCTCGCGCCAGGGTGCTCGGCGATCACCATCAGCACGCGCACAGTCCGGTAGGTCAGGCGCATGTTCAGGCCTTCCAGCGGGTCCTTCTGACGCGCCAACGCACGCGGTCGAGCGTCGCTTGGCAGCTCCAGCGGCGGTCGCGTGAGTTCGCGGCCAGCCGCCCGCGCACCCAGGTAGGGCAGCACGATCATGCTCATCAGCGAACCGAGCAGATCGGTCAGCGGCTGGTCGCCGTGCTCGAGCACGCGCGTGTGCAGCACGGCAAAGATCGCCCCCACCACCCCTTCGGCGGTGACGTCGGGCGGTTCGCGCGTCGCGTTCGTCGCGTCGCGTCCCCGGTCGATCACCCGTGCGAGCTCGTCGAGCACGCGCGCACGGCGGTCGAGCACCCGCTCGCCCGCGCCCAACGCCTCGACGATGCACAGCTTCGCAAGGCCGGGCTCTTCGTCCATGAACATCAACAGGCGAGCCAGCGCAGCGCGGGTGCCGTCGCGCCAGCTGGACTCCTCTGAGTAGGCTTCCGTCACGATCATCCGCCCTTGGCTGAGCGCCTGCTCGAAGGCCGCCAGGAAGCAGTCCTCGCGGTCGGTGAACACGTCGTAGAACGTCTTGCGCGACACCCGTGCACGGCTGATGACTTGGGCGACCGTCATCCGCGAGTAGCCGACCTCCTCCACCGCCTCCACAGCGGCCGCGAGCATGCGGCTCCGTTGTATCTGAGTGACCTGCCCTCTCGGGAGTCCCCCTGGACCCGGGCGCAACCGCGGCGTCCCGGTGCGCGCCTTGTACATAACAGCCATGTCTACCCCGCTTGTCGTCTCATTCGCCAGATAGTCGTGAACGCTCGAGTCCGCTGAAGCCAATGCGCCTGCTGGTTACTCCGTCTAGAAACAGGCATATCGCCTGCGTGCATCCAGAGGGAGACTTCCGGGTCTAGACGCTTAA
>Ga0335075_10003271_pt1 | contig 25727 bp, 24 predicted proteins | sample Lox_Sample_24_FD_206723 | JGI IMG/M metagenome (GOLD analysis project Ga0335075, IMG submission 206723) | Soil microbial communities from Loxahatchee National Wildlife Refuge, Florida, United States - Lox_Sample_2.4 | ecosystem: Environmental > Terrestrial > Soil > Wetlands | place: USA...
ACCGCCGTCGGACGGTGATCTGGACGCGCATGCCGGCCTTCATGTGGCCGGGCAGGGAGCAGTACAGCTGGTAGCGGCCGGGAGCCAGCGTCCAGGTCGCGGTGCTCACGCGTCCGGGCAGCGTGAGGTGGACCGCGTAGGTGTGGCCGACCATCCGCCCGGCCACCAGGCGCCGTGCGCGCAGGTCGTGAGGATCCATGCCACGGTTCCAGAGCTGGACCACGACCCGGCCCGCGGGCAGCGACGCCCGGCTGGGGGACAGTGACCATTCCTGGGCGTAGACGAGCAGTCGCGCGGGATAGACGTGATGCGCCGCGCGGGCCGTCGACGCTTCGCCACCGGCGCAGAGCGCCAGCACGATGACGAGCCAGGTGGCGACGCGGCGACTCATGTGATCAGCGAGTAGCGCGGGAAGCGCGCGGCGCCGGGGATCACGGCGGCCGCGTCGTGATCGAACCACTGCTCCAGCACCGAGGCGTAGACGCTCCGGAAGTCGACGTTGACCCGTTGGTTCCCGTTGACATCGAGCTGTTCCAGGGACGGGAACTCGCCGACCATCTGCCCGGTGACCCGGCTGCCGATGAGCATTGAGAGGCCGGCCGCGCCGTGGTCGGTGCCGCTGTCGTTCTCCTGGGCGCGCCGGCCGAACTCCGACCACACGTGGATGAGCACGCGCCCGTCGAGTCCACGCGCCTCCAGGTCCGACTGGAAGGCGGCGATCGAGGCGGCGATCGCGGGCACGTCCTCGGTGAACGTCTGGGCCTGGTCGGCGTGGGTGTCGAACTGCGTCTCGGGGGTGAGCGCGACACAACGCAGCGGCAGCCCTGCGGCGATCATCGCGGCCAGGCCGGCGAGGCGCTGCGGGAAGTCGCTGCCCGACAGGGTCGGATACGACACCGGGCTCGTATAGGCCGCGGTGCCGTCGGAGTTGGCGAATGGCTTCAGCGCCCGCCGCACCGTCCCCACCTCCGAGGCGGCGCTTGCCACCTGCGCGATCGCCGCGTCGGCAGCCGATCGCTGTGAGTCGCCGAGCCGGGACGCCGCGTCGAGCGCCTCCTCGAACACCGGGCCCCAGGTGCCCGGGATCCACAGCGAGAAGTTCTCCGGCCGGTCGATCGCGGCGACGGGCACGCGAGAGGTCGCCAGGGTCGGGTTCATCGCGGAGTCCATGGACAGGCCCTGCAGCGGGTTGGTCGCCGAGCCCACCTGGTCGAGGTAGCGGCCGAGCCAACCGGTCGTCACCGAGGTGTCGAGCGCGCCGACCTCCCAGTAGTGGCGGCTGGTGAAGTGCGACATGTCCTCGTCCGTGTAGCCGCTGCCCGGCATCACGATCATCTTGCCGGCGTTGTGCAGTGCGGCGAGCGGGGCCGCCGCCGGACCCCAGGCCAGCGCCGGGTCCTCGGTGAAAGGGGTGCTGTCGCTGGCGCTGATCCCGAGCGTCGGACGCAACGTGGCGTAGGTCGGATCCTCGACCGGTGCGAGTATCGACAGCGCGTCGATCCCGCCGGCGAGGAAGATCGAGACCAGGATCGGGCTCTGCGACGACTGCATCTCGGCCGCCTGCGCGATTCCTGCCGAGAGCGCCTGACCGCCCAACCCGAGCCGGCCCGCGCCGTAGACGGAGACGAGGCCCCCGGCGGCTCCGAGCAGGAAGCGGCGCCGGTCGATCCCGGTCCCGGCCGGAATCGGCATCGACGGATCCCACTCGCGCGGGCCCGCCCCGCGCGTGCCGGAGAGCGCGGCGCGCAGCGCCTCGGAGCGTGTGAATGAGGTGCAGCAGCGCATCGGCCGGGGATTGCGAGCGCTCATCAGCAGGTCTGCCAGTCGGGAGACAGCGGGATCAATGTGCGCAGAGCGTTCTGGCGCGAGACCCGATCGGGGACCTGCTCCCAGGTTGCGTGGATCGAGTGCGCGACCTTGTGGGCGAACTCGAGCAGGTTGTGTTCGGTCCCGCCGCCAAGGGCTGGGTTGTCCCAGTGGGTGAGTGCCGTGGCCAGAGCCTGGGAGGGCGTCTCGTCTGGGGGATAGGACTTGTCCTTGGACGGGTCGAGCACATCGTCGCCGAGCGCGTAGCTCACCGCGGTCAGGCGACCCGCCCAGCGCGCAGTGTCGAGCCAGTCCGCGTAGTCCCAGCCCGCGACGTTGGGCGGCTCGAACAGCTTCTGTCCAGTGAGCTGGGCGACCCACGCCCAGGCGTCGGTCTGCACGGTGTGCCCGAGCGCGCGGAGCATGCCGGCGCAGAACACAACGGGCGGAAGCACCATCCGCTCGCCGGCGTAGAACAGCGGATGACGGAGGATCGTCTCGACGAGCGGGCGGGTCTGGAAGCGGCTCTCGACGTAGGTGCGCTCGAGGGTTCGCGCCACGTCGGCGGGGATCGCTTCGGCGACGAAATAGGACCACAGCTTCGCGACCATGAAGGACGGGTGCGACCAGTGCTCGACGCACAACCGGCACGAGTCGCGCCAGTCAAACCGTCCGCGGGCGCCGAGGACGTGCTTGACGCCGTCGTCGTGCAGATCGGCGTCGAAGCGGAAATCGTGCGGCCCCTGCGCATTGGACCATTCGTTCGTGAAGCCGGTGAGGGCCCGCGCCTGCTCCTCCACGTCGCGCTGGCCGTACCCTCGGCCCTGGCCGAGCGAGAACAGCTCCATCATCTCGCGCCCGTAGTTCTCGTTGGGGCTCCACTTGTTGTTCTCGACCCCGTTGAGCCACAACAACATCGCCGGGTCCTTGGTCACGTCCAGGAACAGGTCCAGGAAGTTCCCGAGCCAGTGTCGGCGCATCATCGCGTTCTGCTCCAGCATCAGCTTCTGGGTGGCGCCGTCGATCGACGTCGCGAACCACGAGTGCCAGATGAGCGTCATCCGCTCCTGCAGCGGCCGGTTGGAGCGGACCATCCGATCAAGCCACCAGCAGTGGTCGTCTCCCCACACGTCGACCGGATCCAGTGGGCGTCCGTGCGCGCCGTGGGGCGCGCGCCCGATCAGCTTGACGGGGCCGGTGGGACGAGTCAGCGAGGCGACGGCGCCATCGAGCCCGAGCGCCGCGACCCGTGCGGCCTCGCCCCGCCGGGGGCCAAAGCCCGCGCGCCACAGCAGCCGCGTGGCGTCGGCCTCGGTGAAGCGTCCTTTCAGAACCGGGAGCGGGGAGCCGGGAAGCTGTGCCATATCGAGGGAGCGTCCAGAAGGGGCGCTGCGCTCGTTAATCGGCACCTGAGCGCAGGACTTGAGCCGGATCCGCTGACGCCATCCGGGCGCACTGAAGGCGCGCGATAATGGCCGGCGATGCCGACCGGACCCCTGCCCGAGAACATCCAGCGCTTTCTCGTCGCGCCGCGGCCCTCCGTCGTCGGCTGGGTACGCCGCGACGGCGGGGCGGCGACTGCCCCGGTCTGGTTCCGATTCGTCGACGGCGCCATCGAGTTGTCGATGGAAGCCGACGGCCCGCGGGCCCACCAGCTTCGCCGAGAGCCACGCCTGTCGCTGAGCGTGCTCGGCGACAGCTGGTACTCGCAGGTCACGCTGCACTGCCGAGCGCACATGTTCGTCGCCGACACCGAGTTCGAGGTGCTCGACGCCCTCTCGGTGCATTACACGGGCGAGCCGTACAGCGATCACACGACCCGCTGCATCACGGTCACCGCGGCGGTCGAGCGGTGGCACACCTTCGGTGAGATCTAGCCCGCGACCGCGCGTACCGCGAGGCTCTCTCGCACCCGGCGAAACGTATTACCGACCCTCGGCGCCATCAAGTGCTCAACCCGCACGCCGACCCTGGCGATGCCGGGAACCTTTCTCGCGCTCAGCGCCAAGAACCTTCCCCGCGTCTCGTGTGCGGCCGGTGACGGGCATCACCGGTTGAGAGCGTCGCGCGCCTGTGCGACCTCGTCGTCGGCGGCGAAGACGCGCTCGATTGCGCAACCAGGATGAGCTGCTCGCGCGTCGCTGTCGTCGGGGCGCGAGCGCGCGGCCACCGCAGCCGCCTGACGACCTCCTGGTCCTGCGGCTGGCTTGACGAGAGGCGCCTCGCTGCTTAGGCTCGGCCTCGGCGCGGGGAGGCGCCTGCCATCGAGGGAGGTCCGATGCCTGATTCTGCCCAGAAGACCCATCCGGAGGAGCTGCAGTCCGATCTCGATCTGCTGGTCGAGATGGCCAAAGAGCCCCAGCGCGATGCCGAGGCGATCCGTCGGCACCTCCACTCACTGAAGGCCAAGCTCGACAAGTTCGTTCACGAGAGAGGGGTTCATCACGACGGCGGCGCGGCCGCCTGACACAGTCGCGCTCGAGCCCGGAACGCCCACGCCCGGGTGTCGATGAGATGAGCGATCGAGAGGACGTCGAGAAGGCGGTGCCGCCGGCGCCGATGCCGCAGGACAAGGGCGGCTGGAGGGTGGCCCCTGCTCCGGATGGGCGGGGGATGCCCGAGGAGCACAAGCCCACCCCTCCGCATCGGTGGCGGGGCTTTTGGATCTTCGTGGTGGTGCTTCTGGCGTTGAACTGGCTGTCGGTGCTGCTGGCGCACCCGGGCAGTCAGCCGCGGGTGGAGGTGCCGTTCAGCCCGTACTTCCTGGGGCAGCTCGATCAGGGTCACGTGAAGTCGATCACGTCGAAGAGCGGCACCATCCAGGGCACCTGGACGGTCAAGCTGAAGTACCCGGCGAGCGACAAGCAGGCGACGGCGACGACGTTGTTCTCCACGCAGGTCCCGTCGTTCTGGAACACCGCGGCGCTGACCAAGAAGCTCGAGTCCGAGCATGTGCAGGTCAACGCGAAGAACCCGAACCCGGGGACGTCGCTGATTGCGGAGCTGCTGCTGGGATTCGGGCCGACGTTGCTTCTGGTCGGGCTGTTCGTGCTCTTGGCGCGGCGTGCCCAGGCGGGGGCGGGGGGTGGTCTGGGCGGCATCGGGAACTTCGGGCGCTCTCAGGCGCGGCGGGTGGACCCGCAGAAGATCCAGGTGACCTTCGAGGACGTGGCCGGGATTGATGAGGCGAAGGCGGAGCTTGCCGAGATCGTCGATTTCCTCAAGACCCCGGAGCGCTATCAGCGGTTGGGTGGGCGGATGCCGCACGGCGTGCTCCTGTATGGCCCGCCGGGCACCGGCAAGACGCTGTTGGCGCGGGCGGTCGCGGGGGAGGCGCATGCCGCGTTCTTCTCGATCGCGGCGTCGGAGTTCATCGAGGCGATCGTGGGGGTGGGGGCGGCCAGGGTCAGGGATCTGTTCGCCAAGGCCAAGGAGGCCGCGCCGGCGATCATCTTCATTGACGAGCTGGACGCGATCGGCCGCTCGCGGCAGGGGTCGGCCGGGATCACCGGCGCCAACGACGAGCGTGAGCAGACGCTGGATCAGATCCTGACCGAGATGGATGGGTTCGAGTCCACGCAGGCGGTGGTGGTGCTGGGTGCGACCAACCGCCCGGAGATCCTCGACCCGGCACTTTTGCGCCCTGGACGGTTCGACCGGAGGGTGGCGGTGCAGGCGCCGGATAAGACCGGCCGGCGCAAGATCCTCGAGGTCCACTCTCGGTCGATGCCGCTCGCCGCCGACGTCGACTTGGACGCGCTGGCGGCCACCACCCCAGGGATGGTCGGCGCCGACCTGGCGAACCTCTGCAACGAGGCGGCGCTGTTGGCCGCCCGCCGCGAGCACGACAAGGTGCAGATGTCGGACTTCACCGACTCGCTGGAGAAGATCCTCTTGGGGACCGAGCGGGGGATCATTCTCTCCCACGAGGACAGGGAGCGAACCGCCTACCACGAGTCCGGTCATGCGCTGGTGGGGATGCTCACCCCCGGCGCCGATCCGGTGAGGAAGATCTCGATCATCCCCCGTGGTCAGGCACTCGGCGTGACCTTGTCGACGCCGGATGCTGACCGGGTCTCCTACAGCCGCGAGGAGCTCGAGGCCAAGATCCAGGTCGCCTTGGGTGGCCGGGTCGCCGAGGAGGTCATCTACGGCAAGATCACCACCGGCGCGGAATCCGACATCCAGCAGCTGACCAACATCGCCCGCCAGATGGTCGGTCGCTGGGGGATGAGCGACACGCTCGGCCCGGTCACGCTGCTGCCCTCCGACGGCCAGGGACCACTTCTCCCAGGCGCATCAGAAACGTCGCCGCGGACGCAGTGGCTGGTCGACCAGGAGGTTCAGCACCTGATCGAGGCCTGCCACGAAACGGTCACCCACCTGCTCACCGACCATCGCGACCAGCTCCACAACCTCACCCACGCGCTGCTCGACGCCGAGACGCTCGACGCCCCCGACGCCTACGCCGCCGCCGGGGTCCCGATGCGCCCACCGGACCCGGATCCGGACCCCGCAGCCGTCCCGGCCTGAGCCGCGCCCCGCAGGCGGCACTTGCATGAACTTGTGCCAATTGTTATAAGACGTCCTCCCATGCGCGAACCTCGCAAATTGCGGGATCGCAAGGAGCAGGACCCTTGACCCCGCGAACCGATCCGGAGGGGTAGAGTCGTGGCCGCCGTGAAGCAGGACCAGTCAGCGCTCCAGGCGACGCTGGAGCTCGCAACCGGCGTGATCGGCTCTGGCGATGGGCTCAGCTACTCCGTGGTGAACGTCGGCTCTGCGCCCCTGCTGTTCGATTCGTCGTGCCAGATCGAATGGGCTACCGACTCCGGCTGGATCCCCCTGCCGGTCACCGTCGAGCCCGCCGCCGCGGTGACGATCCTCGAGCCTGCGGGCCGCAGCGAGCCGCAGGACTGCGTCCACGCGGAGCACCTCCTGTCCGGGCACTACCGGCTGACCAAGCAGGTCGTCGATGCGACCGAGCCCCGACCGGGCGCGTTGACCATCCGCCGCGAGTTCTCGGTCCAGACGCATTCGACGCCGACCTGACGGGTCTGGCCCGGAGGAGACGCGAGCGGCGGCGGCGAATTACGCGAGATGGCGGCGGAGCCCAGGCGGCAACCCCTCGCGAATCACGATCAGCGAGCACGCTACCGCCTCGCGCTCGGCTACGGGTCGGTCAGCGAGTTCTGGGATCCGAGGCTCGAGTACCGCAGGTTGTTCGCCGAGACGCTCGGCACGTTCCTGCTCGTGTTGGCCGCAGCCGGAGGCGGGCTGCTCCACGCCAAGGGTCAGGTGAGCCTGTCCGCGGCGGTGGTGGCGCCCGCGTTGATGGTGATGGCGGTGATCCTGTTCATGGGCGCCATCTCGGGCGCTCATCTGAACCCCGTCGTCTCGCTGGCGTTTGCGCTGCGGGGCGATTTTCCGTGGCGCCGGGTACCCGGGTACGTCGTCGCCCAGCTGGCCGGGGCGGTCCTCGCCTGCCTGTTCCTGCTCGCGGTGTTCGGCAACGTCGAGCACCTCGGCGCGACCCTGCCGGGAGCGGGCTACAGCGGCTGGCAGGCGTTCCTGATGGAGATCGCGCTCACCGGCGGGCTGGTGAGCGTCATCCTGGGGACCGCTTCGGAGGCCCAGAACGTCGGTCTGTTCGGTGCGTTCGGAGTCGGTGGCTACATCGCGCTCGCCGGTCTGTGGGCGGCGCCGGTCAGCGGCACCTCGATGAACCCGGCGCGGTCGTTCGGCCCGGCGCTCGTGTCCGGTGACTGGTCGGGGTTCTGGGCCTATCTCGCCGGGCCGGCGATCGGAGCCGGCCTCGCCCTGGGCTGCGCGTGGGTGCTGAGGGGCGCCGGGGGCGATGCCACCGCCCGGGCGGCCGCGTCCGGGACACTCGAGGACTGGCTGGAGAAACGAAATCAGGGAGCCGAGTGAGACCATGCCGAAGCAGAAGTCCACAGACCCGGGCAAGCAGCGCAACGTTCAGATCAGCTGGCTCGACGATGTCGCCGACCACGACTACGCGGCGGCCGAGGCGTACCTGTCGCTGCGACTCGGCGAGCCGGCCGCCGGCAAGGTCGTGGCGGGCCTGCGCGATGCCGCGCTGATCACGCGCCGCGCGAACGACATCCTGCGCGCCTCGCGGCTCGACCCGGCTCCGCTCGACGATCCGGGCGTCCTGAAGGACCTGGTGAAAATCGTCGAGGGCAAGCGGCTCAGCCCGGTGCTGGTCGTCAGGGACGCGAGCGGCACCGACATCGCCGACGGGTACCACCGCGTCTCATTGGTCTACCGGATCGACCCGTACGGAGACGTGCCGCTGCGCCTTCACGACGCCTCGGCGTAGCCGCCCGGACGGCTCAGGTCGTCGCGACGATCAGGACGTTGCAGTGGGCCTCGTGGGAGACCTTGTTGGGCACGCTGCCCAGCAGTCGCCGTCCGCCGGACATGCCCTTGTTGCCGACGACGATCGTGGACGCGTCGACCTCGCGCGCGACCTGAAGCAGCGCGTCGGCGGGATCACGATCGATCACGTGACCTTCGGCGGTCACTCCGGAGATCCGTGCGGCGGCGACTGCTTCGTCGATGATCGCGGTCGGCAGGTTCTCGTGCATGTCGCCGTAGACGGGAATCGCGCCCTGCGGAGCGCCGACGATGTGCGCGCCGCGCAGGCTCTGATTCGACATCACGACGTGAAGCTCGGCGCCCAACGCCTTCGCGATGCGCGTCGCCTCTTCCACCGCCTGCTTGGCGGTGTCGGAACCGTCACTGCCGACAATGATCTTTTCGCTCATCTGCTCTCCCCGAACGTTGGTTGCGCCACCCGACTCCCGACGCGATCGCTCGCCCCACCCGCGCGGACCGGAGCATAACCGTGATCGCCCGGCGAAGCGAGGGGATCGCTGAGCAATTTGCGGCGCGTCAGTCGAAGCCGACGTCGACCAGCGTGCAGCTCTCACGCACCGCGGCCGCCGCTCGTCGCAGCGCATCGAGGCCGGCAACGTCGACGTCCACGCCCTCGCCGGACCCGAGCCCCGACGCGGCCGCCCGGACAAGCGCCAATGCACCCTCGGCGGCGTTGGCCGAGGCGTACAGGGCGCTGGCGAGCGTCAGTGGATTCGGACCCTCGTCGGCGAGGCTGGTGGTCACCGCGTAGAGCGTCTCGCCGCAGAGCTCGATGAACGTCTCCGAGGCGACCAGGCGATCCACAATCCTGAGTATACGGTCCGACCGAAAACTCAGATCACTCTCAGCGGCCGCTGGCTACAGTGCCCTCATCGCCCGGGCCACGCCGATCAAGAACATCAACGATCCCCGGTGGGTCAGAGCCGTGTCACATCCGCTCCGGATGCGGCTGCTCGTCGCGCTGGAGCAAGAAGCGACCAGCCCGAAGGCGCTTGCGGAGAAGCTGCAGCTCCCGATCGGAACCGTCGCCTACCACGTCAAGACCCTGCACAACCTCGGTCTGCTGACGCTCGATCACACCCGGCAGCGGCGGGGGGCGGTTGAGCACTACTACCGTGCCCTCGAGCACCCGAGGTTCACCGACGAGGCGTGGAGTCGGCTCGACCTGGTCTCCAAGCAGCGGGTCCTTGCCGCGGTCCTGACCCAGGCTCACGAGGACGCCGTTCGTGCCGCCGCGGCCGGCGGGTTCGACGCGGCGGACGCGCATTTCACCCGGACGCCGTTGCGCCTGGACGCCGTCGGCTGGGCGGAGCTCGCGGAGGTGTCCAAACGCTGGCTCGACGAGGCCGCGAGGATCCAGGACGAGTCCGACGAGCGGATCGCGGACGGCGCCGACGGGGAGCTCGGAGCGGAGTTGGTCGTGCTCCTGTTCGAGACCGCCGACTCGGGCGCGCCCGATGAGGTGCCTCAGCCGGCGCGTTCGACCGGCAGCTCGATGTGACTGGGGTGGGCGCGCTTACAGACACGCCGCTCAATGACTCCTACAAGGGGATCCCGCCGACACAGTCATTGACGCTTGGCGAGGTCGGTGCACAGGGGTGGAACGTTGCGCGCGGAGACCTGGCGCTGCCGGTGCTGACACTTGACGCCGGCGCGGTGCAACACAACATCGCGACGATGCAGCGCTACTGCGACCGCAACCGGGTCAGGCTCGCTCCCCACGGCAAGACGACGATGTCGCCCCAGCTGTTCGCCGCCCAGCTCGGCGCCGGTGCATGGGCCATGACCGCCGCCACCCCCACGCAGGTCGCGGTCATGCGCCGCCACGGGGTCGATCGCGTGATTCTCGCCAATGAGCTGGTCGACCCTGTGGCTCTGCGCTGGCTCGCCGGCGAGCTCGAACGCCATCCCCGGTTCGAGTTTCTCTGCCTGGTCGACCACGCCGACACCGTCCGCCAGATGGATGACGTCCTGTCCGAGTCCGGGTCCGAGTCCACGCGGCGCATGGCGGTTCTCGTCGAGGTCGGTCGCCACGGCGGCCGCGCCGGCGTCAGGTCGAGCGGCGCGGCGTGTGGGGTGGCCGAGGCGGTGCACGCCGCCCACCACCTGGAACTTGCGGGCGTGGAGGCGTTCGAGGGCACCTACGCGTCCGCCGCCGACAAGCAGGGGCTGGCGCGGATCGACGAACTGCTGAGGTCGGTCCGCGAGAGCGTGATCGCGATCGCCGCGCGTGGCCTGTTCGAACGCGACGAGGTGATCGTGACCGCCGGCGGATCGATGTACTTCGACCGGGTGATCGCCACGCTGCGCGACTGGCCCGAGCTGGGCCGTCCGGTGAGTCTCGTCCTGCGCAGCGGCTGCTACGTCTCGCACGACAGCGGCGCCTACGAGCGCTCCTCGGCGCTCGCCGCGCGCCGTGCCCCTGGCGAGGAGCTGAGGCTCCACAACGCTCTCACCCTCTGGGCGACCGTCCTCTCGCGCCCCGAGCCGGACGTGGTGATCGTCGGGGCAGGACTTCGCGACGCCCCGGTGGACCGTGACCTGCCCGCTCCTCGATCGTGCTTTCGCGACGGAGTCGCGATCGGCGGGCTCCCCGGCGCCGAGACCTATCGCGTCATGGACCAGCACCTGTTCATCCGCGTGCCGGAGAGCGCAGCGGTGCGACCGGGCGACGTCGTGGCGTTCGATCTCTCCCATCCGTGCACCGCGTTCGACAAGTTCCGCTTCATCCCGCTGGTCGATGAGCGCTTCGACGTGCGCGACGGTCTCCTGACCTTCTTCTGACCGATCAGTGTCATCGCTGGGGCACGCCCTGGGTCGGGCGATCGCACCATCGACCGCCGGATCGGCTCCGGATGCAACGATGCGGGACCGTGCGGGCGCCGGGTCACCGGGACCTCCGGGCGCCTCCCCACGCCCCGGCCATTTCTGCCCAGGCGCTCCTGCTGCGGTGTCCGCTCGGGCGAAAGTGGCACGTGTAACGCCACTTTCGCCCTCGCGCCGCCCCCTCAGCGGACGCCGGGGGCGAAAGTGGCGCCGTGGACGCCGGAATCGCCCTCGCGGCAGCCGTCGCGTCGGCGCGTGGGCAGAAACGGCGCTCGCGGCCGCCGCCCCGCACCCAGTCCTGGTGAGCGCTCTGGACGCTGGAGCGTGGCCGATTTGGGCGCCCATCGAGTCCCGATCGGCCCCGGCCGATGCGACGCCCCGTTCGCGCGTGCGTGGTGCGCCGGGGCGTTGCTGGCGCTCGGTGGGTGGGTGGTGGCATGCCGCGCCGCCGGCCGTCAAGCAGCGCCCGCAGTTCCCTGGCGTCCGTGCGGGGTCGCCGGCGCTGCTTGACAGCCGTCGCCCCGTCATGCAATTGGCACTGATCTCGGGCCCACTCCGTGTGCCCGAGGACGGGCCAACCGGAACTCTTGAACGGCCCCGTCGGCGCGGCGCGCGAGAGTTTGGTCCTGGCGGTGCACTTATCTCGCACGCCCATCCGCGGACTCCTCACTCCGAGCGCCTCAAGGGCCGCCACGCCACTCAACGCGCTCACATTGCCCGATTTCGCCGCACGGACGACCCGACACCAGTCGACGTGCGGGGCGCACCCCGCGCTACCCCCCCCACCCCCAGGGTCACGACGAGCCAACCCCGCCCACCCACGCCAGGCTGTCCACTCCGACCCCGGATTTGCGGACATGCGGACCGCGGAAATGCGACAGTCGCCAGGTAGGGTGCGCGCCATGGACCGTGTATTGACGGGCTCACGCCCGACCCTGGAGGCGAGCGACGCCGTGGCCGTGGCCGCCGAGCTGTTCGGCGTCGAGGCACAGACCGCCCACGATCTCGGCAGCGAGCGCGACCGCACCTTCGCTCTGGAGGACGGGGACGGCGCGAGGACCGCGATCATCAAGATCTCCAACGCCCACGAGGATCCCGACGTCCTGGACATGGAGGCCGCCGCCGCACTGCACGTCGCGACGGTCGATCCCGAGCTGGTGGTCGCGCTGCCGTGGCGCCCGCTGTCCGGTGGTGGTTCCGGTCCCGCCCAGATCGGTGACGAACCGGCGTCGCTGCGTGCCACCTGGACTCCCGATGAGACGCCTGACGAGCCGCACTGGGTCCGGCTCTACTCGCTGCTTGCCGGCCGTAGTCACGTCGACACGCTGACGCTCTCCGACCAGGCCCTGATCGAATGGGGCGCGACGACGGCGCGACTCGGCCGGGCGCTCCGCGGGTTCGCTCATCCCAAAGCACATCGGGTGATGCTGTGGGACATCCAGCATGCGCTGCGCTGCCGCTCGATGCTCGACGACATCCGCGATGCACACGCGCGCCGCCTGGTCGCGCGCACCCTGGACGACTTCGAACGGCACGCCACACCGATCTGGCCGTCGCTGCGGGCCCAGGTCCTGCACACCGACATCACCCCCGACAACGTGCTGGTCGACGACGACGGCTTCATCTCGGGGATCATCGATTTCGGCGACATGAGCCACACGGCGCTCGTCGCCGACATCGGGTCGGTGCTCTGCGCGCTGGTACCCGGCCGCTCCAGTGAAGAGCGGCTCCGGCTCGCCCGGCTCGTGCTCGACGGGTACGAGCGCGAGGTGCCGCTCGAGGATCGCGACCGCCAGGTGGCCGCCCTCGCCTGGGCGGCGCGAAGCGCAGTGACGCTCGCGATCAGTTCCTGGCGCGTTGCCCAGGGCCTCGAGGAGGCGGCCTTCGCCGAGCGCGCCAACGACGAATGCGTGCGGGATCTCGAGCTGTTCGAGGAGCTCGGGCTGGACACGGTCAACCGCAAGGTGGGCGGGATCACCGACTCGATCGAGCCTGACCCATCGCTCCAGGGCCGGCGGGACGCCGCCTTCGGACCGGCCATGGACCCGCTGTTCTACGACCAGCCGATCGAGGTCGCCTCCGCGTCCGGTGTGTGGATCACCACCGCCGACGGGCGCCGCTACCTCGACGGGTACAACAACGTCCCCTGCGTGGGCCACGGCCATCCGCGGGTCACGGCAGCGATCGCGCGTCAGTCGCGCACGATCAACACGCACGCGCGCTACCTGCACCCCTCGGCGATCGCGCTCGCCGAGCGGCTGTCGGCCACCTGCCCGCCCGGGCTGGACACGGTGCTGCTGGTCAACTCGGGCTCGGAGGCGAACGACTGGGCGTGGCGGCTCGCGGTGGCGGCGACCGGGAACCGGGGCGGGCTCTGCACCGCCACCGCGTACCACGGGGTCACCGAGGCGACGGCGGCCCTCTCGCCGGAGGTCTGGCTCGACGGGGTCAAGCCCGCCCACATCGAGACCTTCGCCGTGTGTGACACCTACCGGCGGCAGAACCTCGACGGCGCCGCCATCCAGGCCGCGATCGAGCAGATGACGGCGACCCGCCTCGCCCCCGCGGCGACGATTCTTGACGGACTGGTCATGAGCGACGGCGTGGCCGACCTCGACCAGGGATATGTCCAGGAACTGGTCCGGCTCACTCGGGGCGCCGGCGGCATGTGGATCGCAGACGAGGTCCAGTCCGGCCACGGTCGCACCGGCGCCGCGATGTGGGCGTTCGAGCGGTTCGGGATCGTCCCTGACTTCGTCACGCTCGGCAAGCCGATGGGCAATGGTCACCCGGTCGCCGCCGTGATCACGCGGCGCGAGATCGTCGCCGAGATCGCCGACGAGACGACGCTGTTCAGTACGTTCGGAGGCAATCCGGTCAGTGCGGCCGCGGCACTGGCGGTGCTCGACGTGATGGAGGACGAGCGCATCCTCGCGCGCGTGGAGCAGACCGGCCGGTTGCTCGGCGCAGAGCTCGCGGCGGTGGCGGCCCGGCATCCGAGCATCGGCGACGTCCGCGGAGTCGGCCTCGCCTGGGGGGTCGAGCTCGTCTCCGATCCCGAGACGCGTGAGCCGGACGCCCCCCGCGCGCGCCAGGTCCGTGAGGCGATGAAGAGCGCCGGCGTCCTCGTCGGCACCACCGGTCCGCACGGCAACGTCCTCAAGGTCCGCCCACCGCTCGCGCTGCGGCCCGAGCACGTGCCGATCCTCGCCGGCGCGCTTGACGCGGCGCTGAGCTGAGCGCGTGGCCGGTCAACCCCCGAGCTGGCTCCCGGCCGACTTCGAACACTCGGAGCAGGTTGAGCTCGACTGCGGGGACCATCTGCGACCGATCCGTGCCGATGACGTGGACATCGACTACCCGGCGGTGATGGGTTCGCGCGAGCGGCTGTGGGAGAGATACGGTGACCCCTGGGGGTGGCCGCCCAGCACCATGACCTATGAGCAGGACCGCGACGACCTCGCCCGCCACGAGCGCGAGATCCTCGCCCACGAGTCGTTCAACTACGCGATCCTGAACCACGACGAGTCCGAGCTCCTCGGCTGCGTCTACATCGATCCGCCCGAGGAACCGGGGGACGGCGACGCACTGGTCAGCTGGTGGGTGGTCGACGCCCGCTCCGGGTCAGCGCTCGAGCGAGAGCTCACTGACTTCGTGCCCGGCTGGGTCACGGCCGCGTTCCCGCTGCAGCACGTGCGGTTTCATCCCTGATCCGGGGGTCGACGGACTGAGGGCCACGCGCCGCGTCGGTCTCGCCGCGTCCGCTCAGCGCATCAGCCGCGCGCGGCGAGCTGCGTCGCGGCGACGGCGAGCACGTCGGCCCGCTCGTTGAGCGCGTGGCCGACGTGACCCTTGACCCAGTGCCAGCGGATCAGCTCGTGACCGGACGCCGCGGCCTCCAGCTGGATCCAGATCTCCTTGTTCTTGACCGGGTCACCGGCGGCGGTCTTCCAGCCCTTGCGCTTCCAGCCGGCCATCCACGAGGTCATGCCGTCGTGCAGGTAGCGCGAATCGGTGACGACGCACGCGCGTGATCCGTGGGGCAGGGCACGCAGCCCCTCGAGTGCGGCGGTCATCTCCATGATGTTGTTGGTGGTGTGAGGCAGCCCGCCGCTGTGCTCCTCGACCACTCCGTCCTCCCAGCAGACCAGGGCCGCCCACCCGCCCGGGCCCGGGTTCCGCGCGCAGGCCCCGTCGGTCCAGACGAGCACCTCGCCCGGCCCTGCCTCGGGAAGCAGGCCGGGCAGGGACCTCGAGCGGCGGCGCGGGCTGGGGGACATGGCTGGGCATTCAATCAACCGGGTCACCCGGAACCGCGACCGACGCGACGCGCCCCAATCACGGATTGCAATAGGGAGCGATCGGGAAGTATTGAGAGGTACTTCGAGGCAGGGAGGCTGAACGGGTGAATCCGGCATTGGTGGCTCTCACATGGCTGGTCCGGTGGTTGCGATGGGCCTGATCCGGTGCATCGCGCCGCGGCCGGCGATGACCCGGCCAGCGACTCCGTGAGCTGGCGCGACCGGGAGCTCTGATCATGCTGACTCTCCTCGTCGCCGCCACACCGCAGTGCGCGACGCCCAAGGGAACCCTCATCGGCGGCATCACCCTGCTGGTGCTCGTGCTGTTGATCATCGGCTGTTCGCTCGGCTGGGCGCGCGCCAGCAACCGCGCCCATCGCGCCGAGGCCGCCCTGGAGGCGCTCCGGGCCGCGAACGCTCCAGCGGCCTCTGCCGGGGCGCACGGAGGTTCGTGGAGCCCGAGCGCGTCCACGCCCGAAGACTGACCTCGCCGCGCTGCAACCTCGCGCCCGGCGGCCGCCGCGCCCCACCCGGGACCGTATATTCGACGCCCCTTGATCGCTGCCGTCGCCCACCACTCGGTCTCGTCCCCGCAGGCCGGGGGAGTGCTGATCGCCTCCTCGGCGTCGCTGTTGATGTGCCTGTTCATCTCGCCGAAGTTCATCGAGGTGCTGCGCACGCGCTCGATCGGTCAGCACATCCGGGAGGAGCTGGTCCAGCACGTCGCCAAGGCCGGAACGCCGACGATGGGGGGCGCGATCGTGGTGCTGTCGTTCGCGGTCCCCTACCTGTGCCTGTCGACGCGGGATGCGGCGTCGCTCGGCGTGTTCGCCACGGTCCTCGCCGGCGCCCTGCTGGGCTTCTGCGACGACTACGCCAAGGTCAGCCGGCGCCGGTCGCTCGGCGTCCGTGGTCGCACCAAGATGCTGGGAATGGCCCTGATCTCGATCATGCTCTGGCTGATCGCCACCCACTGGGCGCACGTCTCGACCTCGGTGCCGCTGACCCCGTTCAAGGCCCACGTCGACTTCGGGCCGTTCTTCGTGGTCTTCATCTACCTGGTGGTCGCGGGAACCACGAACGGCGTGAACCTCACCGACGGAGTCGACGGGCTGCTCGGCGGCTGCTGCGCGATCGCCTTCCTGGCGTATGTCGGGATCACCTTCATCACGCCCGGTGCGCACGATCTGGAGATCTGCGCCGGCTGCCTCTGCGGCGCCTGTGTCGGGTTCGTCTGGTTCAACTGCTTTCCCGCCAGCGTGTTCATGGGGGACACCGGCTCGCTCGGCCTTGGCGGTGGGATCGCGGCGCTGGCGGTGATGACCGGCACCGAGCTGCTGCTGATCCTGATTGGCGGGATCTTCGTGCTCGAGACGCTCAGCGTGATGATCCAGGTGTTCTCGTTCAAGCGGTTCGGCCGCCGCGTGTTCAAGATGACGCCGATCCACCACCATTTCGAGATCGAGGCGTGGTCGGAGACCAAGATCACGATGCGCTTCTGGACCGTCGCGGCGGTGTGCGGCGCTGCCGGCTACTCCCTGTACCAGTACAGCTTGCACGGGCACGCCGGCTGACCGGCGACGCTTCCTGAGGTCGCCCCCGGGCGAGATCAAGTCAGCTCTATTCATCGCCGCGCTCGGCGACCTGCGCGAACGGGTAGCCCCTGCGTATCTCCAGGTCGACCCCCCTCCGAGAAGTGCGCTTGGCCTCGGTTCTCCCGCTGACCAAAACCGCCGAGAGCTTCTTAAGTTACTCGATAAGGTCCATGAGGTTTGCCCTGGCCATCGGGCCAACACCGTTCGGGAACTCATGAGCGCCATCCCCGCCGAATCCGGTCCCGCGAGCGTCGAGGACCTCACCGCCACCGCACCTCTGGGTGGGTGGTCACGGCTGCGCTCGGATCGCTGGGCGGTGGGCGGCGGCCTGATCACGCTTGCGTTCATCATCGTCGCGGTCTTCGCGCCGCAGATCAGCTCGCTCGCCGGGGTCGACCCGTACACGTACCACATCAACGCCCTGTACTCGAACGGCCTGCCGCGCGGGGCGCTGGGCGGGATCAGCAGCTCCCATCTGCTCGGGGTCGAGCCCTCGACCGGGCGCGACCTGTTCGCGATTGTCGTCTACGGGACGCGAACGTCACTGTTCATCGGCTTCGCCTCGACGATGCTCGCCGCGCTGATCGGCACCACGATCGGCCTGATCGCAGGTTTCCGCGGTGGCGTGGTCGACGTCGGGCTCTCGCGGTTCACGGACCTGATGATCGCCTTCCCGCAGCTCATCTTCATGATCTCGCTCCAGGCGCTGGTCCCCTCGAGCTTCCCGCGCGAGCTGTTCATGATCGGGGTGATCGCGGTGTTCGGCTGGTTCTCCATGGCCCGCGTCGTGCGCGCGCAGACGATCGCTCTGCGCAACCGCTCGTTCGTGATGGCGGCCGAGGCGGTCGGCGCCGGCCCGTGGCACATGCTGCGCACCGAGATCCTCCCCAACCTGGTCTCCACGATCACGGTGATCGCGACGATGACCGTCCCCGCCGCGATCGGCACCGAGGCCGCGCTCTCGTTCCTGGGCATCGGGGTGCAGCCGCCGACGCCGTCCTGGGGGAGGGAGATCTCCGCGGCGATCGACTGGGTGGCGGTCGATCCCTGGTATCTGCTGGCTCCCGGCCTCGCGCTGTTCCTGGTCACGCTCGCGCTCAACACGCTCGGTGACGGGTTGCGCGATGCGTTCGACCCCCGAGGCGGTGGGCGGCGGTGAAGTTCGCGCGCTACCTCGTCCTGCGGATCGCGGCGATGATCGCGGTGCTGCTGGTGGTCACGCTCGTGACCTACCTGATCTTCCAGATCGTCCCCGCCGACCCCGCCCGAGCGGAATGCGGACGGGTCTGCACGCCCGCGAACCTGCGCCGAGTGCGGGCATTCATGGGCCTGAACCACTCGGTGTGGCGCCAGTACATCGACTTCATCGGCGCCATCTTCACCGGACGCAACTTCGGCCACGGCGCGAACGCGATCCACTGCTCAGCCCCGTGCCTGGGCTACTCCTTCCAGCAGGGCCAGACCGTGCTGTCGCTGCTGGGGCAGACGATCCCGGTCACCCTCTCGATCGCCGTCGGCGCCGGGCTGCTGTGGCTGATCGGCGGCGTCGCCGCCGGCACGTTCGCCGCCCTGCGCCACGGCCGCGCCGCCGACCGCCTCGTGATGGCGGGCTCGATCGTCGGTGTCTCCGCTCCCGCGTATCTCGTCGGTCTGCTCGCCATCCTGGTGTTCGGCTTCCGCCTCGGCTGGCTGCCGACCAACGGCTACGTGTCGATCAGCAATCCGGGCGAGTGGGCCGAGCATCTGATCCTGCCGTGGTGCGCGCTCGCCTTCATCTCCGCGGCGATCTACGCCCGGCTGACGCGCAGCCAGATGCTCGACGCGCTCGACGAGGATTACGTGCGCACCGCTCGGGCCAAGGGGCTGCGTGAGAGCCGCGTCGTCGGCCGCCATGCGCTCCGCAATGTGCTGATCCCGATCATCACGGTGTTCGGCCTCGACATGGGCGTGCTGCTGGGTGGGGCCGTGATCACCGAGAAGGTGTTCTCCATGTACGGGCTCGGGGCGTTACTGATCGGCGCCGTCGGGACAACCAACCTGCCGGTCATCACCGGCGTCACCGTGATCGCCGCGACGTTCGTCGTCGTGGCGACCTTCATCGTCGACCTCACCTATCGGCTCCTTGACCCGCGGGTCTGACCACGCCGACTTCGAAAGAACAAAGGAACCCCCACACATGACACGCTCTCCCTCTCACCTTCGAACGCGGCGCTCCGCGCTGCTCTCGGGCGGGGCCGTCTTCGCCGCCGCGGCCGTGCTGGCCGGCTGCGGCTCGAACTCCCAGGTGCCCGGCAACGGCAACGGGACGGCGACGATCGCCAAGGCGTCCCCGGTCAAGAAGGGCGGGACACTCACCGTCCTTGACTCGAGCTCGCTGTCGGCGACCGGCTTCGCGCTCGACCCGGCGCAGAGCTGGTCGCTGGCCACCACGAGCATGGGGCTGCTCAACCGCCGCCTGACCACCTGGAAGATCGGGCGAACCGGCGTGGCCAAGGTCGTGCCGGATCTCGCCACCAGCGACGGGACTCCGTCCGACGGCGGCAGGGTGTGGACCTACCACCTCAAGAGCGGCATCTTCTTCTCCAACGGGCAGCCGATCACCTCGCAGGACTTCAAGTACGCGATCGAGCGCACCTACGCGCCGCAGCTGTCGGGCGGCGAGAACTACCAGAAGCCGCTGATAGCGGACACCAAGGGTTACACGGGTCCGTTCGGCGGCAAGTCCCTGCCCTCGATCCAGACGCCGAACAAGGACACGATCGTCTTCCACCTCAACAAGCCCTACGGGCTGTGGCCGTGGGTGGTCTCGACCGTCTCGATGTCACCGGTGCCCGCAGGCAAGGCGCCGGCGGCGACGTTCGCCAAGCACCCCATCACAAGTGGTCCGTACGCGGTGCAGTCGGCGTCCCAGTCGCAGATCGTGATGGTCCGCAACAAGTACTGGAAGCAGTCGACCGACCCCAACCGCTCCGACGGGCCGAGCAGGATCATCTTCAAGCTCAACCAGGACCCGACGGTCGAGGCTCAGACGCTGATCTCCGACAACGGCTCGGCGCAGGACTCATTCGGCGCCGACTTCGTGCCCCCGGCGCAGCTGGCGCAGATCTCGAACGACCCGTCGGCGAAGTCGCGGCTGGTGACCTCGCCGGCGAGCCCGCTGGAGTACCTCGCGGTGAACATGAAGAGCAAGCAGCTGCAGAACGCGAAGGTGCGCGAGGCGCTCCAGTACGCGATCAACCGCCAGTCGATCATCGTCGCTTCCGGCGGCACGATCGCCGCCGAGCCGGCGACGACGCTGATCACCCCGGGCATCGCCGGCCGGGTGCCCTACGACATGTATCCCGCCGGACACACCGGCAATCCGGCCAAGGCCAAGCAGCTGCTGGGGCAGGCCGGAGTGAGTCACCTCAACCTGACACTCGCGGTGCAGAACCTCCCGGTTGACACGGCGATCGCTCAGGCGGTGCAGCAGGCTTATCAGAAGGCCGGCATCAACGTGACGCTGAAGACGCTCTCACAGGACTCGTACTTCGGGCTGGTCACCGGCAACAACTCCTCGGGGTACGACCTCGCCGTGTCCTCCTGGCAGCCGGACTTCCCGTCCGCCTACGACAACATCGAGCCGCTGTTCAACTCGGCCGACATCGGCAACGGTAACTACAACCTGTCACGGCTCGACGACCCCGCGGTCGACAAGCTCATCAATCAGGCCGAGGCCACGATCAACCAGAGCAAGAGCAACGTCCTGTGGGCCAGGGCCGACAAGATGATCATGGCCACCGGGTCGGTCGTGCCGCTCGTCTACAACCGCAACTCGTTCCTGCGGGGGTCGGGCGTGCAGAACTTCTACATCGGCACGTTCCCCGCATATCCGATCTACACCGCGGTGAGCCTTGGCTAGCACCCCGCACGGTCGCGGTCCGCTGCTCGCGGTCCAGGGCCTCGGCGTCGAGTTCGCCGTCGGGGGCAGGACGATCACTGCCGCCGACGACGTCTCGTTCGAGATCTCCGGAGCCGAGATCCTGGCGCTCGTCGGAGAGTCGGGCTCGGGCAAGTCGGTGACCGCGATGTCGCTGATGGGGCTGCTCGGCCGCGAGGCGCGGGTGCGCGGCCAGGCGATCCTCAACGTCCCGGACGGCCAGCCGGTCGAGTTGCTCTCGGCCGACGCCTCCGCGCTGCGCGCGATCCGCGGACGGCGGATCGGCGCGGTCTTCCAGGATCCGTTCTCGACGTTCAACCCGGTGATGCGGATCGGCCGCCAGATCGTGGAGGCGCTCGACGCTCACCCGCAGACCCGGGGGCGCGACGCACCCAGCCGCACCCGCGAGCTGCTCGCCCGAGTCGGTCTCGACGAGCCCGACCGGGTCTACCGCTCCTATCCGCACGAGCTCTCCGGAGGTCAGCTCCAGCGCGCGATGATCGCGATGGCGATCAGCGGCGAGCCCGACCTGCTGATCGCCGACGAGCCGACGACCGCGCTGGACGTCACCGTCCAGGCGGGGATCCTCGATCTGCTCCACGAGCTCCGCAACGACATGGGGACCGCGATCCTGCTGATCACCCACGACATGGGGGTGGTGGCCGACCTCGCCGACGAGGTCCTCGTGATGCGCGATGCGAGGGTGATCGAGCGCGGCCCGGCCGAGCGCGTCTTCCTCTGGCCCGAGCTGCCCTACACCAAGGAGCTGCTCGCCGCCGTGCCGCGCGTCGACGAGGTGGCGGCCGCCGTCGTCACCGCTGCCAGCGACGCGCCACCGGCAGCCGACGTGCGCGACGTGACGATCACCTACGGCTCCGGCCGCCATCCGTTCGTCGCGGTGCAGGGCGTGAGCCTCACCGTCCCGGCGGGCCAGACGGTCGGCCTCGTGGGGGAGTCGGGCTCGGGCAAGACGACGCTCGGCAAGGCGATCGCACGGCTGGTCGACACCGCGGCCGGCACGATCATGGTGGGGGGCACGGATCTCGCGGCCCTGCACGGGCGGGCTCTGCGCAAGGCGCGCGCCGACATCGGCTTCGTCTTCCAGAACCCGGGCGACTCGCTCAATCCGCGCGCGCGGGTGGGGGCGATCGTCGCCGAGCCGCTGCAGATCCACGGCGACGCCGGCCCCGTGCAGCGACGCGAGCGGGCCGCCGACCTGCTGGCCCGAGTCAAGCTCCCCGCCGACGCGATCGACCGCTACCCCCACCAGCTCTCCGGCGGGCAGCGCCAGCGCGTCTCGATCGCGCGAGCGCTCGTCCTGCGACCGCGGCTGGTGATCGCGGACGAGCCGACGAGCGCGCTCGACGTCGCCGTCCAGGCAACGATCCTCGAGCTGATCGCCGAGCTCCAGCGCGAGCTGGGTTTCGGATGCCTGTTCATCAGTCACGACCTCGCCGTCGTGCGCCAGGTGTCGGCGGAGGTCGTGGTGCTGCGCGCCGGCCAGGTCGTCGAGACCGGCCCCGCCGACGAGGTCCTCTCCCGGCCCCGCGACCCCTACACCCAGCGGCTGCTCGCCTCGGTGCCCGTCCCGGATCCGCGCGTGCAACGGGCCCGGCGCGAGCGGGCGCTCGCTGCCTCCTGAGCATCGGCGCGAAGGTCAGCGTTCGGTCCAGTTCGCCGGCCGGCGGGCTCACGATTTTCGCCGGGCTGCCGATGCAAAGACCGAAGCTCTGTCTCTCGACCGAGGTACGCGCCCGTGACACCCCTACTCCGCTTGGTTCCCCGCCGGTTCATCAGCGTCGCCGTGCTGATCGTCGCCCTCGGCGCCTGCCTGTTCACGGGGCGCGCCCATGCCGACGCCACGGTCCACTACTGGTTCGCCAATACCGATGGCTTCCAGGCCAGCGAGGACGTGGGCCAGTACCCGATCGTGATCGACCGAGACGACTCGAGCCAGCCGGGCACGATCTGCTGGGGGGTCACCAACAAGAGCGACGAGGCCGGCTCGAACTTCACCAAGATCGGCAGCACCCACGTCGACTTCGCCGCCGGTCAATCGAGCGCCACGGTCTATCTCCCGATCAACGACCAGGGGATCAGCGGCCCGGCGAAGTACGCCCGCGCCTACATGTACGGCTGTGGCGACAACGGCGTCACCAACACGCCCAACCAGGTGATCACCCTGCTGCAGAACGATCCGCTGCAGGTGCGTGATCCGGCCAACATCCTCGGCTACCAGCAGCCGACCGACGGCGATCCCCTGCAGTACGTCAACTGGTACGTGTTCGGCAACACCTCGATCGCCGGCCAGGCGGCGAAGCGCTACGCCTCGTCCAACCCCGCCTGGTCCAAGGCGTTCGACGTCCTCGCCGACACCCCCGGCTCCGGCTCCTGGCGGTTCTGGATGTGGAACCAGCCCACCGGCTCGATCGCCACCACCGTCGAGAAGTGGATGGCCGACGCAGAGGAGAGCCAGCCGGGCACGACGGTGCAGCTCACCATGTACAACCTCGTGCACAGCAACGTCGCGCCGAGCAAGATCAAGGGCCGCTACGAGGCGTGGATCTCCCAGTTCGCCAAGGGCCTCGGCAACTACCGCGCGGTGATCTACCTCGAGGAGGACGCGCTGATCACCATGCCCCGGATCAGCTCCGCGCAGCGCAAGGTGCGTGAGGCCGAGATCGCCTACGCGGTCAAGGCCCTGGAACAGGATCCCCACGTCGTCGTCTACATCGACGCCGGTGCCTCGGACACGCTGATCTCGCCCAAGCAGTACGCGCAGATGCTCAAGGCCGCCGACGTCGCCCAGGCTCAGGGCTTCTTCGTCAACAGCACCCATCACGAGTGGGTGACCACCGAGATGCGCTTCGGCCAGGAGATCTCCCGCTACCTCCACGGCGCACACTTCGTGGTGCAGAGCGGCTCCGCCGGCCGCGGCCCCCACCTCAACCCCCACCCGCAGACGCAGGGTGTCGAGGACCTCTGCAACCCGCCCGGCCTCGGCCTCGGCCCGCTGAGCTGGAACACCGGCTACAAGTATGTCGACGGGCTGCTGTGGTTTGCCAACGTCGGCTTCACCGCCAACGTCCAGTGCCACGACGGCGCCCCCGGCCTGGCCGAGTTCTGGCCACCCTACGCCTACCAGATCATCAAGCGCCGGGTGAACGGCATCACCGGCCCGAAGGTCCCGCTGGTCAAGTCCACCACCGACGAGTAGTCAGGACCCGAGCTCCAGGGCGATCGACTCCCGCAGGAGTCGCTGCGCCTCGGCGACGTCGATCGAGTCGCGCAGCCAGCGCGGGCTGAGCCCCTCGACGAGCGCGGTCAGCCGCGCCGCGGCGTCGGCCGAGGGTCGCTCGCCCTCGAGCCCCTCCTCCTCGCGGATCGCATCGATCAGCTCGGCGACCTCGCGGTTCCACACCACGGTCGAGTTCCGCAGCGGGTCACGGAGCTCGGGCTCGAACAGCGCGGAGGCGCGAAGCTCGCCCCACGCGGCTGAGTTCTCGATGACCATCGCCTCATCCTGGACCTCCAGCAGCAGCTTGTGCTCGAGCCGCGTGCGCGATGGCGCGCCGTCGGGGATGCGCTCCTCGGTGTAGGCGCCTGCGCGGTCGTTGATGAATTCGAGCGTCCGCCGCAGCAGCGTCGCGCGATCGGTGAAGTGGTAGTAGAGCAGCCCGCCAGAGACCCCCGCCTCGGCGGCGAGCTCCTCCATGCGCAGGCCCCGGACGCCACGCCGCGCGATCAGTCGCGCTGCGGCCTCGAGGATCGCGACCTGTCGTGACGGCATGCGCGCCTGAGCCTATCGGCGAATGCCGTCTTGACTGAATTCTCAGTCAGTAGTACGGTGACGCGCCATGAACACGATCGACGAGACGACGAGCAGGTCGGCGGGACCCGCGGGACGGTCCCCTGTCCCGGCCGATGGATGGCAGATGCCGGCGGAGTGGGACGCCCACGAGGCCTGCCTGATGGCATGGCCGACCCGGCGGGAGCTGTGGGCCGGGATGCTGGAGGTCGCCGAGCGCGAGTACGCCGGCGTCGCGAATGCGATCGCCGATCACGAGCCGGTGCGGATGGTGGTCGCGCCCGGGACCGGGGCACGCGCCCGGCGCCTCCTGGGCGCGGGGGTCGAGCTGATCGAGCTGCCGCTCGATGACTCGTGGCTGCGGGACTCCGGGCCGGTCTTCGTCCGCGGCGCCGACGGGAACCGCGCGGCGGTCGACTTCCGCTTCAACTCATGGGGTGAGCGGTTCGCGCCCTGGGACCAGGACGCCCGGCTCGGCGCCCGCCTGCTCGAGCACCTCGACGTGCCGCGCGTGGCGACCGAGATGGTGCTGGAGGGCGGATCGATCACCGTCGATGGCGAGGGCACGCTGATCACCACCGAGCAGTGCCTGCTCAATCCAAACCGCAACCCGGAGCTCGACCGCACCGAGCTCGAGGCCGAGCTCGGACGCACGCTCGGCGTGACCCAGATCATCTGGCTGCCGTTCGGCCACGCCGACGACGCCCACACCGACGGCCATGTCGACGGCGTGTGCACGTTCGTGAGGCCGGGCACCGTCCTCGTCCAGTCGTGCGAGGACCCGGCGCACCCCGACCATGCGCGGATGCGCGCCAACCGCGCGGTGCTCGAGGCGGCGCGCGACGCCCGAGGCCGCTCGCTCGAGATCATCGAGCTCCCGCTCTACCCCTACGGCGAGCTCGGCGGTCACCGGACCTCGGTGAGCTACGTGAACCTCTACGTGGCGAACGGAGCCGTGATCGTGCCGGTCGCCTCGACGGCGATGGACAGCGCCGCGCTCGAGATCGTCGGCGCGGCCTTCACCGAGCACGAGGTCGTCCCCGTCCCGGCGAAGTGCATCGCATTCGGTG
>Ga0335075_10003273_pt1 | contig 25720 bp, 27 predicted proteins | sample Lox_Sample_24_FD_206723 | JGI IMG/M metagenome (GOLD analysis project Ga0335075, IMG submission 206723) | Soil microbial communities from Loxahatchee National Wildlife Refuge, Florida, United States - Lox_Sample_2.4 | ecosystem: Environmental > Terrestrial > Soil > Wetlands | place: USA...
ATTCATTCGCGAGCGCCGCCGTGGCCGGCAACAGCAGTCCCGCCAGCAGCGCTACCAGAAACTTCAGTGGTCCTTTCATGATGACTCTCCCGCATCGATGCGTATGGGCTATGCTCGCACGCCAGGGCGAAGCTACCAGCATCCAGGGGGACAGAGCATGCCAAGCCGTCGCAATCGCCGCCGTCAGATGCTGCCGATGCTATGCGTAGTCGCAGCGGCAGCCACTGCGGTTCTGACCGCGCATCCCGCCGTCGCGCAGGCGTTCGCCGCGGCGAAGCATTCGGCGGCAGGCTATCTCAAGGCCCGGCTGGTGCCGCACGAGGGCTGTCAGGCCCTGAGCCAGTACAAGGCCAAGGACCTGGTGAGCATCAATGCGACCGCGGAGCCGGCCGCGCCGGGCGTGCCGGCGCATTGCCGCGTCACGGGAACCCTGGCGCCTGAAATCGCCTTCGAAGTGAGCCTGCCGCAGCACTGGAACGGGCGCTTCTACATGATCGGCAATGGCGGCCACGCGGGTGAATCGCTGGAGGATGCCAATCGGGTTTCACAGCGCAATGCTGCGCTGCAGGCCGGATTTGCATTTGCCCAGACCAATACCGGGCACGACGCGCGCAGGGAACCGGGTGCCTCGTTCGTCATGAGCAATCCCGAAAAGGCGATCGACTACGCGTACCGCGCGGTCAATCTGACGGCGGTGACGGCCAAGGACATCACGCAGGCGTACTACGGCCGAACCATCGCCTACTCCTACTGGAATTCCTGTTCCAACGGCGGCCGTCAGGGAATGGTCGAAGCCGAGCGCTATCCGCAGGACTTCGATGGCGTGCTGGCCATGTCGCCCTGGGTCGACCAGACCGGCTTCACCCTCGGGGCGATGTGGAACCAGCGCGCGCTCGATGCCGCGCCGCTCACACCGGGCAAACTCACGCTGGTGGCGAAGGCCGTCATGGACAAGTGCGACGCCCTCGACGGACTCAAGGACGGACAGATCGACGATCCGCGCCGCTGTGCCATCGACCTCAAGCGCGATGTGCCGGCCTGCGCCGCCGGCATCGACGACGACAGCTGCCTCACGGCTGCACAGGCGCAGACCTTCGAGAAGATCTACGGCGGTCCGGTCGGCAACGGCCGGCAGCTGTTCCCCGGATTCATGCCGGGCAGTGAACTGTGGTGGGGAAATTTCATCGTTCCGGCGCAGCCGGGGCGCAGGCCGGCGGACTTCGGTCTCGCCCAGGACACCATGCGCTACCTCGTCCACACGCCGCCCCAGCCCGGCTATGACTACCGCACTTTCAATTTCGATCGCGATCCGCCGATGCTCGATGCCTGGGGCAAACTGGTGAACGCGACCGATACCGACCTGTCCCGGTTTCGCCGCAAGGGCGGCAAGATGATCATGACCTACGGCTGGGCGGATCCGGTCCTGCAACCCCTGCAGGGCGTCGACTATTACGAGCAGGCGCTGGTCCGCAACGGGCCCGATACCCCCCAGTTCCTGCGCCTGTTCATGGTGCCGGGCATGACCCATTGCTCGGGCGGCGCCGCAACCGACCGCTTCGATGCCGTCACCGCCCTCGTCGACTGGGTGGAGAAGGGCAGGGCGCCCGACTCGCTGCGCGCGGCGCGCGTCGTCGACAATCGCGAAGTGCGCTCGCGACCGCTGTGCCCGTATCCGCAGGTGGCCCGTTACCGGGGCCGCGGCAGCATCGATGATGCGGCCAATTTCCGTTGCGCGAACGCCGGCCCCTGACGCTGCCGCGGCAGCCGGCGCAGGCTCCGCGCCATCAGCAGCCAGAGGCCGATTTGCATTTCTGTGCCGATGTAAACGTTGACATCGACGGCCCTGAAAAATACGATCTCGGCCATCGGGAGGGGGGCAAACGATGAAACAGTGGCATGCGTGCGGGCTGCTCGCGGCCGTCGCGGCCGGGATGACGCTCGCGGCCACCGCGGCCGCGCTTCCCGCCATTGCGGGTCTGCCGCAGCCGCACTGCCGGCCCCCGGCGGGCCCGCGTCCCTGGCTGGTCGCGAAGCAAACCGCCGAGTGCCGGGCGCTCGAGGCACTCGGCGCGCTCACCCATGATGAAATAGTGAACATCGATGGCGGCGGTTTCGGCGTCTTCGGCGCGACCCCGAATGGCGTCGGCGCCCCCGGTCCGGCGCCCGCCATGACACCGGCGCGCCAGGCCGCCGCCAGCGCCGCAGCCAAGCTCGGCTTGCCGCCGCTCGGGGGCGCGAGCGATGGACCGAACGGCATTGCGGATCTGAGTTCACTGTTCGGTGCCCCGACGCCGGCGCGCTCGCGCAACGTGACCGCGTTCCCGACCGTGATCACGCTGGGTGCGACCTGGGACCGGGAACTGGCGCGGCGCTTCGGGACCGCGCTGTCGCAGGAGTTCCGGGGCAAGGGGCTGTCGGCGGACCTGGGCCCGACGCTGAACCTGATCCGCACCTGGCACGGCGGCCGTTCGGCGGAGACCTACGGCGAGGATCCCTTTCTCATCGGTGAACTCGCGGTGCCGGAAATCGCGGCCCTGCAGGCCGGCGGCGTACTCGCCACGATGAAGCACTTCGCCGCCAACAACCAGGAATTCGGGCGAGTCGGCAGCTTCCCGGACAACGCCGGCATCGACGCCCGCATTAGTCCCAAGGCCCTCGAAGAGGTCTACCTGCCGCATTTCAAGGCGGTGGTGCAGCGTGCCCATGTCGGCGCGGTCATGTGCGCCTACAACCAGGTGAACAGCGAGTTCAGCTGCGACAATCCACAGCTGCTGGGACATCTGCGCGACTGGGGTTTCGATGGCTTCATCGTCCCGGACGCGAGCTTCGCGCAGCGGGATGCCGTGGCGGCCGCGCGCGCCGGCATGGATGCCGCGGAACCGGTCGCCGACGTCGAAGCCGCCATCGCGCGTGGCGAGGTGGATGCGCAGTTCTTCGAGCGCAAGGCCTATCGGCTGCTGCTGACCCGGTTCCGTCTCGGACTCTACGATCGCGGCCCGCCGGGCCGGGCGGATGCCGACGTGGCCACTGCCGAACATGCCGCACTGGCGCGCGAAATCGCCTCCGCGGGGGCCGTCCTGCTGAAGAACGACGGTGTACTGCCCCTGACCCAGGTCAAGTCCCTCGCAGTGATCGGCGCCGACGCGGGCGCCGATGCGGTCGTGATGGAAAGTGGCAGCCCCAACGTCCACGTGGATACGCTGAGCGTTCCCGTGGACGCCATCCGCGCCCGGGCCGGCGATACGGTGCAGGTCACCTATGAGCGCGGCAGCATCGGTGTGCGGGCGCTGCCGCTGGTGCCGGCGCGGGTGCTGCAACCGCCCTCCCACCAGGGCCAGGGCCTGGAGGGCACCTATTTCGGCACGCCGTATTTCTGGACACAGGTCGCCAGGCGCCTCGATCCGGACATCGACATCGGCGCCGACCCGAAAGTCCCGGAGGCCGCCGCCGGCACTGCGGGCCGCCGCGAATTCGCCCGCGGGCGGACGCCCTGGTCGGTGCGCTGGGAGGGCTGGATCGTGCCACCGGTGACGGGCCGCTACGGTTTCTCGCTCACCGGCGCCGGCACCGCGCAGCTGTACATCGACGGCACACTGGTTACGGCGATCGAACGGGCGGACTTTCCCATGACTTCGGTCGCGACCGTGACCCTGCAGGGCGGCCGCCCCACCGCGATCTTCGTCAAGTACGATACCGCCGCCGCGGTGCTGGGTGCCGGGATCCGACTGGGCTGGCAGCCACCCGATCAGCGTCTGGCGCAGGCGGTCGAAGCGGCGCGCGGCGCCGCTGCGGCCGTGGTGTTCGTCGGTGAGCAGCTGGGTGAGGGAGGCGACAAGCAGTCCCTGGGGTTGCCGGCGGACCAGGACGCGCTCATCGAGGCCGTCGCGGCCGTCAATCCGCACACCATCGTGGTCCTGCACACCTCGACTGCGGTGGCCATGCCCTGGGTGGATCGCGTGGCCGGCATCGTCGAGGCCTGGTACCCCGGACAGGAGGCGGGCAGTTCCATCGCCGCCGTCCTGTTCGGCGATGTGAATCCCTCCGGCCACCTGCCGGTGACCTTTCCGCGCGATGCGGCCCAGGGGCCCGCGACCCACTGGTGGGAATACCCGGGCGACGGCCGCACGGTCGCCTACACGGAAGGCGTATTCGTCGGCTACCGCTGGTACGACGCCCATGCGCAGCAGCCGCTGTTCGCCTTCGGCCATGGCCTGTCGTACACGACCTTCGGCTTTTCGCAGCTGGCGGTGGCCGGCGCGGGCCGTGCGCGCAAGGTCAGCGTGGTCGTGAAGAATACCGGGTCACGGGCCGGTGCCGAGGTGGTGCAGCTGTACGTCGGCATGCCCGAGGCCGCCGCGGAGCCGCCGCAGCTGCTGAAGGGATTCGAGAAGGTGTTCCTGCAGCCCGGCGAATCGCGGCGGGTCGTCATGGACCTGCCGGATGACAGCCTCGATGTCTTCGACCCCTCCACCGGCGCCTGGAGCCTGGTCCCCGGCACCTACCACGTGATGGTGGGGGCCTCATCGCGCGATATCAGACAGGAAGGAACATTCAATCCATGAACATCTTTGCCAGGAAGCTCGGGCGCATTCTGCCGGCGGCGTTCCTCTGCGGCATTGCCGGAACCGCGCTGGCCCGTTCTCCGGTGGTGCGCACCGACAGCGGCCCGGTGCGCGGGCAGACGGATGCGCACGTCGCATCATTCAAGGGGATTCCGTTCGCCAGGCCGCCCGTCGGTGAATTGCGCTGGCGGCCGCCCGCGGCGCCTGCTCCCTGGCGCAGGGTACGCGATGCAACGGCCTACGGGCCGGACTGCATGCAGGTTCCATTTCCCGGCGATGCCGCCCCCCTGGGCGTGACGCCGGCGGAGGATTGCCTGTACCTGAATGTCTGGACCCAGACGCGGTTCAAGGGCCGCAAGCTCCCGGTGATGGTGTGGATCTACGGTGGCGGATTCGTGAACGGCGGCAGTTCGCCGCCGGAATACGATGGCAGCGCCTTCGCCCGCGATGGCGTCGTGCTCGTGAGCTTCAACTACCGCCTCGGCAACTTCGGCTTCTTTGCGCACCCGGCCCTGAGCGCCGAGCAGGCCGGCGGGCCGCTCGGCAACTACGGCTACATGGACCAGATCGCGGCGCTGAAGTGGGTGCAGCGTAACGTCGCGGCATTCGGCGGCGACCCGCACAATGTCACGGTCTTCGGCGAGTCGGCGGGCGGCATTTCGGTCAACGCGCTGCTGACCTCGCCGCTGGCCGCCGGATTGTTCCAGAAGGCGATCATCGAATCGGGAGCCGGCCGCGCCGGCTTGCCCGCCCGCACGCTGCGCGGCGGGACGAATTCGGCCGAGGCCACCGGCGTGGCGCTCGCCCGCAGCTTCGGTATCGAGGGCACCGATGCGGACTCGCTGGCGAAGCTGCGGGCCATTCCCGCCGCGAAGCTGCTCGGTAATCTGAACATGGCGACCATGGGCGCGAATCCGAACTACGTCGGTGGACCGATCGAGGACGGTGAGCTGAACCTCGGCACTCCGGTGGCGCTCTATGCTGCCGGCAAGGCCCAGCGGGTACCGCTGATCGTGGGCGCCAACAGCATGGACATCGGCTTCATGCAGGCCAAGTCGGTGGACGCGCTGGTGGAGCAGTTCGGTCCCGATGCCGAGGCGGCGCGCGCCGCCTATGCGCCGGCCGCGGACACCAATGTGGGGCTGGCCGCGTTCAAGGCCGGCGGGGATCAGATGATGATCGAGCCGGCACGCGAAATCGCGCGCCTGCTCTCGGCACACCAGCCGACCTACGAATTCCGGTTCAGCTACGTGGCCGCATCGCTGCGCGCGACGACGCCGGGCGCCCCGCACGCCACTGAAATCCCGTATGTCTTCGACACCGTTGCCGCCCGCTACGGCAAGGACCTGACACCGCAGGATGCGGCGGCCGCAAAGGCCGTGCATGCCTACTGGGTCGGGTTCGCCAGCACGGGTGTGCCGCAGGCGCCGGGGGAGCCGGCGTGGCCGGCCTATCAACCCGGCAGCGATGAGATCATGGACTTCACGCTCCAGGGACCCGTGGCCGGCCCTGATCCCTGGAAGGCGCGGATGGATCTGGCGCAGCGCTTCAGCGAGCGGCACGCGGCGAACTAGCCGCGGCCGATCGGGCCTGCCGGCAATGCCTGGCGCATTTCGGTGACCAGGATGCCGACCAGTTCCGCGGCCGGCAGGCCCGGCCGCGACAGGGGTGCGCCCTGGCCGGCCCACTGGGCGCCGTAGCCGAATTCTCCCGCGGCCCTGGCGGCGGCATGCAACGCCTTGCCGGCATCGTAGGCGATGGGGTAGGCGGGAATCCGGCGAACGTCGATCCCCGCGCCGAGTTCGGTAAAGGCATTCGCGAGACAGCGGGCCGGGCGCCCCGAGATCGCACGGGTCATCACGGTGTGATGGGCGCCGCTGCCGGCCAGGGCGCGCCGGTAGCCGGCATCGGCGTCGGACTCGGGGCAGGCAATGAAGGCGGTACCGAGTTGGGCCGCCCCGGCGCCGAGGGTGAGTACCGCCGCAATCCCGGCGCCGTCCATGAGGCCGCCGGCCGCGATCACCGGAATGTCCAGCGCGCGCACGAGCAGGCGCGTCAGCGCCAGCGTACCCAGCCGATCATCCGCCGCCTCGGGATCGAACGCGCCGCGGTGGCCGCCGGCCTCGTACCCTTGCGCGATCACCGCCTGGATCCCGGCTGCCTGGAGCGCCAGCGCCTCCCTGAGGTTGGTGGCGCTGGCCAGCAGCACGATGCCGGCATCACGCAGCGCGCGCAGGGCGCCGGCGGCGGGCAGACCGAAATGGAAGCTCACGACCTGCGGGCGCTCGGCGAGCAGCACCGCAAGCATCGTCTCGTCGACCGTGAAACTGCGGTAGATCTCGCGCAACGCCGCCGGCGGCTGGGCGCCGAAGCGGGCGAACAGCGGCCGCAGATGGTCCAGCCATGCCGCCTCGATAGCGCGGTCGGGCGTCGCGGGCCGATGGCAGAAGACGTTGACGTTCAATGAGCGGCGCGAGCGCTCACGCACGGCGGCGATCATGCGTCGCGCACCGGCGGCATCCGTCGCGCCCACGCCGATGGAGCCGAGTGCGCCGGCATCGGCAACGGCCGCGGCCATGGCCGGCGTGGACACTCCGGCCATCGGGGCCTGGATGATCGGCAGCTCGATGCGCAGTAGTTCGAGCAGGGGGCCGATGGCGTCCATCAAGGAACGAGGATCAGGAACAGGAACGCGCAGAAGACCGCGAAGTGCACCAGGCCCAGCATCAAATGCGTGCGGCCGGCGACCAGGGTGATGGAGGTGACGAAGAAGGCCAGTACCACGAGCACCAGTTCCTTCGGCGGCAGTCCCAGGATCAGGGTCGTGCCCACGAGCCTCGAGACGAGCGCCATGGCCGGAATGGTCAATCCGATGCTGGCCAGGGCCGAGCCGAGCGCCAGGTTGAAGCTGGTCTGGATCCGGTTCGCGAGCGCGGCCCGCATCGCCGCCCAGGCCTCGGGCAGCAGGGTCAGCATGGCGATGGTCACGCTGATGACCGACTTCGGCAGATTGGCCTCGTCGACCACCGTTTCAATGCTCGGTGAGACCTGGTGAGCCAGCCCGATCACGGCCACGAGCGCGGCCAGCAGTGCGCCGAAACTCGCCAGGGCCTGCGCCAGGGGTGGCCGTGGCGCATGGACATTCGGATTGGCGCGGTCCTTGACCGGAACGAAGTAGTCGCGGTGGCGGACGGTCTGCACGAAAACGAACCCGCCCCACAGCGCCAGTGAGGCAATCGACGCAAAAGCCAGTTGCGGCAGGGTGTAGGTGGGACCGGCGCTGCTCGTGGTGAAGGTCGGGAGGATCAGGGCGAGGGTCGTCATGGCCGCGAGGGTCGCAAGGCTCGCATTGGAGCCGAGGACGTTGAACGTCTGCTCGCGATGGCGTCCGGCGCCGATGATGAGGCTCAGGCCCACCACCCCGCCGCAGGTGATCATGATCACGGAAAATATCGTGTCCCGCGGCAGGCTGGCGGATCCGGGCATGCCCGACAGCATGACCGTGGACAACAGGGTCACTTCGATGACGGTGACGCACAGGCTCAGCACCACCGTCCCCAGCGGCTCGCCGAGCCGATGCGCGACGACCTCGGCGTGATGGACGCTGGCGATGACGGCGCCGATCAATGCCAGCGCGCATCCGCCGAGGATCCACGGCGTCAGGGGAACGGCCGAACTGGCCACCACGGCCAGGATCGCCAGGATCGGTACCCACCATGGCCACAGCGACACGGGTTCTCCAGCAAAACATTAAGTGCGTCAGAAGCTTAAACGATCCGCCGCGTCCGCTGGAAGCGTGGCAAGATGGCGACATCGCCATGCAGAATGTACCCGCAAGCTTCGATTCCTGGGCGGTCGCCCATGCGGCCGCCATGGCGATCGGCAGCTTCGATGCCGCACGTCCCGCCCGCTTCGCGCTCGACATGGTCGGGCGGCTGCTGCGGCTTACCGAACATGAGTCCGGCGCGGTGCTGCAATGGGACCCCGCGGCCGGCTGGCAGTCGGCGCTGCCGCAGGATGATCCGCGCGGCGACCTGCTGGACCTGTACCTGCCGATCAGCAGCGCGACGGCGGACCGGCCCATCACCATCGGGCACCTGGGCCAGAGCCTGGATGGTTTCATCGCGACGCACTCCGGGGATGCGATCTCGGTGACGGGCCCGGAGAACATCCTGCATCTGCACCGGCTGCGCGCGCTGTGCGATGCGGTGATCGTGGGTGCCGGCACGGTGGCGGCCGACAATCCGCGGCTGACGACGCGGCTGGTCGCCGGCACCAATCCCGTGCGCGTCATCCTCGATCCCGGCTACCGCCTGCCCGCGCAGCACACCGTCTTCAACGATCGCGCGGCACCCACTCTCAGAGTCTGTGCCGCGGACAGCACGGCCGCGGCACAGGCCCGGACGCGCGGCGAGGACATCCTGGAGGTGGCGACCTGCGGGGGTGCCCTGGACCTCGCGGATCTGCTGCGCCAGCTGCGCGCGCGCGGCTTCAGCCGGGTGTTCGTCGAAGGCGGGGGCGTCACGGTCTCTTCATTTCTGAACGCCGACCTGCTCGATCGCCTGCACATCGCGGTGGCGCCGCTGCTGATCGGTGAAGGGCGCCCCGCGATCCGCATGCCCCCCCGCCTGCGGCTGCGGGACTGCCTGCGGCTGCAGCACCGGGTCTACCGGGCGGGATCCGACATCCTCTTCGACTGCGACCTGCGCGCCCACGCCAACGAGGCGGCGAACGGCCATGCCGCGCCAACGTGCGCACCGCTGCAGCGGGTGCTTTAGGCAGGGTGCTGATCCAGCGCCGCCAGCGTCCGGGACATGCGTCCGCAGGCCTGCGGCCAGTCGGGCAGGGTGCCGCGCACCGCGGCGGCCCCGGCGGCGAGTCCATCGAGCACGGCGGGGTCCGTCATGGCGCCCGACAGGGCCCGCAGCAGACCTGCCGCGTCACCGGGTTCGACCAGCCGTCCTGCCTGGCATCCGACCAGGTCCGCAATCGCACCGACCCGCGTGCCGATCACCGGCACACCATGGGCCAGCGCTTCGGCGACGGCCATGCCATAGCCCTCGAAGCGTGTCGGCAGGACGAAGAGATCAGCCCCGCAGTAGGCCTGGCGCAGCTGCGCGGCGTCCACTTCGCCGGTGAAGGTCACCCGCTCCTGCAGACCGGACCGCTCCACCTGGGCGCACAGCCTTGCCGCCGTGGCCGGATCGCGGGTCAGGCTGCCGATACACGTCAGGTGCCAGTCGCGCGATTCCAGAGCCGCCAGGGCCGTGAACAGCAGCTCATGGCCCTTGCGCGGGATGAGGGCCGCGACGCACAGCAGCTGCAGGACGGGCCCCCGCGCCCGCCGCGCCATGGGCGCAGGATCGGTACCCGGTTCCACGACGGAGATGCGCGGCGGTTCGACCCCGAACGCGTGCAGGGCCAGCTTCGTTGCGCCGCTGGTCACGACCACGTGCCGGACCGCTTCGAGCGCCCGGCTTTCGGAGCGCGCCAGCTCGCGGGCCAGCGCGGCGTCGAGGCCGTTTTCGGCCGCGAGCGGATGATGGACCAGCGCCACGAGCCGCAGCCGCGCGGCGTGCGCATGCGCGATCCCGGGCAGCGCCCCCAGGGCGAGACCATCGACGAGCACCAGGGCGCCGTCGGGCAGTTGCGCGAAGGTGCGGTGCGCGGCATCGAGCGCAGCCGCGGTCGGGTGCGGAAAGCCTTCCTTGAGCGCGTGCACTTCGATCCGCCAGCCAAGATCCCGCAACCCGGCGATGATCCGGCGGTCATATCCATAGCCGCCCGTCGGCGTTTGCAGGTCTCCCGGAATCAGGAAATGCAGCGCGTTCGCGCCGCTCACGCAAGCTCGCTCTCGTAGGCCGCCCAGGCCACGTGCGATTCGTGCAAGGTCACGCGCATCGAGCCGACCGCGGTGGCTGAGGCACCGAGCGCGCCCGCACGGATCGCCTGCTGCAGCCGCCCGAACACCAGCCGGGCCAGGAATTCCGTCGTGGTATTGCGGCCGCTGAATTCGGCCTCCGCATCCAGGTTGCGGTAGTTCAGGGCCGCGAGCGTGTCGCGCAGCGCCGCAGCGGCAAGTCCGATGTCCACCACGATGCCGTCGGCATCCAGTTCGGCGCGCCTGAATTCGACATCCACGACGTAGGTCGCGCCATGCAGCCGCTGCGCGGGCCCGAACACTTCGCCGGTGAAGCTGTGGGCGATCATCATGTGATCGCGGACACACACCGTGTACATGAGTCAGCTCCCGGTTCCATAGGTTACCCGGTGCATGATGACATCGCCGGGCGCCTGCGACAGTGCCTTCAGCGTTTGCGGCAGTTCCTCGAATGCGCCCTCACTGTTGATGAGCACGTCGAGCGCCGGCGCGGCGAGCAGCGACAGCGCCAGCTGCATCCTGCGTCGCAGACTCCAGCGGGCCCGCCGGGCCGCACCGATGGCTCCCACCTGCGAGGCTTTCAGCGTCAGCCGCCGGGCGTGAAAGGCACCGCCGAGTTGCAGGCCGACGGGGCGATCGCCATACCAGCTCAGTTCGACGATGGTCGCCTCGAATCCCGCGATGCGCAGGGCCAGCGCCAGGCCATCGGCGGAGCCGCTCGCATGCAGCACGATGTCCGCTTCGGTCGCGGCCGCGTCGGGCTTCGCGAAGCCGATGCTCAGCGCCTGCGCGATGCGGCTGCGATGCGGATTCACGTCGATGAGCTCGACCTCGCATCCGGGAATCCGGGATGCGAGCCAGGCCGTCAGGCAGCCGACGCTGCCTCCGCCGATCACGGCGATGCGGTCGCCGGGGCCCGCGCCGCTGTCCCACAGTCCGTTGAGCGCGGTCTCCAGGTTCGCCGCGAGTATGGCCCGGGCGGCCGGCACCGTCGCGGGCACCGCGTACAGTGCGTCGCAGGGGACTACGAACCGTTGCTGGTGCGGGTGCAGACAGAACACGATCCTGCCGAGCAGTTCCGGGGGGCCCTGCTGCACTTCCCCGACGTTGATGTAGCCGTATTTGACAGGTCCTGGAAAGTCGCCGGCCTGGAAGGGCGCACGCATGCGCTCGTGTTCGCCAACCGGTACACGGCCATTGAAGACGATCGACTCGGTGCCCCGGCTGACACCACTGAAAAGTGTCCGTACACTCGCCTCCAGGGCCTGTGGCGCCGGAAGGCTTTCGCGGCGCAGCTCGCCGCGGCCCGGCGCTTCGATCCAGAACGCGAGCGTATCGTCCCGACTCATGAGGACCTCCGTGCACCACGGTCTTCTGCGCAATTCGCTTGCCTGCATCTTACCGGCTGGCCTGACCGTGGGGGTGATCGCCCAGCTGTGCACGCTGCGCCTGGGTCTCGAACCGGCGTACGCGGCCAAGGCCGTGGTGGTGTTCGCGGCCGGGGCTGCGATGGTGCTCATCGGTCTGCCGCGACATCATCCTTTCGGCGCCTTCGGACCTGCCAACCAGGTGACCGTCGGCCGCGGGATGCTGGTGGCGCTGCTGGCCGGCCTGATCGGTGAACGGACCGACACCGGAGCGCCGGCGCTCGCGGTCATCCTGGCGACGAGCGTCGCGGTGCTCGACGGGACGGATGGGTGGCTTGCGCGCCGTACCGGGATGAGCAGCGCGTTCGGCGCCCGCTTCGACATGGAAACGGACGCCGCGCTGATCATGGTGCTGGCGCTGCTCACGTGGCTGTCCGGCAAGGCTGGACCGTGGGTGCTGGCGAGCGGCCTGCTGCGCTATCTGTTCGTCGTCTGCGGGGCGCTGCTGCCGTGGTTGCGCCGGCCGCTGCCCCCGAGCGAGCGACGCAAGACGGTGGCCGTCGTGCAGATGGTGACGCTGATCGTGGCGCTGGCACCGGTGATTCCCGTGCCCGTGTCTGGCGCCGTGGCGCTGCTGGGACTTGCGGCACTGACACTGTCGTTCCTGCTGGACATCGTGTGGCTGGTCCAGAACGCCTCGCAGGTACACCCGTCCGTGTCGCCGCAGTGACGATGGGAGCTGAGCTGGCGCGCTACCGCCTGGGACAGGCCGCGCGCGTGCTGCTGGCGCTGGTGCTGCTCAACGGCGCCGTGACCTTCCACAATGTCTGGCCGACGCTGGGCGTGCACTGGCCCGGAGAGCTGTCGGTCGAACTTGCCGCGCTGCTGGTGCTGCTGGCGATCGCCAATGCCTGGGCCGGTCCGACCCGCCGCGGCCTGCTCGCGCTGCTGTCGGCGCTGGTGGTCCTGTTCGCGCTCGGCCGATACGCCGATGTCACCGTCTCCGCGCTGTACGGCCGGGACATCAACCTGTACTGGGACGCTCCGCAGTTCGCTGCCGTGGCCGCCATGCTGGCGCGCGTGGCCTCCCTCTGGGCCATCGCCGCGGTGTGCGCGGGCGCTGTCGCGACACTCGTGGTTCTGTATCTGATGGCGCGCTGGTCGCTGCTGCAGGTCGACGATGCCCTGCGCATGTACGTCCCGATGCGCTGGGGGCTCGGCGCGCTGGGGCTGGCGCTGTGCGGCTGCTTCATTGCGCAGCAGCTGTCCGATCCGGTGCTGCGCATTCCGCGCTTCTCGATTCCCGTCAGCCGTGCCTACGCGGCGCAGCTCATGCGCGTGATGGATGCGGTATCGGGCCGCGCCGCCCGCAGCCTGCCGGTGTCGCCGCCGATGCAATTGAGTCCCGCGGCGCTCAACGGCAGCGATGTGCTGCTGGTCTTCATGGAGTCCTACGGCAGCGCCACCTACGATCGTCCGGAGTTCGAAAATGCGCTCGCGCCGGCGCGCGAGCGTCTGCAGGCCGCGCTCCACGACACCGGGCGCGGGGTGGTGTCGGCCTTCGTCAGTTCGCCCACTTTCGGCGGCGGCTCGGTGCTTGCGCACCTGAGTCTGCTGACCGGTCTCGAAGTGCGCGACCAGGACCACTATGCGTTGCTCATGACCCAGAAGCGGCCCACGCTGGTGTCCGTCTTCAAGGCGGCCGGCTACCGCACGGTCGCGGTCATGCCCGGACTGCGGGAGGCGTGGCCCGAGGGCGCGTTCTACGGATTCGACCGGATCTATGGCGCGGATGAACTCGGCTATCGCGGTCCGGCGTTCGGCTGGTGGCGGATTCCGGATCAGTACTCGCTCGCGGCGCTCGATGCGCGCGAGCTGCAGCAACAGCCGCGCAAGCCCGTGTTCGCGTTCTTTCCAACGGTATCGACCCATATGCCGTTCGAACCGACGCCGCCGCTGCAATCCGACTGGCAACGCATGCTCTCCAGCCGGCCCTTCGATGACGCCCCACTGCAGCGCTCCCTGACGCAGACTCCGGAATGGACCGACATGGGCAAGTCCTACGTGAGTTCGGTGACGTACTTTCTGGATACCCTGAGCAGCTACCTGCGCACGCGGCGGCAGTCGAAGCTGGTGCTCATCATCCTCGGGGACCACCAGCCGGCTGCGAGTGTCAGCGGCGAGGGCGCCTCCTGGGATGTGCCCGTGCATGTGATTGCCAGCGACCCGGCCGTCCTGCAGGCCCTGCAGGCAGACGGCTTCCGGCCCGGACTCGTGCCGATGCGGCCGACGGCCGGGAAAATGAGCGAACTGGGGCCCTGGACGCTGACCGCATTCGATGAGGCCGCGCACAGCCGGCGGCAGCGGACCGCCGCGATCGCCCGCCTGCCATGAGCGGCTTTCCGGCCGACTGGCTGGCGCTGCGGGAACCCGCGGATACCCGCGCGCGCTCCAAGCGCTTAGCCGAATCGTTGCTCGGCACCGTGGCGCGGGGACGAGCCGCCGGTGCGCCGCTCAAGGTCATCGATCTCGGCGCCGGAACCGGGGCGAACCTGCGGTACATGGCGCCCCTCATCGGCACGCAGACACCGCAGGAGTGGCTGCTGGTGGAGAATGATCCGCTGCTGCTGGCGGCCGCCGCCGCTCACCTCAGGTCCTGGCTTGCGAACTTTGACTGTCGCGTGGGGATGGTGGAGCTGGATCTTGCGACTCAGCTGGCGCAATTGCCCCTCGCCTCCGGCACCTTGGTGACCGCCGCCGCGTTGCTCGATCTGGTCTCGGAGTCCTGGCTGCAGGCACTGCTCGCGCTCATCGGTGCGGCCGGTGCGCCGGTCTGGTTTGCGCTCAGCTACGACGGCCGCATGGAATGCCATCCGCCGGAGCCCGAGGATGCGGAAGTGCGCGAGCTGGTCAATCTGCATCAGACATCGGACAAGGGTTTCGGCGCAGCGCTGGGTCCCGCCGCCGCCCGGCGCGCCGGGCAGCTGCTCATGGCGCAGGGCTATGAGATCGATTCGGCGCCGAGTGACTGGTACCTCGCCCCTGGGGATCTGGCGTTGCAGCAGGCCCTCATCGAAGGCTGGTGCGTTGCCGCCACGCAGGCCGCGCCGCAGCGCGCGGCGGCATTGCAGGACTGGCTGCAACGGCGCCGCGCGCACCTCGAGGCGGCGCGCTCCGAGCTGCACGTCGGACACCAGGACATCGTTGGCCTGCCCTGCGAAACGCTGCGTATCTGAAAGGTGGCATAATCGCCACGCCAAGTTTCAAGGAGGTCGTCATGCGTAAAGGATTGTGGATCGTAGCCGCAGTGGCGCTGCTGGGCGGAGGCGTAGCGATGGCCCAGGACCAGCCCCGGTCCGAGGACCATGGACGACCCGGCGCCGGTCCTGGACAGAGCCGGGAAGAGCAGCGGCCGAGTTCCGGTCGCCAGGAGGAGCGGGGCAATGAGGGTGCGCCCAAGCGGGCCGCGCCGCACGCGCAAAGCCGCCGTCAGGCCGGACCCCGGCCGGGAGGGGGGCCGCGGCCGCCGCACCGGTTCCTGAGCGGGGGTGGCTGGCATCGCAGCATCCATGGTCCGAAGTTCGTCTATCCCGCGGGCTTCCGCTACCAGGTGTGGACGACGGGTGCGACGTTGCCCCCGGTGTTCCTGTCCGGTTCGTACTTCTACGATGACTACGCGGCGCTGGGTCTCGCCCCGCCCCCGGGTGGCTATCGCTGGGTCCGATATGGGCCGGACCTGCTGCTGGTGAACCTACGCACCGGCCGCATCGCCGATGTGGTCGATGGAGTGTTCTACTGAAGGCATGCCCGGAAGCCGCCGCCCGCGGGCGGCGGCTTCAGCCTTCCATTCTCGGCAGGGCCTTCTCCAGAGCGTCCTTCAGCCAGGCGAGCAACGCCGAAATCCGCGCAAGCTTCGCGCGATGCTGGGTCACGTGGGCGCGAAACCAGGCTCGCGGCAGGGCGAACTCCGGCAATAGCGCCACCAGCCTCCCGCGTTCGAGGGCGTCACCGGCCACATAGCGCGGCAGCATGGCGATGCCATTGCCGGCGAGCGCCGCGGCGCGCAGCGTGACGTTGTCATTGGCGATCAGCCGGGGGTGCACATCGACGCTCAGCTGCCCCTGATCACTCTCCAACCGCCAGGCGGTTCCCAGGGGTTTGAAGAACAGGCCGTCGTGGTCTTCGAGATCGTGGGGATGGGCGGGTGTACCCCGCCGCCGCAGGTAGTCGGGCGAGGCGCACAGGACCTGCTCGAAGGGATGCAGGGGCACATCGATGACCCCTTCGTAGCTGCTGGCGGCATGGCCGCTGATGGCGAGATCGAAACCTTCCTCGGCCGGGTTCACGGAGCGGTCCACGAGGGCCAGCTCCAGGGTGATGTGGGAGTGCTCGAGGAGAAAGTCGCTCAGGGCATCCGAGAGCACCAGCATGTGCAGCGTCGTCGGGACCATCATCAGGATACGCCCTTCCAGCCGATCGCCCGAGCGCCGCAACCCGCTCAGGGCCTCGTCGAGGTCCGCGATCAGGTTCCGGGCCCGTACCTGGAACAGCTCCCCGGCCTCGGTCAGTTCCACCCTGCGCGTGGAACGCTCGAACAGACGGCTGCCCACCGCGTGCTCGAGCTGGCTGACCCGCTTGGCGGCGACCGAGGGCACCAGGTTCAGTTGACGGGCCGCCTGGGAAAACCCCCCATAACGGGCCACGGCGAGAAAGGCCCTCAGGTTGGCTACCATGTCCATGATTTATCGTAAATCGCGAAAACTGAGGTCGTAATATGTACCTGGCTATCGCGGATTGCAATGAATAAGATGTTCTCCAGACCCACTGCCAGCGGACGCAGACCATGCTCGACACCACTTTCCAGGACATCCCCGGTACCTTCGTCTTCACGGGCGAGCGTGCCATCGAGGGCCGGCATCTGAACCGGTTCTGCATGTCACTGATGAGCGCCGCCAATCGCACCCGCTTCAAGGCCGATGAGCGCGCCTACCTCGATGAGTGGCAGATGACCGAGTCGCAGAAGCAGGCCGTGCTCAGGCGCGATTTCCGGGCGCTGCTGGAGCAGGGCGGCAACATTTTTTTCGTGCTCAAGATCGCCGCGGTGGATGGCCGTCCGACGCAGTCGGTGGCCGCTTCCTTTGCCGGCCAAACGACCGAAGAGTACGCTGCCATGATGCGCAGCGGCGGCCGCAACCCTGAAGGTCTCAGGTCCATCTCGGGACGTTTCTGATGGCGCGGATCACCGCGGGCATAGGCTCAAGCCATGTGCCCGCGATCGGCGCGGCGCTCGATGCCGGGCGCACGGCGCATCCGGACTGGGCGCCGATCTTCGCCGGTTATGAATGGTCCCGCCGCTTCGTGGCGGAACAGAAACCGGACGTCGTGATCCTGGTCTACAACGACCACGCGTCGGCGTTCTCCCTGGATGTCGTGCCCACCTTTGCGATCGGCTGTGCCGATTCGTTCGCGCCGGCCGATGAAGGCTGGGGCCCGCGGCGCGTGCCGGTGGTGCACGGGCACTCGAAACTGGCGTGGCACATCGCAACCAGCGTGGTACTCGATGAGTTCGATCTCACCATCACGAACGAGATGAAGGTGGATCACGGCCTCACGGTGCCGATGTCGCTGATGCTCGGCCAGCCCGAGGCATGGCCGGTCAAGGTCATCCCGCTCGCGGTCAACGTCATCCAATACCCCACGCCCACCGCCAACCGCTGCTTCCAGCTCGGTGAGGCGATCGCACGCGCCGTGAAATCCTATCCCGAGGACCTGAGCGTGCAGGTGTGGGGTACCGGCGGCATGAGCCATCAGCTGGCGGGCGAGCGCGCGGGTCTCATCAACCGCGAGTGGGACACGAAGTTCCTGGATCAGCTCACGGCGGATCCGGATGCGCTACGGACGATGTCGCACGAGGAGTACGTGCGGGAGGCCGGATCGGAGGGCATGGAGCTGATCATGTGGCTGACGATGCGCGGCGCGCTGGGCCCCGGGATCCGCGAGCTGCACCGCTTCTATCACGTGCCGGCGTCGAATACGGCGGTGGGCAACATCGTCTTTGCACCGCAGAGCTGAGCGCCGATCACCCGCCTTCCGCAAGGCGGTGCCGTTGCGGCATCATGGCGGCATGAACAAGGCAGTGCCAATGGGCCAGCAGGCCCCGGCCGCCAGCCCGACTTCGCTGACCCTCGGGTGGCTGCTCAAGGAGCTGGTCACGACCCGGCTCATCAGTCCGGCGACCGCGCGGCAGTTCGTCGAACCCCGGCCCGCGAAGGGCGGGGCGGCGCAACACCCGCTGGTGATCCTCGGCAATCAGGAGTGGCCGGATCCGCGCACGCCGGGCCGCACCCTCAACCTCGAGACCCTGACGCTGTGGCTTGCGCAGCGCGCGGCACTGCCGTATCTGCGCATCGATCCGCTCAAGCTCGACATGGCGAGCATCACCGAGGCCGTCTCGTACGCCTACGCGTCCCGGTGCGGAATCCTGCCGGTGCAGAACACCCCCACCGGAGTGGTATTCGCGGTCAAGGACCCCTTCGACGTGCACTGGCTGCGCGATCTGGAATTGGGCATCAAGCTGCCGATCAAGCGGGTGTTCGCGAATCCGCTCGACATCGACCGGTACCTCGTCGAGTTCTACGCCATCGCTCGCTCGGTCAAGCTCACCGGACAGGAACGCGCGGGCGGTCCCGCGGAGCTGCGCAATCTGGAGCAGCTCACCGAGCTCAGCCGCGCCGGCAAGCTGACCGCGGAGGATCAGCACGTCGTCGCCATCGTCGACTGGCTGCTGCAGTACGCATTCGATTCGCGGGCCAGCGACATTCACCTGGAACCGCGCCGCGAAACCGGCAACGTGCGCTTCCGCATCGACGGGGTGCTGCATGACGTCTACCAGTTTCCCGCGCCGCTGATGCCGGCGGTCACCAGCCGCATCAAGATCCTCGCGCGCCTCGACATCGCCGAACGCCGGCGACCCCAGGATGGCCGCATCCGCACCCGCTCGCCCGACGGCAAGGAAATCGAGCTGCGCGTGTCGGCGCTGCCGACCGCCTTCGGCGAGAAGCTGGTGATGCGCATCTTCAATCCCAACGTCCTGGCGCACGACTTCGGCAGGCTCGGATTCAGCGCCGACGAATCGGCGATCTGGCGGCGCATGATCAGTCAGCCGCATGGCATCGTGCTCGTCACCGGACCCACCGGATCGGGCAAGACCACGACGCTCTACACCTCGCTCAAGGAGCTCGCCACCACCGAGGTCAACGTCTGCACCATCGAGGATCCGATCGAACTGATCGACGGCAGCTTCAACCAGATGCAGGTCCAGTCCAACATCGACCTGAATTTTGCCGACGGCGTACGCGCGTTGCTGCGGCAGGACCCGGACATCATCATGATCGGCGAGATCCGCGACAAGGAGACGGCCGACGTGGCCGTGCAGGCGGCCCTCACCGGTCACCTGGTGCTGTCGACCCTGCACACCAACGATTCGCCATCGGCCATCACCCGGCTGCTGGAGCTGGGCGTACCGGCGTACCTCATCCGCGCGACGCTGATCGGCGTGCTTGCCCAAAGGCTGGTGCGCACCCTGTGCCCGGAGTGCAAGGCCCCGGTGGAAATCAATCCCGCATCCTGGAAGGCCCTCGGCGTGGGCGAGGTGATCCCGATGCCGAAGACGGTCTACGCCGCCGGCGGCTGCCTCGAATGCCGCCAGACGGGCTATCGCGGGCGCAGCGGCGTCTACGAACTGATGCTGCTCAACGCGGCGCTGCAGACGGCGATCGGTGAGAACCCCGACGTGAGCAACCTGCGCCAGCTCGCCGCCGCCGCCGGCATGCGGCCGCTGCGCCAGGCGGGCGCCGCCAAGGTCATCGCGGGGCTGACGACGGTGGAGGAGATCCTGGCGCTGACGCCGGATCCCGCGGAGCGCTGAAGGTTCACCGTCACCGCAGTGCACCAAGCCTGCGTCGGCGGCGATGTCAGCTGCGGTTGCTACAATGCCCGACAGGAAGGATCAGCCCGGAGTCATCACATGGCTGCTACGCGTCGAGGATCGTTCATGCTTCGCGGGGCGTCGCTGGCACTGGCGGCCGTGCTCCTCGCGGCCGCACTGAGTCCGATGGCTGCCGACGCCGCCGCGCCGGAGCGCATCGGCATCATCGGCACCGGCAAAATCGGCTCAGCCCTTGCGGAACTGTGGGTGCGCTCGGGTCACGATGTGATGATCTCGTCGCGACATCCCGAAGAACTCGCATCCCTGGCGGCGAAGCTGGGTCCCAAGGCGCACGTCGGCACGCCGGCCCAGGCCGCAGCCTTCGGGCCGGTGGTGCTGCTCGCCGTCCCCTACGGGGCGACGCCGCAGGTGGGGCACGACTATGCCAGGGAACTCGCCGGCAAGATCGTGCTCGATGCGGGCAATCCATACCCCGACCGCGATGGGCCGATGGCGAATGCCGCACGCGTCAAGGGCGCGGGTCCTTCCGACAAGGAATTCCTGCCCGGCGTGCGCCTGGTCCGCGCCTTCAATGCCATCATCGCCGGCAACCTGCTCACGCAGACGCATCATGCCGGAGGCCTGATCGCCATTCCCTTGGCCTCGGATGACCCCGCCGCGATGAGGACCGCCGCCGGATTGGTCAGGGACGCCGGGTTCGAACCGGTGATCGTGGGTGATCTGTCCCAGGCGCACCTCTTCGACGTGGGCTCACCGGTCTACGTGAAACTGATGACGGCCCCGGAACTGCGCGCGGCCCTGAAGTTGACCCAGTAGCTCAGACGAAGTTCGAGTGCCGCACGGTCAGGCGCCACTGCCCGCCGTCGTGCCGCCACACGTCGGTGTAGCGCCGCTGGCGCGCCGGTTCGTCCGCGTCGGCAACGATCTCGCGGCCGATGATGACGGCAGTATCGTTCCACAGCCGCAGCTGCTCGATGACCCGCTCGAACCGCGAATGGCGCAGCCGCCCGCTGCGGACCATCTCCAGGACCTGTTCGCGGCCGACCACCCGGTTGAATGGATTGGTGCCGACGAAGTCGTCGGCCATGAGCCGGTGCAGGACGTCCGCATCGCCGTCGATCATGGCGGCACGGATCTGGTCATCCAGTTGTCGCAGGGTCTCTTCGTTCATGGTCTCCTCCAGGTCTGCAGCCCTGCCAGCGCTGGCTCAGGGCCGCGCGCTCCTCGGGCGTCATGGCCTGCCATTTCTCCCACTGCGCGCGATGGTGCCCGAACCGTCGGCCGCCAAATCCGCCAAATAGGATGCGGCACAGGACCAGTAGCCCGAGTGCGTGCAGGTAATCGAGCGGATGCGCGCCGGCGATCGCGGTGATGGCAACGGAGTTCCACAGCAGCATCACCCCTGCCGCCGCCACGGCCACGACCACGAGCACCAGGACCATCCTGCCCAGGAACCAGACTCTGCGCCTCATGTTCAACTCCTTCAATTCCCGAGTTCGTCGTATGCGGCCCGCAGGCGCGATCGCAGATGGATCACCGCGTAGCGCTTGCGGGCGAGTAATGTGTTGACGCTGGTATTCGCCTCGATACTCAGGTCCCGGAAACTCCGGCCCTCGATTTCATGGGCGATGAATACCGCGCGCTGTGCTTCGGGCAGTTCCGCGAGTGCCTGCTGCAACGCCTGCATCAGCGCCTGGCGTGCGTATTGGGCATCGGGCCCGCCGTCGGCGGACGGTAGCGTCAGGTCCAGGCGGGTATCGGCCCCGTCATAGTTGCCGTCGGCATCGCCCAGACGTTCCTCCCGGCGCTTGCGGAAGCGGTCGATGATGCGGTTGCGGGCGACCTGATAGAGCCAGGCGCTCGCGTGTTCGACCGGGTTCGGTAGCCGGAATGCCTCGATGAAGGAGTACAGGACATCCTGCAGGATGTCCTCCGCATCCATGCGGTCCGGAACCCGCCGCCGGATGAAATTCAGCAGTCGCGAGCGCTCGCGCTGGATGGTGAGGGTCAGGTCGGGGTTCCGCTCGGCCATCTTCAGGTTGGGGTTCCACGACTCCATGCGGTTGGAGACGGTTCAGGGCGCCCATTATTGTATTTCCGGGACAGTGGCGGGACCGCGGGCGGCGTTTTGATAGCATCGGTAGCGGCGTCCCAACGCCTGCCGCTGTCGGTCGCAAATGATTCTCTGCCATCGCACTGGAATGCTACGGGTGAGCGGCTGCGTACTGTCGCTCCTGCTGCTGGTACCGCAGGTACGGGCCGGCCGCGAGTTCCGCGAGTATCCGGGACTGGAGGCCGATGCGGCTGCGCCGCTGCCGGACGATTACCGGGTGCCGGGCGAATTCGTGGTCGGCCGGCTGATGTTCCCCAGCGGATCCTTCGGCTGGTTCGGTCGCGGGGACTGGACTCAGGGTGGAACGGCCTGGTCGGTGGACTATCCCAAGGGTGACCGCTTCCTGGCCCGCATCCTGCGGCGCCTGACCCGGGTCAACACCCGCTCCGTGGAGCAGCCCGTCAATCTGGACGACGGCGATGACGTCTACGACTGGCCGTTTCTCGTCGCCGGGCTGCCGGGCATGTGGGACCTGACGGATGCGCAGGTCGCGAAACTGCGCGACTATCTGCTGCGCGGCGGATTCCTGCTCTGCGACAGTTTCTTCGGGACGCGCGAATGGGCCGGCTTCGTGGCGGGCATGAAGCGCATCTTCCCGGACCGCGAGATCATCGACCTGCCGGATGACCATCCGCTGCTGCACACCGTCTACGATCTGGGTACGCACGAAATGGTGCCGAACATGAATGCACTGGAGCGTGGCGTCCCGTACCGCGCCGATGGTGACGTGCCACTCTGGCGCGCCATTCTCGATGACCACGGACGCGCGATGGTCGTGATCTCCTTCAATAACGACCTCGGTGACTCCTGGCAGTGGGCGGACGATCCGAACTATCCCGGAAAGTCGGCGAGCCTGGGCATCAAGATGAGCGTCAACTTCGTGGTTTACGCATTGACGCATTAGCCCGGCTAATTGCCACGTCGGGGATGCAGGTATCTTATTGATTCTTCTCGGGAATGAAACGAGGCGAACCGCGACAGCAACCGAAGTCAGGCAGTCCGGTTGCCGAAGGAATTTCAGTTCAACGTCTTCCGAGGTATTTATCCGCAGACAGGGCAACGAGGTGGTTCTTTCCGCGCGCCCCAGGGACTGGTCCGCCTATCTCACCTCGGGAACGGTCGCCTCGAAGGAATTCATGGAAGGGATTGAAGATCTGCCAGTTCAGGAGCGCGAACCTTAGATGGCGGAGTACATGCTCGACACGGATATCTCGTCCTACGTCATGAAACGCTCTGATGCGAAAGTCCTTGCCAGGTTGCAGCACATTCCAATCGCTGCAGTATGCATCTCAGTCATCACCAAGGCTGAGTTGCTGTTTGGAGTGGAGCTATCACCCCGGCGGCAGCAGGATCATGCCGCACTCGATGAGTACCTGAGGCACGTCGAAGTTTTGGATTTTCCAGAGGAATCGGCCCTGCACTACGCGCAAATCCGCGCCGCACTCAAAGGACGCGGCACGATGATTGGCGCGAACGATCTCCTGATAGCGGCGCATGCCCGTTCGCTCAAGTTCACACTCGTCACCAATGATGTCCAGGAGTTCGGTCGCGTCCCGGAGCTCCGCGTTGAAAACTGAACTGAGTATTCCAACACAATCCCGTGAGCAGACCGGTGGAATCAATGGTCGGGATGACAGGATTTGAACCTGCGACACCTACGTCCCGAACAAGTTGAATTTCCCCGTCGCTTCATTTTATCGTAGGACCTGAGCCATGTTAACGGGAGCTTCGCTGATAAATCAGCGAAACCCGCTCTCCGTTAGTGGATGTGTGCCATTCACAGAAGCCGTAGCGCACGACTTTTCGCCACCTTTGCGGCGATCCAGGTCTCGACTTCCCCTTCAATCCATCCAACGGCGTGCGCGGTGATTTTGATTCGCATCGGGAACAGGCCGTCCTTTTGTAGTTCGTAGAGCTTGGTCTTCTTGATTCCAGTCCGATCGATGACTTGTGGAAGCCGAAGTAGACGAGTCGATTGCATGTAAATGTCCTTGGGAAAAATCATGAGTCTCAGTTCAGATTTGGAGAATCCGATCGAGCTTGGCGAAGGAGCGTTAAGGTTCACGCGATTCAGCGCCCGCAACAGCACCTGAGTCGCTACTTCGAAAGGGGGCACGGCATATGACCGCGCTCGCAGGTCCAATGGCGGCAAATCGGCGCGAAGTTTTAACAGTAAAATCAATTAGATAAGACAATAGCAGGGTGATGCTGCATGCCACCGTCGCCCGGGCATTCTTCCAGATTTAAAAACCCAAGCCGATGGGTTATAGTTGGCCATGAGCCGAGTGTTCGTTTCCGAAGGCACGGGTGCAGCGGTATATGTGTTCTCGAACGATCACTGTCCGCCGCACGTGAGCGCGCGGCATCGAGGCGAGGAATGGATCGCGAGAGTTCGGTTTTCTTACCTCAACGACAAGGTAGAGCTGTGGAGCATCGAACCAATTAGGAACGCGCCTGCGCAACGCGTGATTAATCGGCTGTTGGATGACGTACGTGCTCAATTGAGCTCATGCCGGCGCAGCTGGTGGGACACCCAGCGCACTGCGTGTCTCGAGAATCAGTGGGTGCTGTTGTCGGACGACAGATTGGTCACGCAGCTCGCAGCGCGGGTGCCCGAGGCGAAACAGATCATTGAGGCGATCTACGACACTACCACGGAACGACTTCGGCTGAACTTTTCGGACGGTACCGCTTTAGAGGTGAGGGTAGCGACATGACTGAGCATCAAATCAGCGACGCCGATTATGCGGAGTCGCTCGCGAGAGGCCGCACCGACGCGGTAACGGAGCTGCGCGCGCGCGCAGTGCGTTATCTTGTCGATCGTGATGTGCTGGAGATCGAGACCAGCCGTGACGGGGGCTTTCTGATTCCTCGTATGTGGATTGGCGCTCTGCAGGATGTTCCGGCAGACGAGCTCACTGGGCTGGAGGTTTGGCCAGATGGCTCCGCTATCGAGCTCGAGTTGCGCGACATTCACATCAGCGTCGATGGCCTGCTGACTGACGTCCTACCGTCGTTGCTGCCGAGTTCAGTCTTGGCTGCTCTGTTTGCACGCCGAGGTGGTAGGGTGACGTCTGAGGCGAAGCGCATAAGCGCGCAGGCCAATGGTCGTAAAGGTGGCCGCCCTCGGAAAACGGCGCCTGCAAGGATTGGAGTAGCACGTGAGACGGAGACAAACTCAATGGTCACTCGACACTATCCGCGGGGCCTCGACAGCAGACAGCGCGACCGCGATGGCGAAATTCGACACAAGCGCAGCGACACGCTCGTCGGAACGCTACGCAAGACGTATGGCGACCAATTCGCTGCTGGCTATCGTTCTGATGCCAAGCTGGGTACGGTGCTTAAGAAAGAAGGTGCTGACACTTTGGATCAACTTCTCAAGCGAAGGTGAAACGCTCGTTTGGGCCACTTCCTAAGTTACAAGTGGACCGAAGAAGGCCACCAGGTCAGTGGCAGCGGATGCTTATCTATCGATCAAAGCATTACTGGCCCGAGAAGTACTTGCGCTTCATCTCCGCTCCTGAGCCACGCTTTAAGTAACCCTTGAGCCAGGATGGGCTGTCGATTAAGAACTGGGGCTTCCAGTCCTCTGCCTCCCCGCCGGCTTCCACGCGATTAAAGACAGCCTCGCGGAAAGCATAGTGGGCGAATGAGCGCATGAACTCTCCGAGGTAGATATCTGCCACCCGATTGTCGCCGCGTATTACGAGCATATTCTCTTCATTCGTCGTGGTGCTCGCGTCACTGAAATGTAAGCGACTGGTCAGCACCGTATAGCCCCGCGGCAAGGTTCGGGCGAAGGTACGTGCCTTCATAGACGGACACGTAGCTACGTGTCCACGTAAG
>Ga0335075_10003274_pt1 | contig 25714 bp, 23 predicted proteins | sample Lox_Sample_24_FD_206723 | JGI IMG/M metagenome (GOLD analysis project Ga0335075, IMG submission 206723) | Soil microbial communities from Loxahatchee National Wildlife Refuge, Florida, United States - Lox_Sample_2.4 | ecosystem: Environmental > Terrestrial > Soil > Wetlands | place: USA...
ACTGCAGAGACCAACGCCTCGCTCGGCTGCTCAAACACGGTGTCTTGCGCGCTCGTGATCATCCCGATCATGGGTATCAGCTGCGATCCAGCAGGTGACAGCCTGCCCCCGGCCGACCGCCCGCCGGCCAACCAGGCCAGTGCGGCGCTCGCGCTGTGCTCCGAGACCGGCGCTTACGCGCCAGGGCAGCTGGCGCCGCCGCAGGGAATCAACTCCGTCCTCAATCAAGAGGACCTGGCGGTCAGCGGTCAGCTGTGGTGGAGCGCATCGAACTGGCGCAACCGGATCGTCGTGCCGCTCACCTTTGCGCCAGCAGCCGGGGCCTGCCCGGTAACCAGTTCGTCGCCGCCCGTGTCGATCTACGGCTCGTACCTGCTTCTCGGGGCCAGCGAGCAGTGGGTGCCCTATTTCTGCACTCACAAGAGCTTGTTCCCGCTGACGCACGTCGTGGCCAGCGAGCCGGAGGCCAAAGACCTTCTCGAGGCCGGGTCCATCGATGCCGCGTTCGAGGGCACCCCGCCGCCGAATCCTTTCACCGGCCATGTGGTCCAGGCACCCACCGCTGTGACGGGCTTCGCCATCGTGGCCGACATCGTTGGCCAGAACGGTCAGCAATATACGACAATCCACCTCGATGCCCGGCTCCTCGCCAAGCTGCTGACCGAGTCGTACCCGTCTAGTCCGTACATAGCCCAACACGACACAGCGCTGCAGAACCCGACTACCCATCAGCCGAACCCGGAGAATATGGCTGACGATCCTGAGTTCCAGGCACTAAACCCGGGAATCCCTGCCGGGACTACCGGGAAAGGGCAGGACATCGGCAATCTCGCCGGGGTATCGGCAGCGACGATCCTGGCTCTGTCCAGCGACTCCGACGCGATGTGGGCGCTGACCTCCTACATTAACTCCGATCCTGAAGCGCGGGCATGGCTGAACGGTAAGCCCGATCCGTGGGGAATGGTCGTTAACCCGGCCTACAAGGGCATCAAGCTGCCAGTGACGACGTGGCCCTTGCTCGACACGTACGTGCCAACCGGCCTCGAATCCGGCAACGCCTGCGTGCAGGCGTCTCCGGTTCCATGGCTCCCGCTCGTGGCAGCGCCTGTCGAGTCGATGGCGACGATCAGCCTCGATCTCCAGTACGACGTCAGCAACTCGCAGACCGGCTGCAACAACTCGTTCCAGAACCCGTCATATGAGGCCGTCGGACAGGAAGTCCCTGGCGCGACCTTCATTTTCGGTTTCACCAGCCTCGCCGACGCCGAGCAGTACGGACTGGACACCGTGTCGCTGGAGACTCAAGGCGGCTCGACGTCGGACGCGAAGTTCACCACGAGCGCAGGCCGCACCTTCGTGGCACCGACCAACGCTTCCCTGCGAGCAGCGGTCGCCTTGATGGAACCAGATGACAAGACCGGCTCGTGGAAAGTGGACTACTCGAAGATGCGCACGGCCAAAGCCGGTAAGCTCGCCTATCCCGGCACGATGCTCATCTCGACCGATGTGCCTACGCACGGCCTGGCCAAGACCCTGGCCAAGGACTACGGGAAGTTCCTGGACTTCGCGGCGACAGACGGTCAGCGGCCCGGCTTCGGTAATGGCCAGCTGCCGACGGGCTACCTGCCCATGACCGCCGCCAACGGCGGGGCAAAGATGGTGGCCTATACCGAGGCGGCAGCCGCCGATGTCACAGCCCAGAACAGCAAGGTGCCGACGCCCAGCCACCCAAACGTCACCGCGTCAAGGTCCTCCTCACCTTCACCTTCGTCCAGTGCGTCGAGCAGCCAGCCGGCTTCGGGGTCCGGCTCGTCCACCTCGTCGGGGTCCAGCTCGCAAAGCACCAGCCCGAGCGGATCATCCACCGCGAGCACGCCGGCTGAGACGACCTCGCCGGGCCCGAAGAGCACTCAACCAACCGCGACTACTGCAGACGTGCGGTCAGCCACATCAGGCCTGATCTTGCCGCTGGTGCTGCTGCTCGCGCTGATCGGTGCCACCGTTGCCTTTGGAGTCTGGCAGCTGACTCGACCCACGGAACCGAAGTGACGGACTATTTGGCTCAGCAGCCGTCTGCTAGCCTCCAGGCGAGCGAGCCGGTCCCAGCCCCGGGAGGCCTGGCAGAGCCCGGCGCAATACAGCCGACCGCGCGGCCAAGCCGACCTCGACCGAGCGCGTTGTCGCCCGCGCGGGCCGCGGTCGTGGCGACAATGGCAGGACTTGCCGCGCTGGCGCTCTGGTTCGTCCTTTACGCGGTGGCATTTTCTGGCCTGCAGGAAGACCACAGTCAGCATCTGTTGTATACCCAGCTTCGATCCGGGCTAGCCCAGGCGACCATTCCGTTCGGTGGTGCTATAGCCCCGGGAACGCCCATCGCATTCCTCGACGCTGGCGCGATCGGGTTGCGTGCGGTAGTCGTCGAAGGGACCTCGTCGGCAGATCTCGCCACCGGACCGGGTCACCTGCCGGACAGTCCGCTGCCCGGCCAGGCGGGAAATTCGGAGATCTACGGCCGCAGCACGATGTTCGGCGCCCCGTTCGGCAGCGTGCATGAGTTGACGAAGGGCGCGATCATCGCGGTTACTACCGGACAGGGAACGTTTGACTTCCGGGTGATTGATGTCCGCGGACCGGGCGATCCGCTCCCGTCCGCCAAGCGGCTCGGGCAGTCGAGCCTGACGCTCGTCACCAGTGCGGGCAGCGGCTGGACCAGTGGCTGGACGAACGATCACGTCATCTACGCCGACGCCACGCTGGTCGCCGGCAAGATTCAGGGGACCCCGCCCGGCCGCCCTACAGCCGTGCCGGCTATCGACAAGCCGCTGGCCGGAGACACCGGCGAGCTCGTCCCGGTGGTGCTGTGGCTGGAGGCCCTGGTACTGGTCAGCGCGGGGATGGCTTTCGCCGCCACCAGATGGACCGCGTGGCAGGTCTGCGTGGTGGGTCTGCCGGCCCTACTTGCCGTGCTGTGGGCAACAACGAGCGCGGCCATGCTGCTTTTGCCGAATCTGATCTGAGCGAAACGCTGGGGCCGTTATTCCCTGCTTTAGCGTCCCCCGGGCCTGGTCGTCTGCGCGCTCCTTAACCTGCGAGTCACCTTTTATTAACTATTCCGACTAATGTTCTCGGTGCTCGCGCCTGTTCCTTAACCAGCTATTCATTTTATAAACCCTTTACCGGCATCCTCGGCTGCAATGATCACGGCGGAAGTTCCGCACTACACGCCCTAGGAGGGCGGAAAGGCAAGGGAGCATGCGATACGGCAAGCTCAAAGCGGGTCTTGCGGTCGCCGGGATGCTCGCAGGCATGACGGTCCTGGCAGTACAGCCCGCGTATGCGGACTATGCGCCGAACGCCAAGGACGTCGTCGGAGTCGGTTCCGACACCCTGCAGTACCTCGTTGACTTCGCGGCTGACGGCGACTACCTCGGCGACCCTGGCTACAACAGCGCCGAGCTCAAGTACAAGCTGATCAGCTTCGACGCCACGGCGGACGCCAACGCCCGCCTGGCTTACGGCGCCGGCGGGGCCAATGGCACCGGGAACGGCGACACCGCCGGGCAGTGCCCGCCCGGCGACGGCCCTTCTAACGGTACCGGAAACCAGACGTCGACCCACGCCGATAGCCCCTGCACTCTCAACCCGACCATCGTGCTGCGCGCAGGGGAGTCCCCCATTGTGCGGCCGAACGGGTCGGGTGCCGGAGCGAAGGCACTACTGGAGGACTCCCAGATCACCTTCTCACGTGCCTCGGCTCCCCAAGGGACGGCCGATGGAGGGCCGCTGGGCTCGGCTTTCGACAGCATCACCGTCGGGGAGGACCCGCTGGCGATGCTGGAGACCACGACCCCAGTGTCGAACGCGGTCCCGCTGTCCGCGTCACAGCTGCTCTCGATCTACACCTGCCAGGGATCTGGCACGAACGGCGCCGAGACGTGGCAGTCGATCGACCCGAACGACACCGCAACGGGCGCCACTGACGCCATCATCCCGATCATCCCCCAGGTCGGCTCCGGCACTCGCACGACCTTCCTGGAGGACATCGGCATGACGTCGGCCGAGGCGTCGGCGTACTCAACCTCGACGTACACCTGTGTGCAAACGGGCGAGGAGAACGACCCGACGGCGCTCTCCGCGCAGTCGAAGCCGCAGGACGCTATCGAGCCGATGTCGGGTGGCAGGCTGAACCTGTTCCTCGGCCTGCTCGGCGGCGGCGCCTCCAACCAGCTCAGCACCGGCGGTTACTTCAAGGACCCGAGCTGCCCGGTGAACATCATCGCCACCGCCGGCACGACAGGCGCATGTGCCCCAGAGAATCTGACCGGCAACGCTAACGTCCCCGGCGACACCGTCAGCCCGGCTGTCCAGCTGATCACGTCCGGCACCCCGTACCCGACTGGCGGGGTAGCCCAGACGCTGTTCGATGTCCAGCGTCCGCTGTACATCTACTTCCGCGACTCCGGCGTCAGCTCCACCGCGGGCTGGCAGCCGGGTAGCGCGGAGAACCAGATCCGGACCCTGTTCTACGACCCCTGCCCGGACCCTGCGCCGACGTCCACCGACGGCTGCAGCTACATCTCCACCGACGTGCTCACAAACGGCGTCGAGACCCCGACCCAGGTGCTCTACGGACCTGACGGCCAGCCGTGGTTCGCCACCGGGGCCGCTCAGACCGACATCATGGCCGCCGGCATCCTGCCGACGTACGTGCCTAGCGTCCCCGGCGCCTGAGCCTCCGGCGCATCGATACACCTACAACGGCCTGCCTCTGTAAGCACATAGAACAGGCTTCCTGAGCCCGCTGGGGGCTTGGGAGACGTGGCAGGGGAGACTCGCGCAGCTTCGAAGTCATGCGAGTCTCCCCTGTCACAGCGAGCAGAAAGGTATTTAGCACTATGAAGCTAAACCTCCGACGGGTGATCTCGGGCGCTGCGGTGCTCGCGATCGCGGGAGGGGTCCTCGGTGCGACGGCGAGCATCGCCAGCGCAGCGACTACTCCGCCGTGGGAACCCGATCCGACGGACGCGCTCGGGACCCTGACCTTCTACAACTCGGCTGGCCAGGTGATCACCAGCGGCAGCAGCCTTACCCAGCTGTTTGCGTACGCCGAAGCGTCAACGACGGACCCGTACGACGGCGGCAAGGCGTACATCCAGTTCGCCCAGCCGGTGCCGAGCACCCCGGTCGGTAACTTCCCGGCCAGCGCGACTTCGGCTGCGTCCAGCTTCCCGGTGACCACGCCGGCGTCGCTGGCCGGCAGCGCTGACCCGGTATTCACCGCGTCGTCTACCGATGTGAACCTGCAGTCGTTCATCAACACTACGACGGCGCAGACGGCGACCGGCTATGCCAACGTCTACCAGATCCGCCTGTATACCAGCGGCGGCACCGGCGGCGGCACAGCAGGCAACACCGAGCAGTGGTGGGACGCCGACGTGGTCGTCGACCCGTCGACTGGCACCTGGACTCAGGAGTACCCGGCAGTCGAGATCGGTACCACCACCGTACTGACCGCCAGCCCCACCACGGGCACGGTCGGGGTGGCCGACACCCTGACCGCGACCGCCACTGCCGCCGACGGGACGACCCAGACGGGCTCGGTCGAGTTCATGAACGGCACCACCGTCATCGGCACCGAGTCGGTCAACGCAAGCGGAGTGGCGACCCAGTCGTTCACCCCGAACGCTGCAGGCACTGACAGCCTGTCAGCGGTGTTCACCCCCACCAACACCGGTTACAGCAGCTCGACAGGCACCCTGTCGCTGACGGTGAACCCGGCGGCAACGCCGACCACCACCAGCCTCACCGTGACCCAAGACGGTGTGGCGGGTGATGACGTCTCGCTGAGCTCGACTGTCACGCCAGCGGCGGCGGCGGCGGCCGGAACGGTGTCGTGGTACGACAACGGTTCCACCACGCCGCTGAACTCCACTCCGGTGACGCCGAACGCCTCCGGGGTTGCTACCTTCGACATCCCGGCCGGCCTGGCCGCGGGCAACCACTCGATCGTGGCTGACTTCACTCCCACCAACCCGGCTAACTACGAGGCCTCGGCGTCGGCTGCGCAGTCGTTCCTGCTGGAGCCGAAGCAGACTGGTGCTTGCGCGCAGACCGGCTCGCAGTGCACCGCCACGGCCAACATCGAGGCGACGGTTCCGGTCGGAACTCTCGTCCTCAGCACGCCGTACACCACCGGCAACGCGCTGAACCTCGGCAACCTGACGCTGAACGCAGGCCTGACCGAATACAGCGCGACCGCGCCGTTCGACGGCATCACCATCGTCGACACCCGCGCTGGTGACCTGCCCTGGACGCTGTCCGCGCTGGCCAGCAACCTGTCCGACGGCGGCACCAACCCGGGCAGCACGATCTGCTCGCAGAACGTCGGCCTGACCGGCATTCAGAGCACCCCGGGGACCGGTTTCGCCGGGACCGTGACCCCAACCGACAACACCGCAGCCACCCCGCCAGTCGCACCTGCTGGCGGCGTCTGCACCGGCACGCAAGGCCTGGGCGGAGCCACCGCGCACACGGTCGCTGCAGCAAGCGCCGGACTGGGCACCGACGTGCTCAACGGCACGCTCACCCTGACCGCCCCGACCTCAACCGAGCCGGGTCTGTTCACGGGCACCATCACCTTCACGGTGGGCTGAGCGCAGCCATCGCTGTAAAGATGTGAGCGGGGCGGGCAGCCTGTATCTGCCCGCCCCGTCACGCCTTGCGGCGTCGAGGGAGGGTCCGACCTCCCCCAGGACGGATCTTAGTCGGCCTGCGTTTACATTGCGTTCACGGCGGCTTCGGATCGAATGGATTCAATTGCTGATGTGTGGAAGGGCAGGAATTCTCTGCCCTCTTCGCCACGCTCCTGCGCCACCCGCAGAAGGGTCAGGCTTCGCCTAGGACGGATCTTCGTCGGCCTGCGTTTACCTTGTGTTTGCGACAGCTTCGGATCGAATGGATTCACTTGCGCCATGCGTTTTCTCTTGTCTCTGATAGCGGGGCTGGTGCTCGTCGGCCTCGCCCCAGTCGCCGGAGCGGAGGCCGCAGCCGGCGCTTATTCGGGATCTGCAGTCGCCGTTTCCGGGAAGCCCGCCAAGGCGGAATTCGGCGTCGGCCCGGCGTCGGCCACGAAGTTGGACGGCCGACCATACTTCACTTACGACGCCACGCCGGGCGGTTACGTTGAAGACCACATTGCTGTCGTCAACTTCGCCACCCATGCGCAGACGCTTAACGTCTACCCGGTCGACGCAGTCACCGGCAGCAATGGCCTTTTCTCCTATGCGACCAAGTCGGCCCCCCGCAGACAGGTCGGTGCGTGGCTCAGCGTCGGTCATGTGCCATCAGGCACGGTAACAGTCAAGCCGCGCTCGACTGTCATCCTGCCGTTCTACTTGCGTGTACCGCGCAACGCCAGTCCCGGCGACCATGCCGGCGCCATGATCGTCTCGCTCACCGGTCTGGTAAAGAGCAAGAAGAAGAACACCCTGGTCAAGTTCGAGCAGCGCATCGCCACCCGCGTCATCGTCCGAGTGAGCGGTCCGCTTCATCCGCGGCTCGCGATCCAGAACCTGCACGGGAGCTACTCCGGTCATCTCAACCCGCTTGCCAGCGGGGTCGTCCACCTCAGCTACACCGTCGGCAATACCGGGAACGCACTTCTCGGCGGGACGCAGCGCGTCAGCGGGAGCGGCCTGTTCGGCTCGACCGGGCGGACTACGGCAGTGCCGAGCGTTCCGCTGCTGCTGCCCGGTGGCGCCTACAGGGTGACCACCCACGTGTCAGATGTCTTCCCCGAGATCGAGATAACTGAGACCGTCAAGCTCGCGCCGGTTGGATTGCCGGGGGACATCAACCCCGGTCTGCATGTCGCGACAGCGAGCGTGACTCTGTGGGTGATTCCCTGGGCCCTGGTGATCGTCGTGATCATCATTGCGCTCGTCATCATCGCCCTGATCTGGCGCCGGCGCCGCCGGTCGCCTAAGTCCAGCCGCACCACTGTCAGCCAAACCCCACAAGGAGCTAAGGCATGAACCGCTTTGCCCGTCGCGCAAGCGCGACGGCCATCTTCGCAGCACTGGCGCTGGGAGCGGCGTCGGCGGCTGAGCCGTTCGCTACCGCTTCCGTGACGAGCACGACTTTTAAGGTGCCGTTTCACGATGAGTACCAGCACGGCTGGCTGACATTCTGTAACCGGAACAACCAGCCAGTCACCTCGGGCAAGCTCGCAACGCAGCCGTTTGTCTGGAAGACCATATCGTCGGCCGCGCCGCCTGCCGGTTACCGTGACAAAACCGCGCGCGTTACCTTGTACGCCTACCAGCCGATACAGTACGTCGATCCGGGTGACTGGAGTGGTGTTGCGCTAACCGGGGCCTCGGTTTTCTCGAACCCGGATCATCCGGTGGTCCAGGCGACGGGCCTCGACCAGCCGATCCTGGGCTTCACCCGGGCTTATCCCGCGCACTGGGATGGGCTCGTGGAAATCCGGATGATGTATACGGCGATCGAGAAGGAACAGTTGCCGACCCCGTACGCGGCCGCGGTCATCCGCGTCACCGGGACCACGTGGACTCTTGTCGCGGGCGGTGGCGGATCGTGCAGTGCGGGCAAGGGCGTCTCGATGGAGACGATCCTCAGGGTCGCGGGCAACAAGGCTACGTCGGGCAAGCAATCCCTCGTGTCATCCTCACACTCGCCCGGTGCCGGCACCTCGGCGGGGTCCGCCGGCGGGCACTCGTCAGGGGGATCAACTGCGGGCAGCGCGGCCCGGCTTGCCTCTGACGACGCCTCCACTGGCCTCAGCGGCGGTGCACTGGCAGGCATTGCGCTAGGTGCACTAGCCCTCGTCTGGGTGGCCATCATCATAATCGCCCGGCGGCGTCGGCGCGCGAGCGCATCAGCGAGTTAACGGCTCCACCCAACCGGAAACGATCATCGAGAGGATAACTGTGCGATTCAAAACATCTGTGGTACTCGGCGCCGCCGCAGCCGTCGTGGCTGTCGCGCTGCCCTTGCTGGCTCTCCCCGCGTCAGCAGGCACCACCCCGCCGTGGGAACCCGATCCGGCAGATGCGCTCGGGACCCTGAGCTTCTACAACTCGGCCGGGCAGGTCATCACCGGCGGCAGCAGCCTTACCCAGCTGTTTGCGTTCGCCGAAGCGTCAACGACGGACCCGTACGACGGCGGCAAGGCGTACATCCAGTTCGCCCAGCCGGTGCCGAGCACCCCGGTCGGTAACTTCCCGGCCAGCGCGACTTCGGCTGCGTCCAGCTTCCCGGTGACCTCGCCGGCGTCGCTGGCCGGCACCGCTAACCCGGTCTTCACCGCGTCGTCTACCGATGTGAACCTGCAGTCGTTCATCAACCAGACGACGCCGCAGACCGCGGCCGGATACGCCAACGTTTTCCAGATCCGCCTGTATACCAGTGGCGGCACCGGCGGCGGCACGGCGGGCAACACTGAGCAGTGGTGGGACGCCGATATCGTCGTCAACACGACCGCAGGCACCTGGACAGAGGAATACCCGACTCAGGGTGCGTCCGCGGTGACGACAACGACCGCCGTGTCGGCGAACCCGACAGGATCGGCGAATCAGGGCGCTTCTATCGCCCTGACCGCGACGGTCTCGGCCGCCGACTCGTCGCAGCCCGCCGGGACGGTCCAGTTCTCCGATACGATCGACGGCGTAACCGACACGATCGGCAGCCCCGTCACGGTGACCTACGCCAGCAGCAGCGCAACGACCGGCACGGCGACGCTGAGCACGTCCGCCCTGCTGCCCAGCCCGCCGGGTGGTTACTCGCTTACTGCGACCTTCACGCCGAGCAACACTTCGAGCTACAGCCCGTCGACGTCCGCCGGAGCGAGTTACACGGTGGACCCGGTCGCTAACAAGCCGACGATTTCCGGCAAGCACCAGGTAGGCCAGTCGGAGACCTGCACTGACGGAACGCTCGACTTCGGTGTCACGGCGACTTACGTCTGGTTCGCGAACACCACGAAGATCGGCACCGGCGCCAAGATCACCGTCCCGGCATCGGCCTACAACAAGCAGCTGACCTGTCAGGCATCGGTCAGCGACGGCGGCGGCCCGGCGAACACCGCCACCAGCGCCTCGGTGAAGGTCTCTCTTGGTGCCGCGCTCAAGGACACCAAGAAGCCGACGCTGTCGGGCGCGCACAAGGTCGGCAAGACCGAGCGCGTGAAGGCCGGCACCTGGCCGAAGGGTGCCAAGTTCACCTACCAGTGGCTGCTCAACGGCAAGGTCATCAAGCACGCGACCAAGTCGACGTTCAAGCCGACCAGGAGTGACAAGGGCAAGAAGCTCAGCTGCCGCGTCACCGCGAGCGTCTCGGGCTACGCCAAGGGCTCGGCGACCACCTCGAGCGTGAAGGTCTCCAGCTGACGACCGTCACGGTTATCTGAGATACGTGGGTCGCCGCTCGCTTTGAGCGGCGACCCACGGTCTATTTACGGAGCGAATGAACCTCCCGGTCCCAGGCCTGTGCGCCCATCTGGACTGCTTCCCAGGGACTGCCGAGCGGCGGAGTGTAGGACAGGTCAAGGTCGCTGATGGCCTTGACGCTCATGCCGTTGTAGATCGCGGTCGCGGCGATGTCGATGCGCTTTGCGATCTCAGCGTGCTTGTGGCCGAACAGCTGCATCCCGAGCAGTCGCCCGGTTCGGCGGTCTCCGGTGACGCGCATCCGGATGCGGTGGCTTCCGGGGTAGTAGGCCTTGTGATCATCGGCTTCACACGGGACGGTGACCGGGTCGAATCCGGCCGCGGCTGCCTCGTGGTCGCGCAGCCCGGTGCGCGCGGCTGCCTGGTCGAAGATCTTCACCACCTGTGTGCCGAGGCTTCCGGCGAACTGCCGGTTGCCGCCGAGCGCGTTCTCTCCGGCTACCCGGCCTTGCCTGTGGGCGGTGGTGCCGAGCGGGAGGTATGTCTCGCCGAGCAGCCGGTGATGCGTGATGACGCAGTCGCCAGCGGCCAGCACATCCGGCAGGACGGTCTGCATGCCGGAGTCAACCTCGATGGCGCCGCGAATGCCGAGCCTGGCGCCGGCCGCGGCCGCGAGGTCGCTGTCCGGCCGCACGCCAGTGACCACCAGGACCATGTCTGCTTCGCGTTGGATGGTCTGGTCAGCGTTAGCGCGTGCCGTGACCCGCAGGCGGCCAGACGCTCCTGGATCCGCGCGGCTGATCTGTTGCACGACGGTGCTGGTCAGGATCTGGATGCCGCAGGCGGCCAGCTCGGCGTGGACGAGGCTGCCCAGCTCGGGGTCGACGGTGGCCAGCACCTCAGGAAGCTGCTCGATCTGGGTGACCTGCATTCCGCGGGCGGACAGGGCCTCGGCCATTTCCAGGCCGACGTATCCAGCGCCCACGATGACGGCGCTGGCAGGGGATGCTGTTTCCAGCGTGCGCATGACCGCAAAAGCGTCGCCCATGGCGTGCAGCAAGTGCACGCCGTCGCCGGGTCCGAGCGCATCAGGTCCACTCAGTCCGCCGATCGGAGGCAGGACCGGGACGGCACCGGTACCGACGATGAGCTTCTCATAGGCGATCAGCTCGTCCTGTCCGTCCGGGCCGGACACCTGGAGCTTGCGGCCTGCGACGTCGATGCGAGTTGCGGTGGTATCCAGCCGCAGCCGCATGCCGGTCGCTTCAAGATCGGCTTTCGTGCGGTGCGCCAGGTTTCGCCAGTGGGTTACTTCGCCTGACACGTAATACGGGATGCCGCAGATCGAGAAGTTCGGGTAAGCGTCAGCCACGATAACGCTGACGTCAGCAGCGGGGTCGACCTCGCGGGCGCGAAGGGCCGCGCTGATCCCGGCGTCGCTGCCGCCGATCACGACCAGATGCATGGCTGTCTCCGTTGTCTCGTCAGCGGTGGATCTGGCTTGCCGCCCGGCCGCCCGCGGCCGGCGCGATGTTGCCGGCCGGGTTGCTTCCCCGCTGCCCGGATTTGCCGGCCTGGCCATGCGGGACGGTCACGTCGGCCGCCTCGGCCGCGCTGACGCCGGGATACAGGACTTTCATCACTCCGACTGCCAGGATTCCGCCGACGATCTGGGCGCCGATGAAGCTCGGAGCCGACGACGGCGCGATGCCGGCAAAGGTGTCGGAGAACATCCGGCCGATGGTGATCGCCGGATTGGCGAAGCTCGCCGAAGACGTGAAGAAGTAGGCGGCGCCGATGTAGGCACCAACGGCGGCCGGCGTCGTCCGGCTGCGGCCTGACCGGGCCAGGGCGAAGATCACCAGTATCAGGCCGAGAGTCGCGATGACCTCGGACAGGAAATGCGCCGGCGAAGCCCGGTACTTGACGGAGATGTTGATCGCCGAAAGCGAGAACATCACGTTTGCGGCGATCGCCCCAGTCACGCATCCCGCCACCTGGGCCGGCAGATAAGCTCCGGCATCACGCCAGGACAGCCCGCCGAAGGCCGCGTCAACGAACGACACAATCGGGTTGAAGTGACCGCCCGACACCGGCCCGAACATCAAGATGATCGCGAACAATCCGCCGGCCGTTGCCGCGGCGTTCTCCAGCAACTCCAGACCCGTGTCTCCCGGCGAAAGGCGCAGCGCGGCGATCCCTGAGCCGATCACCAGCGCGGCCAGGAACGCGCTGCCGAGGAACTCGGCAGCCAGCCGCCGCCACAGCGCAACCTCGCCTACACCCACTCCTGGCCCTTTATAGACAACTGTCGATACAGGCGCCAGCTTGCCATCCTGCATCGACTTTCGTCAACATAGAGTCATGTCAATCCAGCACGCATCCGGTGATCTCGCGGTCACCACCGTCACAGGCCCCGACGGGTGCGCGCAGCAAGCGCTGGTGAGCGAGCCGATCGATGAGACCTCGGCGGCTGGTTTGGCCCAGGTGTTCAAGGCGCTCGGTGACCCGGTCCGGCTGCGGCTGGTTTCCCTCATCGGTGCACGGCAGGGCGGCGAAGTGTGCGTGTGTGACCTCACCAGCGCCTTCGAGCTGTCCCAGCCGACCATCAGTCATCACCTGAAAGTGTTGCGGGAGGCCGGTCTCATCGATAGCGAGCGGCGTGGCACGTGGGTCTACTATCGCCTGGTGCCGGCCGCGCTGGAGCGGATGGCCGGGCTGTTGTCGGTTCCGGTCAGCTAGGGTCGGGCGTCAGCTTGCAACGCCCCGGGCCGCCTCCGGGGTCCAGTACCTCGGAGGCCCTTCATCGCCGAAAGTCAGGCGCAGCAAACGCCGGGCGCCGCGGACTGGCCGCCGGCGTCTAGAGTGCCGCAGCACTGCGGCGCCTGCGCAGTGCCCGAAGCCGATGCGTCTAGCGCAGCTTCCGCCGCGTCCCAACTCTGGCCGCCGCCTTCTCCCCAGAAGGTCTGGCTGTCCTCCAGGACGGTGTAGATCTCCCACCGCTCGCCGTCGGGCGTGCCCTGCACCCAGAACTTGCTCTGCTTGGCGTAGCAGCAGGTCGTGTCGCGCTCGTCGACCGAGGCCAGGCCGACCCCGGCCAGCCGGGTCTGCTCGGCGTCCACGGCGTGGGTGTCGGCGACCTCGACTCCCAGATGGTTCAGGCTGCCGCCCTGGCCCGGGTTTTCCATCAGGATCAGCTTCAGCGGCGGCTCGGCGATCGCGAAGTTGGCGTAGCCCGGCCGGAGCTTGGCCGGTTCGGCGCCGAACAGCTTGCTGTAGAAGGCAATGGATTGGTCTAGGTTCTCGACGTTGAGGGCGAGCTGGATGCGGCCGGCCATGGCAACCTCCGTGATATCGATGGCCGTCTATGCCTGTCAGCAGCCGAGCTTGTCACAACGCATAGGTGGCCGTCAATATAGATCCATGTCGAAGTCTCTCGTGGTGCTGAACCCGGTCAACGCGCTGGCCTGCTGCCCACCGCTGGCCTCGCAGCCGCTGACGCAAGTCCAGGCTGAGCGCATCGCATCGCTGCTGAAGGCGCTGGCCGATCCGGTACGGCTCCGGCTGATGTCCCTCGTAGCCTCCCATCCCGGCGGCGAGGCCTGCGTCTGCGACCTCAACGACGCATTCGACTTGACCCAGCCCACCATTAGTCACCATCTCAAGGTGCTCCACGATGCCGGACTTCTCGACCGCGACAAGCGCGGTGTCTGGGCCTACTACCGGATCCGGCCCCAAGCGCTGGCCAGCCTCGGCGCCCTGATCGCCGCCACACCTGACAGCGGGTGACGAACCCCTAGGGCGGTGGCAGGTCTTGCGAGCACTTGCCTTCATCGTTTATCGTCGATGAACGATGAAGATACCAGGCTTGAGCGCCCCGCAGCCACTAGACCGGGCAACGGCCGCGGAGTTCGCGAGCTGGTTCAAAGCGCTCGCCGACCCAACACGGGTCCAGATCGTGTCCTTGCTCGCCAGACGCGGAACCCCGATGAACGTCGGCCAGATCGTTGCCGCAGTCGATGTCGGCCAGTCCACCGTCTCAGCTCACCTGAAAGTCCTGGCCGACGTGCGGTTCCTTCTCGCTGAGCCGCTGGGGACATCCACCTACTACCGGATCGATGACGCATGCGTCGACTGCTTTCCGACAGCCGCCGACATCGTCATGGGCAAGCCAGCCCCAGCCAGGCCCGTCGCGGCATGCCAGCCTAAGGAGGTCGCCGATGGCAACCGAAGCACGTCAGCAGATCATTGACAGGTACTCACAGCTGGCCCGTTCCGCTCTGGCCGGCAGGGCCATCACCGACGACGACGCAGATGCCTTTGGCGACGGTCGCTTCGGCGCCGCGGCCTACGCCGACCACGAGGACGCACCGGAGACCGCTCTCCGAGCCAGCCTGGGCTGCGGCAATCCGCTGGCAGTCGCCGACCTGCACCCAGGCGAAGACGTCCTGGACCTCGGCTCCGGCGGCGGACTCGACGTCCTGCTATCAGCCCGCAGGGTCGCTCCAACCGGCATCGCCTACGGTCTCGATGCGAGCCCCGACATGCTCGCCCTCGCCCGGTTCAACGCCAGCAAGGAACAATCCTCCAACGCGCGCTTCCTGCACGGCCACATCGAGGCCATCCCGCTACCCGACAACCATGTCGACGTCGTCATATCCAACTGCGTCATCAGCCTCTCCGGCGACAAGCCCAGGGTCATCGCCGAAGCATTCCGCGTACTCAAGCCTGGTGGTCGACTTGGCATTAGCGACATCACCGTCGACGAAGACGCCGACCAAGCACACCTCGCCCTGGCCGAACAGCAGATCGGCTGCCAAGCCAGCTTCCTCACACAGCCGGAGTACAAGCGCCTCCTGCTGACTGCCGGGTTCACCCAAGTCACCGTTACCAGCACCAGCCAGGCCGCACCTGGGCTGCAGTCAGCCATCGTCCAGGCCACCAAGCCAGTGGCTGATCAACACGGTGGCCGGTAACAAGTACAGACGGTCAGCGACAGCGGGCTCGCGGTCGACTTCAGGCGGGCGACCGGGGCGCGGCCCTGATCGGTTACGGCTTACTGGCCGACCCTGCCGTCGATCCGCTCGCGCAGGAAATCGGCGTGCCCTATGTGCCGCGCGTACTCCTCGATCATGTGCACCATGACCGTGCGCAGAGCGATCTTGCCGCTGTCGTGTCCGTTGTCGAAGTGCCCGGAGACGTCCAGGTCTGCTGCCTCGTCGACGAACTTCTCCGCGAACGCGACCTCACTGTGCCAGGTGTCCCAGGCTTCCGCCACCGCCGCCGGATCGGCTACCGCGCCGTTGAAGTCGCCGTTCGGATCGGAGTCGGAGCGGTAATGCTGCGGCACGTCCTGGCCGGCCAGGACGATCCGGAACCAGGACTGCTCGACCCCGGCCAGGTGCCGGACCAGCCCTAGCAGGCTGAGATTGGACGGCGGCACCGACTGGCGCGCCATGGCCTCGGCATCCAGCCCGGTGCACTTGAGTTCCAGCGTTAGCCGATACTGGCGCAGAAACGTGACAAGAGTGGCGCGCTCGCCGCTCAAGTCGACACCTTGCTCGCGCGGGTCGTCATCAGGAGGGACGAACATGTCCCACCAACCGAATCTCCGCTCCGGAAGATCGGTATCCGATCGGGCGGCCTGGCTGGCGCCGGTTCCGGTCTGCTCTCCTTCGACTTGCGGCATAGCTATCAATATGGACGTCGTGCCTGCCTGGCCGCGACCGGTTTTCCGGCGGCTGCCGGTAGGGTCAGGGCCATGCCGACTCCCGAATTCGTCACTGACCTGCGCGCTCACATTGGCCACGACATGCTGTGGCTTTCCACTGCGGCCGGCGTGGTGCAGGATGACGACGGACAAGTGCTGCTCCAGCGGCGGGCTGACACAGGGGTCTGGGCGCTACCCGGCGGGATCATCGAGCCGGGTGAAGATCCCGCTGACGCTGCGGTCAGGGAGATCTTCGAGGAAACTGGCGTGATCGCCGTCCCTGAGGCGCTGGCGGCTGTCATCGTTTGCGATCGGGTCACCTATCAGAACGGCGACCTAGTCCAGTACCTGGAGTTGCTGTTCCGCTGCCGCGCCCGCGGCGGTTCGGCCCGGGTCAACGACAGCGAGTCGATCGAGGTCGGCTGGTATGCGCTCGCCGACTTGCCAGACCTGTCGGCCGGCTCGCTCAGCCGCATCAAGCAGGCAATGAACGGCGCAACTAGGACGACCTACGCCTTCTCTGGCGTGGAGAAGGTACTCGGCATCGGGGCGAATCCCGGGTCCGGGCCCGGCGCCGGCTCCAGCTGAGCTTCGCCGCGGTCAAGCTGACGGGCACCCTGCCGGCGACCTGGCATGATGCGGTCCAGCCAGCGCGGACTCCACCAGTTGTACCTGCCGAGCAGAAACATCGCTGCGGGCACGACGAGAAGCCTGATGACCGAGGCGTCGATAAGCACGCTGAGCCCCAGGCCCAGTGCGAGCATCTTCACGACGACGCTGGTCGACAACAAGAAGGCGGCGAACACGCTCGTCATGATGAGCGCCGCGCAGGAGATCACCCTCGCGGTCGTGGCAAGGCCATGGGCGACGCTGGCGTGGTTGTCACCGGTCCGCAGCCATGACTCCCGCACCCGCGACAGCAGGAACACCTCGTAGTCCATCGACAGCCCGAACACGATGGCGAAGATCATCATCGGCACGTAGGACTCGATCGGCACTTTCTCGCTGACACCGAGCAGCGAACTGCCCCACCCCCACTGGAACACGGCCACAACGACCCCGTAAGCGGCGCCGATCGACAGCAGATTGAGCAAGCCCGCTTTGATGGCCAGGATCGGGCTGCGGAACGCGAGCAAAAGCAATACGAACGCACCGGCGATGACCACGGCGATTATCAGCGGCAGTCTGCTCGACACGACATCGCGGAACTGCAGCTGCGCGGCCAGCGATCCGGTGACGTATCCCGTCGACTCGCTGGCGTACAGCACGCCCGGGAGCGTGTCGGCTTGCAGCGTCTGCATCAGCTGGTCCGTCGCGGTGGCCTGTGGTCCCGTCCGTGGCAGCACCGTTGCGTAGAGCAGCGCTCCGTCCGGGGTGGCCTTGATCTGCGTCACCGCCGCGACATCTGGCGTCCGGGCAAGCGCTGCGTGCATGAGAACAGCGACATTCTTCCGCTGCGCCGCGGTTCTCGCTCCCGGACCGAGCTGCGCAACGACCGTGAACGGGCCGTTGGCACCCGGTCCGAAGCCCGCGCTGAGCGCGTCGTAGGCCTTCTTGGCTGTCGAGTTGGCCGGATCAGCGCTGGCGTCCACGTGGCCGAGCTGCATCGAGAACGCGGGAATGGCCAGGACGGCGAGCACCGCCAGCCCGGCCAGCAGGTACAGCCAGGGGCGTGCGCCGACCCGCTCGGCGTAGCGCTGCCAGCCGGCGTGCTCGCCGGATGCCTCTGCGACAGGGCGGCGGATGCGGATCCGGTCGATGTGCCGGCCCGCGAGCGCGAGCAGGGCGGGGACCACGGTTATCGCGCTGACTGCGGCAACGGACACGGTGATTCCGGCAGCCAGGCCGAGCTTGCCGATGAAGGTGAGGCCGGACGCATAGAGGCCGAGCAAGGCGAGCACCACTGTCAGGGCGGCAACGAGCACCGCGCGCCCGCTGGCTGCGAGACTGCGCGCGGCAGCATGCACGGGGTCGACGCCGTCGATCACAAGCTGGCGATGCCGGGTGGTGAGAAACAGGGCGTAGTCGATGCCGACACCAAGGCCCATCATGATCGCTAGCGTCGGCGACGTCGTCGGGAATGTGGTCCAGGCGGCGAACATGCCGACCACCGACAGGCCGGCGAAAGCTCCGGCCAGAGCACTGAGCACGGGCAGGCCGGAGGCATAGACGCTGCCGAAGCCAACGAGCAGGATGAGCAAGGCCGCAGCGATGCCGATTCCCTCTGACCTCGGGTCCCTGTTCTTGAGCTTCGCGGCCTGGCCGAGCTGACCGCCATAGTTGACCGCGACGCCGGCATTCCTGGCCGGCGCGACCGCGCGACCTACCTTGGCCAGGTAGCTCTGCCCTAGCGACTGGGGATTGACCGCGAAGTGGACGGTTGCGTACGCGACCCTGCCATCCCGGGCAACGGCGGCGGGACCAAGCGGATCTGACGCGGCGAGCACCTCAGGCAGCGCGCGCACGTTCGTCATCGACTGCTCGATAGAAACGCGGTGGCTGACGAGTGAACCGGACCCGATCGTGAACACGAGCTGGCCACCCTGGCCGCCGGCTGATGGACGATGTGCTTGCAACTCCTCGGCGCCCTGCTGAGCGGAAGTGCCCGGTAGCGCGAAGTTGTCGGAGTAGATGCCGCCGAGCACGTGGCTGCCGATCGTTGCCGCCGCGAGCAGGCCGATCCAGCCGATCAGGACGATGACACGGTGCCTGGCGCTCCACAGGCCGAGTCGGTAGAGCAGTCCGCGCGGCTCCTCTCCTCCCTGCGCAGGCGCCGGAGCGGTCGGTGCAGTACGGCTGGGGCCCGGCTTGCGGCCAGCGCTGGCCCGGTGCCGGCGTAGCGCTCGCCAGGCGAATGCGGCAGAGACCGCGATGACGATGAGGATCAGCAGTCCGATGAGCAGCCGCGCGCGGTGATGGTGGCCGGCCGTGGCGGCCAGAGCCTGCCCCGCGGATTGCTGTGCAGCTGCGACGAGCGACAAGCCAGATTCTGTCACACCTGACAGATTAACTAGAACTGTCACACCTGACAACTTGTGCGACGATGGGATGGTGGAGGATGCAGTAATGCCTGCTCCGGTAGGCCGCCGGGAGGCTAACAAGCGGGCAACCAGGGCTGCGCTTAGTGCTGCGGCCCAACGGCTCTTCGCTGAGCGAGGATTCGAGCAGACGACGGTTCGCGACATCGCCAGGGCAGCGGCGGTCACCGAACGCACCTTCTATCGGTACTTCGACGGCAAGGAAGGCCTGCTCGCTGACGAGTACCTGACGTGGCTCGACCGGTTGCATGACGCGATCGTCGCCCGGCCAGCCGCGGAAGCGCCGCTCGTCGCAGTGCACCGCGCTACGGTGGCGCTCGCGCGGGAAGCGTCAGCAGAGCCGGGGCCGGCACCGCTGTGGCTGTTCAGCGAAGGGCTGCCGATGCGAACGCTGCGTCGATTCGAGCCGCGTCCGCTGCTCCGGATCGAGGCCTCCATCGCCGCGGCGATTCTGACGAGGATCCGGACCGATCACACGGCCGCTGAGTCTCGGCCTGCACCGTCCGCCGGCGACGAGGAGTTCAGATCCAGGGTCCTCGGCCGCGTCGCCATCGCGGCACTCCGGAGCGCGGTGATCAGGTACCGGGAGCTTCGGGCAGCAGGAACTGACAGAGCAGGAACTGACAGAGCAGGAACTGACAGAGCAGGAACTGACAGAGCAGGCACTGTTGAGCAGTTGCTCGATCAGGCCTTCGCGATCATCAGGGATGAGGTGTTTGCCGGGGACCTGCCACAGGACGCCGACGCCAGTACTTAGCCAGCGACCCGGTGTATCCGGCACACTCCGCTTCGCCCGGTTCGTCCTTCTCCGTTAAGATACCTGCGAAGGGGAGTAGCCCTCCTGCCGGCCGATCGACATACCCGGCGCCCCGATGGCGCCCGGTCGCCGGGTCCGCGCGAGCGCGGATGGCAAGACCTTCCGGCCCTGGCCTGCGCGGCAGGGGCGCGGAGGTCTCTCGCTCCCGCCCCAGCCGGGACGGAGAGCGATGAGCCTGGCAGTTCTTGGCACCGTATTCCCGGTCATCTTCATCAGCGAGCTCCCGGACAAGACGATGTTCGCCTCGCTGGTGCTCGCTACCCGTGGCCGCGCATTAGCGGTATGGTGCGGCGCCGCTGCCGCATTCGCCGTACATGTCTGCATCGCAGTCACGGTCGGCGCCGCGTTGTTTACCTGGCTGCCGCAACGAGCGGTCCAGGCGGTGGCGGCAACACTGTTCCTGGGCGGCGCAGCCTTGGCGTTCCGCGGATCCGCTGCCAGTCCGAGTGAGACAACAGCCGGGACGAGTAGTGCCGAGCCGAGCACTCCCGAGGGACCGGGCGTCGCTGAGTCCGTCGCCCCTGGGCTCCCTGCCGAACCAACCGCAGATCCAGCTCCCGCCCAGGCGGCACCTCCGGAGCCGAGCAATGACGCGGTTAAGGCCGCCGGGCCAGCAGACCCCGCGCGCGCTACCGCTAACACTGGGCCGACTAATCCCGCGCCGGCCGTGGTGCCTGCGGACAGCGCAGCCCGGGTGTTCCTCACCGCGTTCGTGGTCGTGTTCCTGGCCGAGTGGGGGGACCTGACTCAGATTCTCACCGCCAGCCTGGCCGCCCGCTTCCATGCTCCGCTCACTGTGGGCCTCGGTGCTGGGCTGGCGCTGTGGAGCGTGACCGCCCTTGCCGTACTGGCTAGCCGACCGCTCCGCAGGCTGCCGGCTGCCCTCGTCCGTCGCCTTACCGGGATCGTGCTGCTCGTACTCGCGGCGTTTGCCGTCGTGGCGGCTGCTACTGGCTCATGATCCGCTGCCGTTAGCAGCTGGATCGGACGTATTGCGGGGAATCGCCCTATGTTGTAAAAGCACATGCCAAGGTACGTGTGATACAAGTGAAAGAACATATTCTGTTACAGAAGCAAATTGGCGACGTGGTGAAGATGAGGCGAGATCAGACGGGAGCGCAACAGGCAGGACACCCTGGCACAGACAGCGTCCGGGACCCAAAGGTCGGTGCTGCGGACACTGGTCGCCGTGCCGCGGAAACTGGCAGCGGCAGCGCCCGGGAAGCCGACCGCCCCTCCGCGGACAGCGAGCAGGCATGGCTCGCCGCCGCTGCTCGGCCATCGGTGGGGAAACGTGACGCGACCGTCGTCGAGATGCGTCGGCGGCGCGTGCGGCCGGAGCGGGCCATCTCAGTGCTTACCAACCGGATTGCTGCGGCGCTCGTGCATCACGAGCCAGGCTGGCAATTGCCGCGGTTGTCGGTCCTCGCTAGGCAATACGGGGCGACGACCGAAGTTCTCACGGCCGCCATCAGCGAGCTTGCCGCACGCGGTCTCATCCGGCGGACGTCAGCCGGGCAGTTCTGCCGGGCTACCCCCGCTCACTACGCGCTGCCCATGGGCAGCGGCCTGCAAGGCCTGCGAGCGCGCGCCGATCCTGTCGGAGGCAACCTGTCGGTGAAGAGCCGGACCCTCTCCGCGCATCCAGTACGAGACGACATCAAGTGCGCGCTGCAGATGGCACCGGATGAGCCGGCCTGGACGCTCCAGCTGTTGTGGGCCGTTGGCGGCGAGCCCGCTGCGATGACTGCGACGTACCTGGCGCCACAGCTAGCCGAGACGGTGATTACCCAGTTTGATCGTGCCGAGCCGGACGAGATCTGTGCAGTCTTGCCGCTGACTCCACTAGCCGGAGGCGACGGACAGGACGTCGCGGGCCCGAGCTGGCTCCTGCCGCGGGCCCTGCACACCGAAATGCAGCAGCCGCCGCGGTGGGCAGCTCAGGCGCTGGGCCTGACTGCCAGCGACCGGGCAGTCATGATCACCACCAGATACGACGACACGCGAGATGGCAAGCCGGTGGCGCTCACCATCGCTGCGCTCCGCCCGGACCTGTTGCGCGTCACTATCGCATCCACCGAGGAGCCGATCATTGCGGGTGACTCGGGAGGGGTTTCGCCGGGCTGGACGCACGTCGACGGAGACTGGAATTTCTGACGATGGCCAACGCCCGCGCCGTCGTGAGTTGCGTTTAACAGCACCCACGCCGGTTGCCTGCGGCCAGGTAGCTTCGATTTCCAACTCACAGCGTCCGCCGGCGTAGGACTGGGGCCGACGTCCGCTTCCCACGGCATCATGACGAGAGGCGATGCTTCGCCTCCCGCTAGTCGTGCGACAGACCGGAGTTCTCGTGGATGCCGCGACCGTAGCCGCGTTCGTAAGTTTGCCCATTGCGCTAGGCAGCCTGTGGTTCACGTACGTCAGCAGTCGCCGCCTGCAACAGCGACAAGATCTCCTCGCCTGGGTCAATCGTCAGCTAAGCGAGTTGTATGGGCCGCTCCAGATGATTCTGGCCTCGTCCCGGGCGACCTATGCCGCCTTCTGCGATGCCTATTTCCCGCTCCACGAGTTCCAGGACGCGCCCGAACAGATCACGCCGGAGCATCGGGAGGCGTGGAAGCTCTGGTTCTTGACCGTACTCCAGCCGTTGAACCGGCGCGGCTACGAACTCGTGGTTGCTAACGGCGACCTTCTCCTCGGCGACATCTTGCCGGATTGTGTAGCCCAGTACTGCGCCCACGTGACTAGTTTCGACGTGGTATTGGCCGGGTGGTCCGGCGGCAGTAACGAGCTGTTCCCCACTATTCCTTACCCCGGCGAGTTCGGCACATACGTTACTGAGAGCTACGGGGAACTCAAGTCGCTGCAGCGGCGGTTGATCCGCTCTCGTCATTGACCAGTTGACGCTGAGCCGACGTAGACGAACCCGGCAGACCTTCGCCCTGATCTGTTGCGGCGGAGGTAAGGGTCACTGAACGCCTATACCCAAGAGACGATCATGCGGCCCGGTCCCCACGCACTGCATGAGGCTGCCAACCAGGCGGAAGCGGATGTCACCGGGGGAGGGAACGACCGATGAAATGGACGAGTGTTCCACCGCCGTTGCCGTTCCGCAGCAGTGATCACCGGCCTGGCCGCGTGTTCGGTCAGTATCCGCAGATCAGAGGTGGTGGGGCTGTTGGTGGGGCGCCTGGGGCTCGAACCCAGAACCCACGGATTAAAAGTCCGCTGCTCTACCATTGAGCTAACACCCCGGGCTAATACAGCGTAGCGGGACATCAGCCCTTTGGCTGCGTGCCGTCCTGCCAGCCTCTAGGGCCTAGAGGCTACCGCAGCGGGCGGCTGCTACTGCGGCAGGCCAGGCTCAACACGGCGCCGGGAGTGGCGTACCGGCGAGGGCGCACAACAGCACACCGCACACCAGCGACGTCGGCATCGTGCCGGTAACATCCCGCTTCGTGCATGCTAGTTTCTTCGAGCCCGCCGGTCCGGGCAGTTTCATCGCGACCGGGGCAACGGCCGGACCCTGGAGCCCCGACGCTCAGCACGGCGGCCCGCCATCTGCACTCGCAGCCCGCGAACTCGAGCGGCACGAGCCGGATGACAACATGCGACTGGCCCGTGTCGCCGTCGACATCCTGCGACCGGTCCCGATCGGACCGCTGACGGCCTCAACCCGGACGCTCCGGCCCGGCAAGCGCGTCGCCCTGCTGGAGACAGTCCTGGAATCCGGCGGACAGCCGGTCCTGGTGGCTCGGGGATGGCGGCTCGCCAAGCTGGCCGACGGGCCCGTCGTCACCAGGGCGACGGCCGCGCTCGAGATCCCGGCTGCGGCGAAGGAGCCGCGGTTCCCCGGCGGCAACGTGGACGGCTACCTGAGTCACACCGAGTGGCGATTCGAGACCGGGAACTTTGACGAGCCAGGCCCGTGCAAAACCTGGGCGAGGCCGCGTATCCCGCTGCTGCCCGGCGAGGAAATTTTGCCGATGTCCCGCAGCCTGCTGCTCGCCGACTCCGGCAACGGGGTGAGCATGGCTCTGGATCCGAGGATCTACGTCTTCATCAACGTCGACCTGACGGTGATCCTGCATCGTGACCCAGCCGGCGAATGGCTGCTGCTCGACGCGACGACCACCATGGACGGCACCGGCACTGGCCTGGCTGAGTCAACGCTCTCGGACACTGCTGGAGAGGTCGGGGTTGGCCTCCAGACCCTTCTCGTCTCACCGCGATAATTAGCGAGCGTGACGGCCGGGAACGGGGAGCCAACCACAACTGCGAAAGCCGGCGAGCGAGCGCTGCGGGGGCTCGTGCGGGCCGCTCCGGGGCTGACCGTGCTGACCGGCGGCCAGACGGGCGTCGACACCTATGCTGCGATTGCCGCGTTGCAGGCAGGCCTGTCTGTGCACCTGGTCCTCCCGGCCGGCTACCGCCAGGAGGACGGCCCGCTGACACCAGCGCGCCGCCGCCGCTTCGCCGGCGCGATCATTCATGAGCTGCCATCGTCCAGCTTCAGGTACCGGACCTGGACGTGTGCCTACCTGGCCGATGCGGTGCTGCTACTCGACCCGGCCGGCGGCTCAGGCTGCCGGGAGACCGTCCGGGCCGCGGCACACCTCGGCCGACCGCTGCTGGTCTCCCGGTCGGATTCGGTGACAGCCGATCAGACAGCGGACTGGCTGGTCAGTGCCGGCGCGCGAGTGTTCATGGTGGCCGGGTGCCGGGCCAGCGTGCTGGCGAGCAAGGGCAAAGGCCGCGGTCTGCGGACCGAACTTGCCGGAATCATGGCAGGTGCCCGCCGCTACCACGACCAGCTGATCGCCGCGTCTAGTAAATAGCCTCTCAGCCCGCTCCCAGAGCTTGGGTGCCTTGTGGTGTCTAATTTGTCGCTTATGTAGCCACCTACCTCTCGGGAGTGAAGCCCGAGCTCAGTCATAAGCGGCTAGCGCTGGCGCTATCGGGCCGTCCAGTCGATCGTGGCTGTCGCGGCCTCGTCCGGGTGCCGCTCAAGCCAGCTGCGGGCGAACGGGCACAACGGAACGAGCGTCATGCCCCCAGCCTTGGCTTTACCGATGGCCGCACGGACTAGTTCGCCGCCGAGGCCGCGGCCGCCCAGCGCTTCGGGTACCTCGGTATGCACGAGTATCAAGCGTCCGGCTCGCGTGCGGTACTTCAGTTCCGCGAGCTGCCCGTCGGCCCTGATCTCGAGCTGAGAGCCGTCCTTGTTGTCGGTCACCGCAACGTCGCTCATGTCCCTCATCGTCGCATCAGGTCTGGCCTGGATCTGCCCGGGCGGGCGTCATCAGCGACTCGCCGCCGATCGGCCGGAATCCGGCCCGCAGGAAGGCCCTGATGCTGGCAGCATTGCCCGGCGAGATCTGGGCCCAGACCGGCGAGCTGTCCGGGACTAGCTGGCGGGCTGCGGACGCCAGCCGGCTGCCCAGGCCGGCGCTCCGGTATTGCGGGTCCACCTCGATCGCGGTCTCCCAGCGGCCGGCCACGCCCCGGCCGAGCACGATGACCCCGCCAGCCGTCTGCCATGCCCGGACGTCATCCCGGTAGCGCAGCGCCCGGGCGATCCGGGTGTGCTGAACGGTCGGATCGATCTCAGCTAGCATCAGCTCGCGCGGCGGCGCTCCGGGCAGCGGCGCGGCGCAGGTCAGCATGTCGATGTCTCCGGGTTGCCGGCCAAGTCGCTGGCCGAGCGCGTGCAGGAACGCGACGCTGAGCGGCGCCGACA
>Ga0335075_10003275_pt1 | contig 25713 bp, 20 predicted proteins | sample Lox_Sample_24_FD_206723 | JGI IMG/M metagenome (GOLD analysis project Ga0335075, IMG submission 206723) | Soil microbial communities from Loxahatchee National Wildlife Refuge, Florida, United States - Lox_Sample_2.4 | ecosystem: Environmental > Terrestrial > Soil > Wetlands | place: USA...
CTCGACCGCCGCAAGAATCACACCATCGAAGCTATCGTCGATCGCGTCCTGCTCAAGCCGGCCTCGGCGGGCACACAGCAACCAGCGAGCGGCAAGCCACCGGTGGAGAAGCGCCTCGAACAGGCCGTCGCCAAGGCTCTGCAACTGGCCAACGGGCTGGTGCTGGTGGCCATCGCGGGCAGGGAAGAGCAGTTGTTCTCGTCGTCGATGGCCTGCCCTGACTGCGGTCTCGACGTACCCAAGCTCGAGCCCCGCAGCTTCAGCTTTAACTCGACCTTTGGCGCCTGCCCGGAGTGTCACGGGCTCGGGTCACTCTACGATTTCGACCCTGCCAAGGTGATCACGGACTGGTCCAAGCCGCTACTCGACGGGGGCCTCGGTCCGGGCTCAGCCTCGCAGTATCTGCTCAAGCTCATCCATCTTGCCGCCGACCGCTACGGCATCGATTTGAAGACGCCATTCGAGGAGCTACCTCCTCGCCAGCAACACATTCTCGTCTACGGCCCTCCCCGAGGTGAAGCGCCGCGCACTGGCTTTCACGGCATCCTCGCTTATCTGCGCGACTCCGTGGAAGAGGCGCGCAGCGACGGCTATCGCGAGTACATGATGAGCTTCATGTCGGCCACGCCGTGCCCTGCCTGCCGCGGCAAGCGCCTGCGCCCCGAGTCGCTCGCGGTCAAGATCGGCGGTCTCTCGATAGCGGACTTCACCGCGCTCCCGCTCAACCGCGCACTCTCGGCCGCCATCAACCTCAAGTTCAACGCGCGCGAGGCCCTCGTTGCCGAGCGCATCCGCCGCGAGATCGTCGAGCGCCTCGAGTTCCTCTGCGCGGTAGGCCTCAGCTATCTTTCCCTCGACCGCAACGCCGCAACTCTCTCCGGCGGCGAGGGCCAGCGCATCCGCCTGGCCACACAGATCGGCTCGCGGCTGCGCGGTGTGCTCTACGTGCTCGACGAGCCGTCGATCGGTCTGCACCAGCGCGACAACAACCGGCTCATCGAAGCCCTCGAAAAGTTACGCGACCTCGGTAACACGGTCCTCGTGGTTGAACACGACGAAGACACGATTCGCCATGCGGATTACGTGGTCGATCTCGGTCCCGGAGCCGGCCGCCTTGGCGGTCTGGTCGTCGCCGAAGGCACGCCTGCGCAGATCATGGCCTCGTCCGCATCGCTCACCGGCCGCTATCTCTCCGGTGCGGAAACCATGCTGCAGCGCGAGCATCCGCGGGCGATCACCGGCAAGTGGCTGGTGGTCACCGGCGCCCGCGAACACAACCTCCAGGACCTCACGATCCGCGTTCCTCTCGGCGTCATGACCGTGGTCACCGGCGTGAGCGGCAGCGGCAAAAGTACGCTGGTCAACGATATCCTCTACCGCTCGCTGGCCAAGAGCATCTACGGATCGCGCGAGGAGCCCGGCGCGCACGATGCGCTCGAGGGGGCGGACCTCATCGACAAGGTCGTGCGCATCGACCAGTCGCCCATCGGCCGCACGCCCCGCTCGAACCCGGCCACTTACACGCAAGTCTTCTCACCCATCCGCGATCTCTTCGCCATGCTGCCCGAGTCGCGCGAGCGCGGATACAAGGCCGGGCGTTTCAGCTTCAACGTGATGGGAGGCCGCTGCGAGGCCTGCCAGGGCGACGGCCAGCGCCGCATCGAGATGAACTTTATGCCCGACGTCTACGTGCAGTGCGAGGTCTGCAACGGCCGCCGTTACAACCAGGAGACCCTGGCGGTCAAGTTCCACGGCTACTCCATCGCTGACATCCTCGACCTCACCATCGAAGATGCGCTGCCCGTTCTCGCGGATGTGCCCCAGGTTCGCCAGAAGCTGCAAACGCTGGTCGACGTCGGCCTCGGCTACGTACACCTTGGGCAGAGCGCGACGACACTGTCCGGCGGCGAGGCGCAGCGCATGAAGCTGGCCCGGGAGCTTTCCAAGCGCCAGACAGGCCGCACGCTGTATCTACTCGATGAGCCGACCACGGGCCTGCACTTCGACGACGTGCGCAAGCTTCTCGAAGTGCTGCACCGGCTCGCCGACCTTGGCAACTCAGTCATCATCATCGAGCACAACCTCGACGTGATCCGCAACGCCGACTGGGTCATCGATCTCGGCCCCGAAGGCGGCGAAGGCGGTGGCCGCCTGGTGAGCGAGGGCCGTCCCGCGCGCATTGCCGCTACGCCCGAGTCATACACCGGTCAATTCCTGCTTCGCTACTACACTTCGAGCGACGGTAAGCTGGTTTCCGCCGGCCTTGACGACGAGATATCCGCCGCTCCAGCTGAAGCAGCCAACGCCGCGGCCGGGAGTGCTTACGCATCCGCTTCCAGGCGCGCAGCGTCAAAGCGAACTACGCGCAATGGAGCCAACGCTAAATCCACGCATCCAAAGAAGAGAAAAGTGGTGACGCGATGACCGGAATGCCGGAACAGGACCCTTTTACATCGGAGCGCGCAGGCGAAGCGATCGAACAGACCGCGTTGCCGGATGGGTCCGGCGGATTCGAATTCGAGTCCGCGCCGGAGCCCGGCGAGACAAGCACCTCGGGGCCATGGTCGGCGCGTCCTGTGGTAGACGGTACCTCCGCGGACGGCGCGCAGACCTCCACGCAGGCGTACGACCCAAACGCGGAGTTCGCTCCGTCCGCGCCGGAGCGCCAGGTCTGGATGCGCCGCGCACCCCGCATCCCGCACCTCGGACACCTGGCGTTGCTCTCTGTACTTACCCTGTTCGGTCTGGTCGCGGCCAGCATTCTCACCTCAACGGCCATGCACTTTCACCTCTTTGGCGTGAGCACTCCCGCTGAAGCCATGAGCGATATTCATTATCTGCTGGGCAGTGAGGCGGTCCTCTACCTCTTTACCTTCGTAGCGAGCCTCGTGATCTTTCCGCTTTTCTGGCACAAAGGATTTTTCGCCGGCCTCCATTGGAATGGCCAGGCACTTCTGCGCAGGCGCCGGATCCTCATCCTATTGAGCGCAGCGTTCGTCTGCTATCTGCTTGCCCTGATCAGCGGCTACCTGATGCCTGGTCCCACCAATGCCCCCATCGACAAGATCTTTCGCTCGCCCGAGGCGGCCTGGCTCATGTTCGCGTTTGGCATCACCTTCGCGCCGTTCTTCGAGGAGATGGTCTTCCGGGGATTTCTGCTGCCCGCCTTCTGCACCTGCTTCGACTGGGTTGCCGAGAAAGCTTCGGGCTTGCCAATCCGTTGCGGAGGCGACAGGCAGCCGCGATGGCCTACCGGCGCACTGATCGCCGCCTTCTCGGTGACCGCAATCCCGTTCGCTGCCGTCTGCGTTGATCCTTTCGGACACTATGTTCTGCGCACCCTCGTGGTTCTTCTCTGGGCGCTGAGCATGGCCATTGCATGGAGCACGATCAGCAAGCGGTCTTCGATTGCAAGGATGCAGGAGTCGCCCGTCGATGCTGACGGCCATCCAGTGTGGTCCTTCCCCGGAATGGTCTTCGCCTCCCTCTTTGTCAGCCTGGTTTTCGCGCTCATGCACGCGTTCCAGACCGGGCGTTCGGTGGGACCTTTTCTCCTACTAGTCTTCGTCAGCCTCGTGCTGTGCTGCGCACGGCTCATGACGCGCTCGCTGGCCGCGAGCGTTCTTCTTCATGCCAGCTACAACTTCATGCTCTTCGCTACCATGCTGCTGGGGACGGGCGGCTTCCGGCATTTGAGCAACATGTGAAAGACAGGTTCCAGCCTCGAACGCTCAGCCCCATGCTCCAGCCTCATAATCAGCGATCGGTGGTTCGCCAGGGAGTCTCAGCGGAAGGCGAGAAGCCACGAGGCAACAGCTTAGAATAGTCATTGATGCCCACGTCCACCTACGCCCAGCACCTACTTCCGCTCCTCGCACGGCTAAGCTTCCGTCTCGGCGTGTTCAAGCTTTCGGCCGGCGGTACCAGTGACTACTACATCGACTGCCGCACCACGACTCTCCACGCCGAGGGCGGCCGCCTTACCGGCCACGCCATCCTCGAACTTCTTGAGGCGTACGGCATCGAGGCGGAGGGCGTGGGCGGCCTCACCATGGGTGCCGACCCGATCGTCTCGAATGTGGCCACCGCCAGCGCCTGGCGGGCTCTCTCGCATCCCGGCGCACCGCTGCTTCATGGCTTCCTGGTGCGCAAGGCCGAAAAGGCCCATGGCACGGGCCGCCGCATTGAGGGATTCTGTCGCGCAGGTGCGCGCGCGGTAATCGTCGATGACGCATCGACTACCGGAGCGTCAATGATCAACGCCATTGAGGCTGCACAGGCGGCTGACATGGTTGTGGCTGCCGTGGTCTGCATCGTTGAGCGCGAAGAGGCAACCGGGCGGCCAGCCATCGAAGCCGCCGCTAAGGGTGCCCCGTACCTGCGGCTGTTTACGGCGAAAGAAATCCGCGCCGAACACGAAAGGCAGATTGCGTCCGCAGCTTTGTGAGCCTGCTACCCTTAGCAAAGAGGGCAGACCCATGCCTGCGGGGTCTGCCCTCTCTCGTCCGCTCGAAGTCGCTTGCGGAACGTATTACTGCTGCGGGGGATTGCTCGCCTGTGGGACCTGGGCCTGGCCTTGCGGCCCATCGTTCGGCTCGGCCTGTGAAGGCTGAGATTGACCTGATGTCTGGGGCTGTGGGGCTGCATTCGACTGCGCCGACTCCGTGGGCATGTTGGTCAGCATCTGCACTTCGACCCGCCGGTTCTTCCGCCGGTCGGCAGCGGTTGTGTTCGGCGCCACATACTCGTCCTTTCCAATTCCGATGAGGTAGAACCGACGCGCCGGGATGTTGTACTTCGCCGCCAGGTATTGCACCACCGAATCGGCCCGGCGCTGGCTCAGATCGTAGTTGTATTGTGCCGGCCCCGTCGAATCCGTACCGCCCGTCACTTCCAGGATGTAATTTTTCGACGATGCAAGCTGCGAGCCGAAGCCATCCAACTGCTGTTTGTCGTCCGCGGTCAACACCGACTTGTTGAACCCGAAGGTAACCGATACATCGGCCACCTGCTTGTAGCTGTCCAGCCCCTTCACGAGCGTGTCCAGACTGTCGGCCCGGTTCACGGCGTCGTTGGCCGCGGTTTGCGCCGTCTGAGCCTGCTGGCTGGCGTTCTGCGCATTCTGGTTGGCCGTGTTGGCCGAGGTCTGAGCCTGCTGGATGCCCGCCTGCGCCCGCTGGTTCACATCCTCAATCTGGCGGTGGTTTTCCGCTGTCTCGTCGTTCAACTGGCCGGAGTGTTGAATAATCGGCGCCGTCTGATTGCGCACGTAGTTCTTGGTAGCGCAGCCCGAAATCCCCGCCGCCGCCAGCGCCGCCGCCATCCATCCGAATCCAATCCGTCGCATGATCATGGTTATTCCCTCTTCCCGGCCGGCTGCGAACCACCTTCCTTCCGGCCAGAGATATCCCTTTCCTTCGTCTCCACCCCAGCATCTGCCGTTCCATTGTCGAAATAGGTGTATCTTATTGAAAATTTGAGCAATTAATGTGACCATCTCGGCTCCTTCGCCGCGCTGGGCAGTGAAATTTTTACCGGATTCGGGTAAGGATTGCCGGACAGGTAGTGAATTGCGAACGAGAAAGTAGAGCGGTTTCAGAGTAGGTACACCAATCTCCGAGATCATTCAAGGTCGCCGTGCCCTGATGGTTGCAGTGACTGAACGGTGTCGCTTCAGGGTACAGCAAGCCTGGAACCGCCATAGGCGCCGGGGAGCGGCGGCGGACCCGCTGCCTGATCCCCGGTCCCGGTTCCCGCTATCCTAAGAACTGGTTTTCCGGCCGTCGGCCCCACCATGGATCTCTACGAGAAAATCCGCGCCCTTCCCATCCAGCCCGGCGTGTACCTATACAAGAACGCGGAAGGCGAAGTTATCTACGTCGGCAAGGCCAAGAACCTCCGCTCGCGCGTCCGGTCTTACCTCCTCGAGGCCTCGCAGGCCAACGCCAAGACCGGCTCGCTCATGCGCGAGGCCGTCGATCTCGACTATATCCTCGTCGCCAACGAGCACGAGGCCCTGGCCCTCGAAAACAACCTGATCAAACAGCGCAAGCCCCGCTTCAACATCCTGCTCCGCGACGACAAGACGTACCCCTACGTCAAGCTCACGCTTGCCGACCGCTATCCCAAGGTCTTCGTCACCCGCCGCCTGCGCAAGGACGGCTCGGCCTACTATGGCCCGTACTTCCCCGGCAACCTGGCCTACCGCGTCGCCGAGCTCATCCACCGCAGCTTTCTGCTGCCAAGCTGCAAGGTCGACCTCTCGCGCTATCACCCCCGCGCCTGCCTTGAGTACTACATTCACCGCTGCCTGGGGCCCTGCGTGGAGGGTCTGACCACTCCCGAGGCCTACACCCAGGCCGTCCGCGACGCCCAGCTCTTCCTCGAAGGCCGCCATGCCGAGCTGGAGCGCGCCTTGACCGCGCGCATGATGGCCGCCGCCGAGGCCGAGCAGTTCGAGGCCGCTGCGCGGTTGCGCGACCAGCTCTCCACCGTGCACCAGCTCCAGGAAAAGCAGCGCATCGCCACCGCCGAGCAGGACGACGACGCCGACGTATTCGGCTACCACTTCGAAGACGGCTCGCTGGCCGTGAATCTCTTCCACATGCGCTCCGGCAAGATCGTCGACCGGCGCGAATTCTTCTGGGAAGACCTGCCGGAACAGTGGTCAGTGTTCAGTGATCAGTGGTCAGTCGCGGGTGCCCCCGGTCTCGCTTCTGAGACCCGGGATGGGCAAAAACCCGATGCCCCATCCTTCCACGCCGGAACCGTCTTTTCCGCCCTCCTCAAGCAGCTTTACATCGACCAACAGTACGTTCCGCGCGCCATCCTCGTCCCGGTCGATTTCGACGACCGCGAATCACTGTCGGCTCTGCTCGCCGAGCGCACCGGCCACCGCACGGAGATCGCCGTGCCCCGGCGAGGCGAAAAGCGGTCGCTGGTGGATCTCGCCGGCCAGAACGCCAAGCAGTCGTTCACGCAGCGGTTCCGCGTGCTGGAGCCCTCGCGCAAGGCCATTCAGGAGTCGCTCGCCGATCTCCTCATGCTTCCCGAGCTGCCGCGCCGCATCGAGTGCTTCGACATCTCGCACATCCAGGGCGCGGAGACCGTCGCCTCGCTCGTCGTGTGGGAAGACGGCAAGATGAACAAGTCCGAATATCGCAAGTTCAAGGTGGCGACGGTCACCGGCGTCGACGACTTCGCTTCCATGCGCGAGGTTGTCCAGCGCCGCTACCGCCGCATCCGCGAGAACAGCGAAAGTGAGCTTGCTTTGAAAGGGCACAACTTGAGTCGTGGCGAAGGTGCGCCGGAACCTTCGGGGGCTTTAGCGCCTGAGGGAAATCGGGCCAAGAGCAAAGAGCCCGGCACCATGCCATCGCTGGTGCTCATCGACGGCGGCCTCGGCCAGCTCCACGCCGCGGCGGATGCTCTCGAGTCTCTCGGCTTGACCACGCAGCCGCTCGCGTCGATTGCCAAGAGGGAAGAGGTCATCTACGTCTACGGCAGCGAAGATGAGCCGATCGTTCTCGACCGCCGCTCGCCGGTGTTGCACCTTGTCCAGATGATCCGCGACGAGAGCCACCGCTTCGCCGTCGGCTACCACCGCCAGCGCCGCGCCATCCGCGACCGCGCCTCCGAGCTGCTCGAAATCCCCGGCGTCGGTCCGCAGACGCGGCAGCGCCTGCTCACCCACTTCGGCAGCTTGCGCGACGTACAGTTGGCCACAGCGGAATCGCTGGCCGCTGTGGTCTCGCGCAAAACGGCGGACACTATCTACAGTCACTTCCACTCCGCTGGCTCATCCTCCTGAAGGAAGAGGGACTGACAGGGATTCGACGGATCATGGATCAGATCGGCGCATTTGCTCCTACCCCGGCGGCAGCACCAGGTACTTCAGCAACTGGCTCTCCGCATCGATCCCGGGGTTTGTCTGCGAGCAGTCAATCTGTCCGTTCAGGCAGTTGCCAGCGTACTGCCACGCCAGAATCGGCACCGGGAAGGGCGACGGCAGCACCGGGGTCACCACCGTGTCCGACCACTCGATCATCGAGCCATCTCCCGCGGGATAGCGGGCGATCCAGGCCCCGTGGCAGGGCGCTCCGGCACTTATAGCCGCTCCCAGCGCGCTCCACGTGGTCGCGTCGGCCTGCGAGGCATAAAGGCAGGGAAGCATCGTCACGGATCCGGAACTTAGCGCCTGTGCCTCAGCGGCCAGGCCCTGCACCCAGCCCGTGTAGTAGTCGGTCGAGAGACTTGGGTCGCCTTCCACGTCGAGGAAGATGTAAAAGTTCCCACCCTGCGCCGCCAGCAGACTTAAGCCGAAGGTGACGATGAAGTCGCGCGCATTGGCGGCTCCATCGGCCGTCCCCTGCGCTGCACTCCCGCTCACGTTTTGGGTCTGCCGGGCGACGGGCAGCACGCGGATGCCCGCCGCATTCAGCATCTGGTTTTCTGCGGCGCGCCTGAATTCCGCTCCGCCGCCAGCTGCAACACTGGTGAAGTAGCGTCCCCAGAAGGCGGGCGGTGCTCCCAGCAGATTGGTTGTTGTCTCAATCAGGCCCGCGCTCACGGGCGAGAAGCTGTCAGCGGCAGGGCGTCCCTGCGGCATTTCCATTCCTCCCTTGCGGATTCGGTCGTTCGCGAACGCCGCGCCGCTCAAGGAGCGGTCGGAACGGAAGATGCGGGCGGCGTGCCTGGGCCCGGTTACAGCTCAGCGATGGATCGATTGCGCTATCTTGCGCCTTTTTTTGAGCGCCGTCCAGGGAGATTTTTGAGCATAGAGCCGGTCGCAGGGAGCAGCCCATCAGCCCTTTGCGCGAAGCCGCCTGATCCCGGCCGGTTCTTCAGGCCGCTTTCACCAGCTCATGGTCCCGGACTTCGATCTTCTGGCTGCACGCGTGGCAGTAGAAGCCGTGCTTGTGATTCATGATGCTGGCGATCTTTGTTCCGCACCACGGGCAGGCACCTTTCAGCTCGCTTAACCCCAGCAGCGAGCCGATCAGCGGTGCGCAGATGCCCACGATGATGAGCGGGACTCCGGCAAATGCGCCCAGCCCCGTCAGGCACAGCATGACGCCGACCATGATGCACACCGGCGCAGCCACAAAACCGAAGTAGAAGCCGCCGAAGGCTCCGCGTACCGGTGATTTTTCCCGCTTGGGCGCCTCGCTGGCGTGGATAACGGCGTGGGAGGCGCTGACTGCGCCGCAGTGAGGGCAGAAGCTCCAGCAGGGATCGAGCTGGGCCTCGCATTGTGAACACGAAGTAGCCATGGTGGGCCGCTCCTTTAACGGTAGAAGCAAGCGGCGCAGGGCGGCGTGCGGAAGATCGGCTCGAAGGGCCCGGAGCAGCTTCGGGCGCGCGCACGGCAGCGCTCCTCGCCCGAACTCCTGGGGGCCCTTGCGGACTCTCCTGCTACACGAGGCCCTGGATCGTCTGCGATTCAAAGTGTAAGAGGGCGGCGAATCCGTTTCCGTGATTCGGATCACTCGGGCTTCGGCCGGCCGCTGCAACGGTTACAATCTCTTGATCTATGATGCTTACCTGGGATGCATCCTTGGCCGCACCTGTTTGTTACCTGCGCCGACCGTTGGGTCTCCGCACCCGAACGAACTCTCCTGGAAAGATGGTCATGACCCTCGCGTCCGTGTTACCCCGCTGTTCGATTGTGGCGTGTTTTGCAGTCCTCTGCGCCGCCGGCCTTTACGCCCAGATGGTCTCTCCCGCCATCGACAAACCGGGCGAGCCGTTCTCCTACTTTTCGAAGCCCACCAACGAGATCGGCATGATGTACGCTCCGGCGGCCACCGAGCTAACCCCCGAGGGCTACCTGCGCACGGGCTTCGGCGAGCTTATGTTCTTCAGCGGCCCCGAGCTCACTCCCGTCAGCGTCCGCATCCGCACCCTCGAGCAGGGCGACCTGCCCATCTTCCACTACCGGTTTGCGCAGAACGGCATCGTCTATCGCTTCACGGTTTTTGCGGCAACCATCAGCGGAAAGCCCGAGGGGCCGCTCGTCAACTTTATCCGCGTGGAGATGAAGAACGAGAGCAGCGAAACCACGCGCGCCGTCTTCGCCACCGGCATGCGCTACGACGCGCCCAACGACACTGGCGCTCCTCACGGCGACAACCGCTTCACGCGGCCGGTCGAAGGCCGGTTCCCCGGCGACTACCGCCAGATCGGCGAGCGCTTCAGCCCGGACTGGGTGCACTCCTTCGGCGCCGACGGTTTCTTGCGCGACGGCCGTCTGCTCTACAGCTTTTCCCCGGGCTACGCAACCCGCGGATGGACCCTGCACGGCTTTTACAACCGGACGCAGGACGTGTCTAGTCCGAAGAAGCTCGACGTGGACCCTGTGGTTCCGGTCGGCATCGTCACCTACTCGCGCCTGCTGCGGCCCGACCAGGCGTGGACCCTCGACTTCAAGATGCCCCTGGTGCCCACTGCCGACACTGCGGAACTGGGCGCCATTGCGCAGTTAGGCTTCGACCAGGCGAAGAGCCAGACCATCGCCTTCTGGAACGCCATCCTCGATCGCGGCATGAGGATCGAGCTGCCCGAGCAGAAGGCCGTCGATACCTATTATGCGAGCCTCGTCTACGACCTGATGGCCATCGACCACATCGGCCCTGACTATATCCAGACCGTCAACAAGCTCCATTATCACTCGTTCTTTCTGCGCGACGGCGCCGACATCGTCCACGACTACGACATCACCGGCTATCCGGATATTGCGCACCAGTGCCTCGATTTCTTCGCCAAGTCGCAAAAGGCCGACGGAAACTTCCTCTCGCAGCCACAGCAGTACGACGGCTGGGGAGAGACACTGTGGGCCTACGGCCAGCACTACCGCATCACCCATGACAAGGCCTTCGCCGCGTGGGCGCTGCCGCAAATTGCGCGAGCCGTGGACTGGCTCAAGCAGGCCCGCGCCGCCGATCCGCTCCACATCATGCCGGCCAGCGACGTGCGCGACAACGAGTTCGTTCCCGGCCACATCACCGGCTACAACTTCCTTGCCCTCGACGGCCTCAAGCTATCCATTCAGATGGCGCAGGAGACCGGCCATCCGGATCTTGCTGCGAGCTGGCAGGCCGAGTACAAAGATTACCAGAAGGCGTTCTTCAAAGTGCTCGACGCGCAGGCTGCCGCGCACAACGGCTACATTCCGCCGGCGCTGGATGGACAGAAAGGCGGTTACGACTGGGGCAACCTGCTGGCGGTGGTCCCCGAGCCCATTCTCGATCCCCACGATCCGCGCGTGAGCGCTACGCTCAAGGCCGTGCAGGCCAAGTACGCCGAGGGCATTATGACCTATGCTGACGGCGAGTTCCTGCATCACTACCTCACCATCAAGAACACCATGACCGAGGTAGTCCGGGGCGACCAGCAGCGGGCTATCGGCGAGTTCTATGCGCTACTGGTCCACACCAGCTCAACCCACGCCGGGTTCGAGTTCGCCATCCGGCCGTGGGGTGACCGCAACTTCGAAGACAATCTGGCGCCGCACGGCTGGTTTGCCGCCGAGTACCGCACCCTACTGCGCACCATGCTGGTGCGCGAGGAGGGAAGGGATCTTCGTCTGCTGTCGGCCCTCTCGCCGGACTGGATCGGCCGCGGCAAGACCATCGCCGTGCGCCAGGCGCCCACATATTTTGGCCCACTCGCCTTCACGCTCGATCAGCCTTCTGACACCGAAGCCGTGTTCCATATCGACGCGTCGTTCACGCGCTCGCCGCGCGAAATCCTGATCCATCTGCCGTGGTTTGTCGAACTGAACTCGGCCACGGCGGATGGTAAGCCGGCAGCTGCGAACAACGGAGTCGTCGCCGTCCCGCCCGATACCAGGACCGTAACTTTCCATTGGACCCGCAAACCCGATGCACCTGCGATGAGCTACCAGAGCGCTGTCAAGGACTATGAGGCCGAATACGCGCGCCGCTATCAGATCCTGATGCACGGTGGGGCCGCGGAGAAGGATTGAGGAGCGGGTTTAGTGAGAGAAGTCCGAACGCACCGTATTGTTGGGGCGAAGGCTCTGTCCCACCCAGGCGAGCAGATCCTTGGGGTGCACCGGTTTGGTCAGCAGGGTGAACTCGTGCCCGTCCCGGTGCGCGGCGGCGAGCATGTCGCTGGTGCTCGCCTGGCCTGAGAAGAGCAAGGTCTTGCAGTCGGGGTAGATGCGCCGCATCTGGATGGCTAGCTCGATCCCGCTCATGCCCGGCAGCACCACATCGCTGATCAGTAGGGCGGGCGGCGCCAGCAATGCGCTTTCCAGCGCACCCGTGCCGTCATAGGCAGCCATTGCGGCATAACCGCTGCGCGAAAGGATTTCGGTCAGCGTATCGGCAATCACCGATTCGTCGTCAACCACCAGAACCCGCGGACGTGTTCCACTTGAAACCGCCTTGGAGCCGTGATCGGCCGGCACAACAGGTAGGGTTTGGATTCCGCTCATGATGGGGCCACCTCTTCGCGCTTAGTAGCAGTTGCCGTTCCATTTACGCCGTCCCTTTAGGATCTTGGGATTTCCTCCCTCTTGAACACAGCTTTCCGCCCAAATCCCGGAAGAATCGACTCGGCCGGAGGGAAGTTTTTACCCGACTTCCCGGTCCTCCTCTTCATATTATGGACGCAGGTGAAGCGCCTGTGGCGCACCGGGGGTTACGATGGTGCTATGCACCCTGTCCGCATCGATAAGTGGCTTTGGGTCGCGCGCTTCTACAAAACTCGCGCCCTGGCTGCCCGCGCCTGCGATCTGGGCCGCGTCCGCTCCAACGGCGCCGAGGCCAAGCCCGCGCGCGAGGTCCGCGTCGGCGACATGCTCGAGGTCCGCAACGACAGCGGGGACTTTCAGATCGAGGTTCTGCTGCTGAGCGAGGTGCGGGGCCCGGCAGCTGTCGCGCAAACGCTCTATCGTGAGACCGGCGCAAGCCGCGAGGCTCGCCTAAAAGTTGCCGAAGAGCGCAAAGTGATGCGCGAATACGCACCTATCCCCGAGCGCCGGCCCACCAAGCGCGACCGCCGCCGCATCATCCAGTTTCGCGGAGGCGCGTAGCTGGAGCGGGTCAGGTATGCTCACTGCGCCCAACTCTAGTAGACTCAACGGAAGCATGTCTGTTTCCTCGCGTTTGACGCACCCTCTTCGCAATCTGGTCCACACTCCCGCGTTCTTCCTCGCGCTGGCTGCGGTCTCGGTCACCTTTGTGCGCCCGCTCAGTGCGCAGGGGACACATCTCTGGACCCAGTCCACGCTCGACGACTTTGAGCACGGCACGCCGCTGGGAGTTGCGCTTACCAGCGACGGCTACCTTCGCGAGGGCCCCGGCCTGACCAGCCTTCTTACTACCCCCTCGACCTTCGTCTGGTCGGTTGCGGTGGACAAGAATGGCATGGCGTACCTGGGAACCGAGTCTCCGGCCAGCGTCCTGCGCGTAAGCCCTCGGCCAGGGGCCAAGCCGTTCACGCTCTTTGAGACCAAAGACCTCAGCGTGCAAGTCGTGCGCATCGGCCCCGACGGCGCTCTCTACGCCGCCACGATGCCCAGTGGCAAGGTCTATAAGCTCAACCCCGGGGCAACCGCAAAGCAGGACGAGGCCGCAGCCACAGTCGTCTTCGACGCGGCGAAATTTGGCGCAAACGGCAAGCCTCCGGCGCCGGGCTCGCAAGCGCACTACATCTGGGATATGACCTTCGACCACGAAGGCCGCCTCTATATCGCCACCGGCAATCCCGCCGCGGTCTATCGCGTCGACGTAACCAAACCTGGCGCGCAGCCCGAGGAGTTCTTCAAGAGCGACGATGCCCACATCCGCTGCCTGGCCTGGGACAGCCAAGGCGACCTCATCGCGGGCTCCGACGGCTCCGGCCTCATCTACCGCATCGATCCCCAGGGCAGGGGCTACGTCCTTTATGAGGCGCCGAAGCGCGAGATCACCTCGGTCGCTGTGGGATCCGACGGAACCATTTACGCCTCCGGCGTCGGCCAGAAGGGCCATAATCCTCTGCCGCCCCTGCCTGTGCAGGGCGTTGGGACCATCAGCATCACCATCGTGCAGCCTGGCTCCATGCAATCGGCGAATGAGAGCACTACGATCCCAGAAGGCACCGAGATCTACGCGCTCACGCCCGGCAAGGCGCCGCGCACCATCTGGTCCAGCAAAGACGACATCGTCTACGCGCTCGCCATGCGCCCCGACGGCCTGCTCGCCCTCAGCGGCAATCGCGGCCGCATCTTCCGCATCCAGCCCAACGGCGAGTATGCCGACATCGGCCACCTCGACGCGCAGCAAGGCCTGTGCCTCGCCGAAGAACCATCCACGGCTCGGGAAGCAGGCCTGCTGATCGGCACCGGAAACACGGGAAAGCTCTTCCGGATCGGCACGACGGACAAGCACGAGTATGCCAGTGACGTTCTCGACGCCTCGGCTTTGGCCCGCTTTGGCCGCGTAGAAGTCGAGCCCGGCTCAGTCAACTACCAGGTCTTTACCCGCACCGGCAACGTCGAGCAGCCGGTCCGCGGCTGGACCGGCTGGGAGCCCCTCAAGGATGGCTCCGTGGCCTCGCCGCCCGGACGGTTCTTCCAGTGGAAGGCAATCCTCGAAAGCGGCGGCGTGGTCGGCAGCGTGGGCATCAACTATCTGCCGGTTCGCAGCGTCCCTGTGGTTGACCAGCTCATCGTTGTCCCCGGCGCCCGCGTCAATGCCCAGACCCAGGTTGCCGGTCAGCAGACCGTCAACATCTCCTTCCAGGGCGTGCAGAGCGACAGCAGCACCGACGATCCTAATTCGTCCATCTCCGCGATCAAGGACCGCAGCGCCGTCACTGTGCGCTGGGCCGCGCACGACGAAGACGGCGACAAGCTGAACTATTCGGTCTACCTGCGCGGCGACAACGAAAGCACCTGGTGGCCGCTGAAGAAGGGAATCACCGAGACGGCATACAGCTTCGACGCCACGCAGGTCCCTGACGGCGGCTACGAGGTCAAGGTTGTCGCCTCCGATGCACCTTCCGAGCCGCCGGGCGAGGCGCTCACCGGCTCCAAGGTAAGTGACCGCTTCGTGATCGACACCACGCCGCCGGATGTCGCCGCGGTGACGGCCACGGCAGAAGCGGCCCCTTGCGACCACGCACCCTGTGCGCCGCACGTCCACGTCACCTTCGACGCGACCGATGCCACCTCGCCCATCGCCCGCGCGCAGTACTCGGTGGATGCCGGCCCCTGGCAGTTCGTGGCGCCCGTCGGCGGCCTCTCGGACTCGCAACGCGAGCACTACGACTTCGTTGTCCCCCCATCGCTGGTCGACACCGGCGTCAGCCGGCACCTCATCACCGTCCGCGTCTACGACCGCTACGGCAACATCGGGCTCGCCAAGTCCGTCTTTGCGTCGGAAGCGAAGTGATCCCATGTGGTTTGAGCTCTATGTCGCGGCGCGCTACCTGAGGGCCAAGCGGCGGCAGGCCGTGGTTGGCGTGGTTACGGCCATCTCGGTGACCGGCATCGCCGCCGGCGTGGCCGCGCTCATCATCGCGCTTTCCATCACCAACGGCATGGAGCACGACCTCCTCGGCAAGCTCGTCGAGACCAGCGCGCAGGTGCAACTGCTGCCGGTCGACGCAAATCAAGGGATCCGCAATTGGGAGCCGTTGATCGCCCGGCTCAGCAAGCTCCCGCACGTCGTCGCCGCCTCGCCGGCTCTATGGGAGCAGGTCCTGGTTGGCCGCGGCGCGCGCGACTGGGGCGCGCTCGTCCAGGGCATCCTGCCGGGCGACGAAGCAAAAGTCAGCGCCTTGCTTTCGACCGCCACGCCGGGTTCGATGAAGTCCCTCGCGCCGCTACCGAACAGTGTTTCAACGCCTGCCGGCCAACCCCCGCCCATCGTCCTCGGCAAGGACCTCGCCGACACCATTGGCGCTGCCGTCGGCGACCGCGTCCTGGTCATGAGCCCGCAGGGGTCGCTGCTTCCCGACGGCGAGATGATGCCCCAATGGAAGTGGTTTCGCCTCTCCGGCACTTACCGTTCGGGCTTTTACCAGTACGACTCCGAGATGGGCTTGATGCGCCTGAGAGATGCACAGGAGATGTTCAGCGAGCCGAACCTCATCACCGTCATCAACTTCAAAGTCGACGATCCGAACAAGGCCCCCGAGATTGGCCGCGAGATCGAAGATGCGGCCGGGAAGGGCTACATGACTACCAATTGGACCGAGCAGGACAAGCCCCTCTTCAACGCCCTCGCGCTCGAGAAGATCGTCACCTTCATCGTCATCGCCCTGATCGTCATGGTGGCCGCGCTCAACATCCTCATTGCCCTCACCATGATGGTGATGGAGAAGACCCGCGACATCGCGGTCATGATGAGCTTTGGCGTCCAGCCCGGCCAGGTACGCCGCATCTTCCTCATGCAGGGCTTCCTCATCAGCGTTGTCGGCACCCTGCTCGGCCTCCTCCTCGGCTACCTGGGCGCGTGGGCCGGAAGCCACTACCATATCCCGCTCTCGCCGGACGTCTACTCGATCGACACGCTTCCCTTCGCCACCCGTCCCCTCGACGGCGTCATCGTCTCGGTGGTTTCGATCGGAATTTCCCTGCTGGCTACGTTGTATCCGTCGTCGGCTGCCGCGCGCATCCTGCCGGCCGAGGCGCTGCGGTATGAGTAGGCGCGGCGCTTCTCATCGAGGAGTGTTCCATAGAGCCTTTCCCATGCATCGAGTACTGCGTCGAGGCTGAACTGCCCGCCGGCCCGCTGCCGGGCCAGATTCCCCATCGCGCGCCGCATCTCGAGCGGCATTTGCATCACCTGCTCCATCGCTGCGGCCAGCGCCTCCACATCGCCAACAGGCGTCAGCAGCCCGCTCTGACCCTCGGCTACGATCTCGCGCACACCCGCGACGTCCGTCGCAACCGACGGCAGGCCAGACGCCGCGGCCTCGATCAATCCTGTCGGCAGCCCCTCCCAGCGCGAAGAGAGGACAAATCCGTCGGCTGCGTGCATCCACCGCTCTAGGTCCGGCACAAATCCCAGAAACTGCACCCGGGTCGTCAGCCTCAGTTCCGTCGTCAGCGCCTGCAGCCCGGCGAAGAGCGTTCCCCAGCCGGCAACCATCAACTGGGCTGTCTCCGGCAGCCTGGCTAAGGCCCGCAGGAGGCTCGCATGGTCCTTTACCGGCTCAAGCCGCCCCGTCGCCAGCCAGACGAACTCGTCCTTGAATCCCATCTCCTTGCGCACGCCTGCGCGCTTCTCCGAATCCGGGCGCCATACCCCGATATCCACCCCGTTATGGACGATGACTAACTTGCCGCGGCTCACCATGCCGGCGCGCAGATGCGCCTCCGCAACCTCCTGGCTCACGGCTGTTACCCGGTCAGTCAGCCAGTTGCTCAGCCGGTAGCCAAATCGTCGTCCCAAGGTACCCGTGGATGCGCTGTGCAGGGTGTCAACCTGCACCGGAACGGGCGCAGTCAACCGCGACCATCGCGTCAGCCAGACCGCATGGGCAAGATGCGCGTGGACCACGTCCGGCCGCTCCCGCCACAGCCAGCACTGGAAGCGAAGCCATCCCCGCGCGTCGGCAAGTCCCTTCCGCATCTTCAGGGTTAGAAAGGCCACCCCGGCTTCAGTCAGTTCACGAGCGGCCGCGCCTCCGGTTCCGCTCAGGGCGACCACGCTCACGCGATTTCCGCGCTTGCGGAACCCCTTGGCAAGCAGGATGGTCTGCCGCTCCGCGCCCCCGATCCGGTCCAGCCCCGGGATCACCAGGGCAATGTGGGTCAAATTCGCTTCTCCGCGGCGGCCGCGTCGATGAGCGCCTCGTAGCCCTGGATAGCGCGGTCGAAACAGAACTCGCCGGGCAGCTCGGTCTCGGACATTCTGGGCTGCCCTTCGAACTCAGGGTGCAGCTTCGACCTCATTTCCCGCTTCCCGTCCCCGAGGATCGCATCGCGGACACTCACAAACGTTAGAATCAGCAGACCCAGCGCCACCACCACTCCTCCGGCTATCGATTCAAAAACCCGTTTCACCCAGCATTCCTCCCCAAAGACCGCCGGTTCCTTCCGCTTCGTCTCAAGGTGCGCCACTCTGTTCGGCTTTCGGGCCATCGTTCGTTCCTCAAATCAAACGAGCCAACTTGAACTGGATGCGGGAAAGAACGCCAATCTTTGTCTCGGCGAAGGCCCCTGCGCAAACGTCTGTCCAAGCCGTCCGTCTGCCCCGAGCGCACGAAACGCCTCGAGCAGTGTCTTGGCGAGACCTTCCGCGGTGGTTGCTGGCGCAATCCATGCCTCCGTATGCCCGCGCAAGAAGTCCACCACTCCTCCGCTGCAGGGCGACGCGACAATGGGCAGCCCCGCCACGACAGCCTCCAGCAGCGCGCTCGGCATGCCCTCGTGCCGAGACGGCAGCGCGAACAGCGTTGTTCCCCGGAAAAACGCGTAAGGATTGCTTACGTATCCATAGAAGCGCACTGCCTCATCGAGCCCAAGCTCGTGACAGAGCGTGCGCAGGGCGGCTTCCTCAGTTCCGGCACCAAGTAGCGCCAACGAGGCGCCGGGGTACACTGCCCGCACCGTCGCAAATGCCACCAGCAGCAGATCGAAGCCCTTCTCCGGGGCCAGCCGCCCGATTGCCAGCAGATGCGGACCCTTGAGAGGCCAGGGCACGACATTGCTGCTCCGCGCGCGCCGAATCTCTTCGAGATTCACTGGATTCGGTAACACCGTCACCAACTCTTCCCGCAGATTGAGTTCGCGAATCAGATCCGCAGCCATCGCCCGGGACTGGCAGATCACCCGGTCAGCCCGCCCGTAGAGAAGCCGGTAAAGGCAACGCGTGTAAGTCGGCACTCCACTCATCGCCAGCGCCGACGAGACCGTGGCGTTCTGCCGCACCAGCACGACCGCTTTCTTGGAAAAGAACGGCCGCAGCAGCAGGACCAGCAAGTTCAGGTGCGCGATTCCGGAGAGAATGATGTCCGGTTTGAGCCCTCGGACCAGTCCCAGCAGTCCCAGAGCCGCGCAGCGAACCCTCCGTGCTCCCAGCGAGTGGATCGTCACCCAAGGCGGCAACCGCGTATCGCCGGCGTCGGCACGCGTTACCAGGCCCAAATGCACCTCGTACTTGTCAGCAGAGACGCCCGCCGCCAGCAGCGAGATAACACGCTCCGCACCACCTCCGCCCAAATGCGGAATCAGGAAGAGAACCCGCACACGCCGCGCCATGGAACCCCTGGACGATTCGCAAAATCAACAGTCGATTTTTGGTAACTTGTCTGATTCTGAGACGAATGTCCGCTTCTGAGGCGTGACAGGCATCACAGGGCCTGGGCTGTACAGAAATGGTACATTCTCCCAAGTTTCATTTCATTTCAGGAAACACACGATGTTCGCTGCCGATGTGTGTTCTTTCGCCGCAAACCGCACCCGTACGCTTCCGGCGACCCACTCGCGGCGCCAATTGCCGCTGATCGCTGTTGGTGTCACGCACCCGCAGACCTGCTTGGTCCTCAAAGGGCGCCTTCGCAGTCTCCGCGAAGCCGGCTTTCGCGTAGTTTTGGTATCGAGCCCCGGCGAACTACTCAGCCAGACGGCCCGATCCGAAGGCGTAGAAGCGCATCCGATTCCCATTGAACGCGCCATCGCCCCCTGGGCCGACCTGATCTCATTGTTCCGCCTCTGGCGTCTTTTGCGCAATCTCCGGCCGGACATGGTCGAGTTCAGCACCCCGAAGGCCGGACTGCTCGGCTCTCTGGCAGCCTTGCTGGCGCGCGTCCCCCGGCGCGTCTACATGCTCCGGGGATTGAAACTTGAGACCGCGAATGGCCTCAAACGGGCAGTCCTATTAGCTGCCGAGCGCATCGCAGCCGCCTGCGCACACTCCGTCCTGTGCAACAGTGAGAGCCTGCGCGACCAGGCGCTTGCTCTTCGCGTTGCTCCGGAGCGCAAACTCGACCTGCTCGGAGAGGGAAGCAGCAGCGGCGTCGATATCATCCACTTTTCGCCTGGTCTAACTCGGGTCCGGCGACTGCTCCGCATCGCCTCCGACGCCTTCGTCATCGGCTATGTCGGCCGCCTCACGCGCGATAAGGGCCTGCCCGAGCTCCTGGACTCCTTCGATGCCATCCTGCGCGCCGAGCCAGCCGCCCATCTGCTTCTCGTCGGCTGGTTTGACGCCTCCGACGACGCCCTCGACGAGGGCCTCTGCATCCGCATCCTCACCCACCCGCGGATTCATTGGGCCGGGTACGTCAGCGACGTCGCCGCCTACTACCGCGCCATGGACATCCTGGTGCTACCCACCTGGCGGGAAGGCTTTCCCAACGTTGTGCTTGAAGCGGCCTCTACCGCGATTCCGGTCATTACCACCATCTCCACCGGCTCCCGCGATTCGGTAGTTCCCGAGGTGACCGGGCTGCTCATCCCACCCGGCTGTCCCGAGGCCATCACGGAAGCAGTACTGAAGCTTCTGCACGACCCCGACCGGCGCAGGCGCATGGGACGCGCCGCGCGCGCGTGGGTCCGCGAAAACTACATGAACGGCTACGTTCTGAGTCTCACCGTGGCCTACTACAAGAGCCTCCTCGGGCCCCGGTTCGGCGCGGGAACTGCCCTGCCGGTCTGACCCTTTCTCAAACTCCGTCCTCGTCTCCGAACAGCTCGGGCTGCTGCTCCTGCGGCAGTTTGCCGGCTGTCCGCTTGCGACTGGCCGCTCCGATCACGCCGACGACTTCCAGCGTCTCGATCGCCTGCCGCGGCACATATACACGTTGGCTGTTTGACCGCGTGTCGGGTGGCGTGAGCATTACCCCGGCTCCGTCGAGCAAAGACCGGTCGTTCGCGGCAATCCCTTCCAGCTCCTCGCCGTCGCGCAGACAGGTACGCAACCACACCCCCGCCGTCCGGGGTCTCACCGTAAACCGCTTGTGCAAAAGCCGTTCCGGACCTGCCTGCCCACCGGTTTCGTCCGCTCCCGGCAGCTCCCGTACGAAGCACACCCACTTCACCTGGTCCCATGCAATACGCACGATCTTCCCGGTCAGGTCCAGAATCTCCAGCTCCCCGCCATCCCTGGCGAAGGTCGAATCCGTGTAGCCAGCACACCAGTCCCGTGAGAACTTCCGAACGATCACCGGTTTGCGAGTCAAAGCCATCGTATTGGATTCTCGCACGATGGGCTCTGGCGCCATCAAGGACAGACGTGCCCCTCCCGCTCTGAAATCCTCTGGTCATTGTGCCCCATTTGTGTTAATGTACTGGTTTGCCAGTTTTGGAATTCCGCGTTATAAGGGCAACAGCATCAAACACTTGGAACGTTCTTAATCGCGAGCAGAAACGGAGCGGGATGCCCGATTACGTTTACCTTTTGGATAGCCGTCTTTCCATCGACCAACGGAACGCGCTACGCCTGTTGCGGGAAGCCGCCCGCGAAGCCGAGATGATCCTCTTTCTGGTCGGAGACGCCGTCCGTGACCTCACCAGCGGCCACGCCGTGCGCGACATCGAGATTGCCGTCCACGGCAACGCACTGAAGCTCAAGAAAAGCATCGAGAAGGCTGGCGCCAAGATCTGGGGCGAGGACGAAGCCTCACGCAGCCTCTACCTGTGCTTTCCGGGTACCGTCCGGGTCGATGTCGTCAGCACTCACCGCGTTGAGTACCCCAAGCCCGGCAAGGCCGTTCTCCATCCCGCCTCCATCCACGAGGATCTCAGACGCAGGGACTTCACCGTCAACGCCATGGCCATCTCCCTGAACGAGGGTTCCTACGGCCTGCTCATGGACCCACTCAATGGCGCCGCGGACATTGAGGGCCGAACCCTCCGCCTGGTCTCGAACTACGGATTTCTGGAGGAGCCAGCGCTTCTGATTCGCGCCACTCGCTACAAGGCCCGCCTGGGTTGGGAGCTCGATCTGCGAACCGAGGCCCGCTACAACAATGCCAGGGGTGAAGGCGTCATCGAATTTCTTTCCTCTCACGCCCGCAGCCGCGAACTCGAGCAGATCGGTCACGAGGAGGAGGGACTGAAAGTTCTCCGCGCCCTCGAATCCGAAGGCTGGATGCAGGTGCTCTTTTCGGCGTGGACCGCGGCAGCAGCGGAGGAAGAACGGCTCCAGAAGCTCCATGAGCTGGAGGTCGATCTCCTCATGCAGGGCGTACACGCCGATATTTCCGCGGCTCAGATGAGCATGCTCACTGCGAAGCTGGCCCCCAAAGACCTCGCCGCCCTGAAGAAGCTGATGCTGCGCCCCGGGTTCGTCGAGGAGTGGAATAGCCTCGATGCGATTGCGGCGGCCTTCGCCAAGGTTCTGCTCGCAAAAGAGAATCTCAAGGCTTCCGCCAGTTTCAGGCTTTTCGTTAGCTATGATCCGGAAGCGGTCCTCTGGCTTGGGTTTACCGCAAAGGATCCGGCCGTTTTGGAGCGCTATAACCTCTTCCTGAAGGAGTGGCCGCAGGCCCGCCAGCGCATCCCGCACGCCCTCATGCAGGAGATGCGGATTACACCCGAACTTCCCGGATATGCCGATCTGGTCCAGAACATCTTCCTCGAACTGATTGACGGGGGGCTCTCCACGCCGGAGGAGATGCGCACGTTTCTCGAACCGCACTCGCCGCCCGCTCCCCCGCCGCAGGTCGCCATCAAGCGTACCCGTGCCAAGCGGGGCGAGGGTCGGATCAAAGAGCGCACTTTCGAGGATGAAGAGGAGGAGACCGAGGAGGAAGTCGATTCCGATGAGGAGCTTGAGGAGATCGGAGGCGAGGGCGAAGAGGAGGAGATTGACCTCGAAATCGGTCTTCCCAAGGCGGATATTGAAACCGAGCTTGGCGAGGAGCCCGAAGAGGAAGTTGAGGGAGGCGCCGCCGAAGAGTTTGAAGCGGAAGAAGAGGAAGAACTCGAGCCTGCGCCCGCAAAAAAGCAGGTGAAGGAGCCGAAAAAAGCGCCCGTGCCAGCCCCTGCGGTGGCGAAGGCCGCCAAAACGGCGCCTCCGGCGCCGCCTGCTCCCGGGAGGGAAGCGGCTAAGGCTGCCGCCAAGCCGGTCAGCGTGACCCAAGCGGCAGCTCCCGCAGCCAAACCGGCTCCAGAGGTGAAGAAGCCCGCTCCCGCACCTGCCAAAGCCGCCACGCCGGCAAAAGCCCCTGCCAAGCCACTGGCGAAGCCCGCTCCCAAGCCGGCCCCAAAAGCGCCCGCCAGGGCCGCGGCCCACAAGCCCGCGAAGCTGGCGGCCAAGGCTGCGCCCGCCAAACCGGCGCAGAAGGCCCCCCCCCAGCCCGCCAAAAAGGCCAAGCCCTCGCCGCCTCCAAAAGCGGCGAAACCTGCGGCCAAAAAGCCTGCGGCCAAGCCCGCCAAGAAGCGCTGAAGGCGGCTTAACTGTCTTTGTTTAAATTCAGGTTCATCGCAGGGCTGGCGAAATAAATTGCCTTGCTCTGACGCCAACGCTCTTGAGAGCATGGACGCACGGGCGAAGCGGAAAATGGATCACTTTTCATACCTGATTGACCGGCAACATCGACTCCTGCTTATTGGGATCGTGTTATTGGTCGTGGCGGTGGTTTTCACCCTCACCGGAGAAAGCATAGGACGCTACCAAGGACTTGTGAACCGCGCCGAAAACCCCAAAAGGTTTTGGTGGAATGTTGCCCTGTTCTTTCTCGGCGGCATTATCTTTATTGGGCTGTACTTATACCACATCTCAAACTGAGGCTCCGCACACAAACGCGCATCCGGCCCACCGTCACCCCTGGTGCCTCTACATCGGCGTAATGATCCCGCCCAGCGCATGGCGCCGGGGCAGCACGATTCCCCGATGATCCACTTCAGCCGGAATCGCCGAAGCGCTCTCGGCTCCGGGCAGACTCGGCCGCTCGATCAGCGCTCCGCCGCACGCCGGGCACCAGTCCGCCTGCGTCTCTTCGGCCAGCACCGCGCGGCACTGGTTACACATCCGCTCCATGCGTCAAGACTACCGCATCGGCTCAAGCCGATCGCAACCTGCGCTTTTTCCCACGTTTTCACTCAATTACCGCTACACTGGTCCAATGCATCCGCCGGTCCGCCTGGTGGCTATCGATCTGGACGGTACGCTGCTGCCCAGCTTTTCGCAGCAGATCAGTCCTCGCAACGTGAGAGCCCTGCGGGCCGCGCAACAGGCGGGCATCGTCGTCGCCATTGCCACGGGCCGGCGCACAGCCTATGCCGCGCCCCTGCTCCAGGACCACGGTCTCCGAGCGGACATGCCCCTCATCACGTCCAATGGTGCGGTGATGCGCACGCTCGGCGGCCAGCCCCTCAGCCACTTCCGTCTGGAGGGCGGCGTAGCGCGCGGCCTGTGCGGCTTGCTGCGCGGATTCGGAGTCCTCGTCTTCACTTTCGACAGGCCCGGACGTGGAGAGCTCGTGATCGAAGATCTCGAACAGGTTCAGGGACGCATCGCACTGTGGGCCGAAGCCAACCGCGATGCCATCGAGGTGATCAAGCCCCTGGAGCAGGCGCTCGACCGCGGAGACGATCTGATTCAAGCCATGGTCGCCGGAGGGTTAAGCCGCATGAGGGATGCTGAGCGCGCCCTCAAGGCCAGCCCGTGGGGTGAACAATGCGCCTGCGTCCGCACCGAGTACCCGGCCCGCGATCTTTCCATCCTCGACCTGCTGCCCCCGGGCGTCTCCAAGGGCGCCGCGCTCCGGCAACTCGCCGCCCGCCTCGGCCTCGGCTCCGCCGAGACCATGGCCATCGGCGATAACTGGAACGACCTCGATATGCTGGAGTGGGCGGGCCAGCCCGTTGTCATGGCCAATGCCAGCAGGGAACTGCGCGCCATGGCTCGTTTGCACGGATGGAAGCAGGCCCCTTCGAACGACCGCAACGGCGTCGCCGTTGTCCTTGAAGCAGTCCTAGCCCGCCGTTCCGCGCCGCAACTCGCCGCAGGAGATACGAGCCTGTGAGAAGAACCCGCGTCAATTTCGGACTCGTAGCCGCTGCGGCGTTCCTCGCGGCACTTGCCGGTCTCGTGCCTGCCCGCGCCGCCGAGATCGCCACCCTCCGCAATGGCTTCGAGTTACGCTGTGATCACCACTCTTTGGACGACGGCCGCATCCGGCTTTACTTCACCGCCGGCGAGGACAACTACATCGACCTTCCTCGCGCCGAAATCCAGCGCTTCGAACCCACCTCGGAGCCCCCTCCCGCGAAGACGCCTACCCCGCGGCCTGACCTTGTCGAACCCGCCGCTGGCGCCCGCCTCACCCGCGATGACCTTGTCGAGATGCTCGCCGCCGCCGGGCGCGCCCATAACCTCGACGTCGATCTCCTCGCCAGCCTCGTCGATGCCGAAAGCAGCGGCAATCCTCACGCCGTCAGCCGCGCCGGCGCCCGGGGTCTCATGCAGCTTATGCCGGCAACGGCAGCCGAGCTTGGAGTCACCGACAGCTTTCAGGCCAGCCAGAACGTTCGCGGCGGTTCGGCGTATCTGGACACGCTGCTGACCCGCTACAACAACAATCTGGCTCTGGCCCTGGCTGCTTATAATGCCGGTCCGCAGGCTGTCGACCGCTATCACGGCATTCCTCCGTACAAGGAAACCCGAGCCTACGTAGCCCGTGTCATCCACGAGTTTAACCGGCGAGTCCTGGCGCGCGAGGCCGGCGCCCATCCCATCCTTCCTTCCGCCGCAGTTTCCGCAACCGCTCCCGCGGCGCATCGCGCCTCTTCGTGGTTAGCCA
>Ga0335075_10003276_pt1 | contig 25708 bp, 25 predicted proteins | sample Lox_Sample_24_FD_206723 | JGI IMG/M metagenome (GOLD analysis project Ga0335075, IMG submission 206723) | Soil microbial communities from Loxahatchee National Wildlife Refuge, Florida, United States - Lox_Sample_2.4 | ecosystem: Environmental > Terrestrial > Soil > Wetlands | place: USA...
GCTCTGCAAGCGTGCCTACGCCGGGACAAGCAGAGCATCGATGCTGACCCGGCCCCAGTGCCGCCTGGCCGGCATCACCGCTCGCTGAGCAGAACGTCGGCGTCGAAGCAGGTGCGGTCGCCGGTGTGGCACGCGCCGCCGGTCTGGTCAACGCGCACAAGCACTGCGTCACCGTCGCAGTCCAGCGCCACCGAGACCACGCGCTGGACGTGTCCCGACGTCTCCCCCTTCACCCAGTACTCCTGCCGGCTCCGCGACCAGTAGGTGCAGCGCCCGGTGGTCAGCGTCCGGTGCAGCGCCTCGTCGTCCATCCAGCCCAGCATCAGCACCTCGCCGGTGTCGTGCTGCTGCGCGATCGCCGCGACCAGGCCGTCGTCGGTGCGCTTCAGCCGGGCAGCGATCTTCGGATCGAGCCCGGACGCCGCGGCGTCAATCCGCATGAGCAACCTCCCTAGCCGTCACCGGCCGGACCAGGTGCCCGGCCGCCGCGAGCGCCTGCTTCACCGCCCCGATGCTCAGCTCGCCGAAGTGGAAGAGGCTCGCGGCGAGCACGGCATCCGCCCCGGCATCGATCGCCGGGCTGAAATGGCTCAGCTTTCCGGCCCCGCCACTGGCAATGACCGGAACGGGCACGACCTGGCGAACTGCCGCTATCAGCTCGAGGTCGAATCCGGCTTTCGTCCCGTCTGCGTCCACCGAGTTCAGCAGGATCTCGCCAGCGCCGAGCTCGGCTGCCTGCCCCGCCCAGGCGACGGCGTCGATACCGGTGCCCCGCCGTCCGCCGTGGGTGGTTACCTCGAAGCCGGACTCAGTATCCGGCGACCGGCGGGCGTCAACCGACAGCACCACGCACTGGGCGCCGAACCGGCGCGCGGCCTCGCCGAGCAAGTCCGGCCGGGCCACCGCCGCGGTATTCAGGGCGACCTTGTCCGCACCGGCCCGCAGCAGCCGATCGACGTCCTGCGTGCTGCGTACGCCGCCGCCCACAGTCAGGGGGATGAACACCTGCTCGGCGGTCCGCCGGACGACGTCGTAGGTGGTCTCCCGGTCATCGCTGGAGGCGGTGATGTCAAGGAACGTCAGCTCGTCCGCGCCCTGCCGGTCATAGGCCGCGGCCAGCTCAACCGGGTCGCCGGCATCGCGGATGTTCTGGAAGTTGACTCCCTTGACGACGCGCCCGGCGTCGACGTCCAGGCACGGGATGACCCGAACCGCGACCGTCATGACGCGGCCTCACCGCGCGGCGCGTAGGCGACCGCCTCGACCTCGACCAGCATCCGCGGATCGATCAGGCCCCTGACCTCGACCATGGACGTCGCGGGCACCACGGTGGCGAACGCCTCGCCGTGGGCGCGGCCATACTCCTGCCAGCGCGAGATGTCGGTAACGAACAGCCGGGTTCGCACCACATCAGCGAGGCTGGCGCCGAGCGCCTCGAGCGCGGCCCGCACATTCGCGATGGCCTGCACTGTCTGCGCGTACGGGTCACCGGGATGCACGAACTCGGCTCCCGCGACCGACGTGCAGCCGGAAACGAAAATGTAGTCGCCAGCGGCGACGGCCCGGCTGTAGCCAACGACCGGCTCCCAGGCCGTCCCGGTGGACACCTTACGCGTGCCGGGCACTGCGTCCCCTCCTCCGCCGCGAGACTCGTCTGCCGTCATCGGCCGCTCGCCTGTTGTCACCAGTCACTCCGGGCGGCGCTGGCCACCGCCGCCAGCGCCGCTGGAAGCGTGAACGCGCCCGCGTACAGCGCCTTGCCGACGATCGCGCCCTCGACGCCGAGCGGCACCAGCGCGGCGATCGCCTCCAGGTCAGCCAGGCTCGAGACGCCGCCGCTGGCCACCACGGGCCGGTCGGTCCGCGCGCACACGCGGCGCAGCAGGTCGAGGTTGGGCCCGCGCAGCATCCCGTCCTTGTCGATGTCGGTGACGACATAGCGATGGCAGCCCGCTCTCTCCAGGCGGTCCAGCGCGTCGTCAAGCTCGCCGCCATCGGTGGTCCAGCCGCGCGCTGCCAGCCGGGTGCCGCGCACGTCCAGCCCGACCGCGATGCGATCGCCGTGCTCGGCGATCGCGCTGGCGACCCAGTCCGGGTCCTCCATCGCAGCGGTCCCGATCACCACTCGCGCGCAGCCGGTGGCAAGCGCCGTGATGAGCGCAGCTTCGTTGCGGATGCCGCCTGACAACTCGACCTTGACCGCCAGACCGCCGATGAGGTCGGCAAGCAGCGGGCCGTTAGACCCGCGGCCGAACGCCGCATCCAGGTCAACCAGGTGGATCCAGCCCGCGCCAGCCTGCTGCCAGGCCATGGCGGCAGCGGCCGGGTCGCCGTAGCTCGTCTCGGTCCCGGCGGCGCCCTGCACTAGCCGGACCGCCTGGCCGCCGGAGACATCCACAGCAGGCAGCAGCTCGAGCACGCCGTGCGCCGCGATCACGCCAGCACTCCCAGCCAGTTGGCGAGCAGCACGGCGCCCACGTCCGAGGACTTCTCCGGGTGGAACTGGGTGGCCATCAGCGGACCGTCCTCGACGAGCGCCAGGAACGGCTCCCCGTGCGTGGTCCAGCCGGTCACCGGCCGCTCCGGCGAGCCGGGCCTGGCTGGCGGTGCCTGCGTCGCAGCGTAGGAGTGCACGAAGTAAAACATGGCGTTCGCGTCGATACCCGCGAGCAGGCGGGAGGCGGAGGGACGGGCTACCACGTTCCATCCCATATGCGGAAGAACCGCAGCGGTCAGCTTTTGCACTATGCCCGGCCAGCAGCCCACGCCCTGGGTTTTGGCGCCGTGCTCATCGCCGGTCTCGAACAGGATCTGCATTCCCACGCAGATGCCAAGCACCGGCCGGGAGCCAGCCAGCCGCTTGGCGATGACCTGGTCGCCTCCGACAGCTCGCAGCCCGGCCATGCACGCGGCGAACGCGCCCACGCCGGGCACCACGAGCCCGTCCGCGCGCAGCGCCGCTTCGGCGTCCGCGCTGATCTCGGCATCTGCGCCGACCCGCTGCAGCGCCCGCTGGGCCGACCGCAGGTTGCCGGAGCCGTAGTCGAGCACGACCACGCGCGGCCGACGGCTGGTCACGGCAGCTCCATTTCCACGATCACGGTGACCCGGCGCCGGGTTCGCCAGGTGCTTCCAGGCTATCGAGCGGGTCTGACGCAATACGACCGCGGCCGATGGGAAGCTTGCGGGAGCAACCCAGCTCGCCAACCGCGAAACCCCGCTCACGCAGCCAGGAGACCTATGGACATCACCCAGCTGATCCTGGACGACCATCACGAGCAGCGGCGCCGGTTCGCGATCCTCGAGCAGATCGAGCCATCCAACACCCGAGCACTAGGCGACGTGTGGGCCCGGCTGGCGGTGTTCCTGGAAGTACACGCCGCGGCCGAAGAGGAGATCTTCTACCCGCAGTTGCTCCAGCTGGCCCTCGGCTCGCGCCCGCTAGCCAGCGCCGAGCCGGAAACGCTCGACGCGATTCACGACCACAACGAGATCAGGGACGCGATCGCGGTGGTGGCTGGTCATCCGGTCGGTTCGGCCGGCTGGCACGAGGCAATCGCTGCGGTCAACGTGGCCAACGGCGATCACATGGCCGAGGAGGAGCGCGAGGGCCTCACCGACTTCCGCCGGCGGATCAGCCTGCAGGTTCGGCACGAGCTGGCCGTGGCCTTCGCCGACTTTGAGGCGCGTAACTTCGCCGGAGTCCGGCCGGTCGACAAGGACCCGGAGACGTACGTGCGCCAGGTCGAGGCGGCCGAGCGCGCTGGCCGCATGCCGGGCTCGCTCGGCATTGGCGGCCTGCGGAGCTAGTCGGCATGAGCCCGCTGCCGACGCGGCTGAACGATCACTGGTGGCAGCGGCCGGGCCGGCTCGGTCCAAAGATCCTTCGCGATCATGAAGTTAGCGGCTAGAGGACGCCCTTAGTGCTCGGCACCGAGCCGCCCGACCTGGGATCGGGCGCCGCGGCAGCCCGCAGCGCGCGGGCGAACGCCTTGAACTCGGCCTCCACGATGTGGTGCGGGTTGCGTCCGCGCAGCACGTCGATATGCACGCAGATAGCAGCCGAGTGGGCAAGCGACTCGAAGAAGTGCCTGGTCAGCGTCGTGTCGTAGGTGCCGATCAGCGGCGACATGCCGTCCGGCTCGGTGTGCACCACATACGGCCGCCCGGACAGGTCGACGGCCGCCCGCACAAGCGTCTCGTCCAGCGGCACCAGGGCGTCCCCGAATCGGCAGATGCCGAGCTTCTCGCCGAGTGCCTCGCGCAGAGCCTGGCCGAGCGCGATCGCAGTGTCTTCCACCGTATGGTGGGCGTCCACCTCGAGATCGCCGCGCGCCTGCACGGTCAGGTCGAGCAGGCCGTGCCGGCCGAGCTGGGCCAGCATGTGGTCGAAGAACGGCACGCCAGTCTCGGACCGCCCGATCCCGGCGCCATCCAGGTTGAGCTCGACCAGCACCTGCGTCTCGCCGGTGACCCGGCCGATCCGGGCCGACCTGGTCACCGCAGCACCAGGCCTGCGCGGCCGTCCACAATTCGCGTCATCTCAGCCAGGAACGAGGCCGTCTCAGCCGCGGTTCCGATGCTGACGCGCAGCCATCCGGGCGGGCCAGTTTCCCTGATCAGCACCCCGCGGTCGAGCAGTGCCTGCCAGATCGCATGCCTGTCGGCGAACCGCCCGAACAGCACGAAGTTGGCATCGGAGTCCCCGGCGGTCAGGCCCAGCGCACGCAAGTTGCGCACGAGCCCGTCCCGCTCGGTCCTGATGGCGGCAACCGAGGACAGCAGCTCGGCAGAGTGCCCCAGCGCCGCCAGCGCAACCGCCTGCGTCACCGCCGACAGGTGATAGGGCAGCCGCACCAGCAGCAGCGCCTCCGCGACCTGCGGGTCCGCGGCCAGATAACCGACGCGTGCACCGGCCAGCGCGAACGCCTTCGACATGGTGCGGACGACAACCAGCCGCGGGAACCTCGGCAGCAGGGCGAGGGCGGTTTGCGACGGGTCTCTGGAAAATTCTGCGTAGGCCTCGTCGACGATCACCATGCCACGCGCTGCCTCGCAGACGGCCTCGATCACCGCCAGCGGGGTCGCCGCACCGGTCGGGTTGTTCGGCGAGGTCAGGAACACCAGGTCCGGCTCGTGGCGGCGGATGGCGCCGACCACCTCGTCTGCGTCCAGGCTGAAATCGCTCGTCCGCTCCGCGGCTATCCACCGCGTCGCGGTGGTCTGGCTGATTAGCGGGTGCATTGAGTACGACGGCTCGAAGCCGAGCGCGCTGCGGCCGGGCCCGCCGAATGCCTGGAGCAGCTGCTGGATGATCTCGTTCGAGCCGTTGGCCGCCCAGGTGTGCGCGGCCGTCAGGTCGTGCCCCAGATAGCCGGCCAGGGCAGTCCGCAGGGCCACCGCATCCCGGTCCGGGTACCGGTTCAGGTCCGCGGCGACGTCGCCGACCGAGGCGGCGATGTCGGCGACCAGCGCCGCTGACGGCGGGTACGGGTTTTCGTTGGTGTTCAGCCGGACCGGCACATCAAGCTGGGGCGCACCGTAAGGGTGGCGGCCGGCCAGGTCCGCCCGGATCGGCAGGCTGGCCGAGACGCTTTCGGCCGCCGTCACGGCTGCCCCCCGGTGGACGGCACCCGCACGCGCACCGCCTGGACATGCGCGGCCAGGTCCTCCGCGCCCCCGAGCGCGTCGATGTACGGCGCCACCTCCGCCAGCGCCGACTCATCGCACTCCACCAGGTGCACGCAGCGCAGGAAGGACAGCACTGACAGGCCGCCGCAGTAGCGTGCCGTCCCGCCGGTCGGCAGCACGTGGTTGGATCCGGCCAGGTAATCGCCAAGTGACACCGGCGCCCACGGGCCGACGAAGATCGCGCCGGCGTTGCGGACCCGCCGCGCCAGTATCGCGGCGTCCCTGGCCTGGATCTCCAGGTGCTCGGGCGCCCAGGCGTCCGACACCGCCAGGGCGGCATCGGCATCATCGACGATCACGCACGCCGACTGCCCGGCCAGCGCAGCCTGCACCCGCTCGGAGTGCTTGGCCTGCGCGGCCGCCTTTGTCAGCTCGATGTCGACCCGGTCGGCGAGCGCGGCGCTCGTACTGATCAGCAGGCAGGCGGCCAGCGGATCGTGCTCTGCCTGCGCCACCAGGTCGGCGGCGATGAAGCTGGCATCAGCCCCGTCGTCGGCCACGATCGCGATCTCCGTCGGCCCGGCCTCTGCGTCGATGGACACCCGGTCGCGCAGCAGTCGCTTGGCCGCCGCGACATAGACGTTGCCAGGGCCGGTGATGACGTCGACGGCCGCGCAGTCCTCCGTGCCGTAGCCGAACATCGCGATGGCCTGCGCGCCACCAGCCGCGTGCACCTCAGTGATCCCGAGCAGCTCGCATGCCGCCAGGATCGCCGGGTGCGGCAGGCTGCCAGATTCGGGCTGAGGCGGTGACGCGACGGCGATCTCAGTGACGCCGGCGACCTGAGCCGGGATGACGTTCATCAGCACCGACGACGGATAGGCCACCAGTCCGCCAGGCACGTAGACGCCAGCTCGGCGAACCGGCAGATACCGCTCGGTGACGGTGGACCCGGCGGCGACCGCTGTCCAGGTGTCGGCCGGTCGCTGGGCCTGATGCACCAGCCTGGCGCGCCTGGCGGCCTCGATGAGGGCAGCCCGCACGTCCGGATCGAGGCCGGCCAGCGCCGCCGAAAGCGCCTCCCGCGGCACGATGGTGCTGGCCACCTCGACCCCGTCAAACCGCGCTGTGTACTCGCGGACCGCTGCCGCTCCGCGCTGCCTGACATCCTCGCAGAGCGGGCGCACCTGATCGACCGCCGCGTTCACGTCGAGTTCGGCGCGCGGGAGCAGGGCTGCCAGCTCAGCCGCAGGCATCCGGCTCGGCGCCTTGCCGCGCAGATCGACACGGCCGAGCACTGGGTTAGTCGACGCTGGGTTAGTCGACACTGGGTTCATCCGACACGGGGGGCTTACTCGACAATCTTGCTGATCGGGATCTCCAGGATGTCGCGTCCACCGGCCGCTTTGAGCGCTGGGATCAGCGTGTTCACTCCGCGCTTGGGCACGACCGCCTCGACCGCGTGCATGTCGCCGCGGGCGAGCGACGTGATCGTGGGCGAAGACATGGCGGGCAGGATGGCGGAGACACCCGCCAGATCGGCCGCGCCGACGTTGAGCTTGAGCAGGACGTTGCCGCGAGCGCTGATCGCTCCCCGCAGCAGCAGCAGGATGTCCTCCATCGCGTCCCGCTTGGCCGGATCGGCGTAGGCGGCCGAATTCGCGATGAGCTCGGTGTAGCTGACCAGCAGCGTGTCCAGAATGCGCAGGCCGTTGCGTACGAGCGAGGCGCCGGTCTCAGTCAGGTCAACGATCGCGTCCACGATGTCGGGCACCTTGGCCTCGGTGGCGCCATACGAGGGGATGACCACGGCCTTGACGCCGTGACCCTCCAGGTAGCGGCGGGTCAGCGCCGGGAACTCGGTGGAGATCCGGACGCCCTCGGGCAGGTCGGCGGCTGACTGCCAGGGCACCGTGGCGGGCACGGCCAGCACCACGCGCACCGGGTCAGAGGTGGCCTTGGAGTACTGCAGCTCCCCCAGGGACTCCACGTCAGCGCCGGTCTCGGTGATCCAGTCCCGGCCGGTGATGCCGAAATCGAACAGTCCCTGCTCGACGTAGGACGGAATCTCCTGGGGCCGCAGGAACCTGACCCGCTCGATGCGCGGATCATCGATGCTGGCGTGGTAATCGCGGTCGGACGACCGGCGCACCGTCAGGTCGGCGGCGTCGAAAAGGTCGAGGGTGGCGCGCTCAAGCGAGCCCTTCGGTATTACCAGCGATAGCACATTGCAGCCCTTCAACCGCGGATCCCCGTGCCTTTGCCCTGGCCAAGACTACCGTGGCAGGCTGATCAGCCTTGGCGGAGTGCCAGCGGGCGCGATACCAGCAGAGGCGGCGACAGCGAGAGCGAGGCCCAGATGATGGGAGGTCACCCGGCCGACCTGGCGCTGCGGATGGATCAGAACCTGGCCGAGCATTCCTCCCATCTGCATCGCGGCACGCCTGGCATGACCGTGCAGCGGGAAGCTGACCTGCTGATTGCCGACAGCGGCCTGGACGACGAGAGCGTCAACTTCGTCGGCGCGGCGCAGTTCAGCGGCGCGACCGCCCAGACCAGGATTGCGGAGACCATCGCCGTGGTGGCGGCAACCGGCCGGCCGTTCGCCTGGCGGGTCGGCCCGACGTCAATGCCGGCCGGCCTGCGAGCGCTGCTGGCAGACGCAGGCTTGCCACAAGCCGAGGCCGAGCCCGCCATGTGGACTCCACTCTCCGGCACCGAGCTGCCCGGCACCAAGCTGCCCGCCCTCAAGCTGCCCGATGCCGATGGACTCGACATCCGGGTGGTCGGCTCGGCCGGTGAGCTACGCGACTGGGCCTGGGTGCTGGCTGCCAGCAGTCATCCGCTCGCGCTCACGCTTGTCGAGTTCTTCGCCAGGACGGCCCCGCGGGTCCTGGCGGCGGACTGCCCGGCCCGGCTGCTGGTCGGCTACTGCGGCGGCCGGCCGGTATGCACGGCCGAAGTGCTCATGTACGCCGGAGTGGCCGGCCTGTACAACATCACGACCCTGATGAGCCACCAGCGCCGTGGCTTCGGTACCGCAATCACCGCAGCGGCCATGGAGGTCGCGCGACATATGGGTGCCGACACGGCCGTCCTGCAAGCGTCCGCGCAGGGCGAGCCGCTGTATCGCCGGCTCGGCTTCCGTGCGTTCAGCGAGGTGACCGAGCATCCGTTTCCGCGCTGACCGCAACACAGAGGATCCGGCGGGGGTTTTCAGCAGGCGCGCCGCAGAACTGGCCGCCCGATACGGCCTGCCTGGCGGGCCGGCCTGGGACGCGCGCGATCTCGAGCGCATCGGCGCGGCCTACCTCGAAATGCCGGCGACCAAGGCAATGTCGCCCCTCGATGGGACACTTGCCGCCATGACGATCTCCGACCCGAAGCTAGACCTTCGTCGTTACCTTCAGCAAGGCCGCGACGCCATGCTCTGGAAGCTGGACGGGCTGTCTGAGTACGACATCCGCCGTCCGCTGACGCCCACCGGCACGAACCTGCTGGGCCTGGTAAAGCACCTGGCTGCCTGCGAGTTCGGCTACTTCGGTGACACGTTCGGACGACCATACGCGGATGCGCTGCCGTGGTCAGAGGACGACCCGAACTCCGACATGTTCGCCATGCCCGGCGAGTCGCGCGAGTTCATCACCGGGCTCTACCGGAAGGCCTGGGCTCACGCCGACATCACCTTCGACACGCTGGATCTGGCTGCTGTCGGACAGGTGCCCTGGTGGGGTGAGCAGGGCGAGGTGAATCTGCACCGCATCCTCATCCACATGATTGCCGAAACCCACCGGCATGCCGGGCATGCCGACATCATCAGGGAGATGATCGACGGTGCCGTCGGCCTGCGCGCCGACAACAGCAACCTCCCCGAGGAGGATCCAGCCTGGTGGATGGAGTACTGCAGCCGGGTCGAGGAGGCAGCCACGGCCGCGGCGCAGGTCTAGCGAATCGGCCTGACCGGAAGGACATTCACGGCCAGCTTCGAGTACTAGCCTGCGAACGTGACTGACATCGACAGCGTCCGGGCGTTCGCGCTGTCGCTACCGGGCGCCGGCGAGGAACCGCATTTCGATAAGACCTCGTTCCGGGTCAGAAAGAAGATCTTCGCGACCGCGCCGCCAGACGGCAGTTACCTGCACGTCTTCGTTGCCGACGACGAGGTCGCAGCCAGCGTCGCGGAGGATCCGGGCGCGTTCGAGCCGCTGCTCTGGGGCAAGCAGGTCAGGGGCCTGCGGGTCCGCCTGGCCGCCGCTCAACAGGACCGGGTTGCCGAGCTGCTGGAAGAGTCCTGGCGGCGCAAGGCGCCTGCGAGCCTCGTTGCTGAGCTCGAGGCCCGCAGCTAGCTTGCGGTCAGGTGATGGCGTCTGGCTGTCGCTGCTCGGCCATGGGCTGGCCGGCCGGACGAGGCTGCATCCGCGAGCCACGGCGCAGGACGATAGCGGCCAGCGCCGCGGCGACGCCTGCTCCCGCAGTGGCATACCAGCCATGCCGGAAAGCCGTCAGCTCGGCCGCAGGCGCGTGCGGACTGCCGATCACTGCGACCAGCATCGCGACTCCGACGGCGATGCCTACCTGCCTGAGCATGTTGACGACGCCCGAGCCGGTGGCGAACGACGGCGGCGGAAGCGACGACGCCGCGGTCGACATCAGGGACGGCAGGGTCAGGCCAACGCCAATCCCGGTGAACACTATGCCCGGCAGTATCTCCAGGTAGTTAGGGGTCAGCTGGACCGCAGCCGCCCACCAGGCGACGCCGACGGCGAAAACAGTCGCGCCGGTACCGATGACGATGGCCGGCCCGTACCGGGCGAGCAGACGTCCGGTGACGACGAATGAGAACAGCGGCACCATCAGCGGACCTGGCGCCACGCCGAGGCCGGTCTGCAGCGCCGACCATCCCCAGGCGTCCTGCATCCACAGCACTATGGACAGCAGCATCGCTCCGAAAGACACCGAGAACAGCAACGTTGCAGCCGAGGCGCCGGAGAACGTTCTGACCCGGAACAGGGCTGGCTCGATCAGCGGATTGCGGTGCCGCGCGCAGCGAAGCGCGAACAAGCCGAGCAGGACCACCGCCGCTGCCAGCACCGCGACGGTCCGGCCAGATCCCCAGCCCCAGTCGCCGCCGCGCACCAGTCCCAGGGTCAGGCCGCCCACGCCAGCCGTTACCAGCAGCGCCGACAGCTCGTCCGGCCGCGGGCCAGGGTGACCGGCGACGTCCGGCAGCTTCCGCCAGCCGATAATGAGGGCGGCCACCCCGATCGGCACATTGACCAGGAACACCCAGCGCCAGCTCGCGGCGACCAGCAGGCCGCCGATGACTGGCCCTAGCGCGGCGGCCATCCCGCCGGTCGCGGTCCAGGCCCTGACCGCGCTGCCCCGCCGCTCGGCCGGGTAGCTGGCCAGCACCAGGCCGAGCGACGTCGGCGTCAGCAGTGCCGCACCAGCGGCCTGGATCAGCCGGAATCCGATCAGCATCGGCACGCTGACGGCCGCGCCGCAGGCGGCTGAGCCAGCGGTGAAAATGGCCACGCCGACGAGGAAGCCGACCTTCCGGTTCCGCTGGTCCGCCAGCCTGCCGGCCAGGACCAGCAGCGCCGCGTAAACGATCGCGTAGCCGTTCAGCACCCAGGACAGCGTGCCGAGGCTCGGCTCATGCAGGCCTGCCGCGATCTGGGGCAGCGCCACGTTCACGATGAACAGGTCAAGGCTGGCCATGACCACGCCGGCGCACACGATGACCAGGATCTGGCCGGGCCGGGTGAGCCGGGCGGCGCCAGCGGCTGCCGGCTGGCTTAGCAAAGTCATAGCCAGACCCTACGCGGCTAGCTTAACTTTTTACAAGTCAGGTACAGTATTCTTCGTGGAATCGTTGCCGCAGGCCAGGCACACGGTCCGGATGTCCGGCCCGCTGTCTCCGCGCGGCGCATGGCAGGCCACCTCCTGCTCGATGGCGGGAGCCCTCGATGTGGTCAGCAGCAGGTCGGCGCTCCTGATCCTCCGCGAGGCCTTTTACGGCACCACGAGATTCGATGACTTCGCCGAGCGCGTCGGCATCAGCGAGCCGGTGGCTGCGGCCAGGCTCAAAGAGCTTGTCGATGAGGGCCTGCTGCAACGCGAGCCTTACCGGGAGCCGGGCCAGCGCACCCGGATGGCCTACCGGCTGACCGAAAAGGGCGCTGAGCTGCTACCGGTCCTGGTCTCGCTGATGCAGTGGGGCGACCGCTGGCTGGCCCCGGACGGGCCGCCGGTGGTGCTGAGGCATCGCGACTGCGGCGAGACCGTTCGGGCTGAGCTGCGCTGCGGCGCCGGGCACGAGGTTTACGCCGACGACCTTGAGCTCGCCACCGGACCGGGACGCGCAGCTGCCACAGCTGCCACGGACAGCTAGACATCGCCCCCTCGGGGCCGTCCGCAGGAGTAACAGCACGTCGCCGGGTACATAAACGGCACCATGAGCCCGGCACATCGCAGCGACGCTGACCAAGGCCCGGCGGCCAGAGCCAAGGGCCTGGTTCACCGCGTTGACCGGGCGCAGCAGCACTGGCCGTGGCTTGCTGTCGTGGTAGCAACGGCGAAGAAGTTCAGCGACGACCGGGCCGGCAATCTTGCCGCGCTGATCGCTTACTTCGCCTTCGCCTCGATCTTCCCGCTGCTGCTGGTGGCCGTCACGATCCTCGACATCGTCGCGAGCCACTATCCGAAGCTCGGCGCGAGATTGCTGAAGGCTCTGCACGAGTACCCGGTGATCGGAACGCAGCTGCGCAGCAGCATGACCCACAGCCTGAGCGGTACCGGCCTGGCCCTGATCATCGGCATCCTGCTGACGCTCTACGGGGCCCTAGGTATCGCCAGGGCCATTCAGAACGCGCTGAACTCGGTCTGGGAAGTACCGCAGTTCCGGCGGCCCCGTTTCCCAAAGAACTTGCTGCGCAGCCTCGGCCTGATTGCCGTGCTGGGGCCCGGGCAGATCATCACGATCGCGCTGTCGAGCGTGGCTGGAGGCACCGGTAACCTCGGCGGCGCGTTCGCCAAGATAGCCGCGTTCGTCGTCTCACTGCTGCTGAACATCGGCCTGTTCTGGGCCGCATTCCGGCTCGCGACAGCGGCCGAGGTCCCGACGCGCGACCTGCGGCTGAGTGCGATCCTGGCGGCAATCGCGTGGCAGCTGCTGCAGCTCCTTGGCGGCTTCTTCATCGGTCACCACATCAAGGCCAACGCGGCTTACGGCACGTTCGCGGTCGTGCTCGGGCTGCTTGCCTGGTTCTACCTGCAGGCGAATATCACCCTGTGCGTTGCCGAACTCAACGTGGTGGGCGTCATGCGCCTCTGGCCGCGCTCGCTCGTATCGCCACCGCTCACCGACGCCGACATACGCGCATACCAGCTGTACGCGAAGTCCACCCTTCGCCGACCCGAACTCGAGATCGAGGTCCGGCAGAGCGCGGGAGCCGACGATGGCGCCGGGCCAGCTACGCGGCAGTAGGCTGCGTAGCGGGCCACGTCACTCGACGCCGAGGAGGCATCATGCCCCTGTTCTCCAGTCAGCAAAGTCAGAGCACGGCCACGTGGGAGCCGGAGGCGGCCGATAGCCGGCTTGCGCAGACGGCCGGCGCCACTCCTGGCGGCGTCTTTACCTCCGACCTCTCGGTGTCGGAGTACGTCCTGCTTGGCGAGGCGGGATTCGAGCCGCTCGGCTTCGTGGTCGGGTCCTCGATCTACCACGTCGGCCTGCAGGTCGGCCGCTGGAGCCAGAACCAGGAACTGCAGGTGCTCACCCAGGCGATGTACAACGCGCGAGAGCTCGCGATGTCGCGGATGCGGTCTGAGGCTGACCACCTAGGCGCGGACGGCATCGTCGGCGTGCAGCTGAGGATGCAGATGTACGCCTGGGGCCAGGGCTGCCTGGAGTTCATCGCAACCGGAACTGCCGTCAAGCACCTGACCGGGCAGGGCGTCCATCGCGCGCCCGACGGAGGGGCGTTCACGTCCGACCTGTCCGCGCAGGACTTCTTCCGGCTGCTGGCAGCAGGCGCCGTGCCGGTGGCGTTCGTGCTCGGCACCTGCGTCTACCACATCGCGCATCAAAGCGCGATGCAGGCGCTGCGTCAGACCGGCCAGAACCAGGAGATGATCCAGTTCACGCAAGGCGTCTACGAGGCGCGCGAACTCGCGCTCACACGGATGCAGGCCGAGGCGACGCAGGCGCAGTCGTCGGGCATCGTCGGCGTCACGGTTGAGGTGAAGAACCACGTCTGGGGCGAGCACGCGACCGAGTTCCTCGCTACCGGCACCGCGATTCGTCGGCTAGCCGACGAGCACAAGCTGCCGGACACCTCGCCTAGGCCGACCTTCACCCTCGGCTTGGACAACTGACCGGTAGCTGCTAATGCGGCGACGCCGGCAGGAGTGGCGGAGCGCCTACGCTGCAGTTGACGGGCGCCTCCGGCTCTGGCGCTGGCGCGCCTTCCGGGCGCAGCACGTTGTTGCTGATCAGCGTTGCTGAGAGCACCGCAGCGATCAGCAGTACCACGGCGCAGATTGTCGTGGCCAGATCGAATCCGTGATTGAACCGCGCTGGCTGGTGGTAACTCGCAGCGCCAAGACCCACCGCCGTGGGAAGCGCCGCGACCGCGACCAGGCCCGCGGCTCTGGCGACGGCATTGTTGACACCGCTGGCTACCCCGGCATGGCGGACATCCGCACTGGCCAGCACGGTCGCAGTGAGCGGTGCGACCGTCATGGCCAGGCCGAGGCCGAAAACGACCGCGGCAGGAAAGACGTCCGTAAGGTAGCTGGCCCCTGGCCCGATCCGCCCCATCAGGAACATCCCTATCGCCGTGCCGGTGATGCCGGCGGTCATCAGCCAGCGCGGCCCGAACCGCTGCGCCAAACTGCCCGAGCGCGCAGACAGGACCAGCATCAGCACCGTCACTGGCAGTAGTGCGGAGCCTGCCTTGAGCGGCGAGAACCCGGAGACGACCTGCAACTGCAGCACCAGGAGGAACAGCAGACCGGAGAAGGCACCGTAGACCAGGAACGTCACGATGTTGATCGCCGTGAACTGACGGGACGCGAAAACGTCGAGTGGCAGCATCGCCGGGATCTTTTCCGGCGATCGGGTGCGCCGTCGCTCGATCAGGATGAACCCGGCGGCAGCAGCGACACCGACCAGAGCCGCCACCACGACGGCAACCATCTGGGACGGCTCCTGGCCTTCGATCAGCCCGTACGTCAGGCCGGCCAGCGCTAGCGCCGCGAGCGCAGCGCCAGCCACATCGAACCCGCCGCGAGCCGCCATGTCCCTGGTCTCCGGAACGTGCCGAACCGTCACTGCGACGACCACGGCGGCCAGCGGAAGATTCAGCAGGAACACCCAGCGCCAGCCGGCGGTCTGCACAAGCCAGCCGCCGAGGATCGGGCCAATCGCTGAAGCGACACCGCCGAGGCCCGACCAGGCACCGACAGCGCGCGGCCGGTCCTCGGCAGCGAACGTCGCCTGGATAATCGCGAGCGAGCCCGGCGTGAGCAGCGCTCCGCCTACACCCTGCAGTACCCGGGCCCCAATCAGCACGCCGATGTCGGGCGCTAGTCCGCACAGCGCTGATGCGAGCGCGAACCAGACCACGCCGATCAGGAACACCTTGCGGCGCCCGAGCCGGTCGCCGAGCGAACCACCGAGCAGGATCAGCCCGGCCAGGGTCAGCGTGTAGGCGGTTACCGTCCACTGCAGGCCGCCGAGCGACGCATGCAGATGCCGGCCGATCGTCGGTAGCGCTACGTTGACGACGGTCCCGTCCAGCATCACCATCGCGCTGCCGAGCACGGTTGCCGCTAGAACCCATCGGCCCTTCGTAGTTCGTGCCCGCAACTGCGGAGCTTGCGCATTTCCGTGGCCGTCGCTCATCAGGCGATCGTCTCATCAAACCGGGCATTTCGCGTAGCCCCGCGACTGTGCACCGACTGGCGAGGCAAGCAGCGACCGCCCGCACGGGCACCTCCGGCGGGCGACGCAACCAGCAGCCGCCCGCAGGGGCACACCGAACCCCGCAGGCGACGCAAGCAGCCGCCCGCAGGGGCACACCGAACCCCGCAGGCGACGCAAGCAGCCGCCCGCAGGGGCACACCGAACCCCGCGGGCGGCCTTACGGAACGGAGGCTGCCGCCTCCGGCTGTTTTAAGCGCTGACCTTCTGGCGGGTCAGTAGGTTCCGTGCCCTCGCTAGGCCCGGCAGGCCCCGCGGGCCGTGTCGGCTCCGGCTGCGCGCTAGTGGCCCCAGCGCCGGCCGCGGGAGTGCCGGACACCACGCGCCTTGTCCCTGGCGGCATCGTGGTGGTCGTCGCGGCTGCCGGGCCCGCCGCAGCCAGCTCCTGCTCGTCAGCTCCCGACAAGGCCATGGCGCCTTCGGCCTTGGTCGTCCTCACACCGACCTCGTGGAACAGCATGTACAGTCCGGCGCCCACCACCCCACCGACAAGCGGCGCGATGATGAACAGCCAGAGCTGGCTGAACCACGGGCCCCCGACGACGATCGCCGGCCCGAAGCTGCGCGCCGGGTTCACCGATGCGCCGTCGATTGGGATGCCCATGATGTTTGCGAGAGCCAGCGCGAACCCCACGATGAGGCCCGCCATCGGCGCACTAGCCGCCCTGCGGGTCGCGCTGAGCACCACCAGCACGAACGCAGCAGTGATGATCACCTCGATCAGGAACGCACCGCCGGCCGACGCATGCAGCAGCGACAGCGATCCGTAGCCGTTCGCGCCCAGGCCGATCCTGGGCCTGGCGTAGAACGGCGAGGTATGCATGACCCACAGCAGCAGCAGGGCGCCCAGCAGACCGCCGATCAGCTGAGACACCCAGTAGCCCACCAGATCGATAACATTCATCCGCCGGGCCAGGAACGCGCCGAGGGTCACGGCCGGATTGACGTGACAGCCGGATATCGGTCCGATCACCGCGACCAGAGCGGTCAGGACCAGCCCGAAGGTGAGACCCGTCAGCAGGATTCCTGCCGCGACGCTGCTGCCGAAGGCCCGGAAGCCGAAAGTGACTGTCGCCATGCCGGCGCCGAAGAACACCAGCAGCGCCGTGCCGATCAACTCGGCGCAGTACCGGCGGGCCATTCTCGCATCGATCGTGACAGAGCCATCATCGGGCCCTGAAGCCCCGAAACCAGGCCTTGTCCGGCCGGAACCGGGCTCTGCTTGTTCTGCGCGTGCTTCCGCATCCGTGCTCGACGATCTGAGCGCCATGTCCCAACCCCCAGTTCGCGTAGTCCGGGGCCTTTGGCTATCGGTATGCCCACCGGCAGTAGCCACAAAGCTACGTATCGTGTGCCGCTCGCTGGTCGCTTCTAGCGGGCGGACGCTCAGGCGACCGATCGGCGCGGGGCCCTGGCTATCGTGATCCTTCGGCCCTACCGTGACTGTTCCGGCCCTACCGTGATTGTTCCGGCCTACCGTGACTCTTCGGCGGGGGCAAAAGCGGCAATTCGGGACGCGGTTTTCAGCACTAAGAGAGGGCCTCAAGACGCGACGGCCGATGACCGTGGCCCTGAGCGCCACCTGTCAGAGGTCGGGCCACGAATGCACGGGCTGATTCGTCGCCATCCGCTCGATGTATTCCTGTGTCATCCGGCGCAGCGCCATACGCCGGTCGGCCCGGCCGCGTTCCAGCCGGCGCACAGCATCCACCTGCCAGGTCGCTCCGGTGCGCCCGGTGAGGCAACGCTGCTCGATTATCCCGAGCATGCGGTCGGCGTCTTGCCCATCGATGCCCCACATGCGCAGTCCTTCCCACGCTTGTGGCAGCAGCCGGCGCAGCGTGAGCTCAGTGACCGGCGCCTCACCGATTCCCGGCCAGTAGACGCGGGCGTCGATTCCGTGCCGGGAGCCCTCCGCCAGGTTGTCAGCGGCAGCCGAAAATGACATCTGGGTCCATACCGGACGCTCAGTCTCCGCCAGTGCCCTTACCAGGCCGTAGTAGAAGGCGGCGTTTGCCACGACATCCGCAACCGTCGGGCCGGCGGGCAGCACCCTGTTCTCCACCCGCAAGTGCGGCCGGCCGTCCTCGACTGCGTACACAGGCCTGTTCCAGCGGTACACCGTCCCGTTGTGCAGGGTGAGTTCGGCAAGCTGCGGTGCTTCGCCGCTGTCCAGCGCGGCCGCCGGGTCCTCATCCTCACGCAGCGGCAGCAGGGCAGGGAAGTACCGGAGATTCTCCTCGAAGAGATCGAAGACAGAGGTGATCCATCGTTCGCCGAACCACACTCGCGGCCGCACGCCCTGCTGCTGCAGCTCCTCTGGCCTGGTATCAGTGACCTGCTCGAACAGCGGAATCCGGGTCTCCCGCCAGAGCTCGCGACCGAACAGGTACGGCGAGTTAGCCGCCAGCGCAACCTGGATGCCAGCCACTGCCTGGGCAGCGTTCCAGTAGTGGCCGAAAGCTTCCGGGCTGACCTGAAGGTGGAACTGGACGCTCGTGCACGCAGCCTCGGGCATGATCGTGTCGACGTGCGTCAGCAGCCGCTCCGTGCCGTCAATGCAGATCCTCATGTCCTCGCCGCGAGCGGCGATCATCTGGTCATTCAGCAGTCGGTATCTCGGGTTCGCCGACATAGCCTGATCGGTGACGTCGCTCTGTCGCAGCGACGGCAGGATGCCCACCATGACCAGCCGACTGGCGGTCCCGTGGGCCCGCACAGCAGCACGTGCCAGCCTCCCCCGCAGATCAGCTTCCAGGGCGCTCAGCGCGTCGCCCCAGAACTCTCGGGGCGGCAGGTTGATCTCCAGGTTGAACCGGCCGAGCTCACTGACGAAACTGGGGTCGCCGATGGCCTCGAGCGCCGTGGTGTTCGTCATGGCCGGCATCCCGTCCGCGTCGACCAGGTACAGCTCGATCTCCACGCCGACCTGTCGCGTATCGGTATCGAACCTGGACTCCCGCAGCATCCGGGCGAAAACGTCAAGGCATTGACGGACCTTCTCCCGGTATGCGCGCCTATCGTGCTGACTAACAGTGATGGACGGGACATCCCTGCCCATAAATGACCCCTCCAACTGCGCCCTGGGGCGGGGGACTCGGTTCAACATTCGCACGTAACAGCCCGCCTGACCAGGTGTGTCCTGGTCTCCTCCGAACAGCGGTGGAAACCAGCCTGGTGCACATATGGGCATGAAGCCGACTATCGTAACCGGATTAGTCAGAATTACTTCGCGGACCTTCGTCTGCGGCCGGCTGGTTGCTGGCTCTGCGCGGCCGCAATCAGGCCGAGGGCCTTTGCCCGTAGCGACCTGTATGTGACCGCGGTCATGATGAACTGTGCATTCTTCGCACGGTGATGGGTCCGGCCGGGACAGCTACGACGAGCTCGTGCAGTTCGGCAGCGGCCGCGCGCCTGGCGGGCGCTGGCTGACCCGCATCGCGCTGGCGTGTCTGGTCCTTGTCGCGATCATCACGGTCGCCGTGCGAGCCACTAGTCATGACGCCGGGCATGCCGCGAAGACTCCGCACCCGCCGCCTCGCATCAGCGTCAGCATTGTCGGCCACCGGATGCTCGGCGTGACCGCTGGCTGGGAGTTGTTTGCCAGGGGACCTGACGATCTGGTGCGCATCCGGCTAGCCCAGGGCACGGTCTCGGTTACCTACGTGCCGCCGTTGCTGACGGCGAATCCCGAGGTCTCCTTCGTGATCGGCCAGCACGAGGCCGTGATCCGGTCGACCGACCTTGTGCCCGGATACGTCGTGCCCGACGGCGCCCAGGCCCGGCTCCTGACCTGGCCGCTGGCGGGCGGCGGTCCGCTGGTTCCCGGTCCGGCCCGCGCGCAGGCCGCGTGGCTCACCACCGGCTCGCCGACCTCGCCCGCGCTGTCTCTGCTCACGCTCGGCGGCCACCCGATCGGACCGGTGATCCGGTTCGCACCGGGCGGTCCTCAGCTGCCCGCAACCGCGGTCTCCGACGGCCGCGGATACGTGCTGGTAGACACCGGGAGCTTCACTGCCTACGACGCCGGGCCGGGCTGGGACCGCACAGTGCCGGGCACGGTGGTCGCCGTCGGGCCCACGGCGTGGCTCGTCGTAGCCTGCAACCCGCTGTACCGGCACTGCCACAACGTGGTCGTGGACAGCGCCAACGGCACCCGCCGGGCTCTGCCCGGTCCGGCCGCGGGCTACCCCTACGACTTCTTCTCGTGGCCGCCAACCGGCGTGATCGCGCCTGACGGCGGGACCGCCGCAGTGGCGGAAACGGCTTCCGGCCAGCCGACGACAAGCGAGATCGCATCCCGCGGCGGGATCGCCGGTGTATTGCAAAGCGGCCCCAACGCCGTACTGACCGTGCACCTGATCAATTTGCGCACCGGCGCCAACCGCAACCTCGGCATCCCGGTCGGCGCAGATCTCAGCGACCAGTCCATGGTCTGGTCGCCCGACAGCCGCTGGCTGTTCGTCGCGGCTGCTGACGGCAAGCTCGTCGCGGTGAACGCAAGCACGGGCAGGGCGGAACTCCTGCCGGCACCGCTGCCAGCCGTCGAACAGGTTGCCATCCGCGCGTGAGTCAGCCCTGCGTTGCGGGGTTGCCGGGCAGTGCCGCAGCTATTCGCCGAACGGCCTCGCCCAGCAACTCCGGCGAGGTTCCGATGTTCAGCCGGGCGAAGCCGCTCCCCTGGCTGCCGAAGTCCGGGCCGGGACTCAGCGCGACGCGGCCTTCAGTCAGGAACGCAGCGGCAGGGTCCGCGCCGAGGCCGAGGTCGCGGCAGTCTAGCCAGGCCAGGAAGCTGGCCTGCGGGCGCCGGTACCGGACGCCGGGCAGATGCCGGGCGAGCAGATCCGCAAGCAGCCTTGCGTTCTCATCGATCTGCCCGAGCGCGGCATCCAGCCAGTAACGGCCCCGGCGCAGCGCGGCCACCGTAGCCTGCACCCCCAGATGTGAGGCGAGCAACGCGTCCCAGCGCAGCCTCAGGATCGCCTCGGACTCCGCGTCACCGGCCACGGCGATGCCGCATTTCACACCGGGGATGTTCCATCCCTTCGTAGCCGACGTGAAGATGACGGCGCGACGTGCGGCCGGATGGTCGACCGTGTGGAACGGCACGTGCTGTGCGCCGGGCAGCACCAACGGCGCGTGGATCTCATCGACGAGCAGCGGCACGCCCCGACGGTCGCACACGTCGGCGACGGTGGCTAGCTGCTCGCGAGTCCAGACCCGGCCTACTGGATTATGCGGATTGCACAGCAAGTAAGCGCCCGTCCCCGGCACTGATAGCGCACGATCGATCGCGTCTAGGTCAAGGTCGTAGCGGCCATCGTCGCCCGCCGCCAGCGGCGCCTCGACGACCCGCCGGCCCGCGAGCTCGAGCCGGAAGAAGAACGGCGAGTACACCGGCGGATTGATCACGACGCCCTCGCCTGGCCTGACGACCGCCTGGACGACCTCGGCGATGCCGGTCATCACGTCCGGGATGGCGAACACCAGATCCGGATCAGGCGCCCACCCGCCAAGCCGGTCGGCCGCGAACTCCGCGAATGCATCGCCCAGGTCGCCCTTATCCGGGTAGCCAAGGTCACCGGCGTCTAGCGCGGCCCTGATGGCGTCCTTGACCTCGTCGGCCGGGTCGAAGTCCATCTCCGCCACAAAGGCCGGCAGCACGTCCGGCGGATAGGTCCGCCACTTGTGACTGGTGCGCTTGCGCAAGTTTTCCAGCGTGCAGTCGCCAAGAACCGGATCCACTCTGCGGATCCTACTGACCGGTGATATCGCCAGTCAGGTAGCGGTCGATCGTTGGGCCGATAGCGACGGCCAGTTCTTCCGGGCTTGCCTCGGCCACCGGGCCGAAGCGCAAGACGTACCGGCCCAGCGCGAGCCCGAGCATCTGCGAAGCCACAAGCGATGACCGGAACGGGGTACGTTCGGGGTCGGTGCCGCCGGCGGCACTCGCCACCGGGCGCAGGATGGCAGCGGCGATGAACTCGCGCAGCGTGGCGGCTGCTTGCTCGCTAGTGAGGGCAGACCGCAGCATTGCCTGGAACGCACCTCGTACCTCGGCGCTCTCCCATACCGCGAGGGCGGACCGCACCATGTGGGTGCCGAGCGAGTCCGCTGGTGCGGGCCGTGCTAGCGCCGCGCCAATGACCTCGCTCGGAATGAACGGCAGCTCCATCGCCGCCGCGAACAGGCTCTCCTTGCTGCCGTAGAAGTGGTGCACGAGGGCCGGGTCCACGCCAGCCCCAGCAGCGATCGCGCGAATCGTCGCGCCGTCGTAGCCGTGTGTTGCAAACTGCGCCCGCGCTGCCTCCAGGATCGCGTCCTTGGTGCCGCTATCACCGGCGCGCCGGCCAGTCCGGGAGCCCTGGCGGGTTGCCGGTCGCGTTCGCGCGCGCGGACCGGGCTGCGTCACGGTGACACCCCGGCCCGGCCGGAAGCGAGTACGAGATCGAAGAACCGCTCTTCTAGCGTCGCGGGCTCGGTGCAGACGCGGCAGCCGTCCGGCAGAGCGCGCCGCACCTCGTCCAGGCCGGCGCCCGGCACGCGCAGCAGGCGGCCTGCCAGCGAAACCGGCAGGCCGGCTCGCTCCAGCCGGGCGAACGCGGCAGCCCAGTCCTCCGCTTCGACGACCGTTACCTGAGCATCGCCGACGATCTCAGCCGCTGTCCCGGATGCGACGACCACGCCGTCGGCCATGATGATCAGCCTGTCGCACTCGCCTGCTTCCTCCATGTAATGAGTCGAGACCAGCGCCCCAGCGCCGGCCTGCACCGCGTCCGCGATTGCCTGCCAGAGCCGGGCCCGGCCGAGCGGATCCACGCCGGACGTAGGCTCGTCGAGTATGAGCAAGTCGGGCTGATGTGCAAGCGCCTGCGCGAACGCTGCTCGTCGCTGGATTCCGAGCGGCAGCCGCCCGACCGGTATGCGGCCGGGGTCGGCCGCCATGGCGAGCGAGCTGGCCTGCCCGGCATGCGACCCAGAATCTGACGACGGAGCCCGGACGCCGAACACCGCGGCCGCGAACTGCATGTTCTCCGCTGCGGTCAGATCCTCGTACAGGCCGAGGCCCTGCGGGACATACCCGATCCGCCGCCGGGTCCCCCGGCTGGGCGGCTCGCCGAGCAGCCGGACCTCGCCTGCAGTGGCCGGGATCAGGCCGAGCAGCATCCGAATCAGCGTGGTCTTGCCAGCGCCGTTCGCGCCTAGCAAGCCGACAATCTCGCCACGGCGAACCTGGACGCTGACGTCATTGACAGCAGTGAAGCTGCCGAAACGGCAGGTGACACCGATGCTCTCCGCAAGTGGCGGGGCAGTTCGCTCAGCAGTTCGCAGCTCAGCAGGCCGCAGCCCCGCTCCTCCGCCGCCGAGCGTTTGCACCGGAGCTGCGGCGAGCTCCTGCTGTTCGCGCGCGAGCGCTGCCGCCATCACGGCGTCCTGCAGATCCGGTTCGACGGCGCCTGGCCCGGCCTCGCCTTGCACATCAGCGTCGGACGGGTACCACACCCGCCAGCCCGCGCCGCGCCGCCACGCACGCTCGCCGGCCGCACCATCCGGCCGGCTCGTCGTCGCCTGCACTTTGCCCGGCATCGCGCTGACGATCTGCTCGGGTGTGCCGGACGCGAGCTGACGGCCCGCATCGAGCACTAGGACCGAGGCGGCGCGCTGCGCGTCGTCAAGGTACGTCGTCGCCAGGATCACCGCCGCCCCGTCAGCCGCCGCGGATGCGATCAGCCACCATAGGCCCGACCGGCTAACCGGATCGACGCCGGTGGTGGGCTCGTCGAGTATCAGCAGCTCCGGGCGGTGCAGCAGCGCGGCGATGACGCCGAGCTTCTGCCGCATCCCGCCAGATAGCTGAGCGGCGAGCCGGTCCCGCGCGTCGGCCAGACCAGCCCGATCAGTCAGCTCCGCCGTGCGCCGGGCCGCACCCGCGCCACTCAGGCCGTAGACAGCCGCCCGGAACGCCAGGTTCTCGGCCACGGTGAGGTCCGGGTAGACGCCAGAACTTGCAGGCAGGTACCCAATCTCCCGCTTGCCCGGGCTGTGTACCTCGCCTTCATCGGGCCTCAGCGCTCCGGCGAGGCAGCGCAGCAGCGACGTCTTGCCCGCACCGTCACCGCCAACGACGGCTGTAACCTGCCCGGCTATCACGCTCACCGACACGTCGTCGAGTGCCGCAACGCCGTCGTAGGTCAGGCGAAGTGCGGACGCACCCCATGCCGCGGGCGCGGTCACGCCAGACCGCCAGTGTCGCCCTGGGCATCGCTTCCTGCGATCACGCCGAGGCTAGCGACACTGTGACCGGCCTGCCCGCGGCCGACCTGCCCGCGGCCGGCCTGCCCGCGTCCTCGGCGCCCGCCCGCCGGCGCCGGCGCGAGATAACTGCGGAATCGCGTGATGGCGAGCGTAACGATCACAGTCCCGAGCACCACGAGGAAGAGGAACGGCTGCCAGAGCGGCCCGATGGGCTCGGCGCGCAGCATCACGCCCCTCGCGATCTCGTTGAAGTAGGTAAGCGGCAGCAGATAGGCGATCCACCGGACTCCGGCCACGACCGATGACAGCGGGAAGACAAGTCCGGAAAGCAGCACCTGCGGCAGCATCGTCATCATGGCCAGCTGTATCGCCTGGCCCTGATTCTGAGACACCGTGCTGATCAGCACGCCGAGGCCGAGGGTTACGAACAGGAACAACACCGCGCCGAGCCCGAATACCAGCCAGGACCCTCGGAACGGGACGCCGAAGACGGCGATGCCGACGCTCAGCACGATCGCCAGGTCAACTGCTGCCACCGCGAAGTAAGGCACGATCTTGCCGAGGAACACATCCCGCGGGCGCAGCGGCATTACCGCGAGCTGCTCAAGAGTCCCCGACTGTCGCTCCCTGACCACGCCCAGGCTGGTGATGACCGTGCCGACGAAGACCAGCACGACGCCAGCCAGGCCGGGGATCATCACGTCAGACGACGACAGACCAGGGTTGTACAAGACAGTGATAGACACCTTCGGCCCCGGCGTCGTGACGGTCGGCTGAGCGGCGCGGAGCTGCTGCAGGCCAGCCAGCGCGGACTGGGCGGTGAGCAGCTGACTGCCGTCGACGAGCACCGACGTAGCCGCGCCGCCGGTGATGACCGCGACCGCGGCGCGACCGTCGCGCAACTGATCCTGCGCCCAGGACCGGCCGCCCGCCGCATCGGTGCTGACGACATCGAACGACTTGGGCAGTAGCCGCTCCACCGCTGCGGCATCAGGCCCCGCAACCGCAACCGGGATCGAAGACGGGTAGAACCTGGCCGCGTACCCGAGCACCACGAGCAGCAGCACCGGCATGATGATCATCATCGCCAGCGTGCGCCGGTCGCGCCGCATCTGCCGGAATTCCTTCACGATCATCGCCCACATGGCCGGCCCTCGCAGTCAGCTGATTTCATCGCCTGTTGAATTCTACGCACGTTGAATTATGTGCTTCAAGCGGTATGGCCGACTGCCGAGGGTCGGTGGACTTCGGCGCGAAGGCCGGCATCCGCAAGCATGGGCCACGGCTACGTGACCGAGTCGGACTGGCCACGCCGGACTGACGCTCCGCGAGTTCGCGCCGCCGTCCATAGCGGCCGATAACGTCACCGGTCGGCGCATGGCGACCGAAAACGTCAAAATCGCGCCCGGATTGTCGGTTTTGACACCCACTTTCGGTCGCTATAGGCAACTCGGCGCGCGCGTGTCGGCCGGAGCCTGCCATCTCGCCTGGTCCATGCCCGGAATCGTCCTGTTTATCCTGCATATACCTATACGCGTACAGTGACCGCGCGCTCACGAATTGTCTCTTCACGGATCTGGTACCTCGGTATCGAGCCGAATCGGGCGCCAGAGCGCACCGGATGCGTTAAAGGTGGATTGGCCGTGCCGCCTTTGCGGCTTTCGCTCGAATAGCGGACCGCTCGACGCCCACGTCCAGAGCAGGACGGACGACGCCGACCTGCGACCAGACCGCCCGAAGCCGCAGGGAGTACCCGAGGACGCCCGACGCCCCGGCGCTCGCTTCAGGGCGCTGATCTGATCAGATGAGGGCATGGTCATCACTTCGCACTCG